>Ga0256846_1000332_pt1 | contig 19899 bp, 18 predicted proteins | sample TevniametaG_FD_189098 | JGI IMG/M metagenome (GOLD analysis project Ga0256846, IMG submission 189098) | Tube worm associated microbial communities from hydrothermal vent at the East Pacific Rise, Pacific Ocean - Tevnia | ecosystem: Host-associated > Annelida > Integument > Unclassified ...
AAACCTCCCAAGGTCGCTATTGTGGCTGTGATGAGAAAGATGATCATTACTGCAAATATGAATATGAAACTATATTATAAAAACTTGAAAAAAACTGTTGACTTTTAAGACAGTCGCTGCCGTCTATCTCTCCGAGAATAATCCGGATCACTCCACTTTATATAAAATCGTTTTTGTCCTGCTCATTCAGCTACCTTCCACTTTTCTATATAATAATCTTCATTAACCTCATTAAGAAGATATAAATACCCCTCTTGAAAAAATATGGAATTTGGAAAATATCCCGATGTTAGAGTGAAGTTTTTATAAAAACAGGGAAATTTGACTACTCCTTTAAAGTTTAATTCATAATCAAAATAATCCCCCTTTAAAATTCCCTTCATGCAGTTAAAATCCTTATAATTTCTTCTTACTATCACAAACCCCTTTTCTAAAGGTATCATCCATGAAGCAAATTGCTTTTTATCATCCATTGTAAATCTTTTTTTCGAATAATTATTCCCGAGATATGCTCTTAACCATTTATCCTTTGTGATATCATCCAGACGCTCAACATTTAACTTTAATTTTGCCTTTAATAAGATTTCCCCTTCTAAATCAAAAACAATAATTTCATATTTCTTCATATTAAGAAAAAAAATATTCTTATTATGATAGAAATAATGAAATCCCGGCAAACTTCCTACTATCAACCTCATTTTTTCGTCAAATGGCCAAAAAGGACCTAATTGATAAAACAACTTTTTTTTAAAATCCGGAAAAGAAATAATATTGAAATCGTAAAAGGACTTTTTCCCATATCTATAATTGTTTTCAGTAGCAAGGAAATATTTCCCTTTTTCTATAAATGTTATTGGATAAAATGCTGAAGTTTTTACCATTTTTTTAAAAACCAAATCCCGGCTAAAAATACTAACTCTTCTTAAAGAATTATCATGAAAATATAGATTCATCCCATTAGAATAAAAAACACCGCCGGTTCCGATATCACCGGGTCCTTGTCCGAAATTTAGTTTATGCTCATCAATAAGCTTTAAATCTAAATTAAACCTTTTTATACTCCAATATCTTTCTCCTCCTACATCCAAACCATAAACTCCAATTACCCCCTTATCAAGATAAAGACATGGAAAACTAATGTCCGGTACTCTTTGCTCCGACAATTTTTCAAAACTTACTTGCTTAAAAAAATTATTATCTTTTATTGTAAAAGATTTAAATTCGGTTTTTTTTTCATTACTACAACGAATTAAAAAAAATATTAAAATTAAAAATAATACTATTCGCTTACACATTATTTTTCTCCCTAAATGTTAAATACCTTTTAAGAACTTTACTAATGTTTTTTCTAAATTCTTCACAATCCGTTTTCATAAGGAATTAAATCAATCTCCATAAAATAGTTTCTTTTAAAAATTTTTTTAACTTTTACGGTTGAAAACACAAGATTGTCATCCAGATTCAACAATATCTCTTCAACTTTTTATTTTTACCCTCCCCACCAAAACATTTCGTTGACAATAAAACAATAATACGACTACTTTTTTCATGACAGCTCCAAAGAAAATGCTTTGTCCTCTATATTTACAATTTCTATAAAAAGTTCGTTAAGGCTTAAATTTTCAGCTTTAACAGTTTCTCCAATTTGATTTTTCATTTTTTCTTCAACAGAAAGCGAGTTTTTTTTTATAATAACGCTATAAACATCACCTGTCTTTTTTACTTTAAACAGGCTCTTTTTTATTTCACCGAAATCTATATTTTCAGATGACTTGAATACGAGCTTCTTCCAATTATTTTTCAACGTTTCCATAGATTCATCAAGAATAATACCGCCTTTATTTATAAAAACAACACGATCCGAAAAATATTCAATATCCGACATAATGTGAGAAGTAAAAAGCAAACTTATATTTTTATTTTTTTTCAATTCTTGAACTTCAGTTAATAATAAATGCCTGACCGCAGGATCAAGTCCCGAAGTAGGCTCGTCAAAAAGGTAAAAGGACGCACCTGTTGAGAGAGCTATAATAAAGGATAATTTCACTTTCATTCCCTTTGAAAGTTCCTTAAACTTTTTATTATCTTTAAGTTCAAACTTTTCTCTGAGTTCCTTGACTTTCTTCCAATCCCATTTCGGATAGAATTTAGAGTAAAACTTAATAATGGAATTAATTTTAATATCTCTGTAGAAATACTGCTCTTCAAGAATTATTCCCATTCTCTCTTTAATTTCAGCCTCATATTTAATATGGTCTTTTCCGAAAATCCGAATATCTCCGGAATCTTTTTGAACCATATTTAAAATTATTCCGATTGTCGTTGACTTACCTGTTCCGTTCGGACCTATCAGGGCAACAAACTCTCCCTCTTTGATATTAAGATTAATATCCAACTGGAAATTTTTATACTTCTTTTTAAGAGAAATTATATCCAATACATTCATCTATACCTCTCTATAGTGCCTTTCCCTGTATATAAAAACACCTATAATCACCAAAATGATATTGATAGCAAAGCCATATATAACAATATATAAATTAACGGTTTTCATAATATTAGACAATCTAATAAAGTCCTTTATTGATAGTTCTTGAGCATAAATAAAAAAAACCATTATAAGCAAACCGACAATAATCTTCATCAACACTTCAAGCCTATTTATTGTTATTATAAAAATCAATGTAATTAAAACAACAACTATCATCTCTTGTTTTGAAAAATTAACAAAAAATGCAAAAAATTCACCCTTAAAAAATATCAAATACAATAAAATCGAAATAAAATAAAAAATCAAAATATCCGAATAAAGGAGTATTAAAAGAGAAAAATATGTATAATCACTTTTGATTGGAAGAGTCGTCAGGCTTTTATTATACCCATCTGCATTTTTTGCTTTGAAAATGCTTTTCCATAAAGAATAGACCAACAAAAAAGTTAACAAACTGCAAAATAATATAAATGTATTTGAGTTATAAATTAATTTTATATTTTCAGAAAAAAAATATAGAAAAATATTTAGCATAACAAACAGTAATAATAAATTTTTAATAAAATCATATTTATATAAGACATCAAACTTTATGAGATGCAATATAACATTTATAATTTTTGTTAATTTATTATGACTCATAATTCTTCATAAATTGTTTTTTTAAATTTTTTCATGCCAAAAATAATCTGTATAATTATTAGCGATAAAATAAAAAAAGAGATAATATATAAATAAGACAAGGACTCTTTTGCTAATAAGAATTGTTTCAAAAAGACAATCCTTATTTTAAAATCCAAATTTGTATTTATAATATTCTTACCAAAAATGAATAAAAATAAAATGATAAAATATACATATTTTAAACTTTTTTTTGTTCTGTGTTTTAATAATAAATAAACATTTATAAATAAAAACAAAACAAAAATAATAATTAACGGAAGCAAGATGTTTGTTAATAAAAAAAAATGATGAAATGACATTTTTATCGGAATTAGCAGATTGGAGATCTTATCCCTAAAAAACCATAATAATAATAAGGAGGGAACATATATCAACATAAACAACACAAATGGAGTTGTTATATAAGACAAATAAATATCATAATCTTTAAGGGGTAACGTCTTATAAACTTTAATTACATATCCTTTTTCTCGTTCATTATTTAAATAAATAATACATGACATTATAAGAAAAACAAATAAAATATACACAATAACAAGTGGCAATAACATATAAATCTTATAATCCATATAAGAAAAGAAAAAAACCAGTAACATAATGCCGGTAAGAACAAAGAATTCAACAAAAATTCTTCGCAAAAGCTTCAAATCCAAGAAAAATAATGCCCTAAGTACAGATAAATTTTTCATGCAATTTAATAGTACCACAATCCCTTTTTTTTAAAAGAGATTGTGGCTTTTTTAAAAATTACTTCGCAAAAGGACTACATGCTCTCTTCATGTTCATATAGGCTGCTGCCAAAAATAGGAGTCCCCATCCTTCGGAAGCACCGAGACATGCACCAATCCATGCAGCTGCTGCTGCAATACAACCCCACACCCCATTTCCATTTAAAGCTTCTAATTCTTGATCATTTAATTGTACGTTTTTTTTTGAAAATACAACATCTTTTTTTGAACTATCCGAATTTACACGAACAGTGGCAAATGTTGATACCGATATAAAACTCATAATTACAATAATAACAATAATTTTCTTAATCATTCTAAATCTCCTTTTTGTTTTTAATTTTTAGTAAATTTTAAGTGCTAAAAATCAAATAAGGAGGTTTGTCTATCCCTTTTTCGCAATAGCTTTTTAAACAAGGTTTATTTTGTAGAGAGACAGTGTGTGTGTGCGTATCTATGATTGGTATAAATGAGTATAAAACTTTTTTGTTACTTAAATTTAATTTGTTCTTAAAACTCATTTTCTCTCCGAAACTCTATCTCCGCTTATAATTCAATTATTATCATAACGAATAAATAGATGTCAAGTTTTTTTATAAAACTTTTTATTCCCAACCTTAAATATCATCAATTTTGAATTCTAAATTCTTAATTAAGAGGTAAATAGTCGAAATGTCGATGTGTCAAAGTGTCGAAATGAAGTTGCTATTGGTTAGAGGTCAGTGGGGAGAACTGTGAACTTCTACTTGATACTTTTTACTTGCTACTTTTTACTTTTATCTTTTATCTTGTGAACTCCGGCTGACGGCTGTAAGCTGATGGCTCTTTTCATTGAGAATTACCTCCACCCGACCGTCGTCTATCCTACGGAACGTCAAATTTATTAACTTAAATTTTAAACTCACTTCGTTCAAACATGAAAAATTTCCCCTTCGGGACGTTAAAAATTCGACTTAGACTCCTCTGCCTCCTCCGGCAATTCATCAATGAAATGTCTTAGTAATGTTTTTATTCATCTCTGTAATTCTCAATTTTGAATTCTTAATTCTTAATTCTTAATTAAATGACAAATTCCGTAAGTTCTTAATGACGTTCACAACAGTGAACTAATGACCACAAATGACAAATCCTGTAATCCCATGATGAATTCTGAAAGCAACCATATCCCATATCCAAAATTGGCTGTGAGCTCTTCTACTTTTCGGGTTTGACAAATTAACAGTGAATATATATTCTCTTTAAAATGATATCACAAATGTATGAGAATGAAATTCGTGAGATTCCTTTTAAAATTAAACTCCTCTCTTTTTTTAATGGATTTTCGACTATTTTCGGTTGGATCTTTTTCGGAGTAGGAATGATTTTTGTGTGGATTTTTGTTTTCAGTGCAGACCTTTCAACCATTTTTCCTGAAAAATTTGATTCTACCGCTCAGGGAAATGTCATCGGGTCAATCCCGACAACTATGTCTGAAAACAACAGAAGGATTTTAAAAATAAAATTTCGTTTTATAGATAGTAAAGGTGAAGAGCATTTTTCATATTCATATTCAAAAAAAGCATATACATATGATAAAAAAGTTACGATTTTATATAACATAGAAGATCCGAAAACAGCAAAAATAGAAGGCACCCGTACAAATCCGTTCGGACCAACTGTTCTTTTTGTCCTTATATTCCCCATAATAGGACTTACATTTATAACCGTAAGTATTTTAAGGGGATTAAAGATCAACAGACTATTAAAATACGGTTCTTATGCAACCGGAATTCTTGAAGGGGAAAAGAAAGCCACAGTTACGAGAATAAACGGCAGAAGAGTCTATAAATTTAAGTTTCTATTTAAAGACAGGTTTGGACGGGAACATACACTAACGGAAAAAACTCATCTGACAAGTCTCCTCACGGGAACAGAAGAAAAGTCCCTTCTATATCTTCCCGAGAAACCTGAATACGGAATTATGCTTGATCTTATTCCGGGGTATATAAAATTCGGAAGTGACGGAAAAATAGAGTTCCAAGATGATAAAATATCTCTAACGCCTCTTATTGCACCCTTGATTGTAATTGCATCAAATATTTTAGCAATCTATATCAGATTTTTCCTGTAACCGGGGCTCACTTTCCCCCCTCTTTCTCACTCTTCATATATTTTTTTTTATAAAAGAATATCATAACCGTACTAAATATTATTGTAGCAGTGATTATAAAATAGACCGAACTAATGACTGTTCTGTCTTTTAATACACCTTTTTCAATTGCCATAAGCACAATGGCAACCGGAGCTATTCCTCTCGCAAAGAGTGAATTTATCAGAAAAAGATCACCTTTTTTAAATGCTTTTTTCATAAATCCGTAGAAATTCCCGCTCTGTCTTATAATAAGAATTGCAACTGCTGCTGTTGCTCCGATATATATCGGCTTCATTTCACTTAAGTCAAGAAGGATTCCAATATAAACAAAGAAAAATGTTTTAAGAAAAAAAGATATCTCACCGTAAAACTCTCTTTCCCTTGACGAAACGATCCTCTTCATATCCTCTTTCTCAACATTCTCACCCTTTATTATCTTTCTTATAAAAAGCTTCAGTTTAATTGCGTTTGTTAATGTCATTCCGAAAAATAGTGCTGCAATCGCTCCGTTACCTCCGAGATATTCCGTTAAGAAATATAAAAGAACAACATATCCGATTGTAACCATATAATCTTTATCTTTAACAAATTTTTCTTCAAAATATATCCATAATGCACCGAAAATAATTCCAATTAATCCTGCAACCGCAAAAAGCGAGATCAGAGTCTCTATAACATCATGGAACCTGAATACACCGCTTATTTTCAAGTCTATCATCGCAAGTGCAAAAACTATGGCAAGAACATCAGTAAGAGCGGCTTCCACAATCATTATTGACCTGATCTCTTTTCCGGGATTCAATTGATTCAATATAGGAAGGGTAAAAGAAGTTGAAACTCCACCGAGGGAAAAACCGAGCATCAGTGAAAATGTCAAATCAATTCCAAAAAGATAAAAGATCGCTGTCAGCCCTGCAACAGAGAGTGAATAGTAGAATATAGCTACAAATACCCCGGAAGAAAAACCCTTAAAAAATGATTTGAGGTCAAGTTTTAACGATCCTTCGAACATAAGGAAGAGTAGTGTAAATGTAGTAAAGAACGGTGCAAGCATCCCGAGAGAATCGGGCTTTATATAATTTAATACATTCGGACCTATAATAAAACCTGCAATGATCAGCATCAGTGTATCCGAAATATTAAATTTTTCAAAGATTATTTCCGCTATATAGCCGAAAATAATTATAAGTGAGAAAAGAAGCAATATATAGTTTACATTCATTATTTATCCTTAAAGAAATATTACTTTTTCACCGGTTTAAAGTCAAACAGGAATATTTTTTTATTTAAACCATACATTATGTTGAAAATATTAATTATATATACTATAATATTCCTGTAATACATTAAAAAAAATGACAAGGAGAAATATTTAATGAAAGAAAATGTTGAAAACAAAAAGAAAGAATCAGGTTTAGTCGTAACACTTTCGGTAATTGGATTTATACTTGGATTGATTGGAATGCTCGGATCATTTATCCCGTGCATAGGAACAATAGCACTCTATATTGCCGTACCCGCTGTTCTTATTTCCGGTGCTTCCGTATTTCTTGCTTATCAGAAGGGCGTTGGGATCGCTTTTCCCGTGGCCGCTCTTACAATAGGTATGATCGGTCTGACCGTATCGGGAATACAATATTTTTCAATCGTAAAAGCTGTTGAAGAGTCAGGGAATGCCCTAAAAGCTATAATGAAATAGATATGAAAATACCCGATATCAGAACTGAATATAGAAATGCCAATTTAACAATGACCATCGTTATTCTTTTATCTCTTATATTACCGTATTTTGTTTATGTAAAAGAAGTTGATGAAAAGAGATTATTTTTTCAGTTCGAGTCTCTCCCTTCACACCATAAAAGTGTAACGGGAGAGAGCTGTTCAAGCAGTGGAATCACAAGGAGTATAAAATCATTCTATAACGGTTTTTTCAACCTCTCATTGTTTTATAACAGGTCGGGTATTTTTTTCTTTCTTATATTAATAGTGCAACTCCTTTTAAGATTGGTAGTTTTCAATCTGAAATCCCATTTAGTCCCCTGGGTGGATATACTTCAGATTTTGTTCACAATATTCCTCGCTAAATATATTTTGGATCTGAATTATTGCGGTATATCCGTCCTTTGACTGCAATGCCTCTCCTGATGTCTAATAAAATATCAGGGGAGGTATTGTTTTTCTATTGTCTTTTTAAATCTGGCAAAGGGAAATTCCGATAAAATAAAAGCAATAACCATCATTCCGCCACCCAATCCCTTTATTAAAAAGAATTTTTCTCCCCCTATTGTCCATGAAAATATAGCTGCAAATAGAGGTTCAAAGGAGAAAATGATAGCAACTTTTACAGGAGAGGTATATTTTTGCACTACAGTCTGGATTAAAAAAGCCGATAGTGACGGAAATATTGCAAGGAAAATAATTATCGGGATTACCGATCCCGAACTCCAACATAGAGAACTACCGACAAGAGGAGCAGCTATTAAACTGAGAAGACCGATACCAAAAAATTGCTGAAATGTAAGAACATAAGGATTCATTCCGGAATTCATGATTTTCCCTACTGCAACAATATGGAGTGCATAAAAAACAGCTGTTATGAGAGTGAGATAATCTCCTCCGTTCGCCCGGTCTATTCCTCCCGTAAGTATCCATAATCCGGAAACTGCAATTGCAACAGAGATAATCTTGATAATCGGGGGTCTTTTTTTATAAAACATCCAACTGATGAATGGAACAAATATTATAAAAAGACCGGTAATAAATCCTGAGTTTGATGCGGTTGTAATCTTTAAACCTACAGTCTGAGGGAAAAATACACCAAACAGAATAAATGAAAGTAAAAGTCCTTTCTTAAAATCCTTGAAAACTTTGATTTTTTTTACTTTGAGATAAATAAACAGAAAAAGTGAGGCGAATAAAAATCTGTAAGCAATTAAAGCCAGGGGAGCAATATAATCAAGAGAATTTTTAACAATAAAAAAAGTTGAGCCCCATATAGCTGCCGAATAGACAAGCCCGATATCCGAAAGAATTTGTTTAAAACGACTCATGTTCGGTTCTACTTATAATCTCATCCTGTAATTCTTCCACAAGATCAACAAAATAATCACTGTAACCGGCTACTCTAACAATAAGATCTCTGTAATTATCAGGATCTTTTTTTGCTTTTCTAAGAGTTTCGGCACTAACAACATTAAATTGAATATGGTGGCCGTCAAGTTTAAAATATGTCCTTACAAGACTGATAATACTCTGAATGGATTTATCGCCCTCAAAAAATGACGGAGTGAATTTTTGATTAAGCAATGTTCCTCCGGTTTTTAAATGGTCGAGTTTTGAAGCCGATTTTATTACAGCTGAAGGCCCTTTCCTGTCTGCTCCCTGAACCGGTGAAATACCTTCCGACAACGGTTTCCCTGAATTTCTTCCATCCGGAAGTGCTCCTATCATACTTCCAAAATATATATGAGATGTCGTCGGTAAAAGGTTTATCCTGTGAGTACTCCCCCGCGGACCCGGTTTCCCGTCAATTGCATTAAAATATATTGAAAAAATCTTTTTTGCGATTTCATCGGCATAATCATCATCATTTCCGAATTTGGGTGTCATATTAATGAACAGATCTCTGATATGATCATATCCGGAAAAATCATTTTTTAAAGCCTTCAGCATCAACTTCATATCTATATTTTTTTTATCAAACACATTGTATTTGATTGAAGCAAGGGAATCTGTGAGAGATCCGGTCCCTACACCTTGAATATATGTAGTGTTATATCTCGCTCCTCCGCTATTATAATCTTTTCCGTTTTCTATGCAATCATCTATAAAGAGAGACAAAAAAGGTACAGGCATATATTTTTCATAAATTGTTCCTATCAGATTGTTTCCTTTAATTTTTATATCTGCAAAATAATCAACCTGCTTCTCAAATGCATTCAAGACTTCTGAAAATTCGGAAAAATCTTCCGGGTCTCCCGTTTTAAGACCTATCTGTTTACCTGTTCGGGGATCTATTCCGTTGTTAAGTGTGATTTCCAGTATTTTAGGAAGATTAAAATACCCTGTCAGAATATAACTTTCAGTTCCGAAAGCACCACTTTCAACACATCCGGACGCTCCTCCGTTCCTTGCATCTTCCATACTCTTCCCCTGCCTTGTAAGTTCCTGAACTATTGCATCCGAATTAAAGACAGACGGTTGACCAAATCCGGTCTTTATTATCCGTATGGCTCTCCTCAAAAAATTATCCGGATTTTTTTTTGATATCTGAACCATAGAACTTGGCTGAAGTATTCGCATATTTTCAACAACATCAAGAATAATATATGAAAGTTCATTAACCGCATCACTTCCGTCCGATCTTAATCCTCCGATATTTATCAGTGCGAAATCCGTATAAGTGTTGCTCTCTTTTGCCGTAACTCCCATTTTCGGAGGAGCCGGATGATTGTTAAATTTAACCCAGAAAGAAGAGAGCAGTTCTTTTACTTTTTCATCATCAAGAGTTCCCTCTTTAATCCCCTTCTTATAAAACGGGTAGAGATGCTGATCAAGCCTTCCGGGATTAAAAGAATCCCATGGATTTAATTCGGTTATAACACCTATATGAACAAACCAGTAATATTGAAGTGCTTCATGGAAAGTATCCGGTTTATGAGCAGGAACCTTCCTGCATATATCCGCCATCAGAATCAATTCGGTTTTTCTCACCTCATCAGTCTCTCTTTCAGCCATCTTTTTGAGTTTTTCAGAATATCTTGCTGCATAATCTATAATAGCCTGAGCAGCAATTTTCATTGCCTTCAGCTCCTCAACTTTATTAAAGCTTTCGGAATCATTTAAAAAATCGATACTTCCCAGCTCACTATCTATCCGTGCTATCAGATCGTTAACTCCGGAATTATAGATTTTATTCCCCAGCACAGTATGCCCCGGTGCCCTCTGCTCAAGAAATTCAGTAAATACTCCCGCTTCATAAGCATCTTTCCATTCATCAGACAAACGGTTAAACATCATATCTCTAATACTTCTATTCTTCCAGAATGGAATTATCTCTTTTGTATAGATTCTTTTAAGCTTTTCATCAATTTTAAAAGAAACCTTCGGTCGTGAATCTATCAATTCCAGATCTTCTACCGTATGAATGCATACCTCAGGGTATGTAGGTGTTGCTTTAGGTTCGGGACCCCTCTCACCTACTATCAATTCACCTCTGTTTATATAAAGCTCTTTTTTTTCAAGAATATATCTGAAAGCCATTGCACGGATTACAGGAATCGATTTTCCCCTTATCTCATCGGTATGGTAAAACTCGGTAAGAAGTTTTGCTCTCTCCAACGACACCCTGTTAACCGCATTCAAACTGTCACTCCTTAACTTTTCTATTCTTTTATTCATTTCAACTTCCTATACCAACCTTAAAACCAAAGTCTTCAAAAAGGTTTTTTGCTTTATAAATTTTCTCCTTATCCGAAGGCCAGATATCTTTCATCTTTAACTCAAGATCCAGTTTTTTATATTTTGATATCCCAAGTCTGTGATAGGGTAAAAGATCAATGTGGGAAATCCCTTTGATCTTTTTAATAAATCCGGCCGTCTCTTTGAGATCATCATCTCCATCATTATATCCGGGAATAAGCGGTATCCTCACTATAATCTCTTTTCCAAGTTCAGCAAGTTTTTTAATATTAGACAAAATCATCTTATTATCAACACCGGTAAACTCTTTATGCTTTTCCGAATTCAAAATTTTTATGTCATATAAAAAAAGATCGGTCACTGAAGCAATGGTTTCTATCTTTTCAGAAGAGGCATATCCCGAGGTGTCAACAGTCGTATGGAATCCCGCTTTTTTTGAAAGCTTAAGCAGATCAAAAAGAAAATCAAATTGAAAAAGAGGTTCTCCTCCTGAAAATGTAACACCACCTTCAGACTCGTCGTATAAGGCGGTATCTTTTCGGATTTCTTCCAAAATCTCTTCGGAAGTAACCATCCTGTTTGAATTATCTGCATCAAGAGGTAACCTGCTTTCAGGATTATGACACCAAAAACAACTTAAAGGACAACCCGACAAAAATACTGTTGTTCTTATACCGGGACCGTCATGAACGGCAAACTTTTTTATATCAAAAATATATCCTTCCATTTTCCTGATATCTGATATATCAGATAAATATTTCAAAGTCAACACATAATGGTGTTTTCGACACTTTTTGTTTTCTTTTTTTTCTACAAATTGCATACTTAATAAACTTATGATATAAAAAAAAGAGATGAGTAAAAATATAATAAACTCCAAATCTTTAAAAGAGCAGGTTTATGAATATTTGAGAGAAGAGATAAGGAAGAGAAATATTTCTCCGGGTTCGGCAATAAATATGGATAAGACGAGTAAAAAACTCGGAATAAGTAAAACTCCTCTGAGAGATGCACTTCTTCAACTTGAATTCGAGGGATTTGTAGAAATCCAGCCCCGAAAAGGGATAATTGTCAAACCTCTTGAACTCTCGGATATCAGAAATATATATCAGATGATCGGAGCACTTGAAAGTTCGGCACTCCGTTCTTCATTTCCGGTTATGACACAAAAGAATTTTCAGCAGATGGAAGATTTGAACTCAGATATGAGAGAGGCAGTATCCCGCGGAAATTTCAATCTTTTTTACAAAAAGAATCTCTCCTTTCACAATGTGTTCATAAATTTATCGGGGAATAAAGAATTAATAAGAATTGTAAATATTCTTAAAAAGAGACTTTACGATTTCCCCCTCCCTAAGAGATGGATTAAAGAGTGGGAAGAAAAATCAATTATATGTCACAAAAAGATCGTAGATCTGTTGAAAGACGGAGATATTGAGAAAGCATGTACGGTTATTTCCGAAGATCATTGGTCATTTGAAGTTCAGAAAAAATATATTGAGCAATACTATTTTTAGTTTAAAACACTCCGTGCATAAAGTTAATTGATTATTTCTTTAATCCCATCAGAGATTTCAATTTACTCCATGACTGCTTACGGAATTTTTCATATTGTTCCAGATCTTTTTTTAATCTCGAGTCCATATATATCAGCATAAAACCAACCTCTTTATTTAAATCTTTTGAAATATCCATTAACTGTAACAGGGTATTCCTGTCACTCAAAGAGATAGAAAAATCGGATAGCTCTTTCAGATTTTTTTCTGAAGAGGTTAAAAAGTTTTTAATGGTACGAAGGATTACTTTTGCATTTTTTGGTGTATAAATATTTTTCACCCAGAGATCAGACGCCATTCCGATATTCAGATAAGCCTGGTATAAAAAAACAGTTCCGAAATATCCTTCATTATAGAACAACTTTTCCTCAAGCTTGGAAGAATAACCGAAAACGGAAACCGAAAAGAACACTACAATTAATATAATCATCAATATTTTTTTCACATTACACCTCGATGTTAAATATTAACAAAAAAAACAAGAAAAATAAATCACCTTGGTCGGATATTCAATAATATTAAAAAAATGACACTCAATTTTTTCATTCTTTTATTTTAATAACATGAACAAAAAACTTCATATCAAAATCCTCAACTATTTTAGGTTCAAGAATATAAATCAGATTTTTACTTTTTTTAAAATAATATTTCAAGTCAAACAATTCCGATACTTTTGAATTTACTATTTCAAATTCTTTAATCAATTTCCCATTATTATTGTAAAGCTGTAAAAAGACATGAAGACCGGATGAATTTTTCTCAGGTCCAACAAGAATTAATCCGACTTTCCCTGAATTTAAAACAAAAATATCCATTACATTTGTCATCTGATTTATATATTTAATAATAGCTTTTCTATTCCTTTCTCTATATGCTTTTCTTATCTCTCTGTTTTCAAATGGTTTAATATAATTCTTTGTTTTTTTACCAAAGACAAAAACATTTCTGTTTATTCTATTAATTCTCACAACTCGAAGATTTGCCATGCTTGTGATATATAAAAACCTTTTATTAATATCACAAAAAAAATCATTTTGTATATAACTTAGGGAACCCGTAATTGCAGATCCTACTTCGCTATAGGAATTATATCCATAAGCAACTTCTATAGGGATAATATATTCATATCTTTCATTTACAAAATTATAAATATAGGGAAGTTTCCATTCCTTATCTTCACCAATTTTTGAGCCTGCAATAAATAATGATTTTTTATCAATAAAACAAAAATCAGAAGATAAAAAATTATTTAAACATTTTCTCACAATTTTCAGCCCGGAATTTTTATCAATTCTATAAATAAAATAAGTTTGCCTTGCCATATCTTCAATTGCTACGAAGCCATCTTTATAAGTCGAGTACATAGGTTTTATGAATTCGTCAGGACCCAATCCCCTTCTACCGAAAATCTTTCTTAATTGTCCTTTCTTATTGAAAATCTTTATATTGGAATCCTTTCTATCCACGACATATATATTTCCTGTTTCCGTAACAAAGAATGATCCGGGATTTAAAAGAATTGCTTTCTCCTGAGACAAAGAAATTCTTTTTTGAGAAATAAGCGTTGTTGAAAACACATTTATATTTAGTATAAAGACTATAACTATAAAAATACTTATTTTATTATTTAAATAAAAATTGCTCATCATCACTCCTTAACAAACAAAAAAAGAGGGGATTTCCACACCTCTCCATACAAAATTCAAATGTTACTCAATGGACTTTTGTACAATCCCAACAAGTACTTCCCGGATCGTAACAATCCCAGCCTCCTGCAATATGCAATTTGACATGGACACAATATGCTTCTAAATTAGTCGAAGCAAAGTTAAGAAATGAAATTCCTAACCTTATAAATTTAATATTACCATACAAAATGAAATTGCGGGATTGTAAAAAACCGGTAACAAATTATCAGTATTTCAAAATTCTTTAATTTTCCGACCTTTTCTGATAAACTTCTTTTTTTAGTAATAATCCCTAATCGACAGGAGAAAGAATGGAAGAAAAAAATGACAAGAAATTATTTAAATCGGTTCTGAAAGAGCTGACACAGCCTTTTATTGATCTGGCACATACTTCAAGAGCACTTTTCGGAGTTAATTTATCATATGTTTTCGAAGGTCTCGCATATTTCGGCGTTGTCGGACTCCTTGCAATATTTTTCAATCAATATATTAAATTAACCGATGTCCAGGCAGGACCGATGGTCGGCTTCCTTACCGGCGGTATTACTCTGGCAATGCTTATCCTTGGAGCTACCGTTGACTGGGTCGGAGTCAGGAAAGCACTTCTCAGTGCACTCTCATTCATGCTTGCAGGAAGAATTCTCCTGACACTGTCCCCTACTCTCGGCAAACCGGGATTATGGGGTTCGGGACACTGGATAGCAATGGGCGGACTTTTTGGAATTATAATCGGCTACGGGATCTACCAACCGGCAGCCTATGCGGCAGTCAAAAAATTTACAACTCCCAAAACTGCGGCAATGGGATATGCAATGCTTTACGCTCTAATGAATCTCGGTGGATTTCTTCCCGGGATCATTTCACCTCCAATCAGAAGAGGATTCGGGATAACAGGCGTTTTCTGGGTATATGTTGCGGTAACCGTTTTAGGACTTGCCACCGTATATTTTGTTATTTCAAAAAAAGCCGTTGAAAGAGCTCTTAAGGATATCGCAGACGAGAAGGGTGAGAAAGAATCGGAAGAAGATGATGAAATGAAAGATATGACTGCAAAAGAAAAGATGAAATATTATATTAAAAACTTTCCTTTGAGAGATGCAAGATTCCTCTTTTTCATTTTTATGCTGATTCCCGTTCAAACTCTCTTTGCACATAACTGGCTCACTCTGCCGCAATATACAAGCAGGGCGTTTGACGGATTCGTAAAAAACAATTTTGAGTTTTTTGTCAATCTTAATCCTATTTTAATCTTCATTCTAACTCCGGTTGTAACAGCCTTAACATCCAAAAAAGATACATATAAAATGATGATAATAGGGACATTTGTTATGGCTGTCCCCACATTTTTCCTCGCTCTCGGACCAAGCATTTATACTTTAATGGCATATCTGATTTTTATGACAATCGGTGAAGCAATGTGGCAACCGAGATTTCTTCAGTGGGTTGCCGAAATAGCTCCTAAAAATATGACCGGAATCTATATGGGTATCGGTCAATTTCCATGGTTTCTTACAAAAGTTATTACAAGTCTCTATTCGGGAATTTTCCTTATGAAATTTTGTCCTTCGGATACACCTGCAAAAATGTTAAATACCGGAACAATGTGGCTTATATACGGATTTATCGCTATTTCATCTCCTATTGCACTTATCCTTGCTGCAAAATGGATGAAAAAAGGATTTAAAACAACAGCATAAAAGATACGCAAATTCCGGCAATTACTATATGATTTCACAATCCCTTCAAACAAAATAATCTGAACTAATACCTGTTTTTATCGTAATAAAAATATATGGTATTTTAAAACTCAGGAGGATTTAATGAATAAAAATTCAACAAAACTATTTATTTTACTTTTATCTACAATAATTCTCTTTACTTTATCTGTTCCGGGCAAAATCAATCCGGAGCTTTTTAAAAATATAAAGGCAAGAAGTATCGGCCCGGCCAATATGAGCGGCAGGATAGGAGACATAGATGCCGTTAATTCCAATCCGCGAATTATTTATATCGGAACCGCCACAGGAGGTGTCTGGAAATCGGTAGATGAAGGCATAATATGGAAACCGGTTTTTGATAAAGAATCTTCTTCCTCGATCGGAGCCGTTAAGATTTTTCAGAAAAACCCGAATATTGTCTGGATCGGAACCGGTGAGGGAAACCCGAGAAACAGTTCAGGTGTCGGTAGAGGTGTTTTTAAAACAATGGACGGAGGAAAAACATGGTTATATCTCGGGCTGGGGAAAACGGAAAGAATATCCAGAATAATTCTGGACACTGATAATCCGGATATCGCTTATATTGCCGCAATGGGAACAACATGGGGAGAAAATAGCGAGAGGGGTGTATTTAAAACAACAGACGGAGGGAAAAGCTGGAAAAAAATTCTTTTTGTTGATAACAAAACAGGAGCAGCCGACCTAACGATCGACCCGTCAAACCCAAACAAACTTATTGCCGCAATGTGGGATCACAGACGCTGGCCATGGTTCTTCAGATCAGGCGGACCGGGAAGCGGACTGTATATAACAACAGATGCAGGTAATACTTGGAAAAAATTAACCGAAAAAGATGGTCTTCCTAAAGGTGAGCTTGGAAGGATCGGCGTCGCATTTGCACCTGGGAAACCAAATATAGTTTATGCAATTATAGAAGCAAAAAAGAGTGCATTTTTTAGATCGAATGACGGTGGATTCAAATGGAAACTTGTTAACAATAAACCCGGAGTTCACGGCAGACCGTTTTATTATAGCGATCTAAGAGTTAATCCAAAAAACGAAAATATTGTATATTCTCTTCAGAGCAGACTGAAAATAAGTGAAGACGGAGGAAAAAGTTTTAAAGGCCTTGCATCATGGGGACAAGCTCATTCTGACTTCCAGGCGATGTGGATAGATCCAGACGGAGAACACATGATAGTCGGAACCGACGGAGGAGTTGTTCTCAGTTCGGACAGGGGAAAAACTTGGAGATATACAAGAAATCTTCCTGTCGGTCAATTTTATCATGTCAGTTTTGATATGCAATTTCCATACAATGTTTATGGAGGTTTACAGGATAACGGATCATGGATCGGTCCATCATCAATATTAACGGACTGGGCAATTTACAATTACCACTGGAAAGTTGTAGGAGGAGGAGACGGTTTTGACACCGAACCCGATCTATCGGAACCCGGTTGCGGTTATGCAATGTGGCAGGGAGGAAATCTATTTCACTTTAACACTAAAACTGGAAGATCCAAAAACATACGGCCTCCGGAGGGAAAAGTAAAATTAAGATTTAACTGGAATGCCGGTTTTGCTCTTGATCCGTTTAACAATAAAACCATATATTACGGAAGTCAGTTCTTGCATAAAAGTTATGACAGAGGAAACAGCTGGGAGACGATAAGCCCTGATCTTACGACAAATGATCCTGAAAGACAGAAACAGAATAAGAGCGGCGGACTCACATTAGATGTAACGGCTGCGGAAAACTTTACTACTATTATGACAATAGCACCAAGTCCGGTTAAAAAAGGAGTTATATGGGTCGGTACAGATGACGGAAATGTGCAATTATCAAAAGACGGAGGAAAAAGCTGGACACTTCTATCAAAAAATATCGTAGGCAAGAAAGGAGTAAGTAAAAAATTATCTCCAACAACATGGATACCTCATATTGAAGCATCAAAGTTTGATCCGGCAACAGCTTTTGTAGTGTTTGATGATCACAGACGTTCCAACTGGGAACCTTACGTATTTAAAACAGAAGATTACGGAAAACACTGGAAAAGTATCGTTACACCTGAAATAGACGGATTTGTACATGTCATAGAACAGGATCATAAAGATAAAGATCTTCTTTTTATCGGAACTGAATTCGGTCTATACGTATCCTTTAACGGAGGAAAGAACTGGACGAAATGGACAGCAGGAATTCCAACGGTTCCCGTCAGAGATATCCGGATCCATCCGAGAGAAAACGATCTGATAATAGGTACATACGGACGCTCTATCTACATTCTGGATGATATCTCTTTTCTAAGAGATATCAATAATGGATTTTTTGCAAAGACCGTTAATCTGTCTGCTCCTGAAAATTTCAATATATACAGAAGAGGCAGATCTTCATCTTACAGCACCAGGGGAGATAGTGAATTTGTCGGGCAGAATAAAGATTACCGTGCTATTTTCACTCTGTTTTTCAATAATAATGACAATGGAAATTCCAAAGCACAAAAAGAAAAGAAAAAATTGAAATTTGAGATCCTCGATAAAGACAATAAACTTGTTAAAAAACTTAAAGTTAAACCGGAAAAGGGATTCAATAGAATCGCATGGGATTTCAGGGGAAAGGATATGAAAGTTCCGAAATTCGTTTCAAGAAGAGGATCATTACCGGGTCTTTTGGTTATGCCCGGAAAATATAAAGTGAAAGTAACTTTAGGAGAAAATAAAATCATAAGAGATTTCACAGTTAATTCGGATCCGAGACTAAAGATTAACACTCAGGTTTTAAAGGAAAACTTTAAAAAAGCAAAAACCATCAGAATGTGGATAAAAAAAGTTTTATCTGCAGCTAAGATCATGGAATCGACAGGAGCAAAAATAAAATTTGTAACAGAGAATTTCGGGAACATTAAACCTGAAAATAAAAAAAAATTAGGAGCTCTTGCCTTACAGATCAAAAAAAAGTTTGAATATTTTAAAGAAAAGACAATCGGAAAAGAAAATGTTCAAGGGATTAATGATGAATCTGAAACACTTGCATCGGTAATCGGTAATGCTTCCAACCAGGTAGAAGATTCTTTTGAACCTCTGACGCAATCTACTGAATTGAACTTTAAAAATGCAAAAGAAGAGAGTAGAAAATTCCTTGATGAATTTAATGGCTTTTTTGAAAAAGATGTAAAAAAATTCTGGGATATTTTAAAGGGATCAGGATTTTCTCTATATCAGCCGTATAAACCGATTATTTTAAAATAGAATAGTTAAAGAGCCGGAATCGAAATTCGATTTCCGGCTTTTATCAACAATTCTTGTTTAGTTAGATTATTTTATCCTAAAGCTATTAATTTTTTATAAATCTGTTTAATATCGTTCTTATCCCAAGCCTCTTTTCACTTATAATAAAAGATATTCCGATTACAATTAAGATTCCGGCAACAAGCTGCTCAATTTTTATTCCTATATCGAGAAAAACAGTCGAAAGTAAA
>Ga0256846_1000333_pt1 | contig 19862 bp, 14 predicted proteins | sample TevniametaG_FD_189098 | JGI IMG/M metagenome (GOLD analysis project Ga0256846, IMG submission 189098) | Tube worm associated microbial communities from hydrothermal vent at the East Pacific Rise, Pacific Ocean - Tevnia | ecosystem: Host-associated > Annelida > Integument > Unclassified ...
TGTTACTTTTTATAGATAGGTTATGCAAGGGACAACTTAAGGTTGTCCCTTGCATTGATATATTGGTGTTTTTCAAAAGCGTAAAAGAAATTAATATCAAGGGGGATTTGACTCCAAATGCTAAAGATATTATTTATATCCATAGCAGGCGCCTTGGGCGCTGTTTCCAGATATGGCCTATCCAGTTTGGTTCACAGGGTTATGGGAAAAAATTTTGCATGGGGAACCTTGACGGTCAACGTCGCCGGATGTTTAATTATCGGTTTTCTTTTTGATTGGATGCTTAATGCCGATACGATATCGCCATCTTTGCGATTGGCGCTTACTGTAGGTTTTTTGGGAGCTTTTACCACATTTTCGGCCTTCTCTTATGAAACGCTTGAATTTGCGAATCGCGGTATGTGGGGAATGGCAGGTTTGAATGTAGCTGCTAACGTAGTTTTAGGAGTATTTGCAGTTGTGCTTGGGTTAGGGATTGGGAAAGCAGTCTTTTCTTAGAACCAGGAATTGGAGATAAAGAACATCCTTTTTTAAAATATTTTCCCTGTCTTAATGAAGATAGCTACGGTTTTAGTTAGGAAAGATGCAGCTTGACAGAATCCAAGTTCTCGTTATTCTTATAGATAAATGCAATGAGGATGAGGAAAAAGGAGATTTTTTATTTTGCTGAACCTCGATGAACGATGGATGCAAGAGGCTTTAAGGGAGGCGAAAAGGGCCTATGCAGAAGATGAAGTTCCTATAGGTGCGGTAGTAGTTTATAAAGGTCAAGTAATTGGCAAGGGTCATAATCAAACTGAAAGACTGCAAGATGCAACCGCACATGCTGAAATGATTGCCCTTACCGCTGCCGCAGCGTTTCTTAAATCGTGGCGACTGCTTGATTCCACGTTATATGTTACTGTGGAACCTTGTTTTATGTGTGCGGGAGCTGCAGTTTTGGCTAGATTGCCTCATGTAGTGTTTGGCGCTCGTGATCCTAAATTTGGCGCTTTGGTCTCATTGTTTCAATTTGGGAGTGATGAGCGTTTGAATCATCGCTTTGAAGTTACAGAAGGGGTGTTGGCTGACGAAGCATCGGGCTTGATGCAGTCCTTTTTTCGTAGGCGGCGGGTAGCTAAATGAACTGTGTCATTTGCTAGGATGTGTTGTGAGATTAGAATTTTTGGAGAGATGGCAGAGTGGACGATTGCGCGCGACTCGAAATCGCGTAGGCGGCAACGCCTCGGGGGTTCAAATCCCTCTCTCTCCGTTTGTATGTCGTATATTAAAAATGGAGGTAGTTGAGACCTTTCAAGGTTCTATATTGGTAGGTACGTGATTATGATAATTTAACATTGATTGATACCGTACTCTGTCAACTATTTGGTGAAAGAATCAAAAAAAGAATCCGCTTCTTTCTATGGAAGCAGATAAAAACACGGAGAAACGCATATGCTTAAAAAGCTTGCAGTTACTATAGTAGCGGTCTCAACCCTGCTTTGGGCTGATAAATTAGAACTGCCCATACCTATTGTTTCCCCAAGTGTAGATACCGCTTTGGGGGCAATGATTTATAGATATGCAACTACGCCTAGTCGTATAAATACGCTGGCCGGTGAATACTTGCATTCCAGAGCGCAATTGGGGATTGATGTTCCTGAAACCCTTAGAGTATTAGCTTTGCGGGTTGAATTTCAGGAAGATGATGATAGTACAACATGGGGTAATGGGAAGATGAATCTTTCAGGCTTTGGGAATCCATCTAATGGTTTAGCCTATGATCCTCCTCATGATAGAACCTATTTTGCGAATCAAATGCAAGGTCTTAGGAATTTCTATCTTATGAATTCCAGGGGACGTTTGCAGATTGAATACGATGTTTATCCAAAAGAACCTTTTAGAGCCTATCAGCTTCCTCACAAAATGACTTTCTATGGCGATACTTCTAATCTGGATAGAGGTATTACTTTATTTATGCGGGACGCTTTGCTTGAGGCTGCAAAGGATTCGGAGATAGATTTTTCCAAGTATAAAAAGAGTTATTCAGGCAAAACATTTGATATGATAGTTATTTTCCATGCCGGAAGCACCATACAATCATCTAAACCTTATGGCTATTTTGCAGATCTTGCGTCAGCTACCGTTACTCCTGGGGCTTTGCAGGCATATTCGGGTAAGAGTTATGTAGATTTAGGCGGTATTCATATATCCACGGCATCTATTGTTCCTGAAAGTCCACGTGTTGAGGGTGTTATGTTCGGGTTGCCTGGAATTCTCTATCACGAATTTGCTCATTTGCTTGGGGCCTATGATCTTTATGATGTAAAAGGTTACACTCAGGGAGTTGGTTCCTGGTCTCTTATGGGTGGGGGCGGTTGGTTAGGGAAGCCTTCAGGGCAGATTCCATCTATGCACGATGCCTTTCATCGCTATCATTTTGGTTGGGAAGATCCTATAGTTGTTACATCTGATACAACAGTAGGTATTTTTGCAGCTGTTATGGATACCCTTGATATTCCGGCTTGGGAGCAGGGTAAGCGTCCTACTACTGTTTTAGTTCCAATTCGTTACGATGCTGCTGGAAATCCTCAGGAATATTTTCTTATAGAGAATCGTCAGGATAATCTTCGTGGTAGTAAGGATACTGCTGTGGTTGATGTTGAAGGTGGGGTTCCTATATGGATGAATGACGGGGAATTCGATACTTATCAGCCTGGTTCAGGCATTATCATATGGCATGTAGATGAAGATTTGATTGACAAATACGGTAAAACTAATTTTGTAAATGCGTGGAGGGCTTTTGGATTGCATAATGCCGTGGATATGGAAGAGGCTGATGGAATTCAGGACTACGAGTTACTGTTACGTTCCACAGGTACCTATGCCATTCAGGGTTCTAAATTTGACCCATTCTTTAAGGAAGATGGAGGAAACCCTTCCTTTAATCCTAATTCCAATCCTTCCTCAGACGGTTATTATGGGAAGTCAGGAATCAGTATAGAAGTACTTGATCCAAGCGATACCTTAATGAGGATCAAAATCAGCTTTGAAGATAAACTTGCCGCTTTCCCGCAGCAGGCACAGTCAATTAAAAAGTTTTCAGCCATGCTTACTCATGATATTGATGGGGACGGCAGTAAGGAATTATTGGCCTTTGGATTGTCTTCTGGAACTGCTACCTCTGTGGAAGTTTGGAAGAAAACAGCTGAGAGATACGGCACCAATACAACATATCTATTCTTTCTAGATTCCCTTGCTTCCCCTCCTGCGATTGGCGATATTAATGGGGATGGAAAATCAGAGATAGTTATTCTTGGTTTTAAGGGTAGACTTGCTGTTTATGATTCTCTTATGAATAATCATCCTTCTGAAATATCAGGCTCTCCATATAAACTTTCCGGACGCAGTTTTGCCGCTCCTATGCTTGTGGATATGGACAACGATGATGATTTAGAGATAATGGCTGTGGATGAATTCGGTTCAATTTACGCATTTAATTACGCAAACGATTCCCTTTCGTTAATTTCAGGTTATCCTGTGAAATTGGGTGAAGAGATAAGACCGGGTTTTGCACTGGTATCTGATTCTCCTTTACGTTACGTTTTACTTGCCTCTTCTGGAGAGCTTTATCTTCTTGATGCTGCTGGAACTGTGCAGAAAGGTTTTCCTGTTTCGTTGGGGGCAGGTTCAGGTCAGGATGATATACCTCCAATAGTTGTAGATATTGATGGTGATGGAGAGCGTGAGATACTGTGTTTTGCCTATGAGTATAAGCAGTATAAATATTATGTTGTTTCCATGGATGGTCATATCAAATATACCTCAACCCGCGCGTTCAAAACCCCGCTTACTTCCCCTGCTGTGGCTGATTTAAATGGCGACAACTTGCCTGAGGTAATTTTTGGAGCGGCAAACGGTTTATGGGCAATTGAAGGAAACGGTACCGCGGTTTCAGGATTTCCAAAGGTTTTTCCTAAAACCTATAAAACCAAAGTTCCATTTCAATATGGGGGACTGACTTATCTTTTAACCATTAATTCTCCGTTTTATTTCCCTTCTCCACCCCTGATTGGCGATTTTGATGGAGATGCTGTTCCCGAAATTGCAATGGCTTCTCCGGATCATGGTGTATATTTGCTTGATCCTTTAGAGAATAAACCTTATGAAACCATGTATGCGCGTCATCCAATAGGGCGAGGATTTCTGCTGAGTGACTTGAATGCTGACGGTAAAAGTGAAATTATTGCTGGAGTTGATAGTGGTATGGTGCAGGTTTGGAAAACTAAGGCTAGCAAAACCCTTTGGTCTGGATTGATGAATAACTATCATAATACCAGATTGATAGATACTAAATTTAGCGCTCCACCGTCTTCATCTGAAGTCTTATCCGAACTTTACGTATATCCAAATCCTCTTACAGATAAGGGATATCTTCATGTGAAATTAGGAGATATCGACAAATTGAATATTCATATATTCGATATTTCCGGTAAACTTATTTCTGAACTTCATCCTTCTCATATTGCGACTAATGCGGAAAATGACATTATTCTTGATTCCTTGCTTCCCAATCTAACTCCTGGTCTCTATATTATCCGTGTAGAGGCCTTAAAGGGCGATTCCAAAACGGTAAAACTTTACAAGTTCGGTGTAATCCGGTAATTAAGGAGGAAGATAATGACTTTATTTCTAGCGCTTACTTTTTTGGGAGCAGAGCTTCAGTCCCAACCCGCAAATGTAAATAGTGAAATGACTTTTGGTGAAAAATTTGCTCCATGGGCTTCGCTTATTTATCCCGGTACCGGTGAACTTTTAAGGGGTTACAAGCTTAAGGGAGAAATTTTGATGTGGGCAGATGGCCTTGCGGTTACAAGTATGCTTGGGTTTACTTGGGATGCAGCGAATAAAAGAAATGTATCGAGACAAATGGCTGTAATGGATGCTGGTGCAAATCCCTCTAATCCTAATGAAAAATATTATTCGAAAATGGAGGAATTTCTCTCCTCAGATCTCTACAATCAATCACTTGCAATAAAAGCCAGAAAGGCCTATCCTAAAGATTTACCTGCTCAAAAGGCTTATATTGCTGCACGTGCTTATGTAGGAGATGACGCTTGGGTTTGGAAATCAGATTCTGCAAAAGTGCGCTACTTACGTCAGCGTACTGCAATGAGAAATTCAGAAGGTACTTCAAATATAATCTTTGGTGTTATGGTATTGACTCGAATAATAAGTGTTTTTGATGTGGCATTCTTTTCTCCGCCGACAGAGTCACCACGTTTGGGACTTGAACCTGTGGTAGATCCTAATGCTCCTGGTTTGAAGTTAACCTATCATTTCGGGAAATAATTATCCTCTACTTGAAAGAATCTCTTATACCTGCTTCTACCTACCTTAATCTATACGAAAAGTTTGTGATATCTTGTATCGAAGTATACTCAATGAAAAGGAGTCATATTTTGTGAAAATAGAAACAGATTTCCTTATTGTTGGTTCTGGAATGGCTGGACTGTGGTTTGCCTATCGTATGTCCAAACACGGAAAGGTATTGATTCTAACTAAGAAAGATGACTCTGAATCTAATACCAATTATGCTCAGGGAGGAATAGCAGCGGCCTTGGGACCTGATGATTCGCCTGATGAACATTTTCACGATACAATTAAAGCAGGTTATGGTCTCTGCAATGAAGATGCTGTAAAAGTAATGGTTTCAGAAGGGCCTAGCTTAGTTCAAGAACTTAATAATCTTGATATCGACTTTTCAGCTGAAGATGGACATCTGCAGCTTACTATAGAAGGTGGACATAGTCGGCGTAGGGTTGCGCACGTTGCGGATACGACGGGACAGGCTATTGAATGGGGGCTTATTAAAGCGGTTAGGTCATCACCCAATATTGAGATTCTTGAGCATCATTACGTTATTGATTTATTGAAAGATGAGCAGGGGCGTTGCAGAGGGGCATGGAGTTTTGACCATCGTGCAGGGGAGTTTACAGAAATTCACTCGCGGGTACTGATGCTTGCAACTGGCGGATTATGCAGGCTTTATGAGCATACAACAAATCCTTCCATTGCAACCGGTGACGGTGTGGCTATGGCATGGCGGGCAGGTGCTGCGGTTTCTAATCTTGAGTTTATTCAGTTTCATCCAACTACTCTTTATGGTTACAAGCTTGATGGTAGGGCATTTCTTATCACTGAAGCGGTCAGGGGTGAAGGTGGACTTCTAAAGGCTCCTAACGGTGAACGTTTTATGCTTAAATATCATCCCGACGCTGAAATGGCGCCGCGAAGTATTGTTGCCAGAGCTATTTACAATGAACTTAGGATTCACCGATTAGATTACATGCTTCTTGACCTTTCGCCAATACCGCGTGAGCGTATACATCAACGTTTTCCCATGATTGAGGAAACCTGTCGTCGTTTCGGTCTTGATATAACTTCTGAACCTATACCGGTGGTTCCTGCGGCGCATTATTCGGTAGGAGGCGTTCGTACCGATTTATGGGGCAGAACCTCAATATTCGGTCTTTATGCTGCTGGAGAATGCGCTCATACCGGAGTCCATGGCGCTAATCGTCTTGCTTCAAATTCATTGCTTGAAGCCTTGGTATTTGCAGATAGAGCGGCGCGTGCTGCTGTTGAAGAGAATGTTCCTTTGAATGCAAATCAGAAGATTGCGCCTCCCTATCGTCATCAACGTAGTATAGAAGATCCTTCATTGCTTAATTCTATTCGGTCTTCTATAAAACAAACTATGTGGAAGTTTGCAGGTATTGTACGTTCAACAGAGGCAATGCAAAAGGGAAGAGAGATATTTGCCGAATTGAAAAGTGAGTTTAATGCATTGTATCCGTCGGACGCCTTTAGTCCAATGATTCAGCAGATACGTAACCGCCTACTTGTTGGTGATTTAATTCTTAGATGCGCCCTTGTGCGGAGGGAGTCGCGTGGACTACATTTTGTTGAGGAGTTTCCAGAGCCGATATTAGAACCAGCTGATACTGTGCTTTCACCGTACGATATTTAATCCTGTTTGTATTCTTTTATTCTTGCTTGTAATTTACCTAATTTTAGATGTTTCGTTTTGCCATAGCCGCGCGAGGTTTAATTAAAATAACTATTAGCAAGATTATACCCTAAATACATATTTTAGTCGTCAAGATAATTGAATTATTTATTAGTATTCGTAATCAATTGTCGGATTTATTTCTAAATTAAAACATATAAAAAAGAGGGGCCAATGGCCCCTCAAGTTTTCCAAAATTTTAATTCTACCAGCGAATCATATGAAGTGCGTTGTTCCAGTCGGCGAGTATTGCCTGAGTCCATGTGCCTTCGGTTCGAATCACCACGTCCATCAGGTTAAAATCACCTACTTTATCCTTGATATCCTTTGTCGCGATATGTTTTGGATACTTGGGATCGGTAAGATTAAGAACACGTAGGCCGTATTTACCGTCTGCTACATAAACAATGTTACTGGAAGTTTGAATTCCCTGAGCATTGCTGCCTTTATCGCCGGCCCATTTTACAGATTCAGTTGGATTGCCAGGATTAGAAATATCCACTACTATAGCTCCCTGATCACCTGCAGCTAAATATGCAAAGTTTGCAGCTACGAAAACGCGATGTACTTCATCGTAGGTTGAAAATAACTTTACATCCTGTATTGGATGAGTAGTGTTGGAAGGATCAAAGCTGAGTATCTGAAGTCCACTTTTTCCCACAGCAACATAGATATGATTATTAGTGACATGGATATCTTCTGGAATATCAGCAATGGTATCAATAAATACTGTGCCGGGTGTGCTATAATTGAAATAAACCAGAGTATTAGTATTTGTGGCTGGATTAGTGCATCCTACGAATACTGAGCTACCTGATACAAAAACTGTACGTGCTTCACCACCTAGTATAGTTGTCGTTTGGATCAATTGACTGTCCGGTGCGAAGGAGTTAGTAATATCATAAGCCATGTAGCCGCCTCTTCCATAAGCGACATGCAGCAAGTCCTTATTATTTACACTACTTACAACTAAGTCATATGCCCAAGCGCTATTATCTCCGTTTGGATGGCCAATTGCAGGTCCTCCGCTTAGTCCTCCGGAAGCAATGGTGAATATCTTAACGCCTTGTTCGCGAGCGGCACAGAAAACATTACTTCCGTGGATATCCAATCGTACAGCATGTCCACCGCCAAGGGATTGTTTGTTACCCATGTATTCAAAGCTTGCGGTAGTTAATGTCATAGGTTCTGAAAAAACCTTGTTTCCAGCAGAATCAATAACTTGTATAGCATAGTAGTACTTTTTGCCGGGTTGCAGTTGCTTATCTTCATAGGTGGTATCAAGTCGATTATAACCATTTGCATAGGTAAAGGTTGTAAGAAGTTTATCGTATGCTGAGACACCAGGTGTTTCAGAACGGTAAATTTCATAGCCCATCCACGACTGGTTAGCGCTAGTCCACATAATATGGGCTTTTCTTGTGCCAATATCAAAAGGTGCAAGCATTGTTACGGCTCCAATACCTTTGTAGGCTACCTTTATAGAAAGAGATGAATCGTATGCAACGCCACCTTTTTCATCACTTACAGTTACATAGAACCTGTATGTGCCGCTGTCTTTTGGTGCAGTCCAGTTGAATGATGCGTTTTCAGATATAACGCCGCTTTTAATAGATGATTCCCACTTGTATGCTAAGTTGTCACCATCTGCATCTGTAGCAGTACATGTAAGAGAAGCTTTTTCTCCGGGTTGCACTTTACTTGGAGAAGCAATAACTCCTGTTATTGTAGGCGGATGGTTTCCACATCCTGTTAATGCCGTCAATACTAATGCAACCAAAGCCGTCGAAACGATAAAGCGTTTCGTCATGCGACCTCCTTGTCTATCCTTTTCAAGTTAAACACTATCATTTAAGCTAGTTATTTTCCAAGTCAAACACTATATAAAAATTGTATGGATTTTTAAGAACTTGTCAACCCCCCTAGAGCCAATGAGTTAAGTCAATTGCAACACCAATTACCTTGACGCAACTGGATTTATATTTATAATTACTTAAATGGTTAAGCGTGGACCTGTAACAAAATTAAAAGAAGAACTCAGCAAAAAAGAAGCAGAACTAGCCGAAATAAGGTCACTTATGCTTCGAAAAGCTGCTGAGTTTGAAAACGCCCGAAAGCGGTGGCAAAAAGAGAAAGAAGCTTATATACCAAACATTAAAGCAGAGATTCTTAAGGATTTCTGTGATGTTTGGGATAACTTCGAAAGAGCTATGAAAACAGAGCTTGGGGAAAACCAACAAACATTCGATTCATACAGAAAAGGAATTGAGTTGATTTTTTCTCAATTTTCTGATGTTTTAATAAGTCACGGCTTAAAGCAATTTAGTTGTTTGGGTGAAATTTATGATCCTTCTCGTGCAGAAGTTCTGGGATTTGTTGAAGATTCTCAGGTAGAGCATGGGCAAGTGATTGAAGAGATAAAAAAAGGATTTATGATTGACAACAAGGTATTGCGTCCTGCGCAAGTTATTGTTGTTAAAAAAGTTAAGAAATTGAATGACGAATCTGACGCCGATAGCGAAATCGGTGCTGAAGATTCTGATGCTGGAGGATAAAAATCTTATGGCAAAAGTAATAGGAATTGACCTTGGGACAACCAACTCTTGTGTCGCGGTTATAGAGCAAGGGCAACCTGTGGTTATTCCCAATCCTGAAGGGGGGCGTACTACTCCTTCTGTAGTATCATTTGGTAAGGAAAGATTAGTAGGTACTTTGGCGAAACGGCAGTCGGTGCTTCACCCAGAAGAAACCATATATTCTATCAAACGATTTATGGGAAGACGCTATTCTGAAGCGGCTGGTGAGCGTGGTAAGGTTTCTTATAAAGTGGTTCCTGCCGATAATGGCGACGCCTGGGTGGAGGTTAACGGTAAAAAAATGGCTCCTCCTGAAATATCAGCAATGATACTTCAATACCTTAAAAAAGCTGCTGAAAATTATCTTGGTGAACAAGTTAAACAGGCTGTAATTACTGTTCCGGCCTATTTTAACGATTCTCAAAGACAGGCAACCAAAGATGCCGGTAAGATAGCGGGACTGGATGTGCTTCGTATTATAAATGAACCTACAGCTGCGGCATTGGCCTATGGTTTGGATAAGTCAAAATCGGCAAAGGTTGCAGTCTATGATTTAGGTGGCGGTACATTTGATATATCTATCATCGAAATTGACGCTGAGGCAAAAACAATAGAGGTGCTTTCAACTAATGGCAACACCATGTTGGGTGGTGACGATTTCGATCAGCGGATTATGGATTACATTATAGATGAATTTAAGCGTGAGCAAGGTGTTGATTTGTCGAAAGACCGTTCAGCCCTAGCTCGCATAAAAGAAGCTTCTGAAAAAGCAAAGATTGAATTGTCTACCCGTCTTGAGACCACTATAAGTCAGCCTTTTATAGCATCTGATGCCGAAAAAGGGCCTCTTCATCTTGAAATGAATATAACCCGTACCAAGCTTGAATCCTTGGTTGGTGATCTTGTTGAGAGTACTTTTGGTCCTGTAAAGCAAGCTCTTGAAGACGCGAAGCTTACGCCTGCAGATATTTCTGAAGTTATTTTGGTTGGCGGCCAGACCCGTATGCCTATAGTGCAGCAAAAAGTTAGGGAATTTTTTGGTAAAGAACCTCACAAAGGTATAAATCCTGATGAAGTTGTGGCAATGGGAGCGGCTCAAGCTGGTTTCCAGGCTTCAGGGCAAGCCGATTCTGAGCAATCATTACTTTTACTGGATGTTACTCCTCTTTCTCTTGGAATTGAAACTCAAGGTGGAGTTATGACTGTGCTTATTCCTCGTAACACTACAATCCCTACTAAAAAATCACAGACATTTACTACAGCCGAAGATAGTCAACCTGCGGTAACTGTACACGTCCTGCAAGGTGAGCGCCCAATGGTTAATGATAATCGTACCTTAGGTCGTTTTGAACTTTCCGGAATTCCTCCTGCTCCACGCGGTATGCCTCAAATTGAGGTAACATTCGATATCGATGAAAACGGAATACTGCACGTATCTGCGAAAGATAAGGGAACAGGTAAAGAGCAATCTATTAAAATCACCGCTTCATCCGGTCTTTCCGAGGATGAAATTGAAAAAATGGTTAAAGATGCCGAATCACATTCAGCAGAAGACCGTCAGCACCGTGAGGTAATAGAGGCACGTAACAAGGCTGATGGATTAATTTATGCTGTTGAGAAATCTATGCGTGAGGCTGGAGATAAGGTCCCTGAAACCGACCGTAAGAATGTTGAAGATAAAATGGCGTCATTGAAGGAAATTATGAAGGGTGAAGACGTTGCCGCTATAAATAAAGCAGTGGATGAACTTCAGCAGGCCTCATATAAAATTTCTGAAATATTGTATAAAGATAAACAATCTGCAACTCAGTCGACTGGAGCGGCAAGTCAACAATCAAGCGCTTCAAGTGCTAACACAGAATCTCAAAAAGAAGCCGAAGATGTTCAAGCTGATTATGAAGTTATCGACGATGAAGATTCGCAAACCAATTCTTAATTAACTTTGAGAACTATCTTTAACAAAAAAATGTTTCATCTTAGTTTTAATCTAGCTCATCTTCTGGATTACTTACAAGTTTTGGTAAAGCTAGGGGGAAGGGGGGCCGCGGGTGAGTGAAAAGCGCGATTATTACGAGGTGCTTGGAGTAGATAAGGGGGCGTCAGCTGATGATATTAAAAAGGCTTATAGGAAATTGGCGCGGCAACATCATCCTGACGCCAACCCTAATGATCGTGATAAAGCGCGTGAGAAATTCAAAGAGGTTTCGGAAGCCTATGATATCCTTTCTGACCCTGAAAAACGTAAGCTCTATGATCAATTTGGTCACGCCGGTGTAGATAGTCAGTACGGTGGATTCAACCCTAATGATTTCTACCGTCGTCATCAGACGGATTTTGAGGGTGATTCCGTATTTGGCGATATTTTTTCCAATTTATTTGGGAATCTTTTTGGTTTTGGAGGTGGAGGAGGCTTTGGTGGTTTTACTCAATCGTCTAATCCTCGCCGTCGGCTTGGGGGAGATATCCGCATTCGTATATCCCTCACTTTAGAAGAGATAGCTAAGGGAGCTAGAAAAAAGATTCAGGTAAAACGTTACGATAAGTGTGAAGAGTGCGATGGCAAAGGGGGGCATGATGTAGAAGTTTGCTCTACCTGTAAGGGTAGGGGGCAGGTTATAACTGTCTCACGTTCAATTTTCGGAGAAATAAGGCAACGTCAAGTATGTCCTGCTTGTCACGGGAGTGGTGAAACTTATAAAGAGACTTGTCAACGTTGCAAGGGGGCCGGGCGTATAAAGAAATCGCACAAAATTGAATTAAATATTCCTGCTGGAGTAGCCAGTGGGAATTTTATGCGTTTGCGTAATGAAGCTAACTGGGGACCTGGTGGGCGTGGAGATATAGTTGTTGAGTTTGACGAAAAACCTCACAAACTCTTCAGACGTGTAGGCGATGATATAATGGTTGAATTTCCCATATCCTTTACTATAGCATCGCTTGGAGGAGAAGTGCAGGTACCAACTCTCGATGGCAGAAAGAGTTTGAAAATTCATTCTGGAACTCAATCAGGGGCCATTTATCGTCTTCGTAAATATGGAATAGAGCATTTGAATGGCGGTAGGGGTGATGAACTGGTTCGCATCATTGTGCATATTCCTAAACGACTGAACGGCGTTCAGAAAAAAATTATCAATGAGTTAAAGGCGAAAGACTACAAGGTTCCAGATCCAAGGAAACCGGAGAAATGAAAGACCTTTTCTACTCCCCTCCGCTGACAATTTCCGGTTCCAGAATTACAATAAGAGGCGAGGAAGCTCATCACATATTTAAGGTGAAACGTTACCGTCAGGGAGACAAGATTCTGGTAACCGATGGTGAAGGTTCGGAATATCAAGTACTTGTCTCATCAGCTTCAGACAGCATAGTTGAGGGACAAATAATTTCAATTCGTCGGAAACCAAAAGAAGCTCTGCTTGAGATAACCTTAGCCTTTGGGATTCTTAAGGCGCCGCGGATTGAAATACTTTTTGAAAAATGTACCGAAATGGGAGTAACAGCGTTTCTTCCTCTGATTACCGCAAGAACGGTTCCTAATTGGGAAGAAGGTGAAAAGAAAATTAAGCGTTTTGAGCGAATTATTGTATCGGCTATGAAACAATCGATGAGGTCTGTTGCCCCGAAGATATTGCCAGTTCTTGACTTGCATGAATTTTTGGCTACAATTCCCAACTACGATCACGCCTTAGTGGCGTGGGAAGATGCCCGGCATCAGCTTAGAGAAAGATTGACCAGTAAAAGAGTACGTCGAATGTTGCTCATAATTGGGGCAGAAGGCGGATTTGCGCCTGACGAAGTAGAGAAGATTCAAGAAGCTGGCGCAAGGGTTTTTTCGCTTGGGTTGCGTCGGCTGCGTTCTGAAACAGCAGCGATTGCTGCCCTTGCAACTGTTTACAATTTATATGATGTATAACTTATGGATTTATGTTGTTTATACAAAGAATAGCTTTTCTAAGTAAACGATATTGAATCCAAAGGAGATTTTAAGATGTGTAAACCTCACAAATGTCGTATTTTAGAAGGGAGGTGAATCTATTGGCAACCGTAGAAGTACGCGAAGGTGAATCATACGAAAGCTTTATGCGCAGATTCCGTCGCGCCTGCGAAAAGGCGGGAATACTGCGTGATTTCAAACGTCACGAACATTACGAGAAACCAAGTGAAAAACGTAAGCGTAAGACCCTGGAGGCAAAGCGCAAAGCGTGGCGCCGCCGTCAGAAGGAGCGTAATTTAATGTGATTGCAGAGACGTTTAAGCGTCTCGATTTTTCACGCATCCGTGAAATTTTAGCGCAAAAATGCGCCACTTTAGGGGGAAAGAAACTGGCAAAGTCTCTTTCCCCCGCGAGGTCTGTTGAACTTGCTGAGAGGCGATTTGCTGAAACCGATGAAGCCTTGGTTTTTCAGCAAAGTTTACCGTTTTCAGCTTGTTCCCCTCTTGATGAATTGACTGTTGAGCTTAAAGAAGGGAAATATCTTCCTGCGCGTAATTTCTTAAAGTTAGCAAACGGACTCAAGGCAGTTGCTCAGGTCAAGAAAAGGCTCACTAGTGGAAGTATTCCCAGAGAGTCGAAGATTAAGTTGTTGCGTGAATATGGCGAACAAATTACAGTATTTGATAATCTCGTTACCCTGATATTTGCGACTGTTGATGAAGACGGAGTAAAGGAATCGGCGTCTCCAAGACTGACTGAAATAAGACGTTCAATTGCTTCTGAACGAAAATCGGTTTTAAGAACACTTGATGCTATGGCAACCACTAGGCCTGAAATATTTCAGGAAACAGCGGTTCACTTTAGAGAAGGCAGGTTGGTTCTTGCCCTGAGAAGAGATAGGGAAGCCGAGCTTGAAGGGGTTGTGCACGGGACATCTTCAGCTGGAGCTACTGTATTTATTGAGCCTTATGAAACCGTTGCTCTCAACAATCAATTGAGAAAATTGCGTGAAGAAGAGCGTGAAGAGATAGAGAGAATATTGATAGCTTTAGCAACGGCAATAAGAGAGAGACTTTATGATATAGAAGTGTCGCTTGAACTTATTGCGGAGCTTGATTTTATATTTGCCCGTGCTGATTGGGCGCGAAGCCTTAAGGCTAATCGGGTTAATCCGAATGCTAGAGTTATGGAAATCTACAATGCTCGTCATCCCTTGCTGCTAATGAAGCGTGAGGTTGTGCCTTTGGATATAAAATTGGAACCTGAGACTAGAGTACTTCTTATATCAGGCCCTAATGCAGGGGGGAAAACTGTGGTTCTTAAAACCCTGGGTCTTATTGCAATGCTTGCTGCTTCAGGACTTCATGTACCAGCATCGCCTGATACTGCGATTCCCTTTTACCGTAAGGTATTTATTGATATTGGCGATGAACAATCGATAGACGATAATCTTTCAAGTTTTACTGCCCACATAGCTAACTTGAAACTTATTCTTGAACAGGCTGATTCGGCATCGTTGGTTTTGCTTGATGAATTAGGCTCATCCACTTCTCCAGAAGAAGGCGGCGCCTTGGCAATGGCGGTTCTTGAAACCTTAGCTGAAAAAGGAGCAACCGTGATTGCTACTACTCATTTTGAGTCGCTTAAAAGTTTTGCTGAAGGACGTAAGGATATGCAAAATGCAGGTATGGAGTTTACCAATCACCCTACATATAAATTGCAAATGGGTATTCCAGGGACTTCAAATGCCCTGCAAGCTGCCGAGGAACAGGGTTTCCCGACATCAATCCTCAAACGCGCCCGTACCTATATTAATCCTGATTTACTGGAGTCTTCTGCTATTATTTCCAATCTCTCTGCAGAACGTAACAGGGTGCAAAAACTTAGGCTAGAGCTTGAGCAGGAGTTATTAGAATCACGTAGTATAAAGCAGTCATACCTTAAAGCTCAGGCAAAGCTTGAAGAAATGCGCAAACGTTTTTCAGACGATATCGCCGTTGAGCGTGCCAAACTGCTTTCAGAAACACGAAAGCAGTTGGAATATTTGGTAAAGGAAATTAAAGAAAGCAAAGCTTCTCGTGAATCGGTAATTAAAGCGAAGGCTTATATAAAGAACCAAGAAGAGGCTCTACGTGCATATTCTGATTCTACAGAATTATCCGGCGTTCAGACTTCTCTACCAACTCTACTACAACCAGGCGATAAGGTGCGTTCCAAAAAACTGGCAAGACAAGGTATGATAGTTGAAATAGACGAAAAAAGGGGAGAGGCTATGGTGGAAATGGGTAGCCTAAAGATTGCTCTTGCATTGAGTGATTTGGAAGTTCTGGAACATGATGAATCTTTTAAGAATAAGGCGACTTTTTCCTTAAACCCCACTATAGATTCAAATTATGATGAACTTGAATTTAATACTCAATTGAGTATTAGAGGAATGTATGCCGAGGATGCTTATCAGTGTTTGCTTGCATATATCAACGAAGCTTATGCTTTGGGAATTAGTGAAGTGTCTATTTTGCATGGGAAAGGAACCGGTGTATTACGTTCTATGGTGATGGAATTTGCGCGTTCGTCGAATCTTATTTCATCGTTCAGGGTTGGTGAACCTTTTGAAGGCGGAGGTGGGGTCACTATATTGAGGCTGAAGGTATGATATCTAAGGAAATTATCGAAAGGGTAAGGGCTGAAACCGATATAGTAGGTCTTATTGGCGAGTACCTGCATCTTAAAAGAGCGGGACGCAATTTTGTGGCATTATGTCCTTTTCATAAAGAAAAAACCCCATCCTTCAATGTCAGTCCTGATCGTCAAGCCTATCATTGTTTTGGTTGCGGAGCTGGCGGTAACGCTATCACTTTTATTATGAATTACGAGAACATGTCTTTTCCTGAAGCGGTGAAGCACCTTGCCGGACGTTTGGGCATCAAGATAGAGTTTGATGCCGATGATGATCCCAATAAACCGATTTTTAAAGCGCTTCAGATGTGTGCAGAAATTTATTTTAACAACCTTTGGTCAGAAAAAGGACTTGCGGCACAGCGTTATCTTGTAGCAAGAGGATTTAATAAGGAAACAGTACGTGATTCTGAACTTGGACTCGTACCGCAAGATAGTTCAATCCTTTTATCCAAGGCCAGAGAGCTTAAGCTTTCTACCCAAGTTCTTAAGGATGCAGGAGTGTTGGGTTCCAGTTCTGGCAGGCTGTATCCATTCCTTTCCGGACGAATAGTTTTTCCGCTTAAGACATCTTCAGGCAAGTTAGTTGGATTTTCAGGTAGGGTGTGGGGAGATGATGCGAATCCGGCAAAGTATGTGAATACTCCAGAAACCGCTGTTTTCAAAAAGAGGAAGCTTTTATATGGACTTCATAAGGCTCGTCCCTACTTGCGTCGTGAAGGAGCAATTGTTGTAGAAGGGCAAATGGATGTCTTAAAATTAGTTCAAGAAGGAATTCATAATGTGGTAGCTCCATTAGGTACAGCGTTTACAGGTGAACATGCAACCTTGCTCTCGCGTTATGCAGATAAGGTCAATTTGGTTTTTGACGGTGATGACGCCGGTAGAAAAGCTGCTCAGCGAGCGATAGCCGAGGTTTTGTCAGTGGATTTAGAAACTAGGCTTCTTCTTTTGCCAGAAGGTCTTGACCCTGATAGCTATTTGCAAACCTATTCTCTGCAGGAATTTAAGAAGCTGCTTAATGATGCCGATGAACCTGTGATTTTTATTTATAAAATGCTTGAACCTAAGACTGTCTCTGATAGAAAAAAGACTGCTGAAATAATGCTTTCCTTAATCGTCAGGGTTTCTGATACTATCAGAAGAGAATTATACCTTGACGAAGCGGCAAACCTCCTTAAAATCGATAGAAGGGTTCTAGCGGATAGAATTAAACCGAATGCTGGAAGGTTTGGGGAGAAGAAGGTAAGACCCGATAGAGAGAAAAATGTTAATCGAGAGCAGGAAGTCAGGCTTTTGAAGATGATGATTCAAAGTGCGGATTACGTTCGCATTGCTGCCGAGCATTTGCCTTCAAGTTTTTTCCCCGAAGGACAAATGCGGGAGTTTTTGGAAAAGTTATATTCACTCGCGGCCGGAAAAGAACAGTTTACGCCGGGTGAAATACTTGATTTATTGACTTCTGAGATGCAGCGCAAGGTTTCAGAATGGAGCTTTTCCCAAGTGGAATACTCGCGGGATGAGTTCGCTCGCGCCTTAGCGCACTATCTTTACAGTAAGAAAAGGGCGCAGTTGAGGGCCCAACTGAAAGATGCAGAAAGCGCAGGCGATATTGCGCTTGCTCGGAAGATTTTGGGAAAGTTAAATACGTTGGTTAAAGAAAGTAACAAAATATATCAGGAGTTATGAAAAAAACAAAAGTTCAAACTTCTCCTGAACTTCTCAGGGGTAAAGATATTGCAGGCAAAATACTTGAAGCCATAGGCGATAAACGAACTATAACCTACAAAGAACTCGAAAGTTATTTACCAGAAACCTATGTGTCTTCAGAAGAGGTAGATGAAATAATTGTTAAACTGCGTGAAAATAGCGTTAAACTGGTATCTGAGGGCGACAAGGTCAAAGATGAGCAAAAAGAAAAAACCTATAAGCTCCCCAGAGTTAAAGGCAGAAAAGATTCAACCAGATCTTATTTCAAAGAATTAAATAAGTTTGGACTTCTTACTAAAGATGACGAAGTTCGGTTTTCGCGTCAAATGGAAGAAGGCTATTTTGAGATGCAGGGAGAGATTTTTACAGCTTGTGGCATGGTTGATGAACTTCTTGGACATTGTAAGGAAATTGAGCAAGGTGAAAAATCGGTTGACCAACTTGCAAAGCCTGACATAGATTCAGTTATTGACAAAAAACTTTATCAGCGATGGAAGCAAAGTTTTATACGCTCTACCCATAAAATTGCCGAGTACAACGAACAAATGAGGCAGATGGTTAAACGGCGCAATCGCACTAAGGATGAGGAAAAAGAGTTACAAAAACTGCGCGATAAGCTTTACAAAAAGATACTAAAACTATCCTTGCAAACAGAAGTTACAAAGGAATTTGTAGAACACTATAAGCGGGAGATTGAAGAGCTTGTAAAAATGAACACTAAGACGGAGAATCTTAAACTTCGTTATGCAAAGGATTCTTCTCTGAAAGAACAATACAACGATTCTCGTACCGAGCTTCGCAGGGCGGAACGCAACTTAGGTCGAACAGTTGATGAAGCTAATTTGAGCTTTGAAAATATTCGGCAGATTGAAAAGAAAATAGTTGCCGCAAGGGATCGTATGATTGAAGGTAATGTACGTCTAGTTATTTCGATTGCTAAACGTTACACCAACAGAGGTTTGGAGTTCATTGACCTTATTGCCGAAGGCAATTGTGGATTAATTAAGGCAGTTGAGAAGTTTGATTACAAAAAAGGTTATAAGTTTTCTACCTACGCCACATGGTGGATTAAGCAGGCTATTACTAGGGCCATTGCCGATCAGTCGCGTACTGTTAGGGTACCTGCCCATATTATTGACGCTATCAATAAAATAACACGTGTATCTAGACGCTTTATTCAAAAACATGGAAGGTTGCCTGCGCCGCAGGAAGTAGCCAAATATCTGCCCACTTTTTCTGAAGATAAAGTGAAGTTTCTCACTAATATCGCCCAGTATCACGTATCTCTGGATAAAGCTATTGACGACGATAACTCCTCTTTCGTGGGCGATTTTATTTCTGACGACAAAACACCTGTGCCTACCTATCATGCGGCCCGTTCGGTTCTTGAAACTAAGCTTGGTGAAGCTTTGGGTACTCTTTCTAAGCGTGAGGAAACAGTGCTTCGTTTGCGTTTCGGAGTAGATGATGGAGTTCAGCGAACCCTTGAGGAAGTTGGTCAAATTTTTAATGTTACGCGTGAACGAATAAGGCAAATTGAGGCAAAAGCGTTGAAAAAATTGCGCGATCCGTCGCGTCGTAAGATTTTCGATCCGTTGAAAGAATTGCTTCGTTAATTGCTGCTTACTTCTATTGTTCGTAACATCACTAACTACGGAAGTCTTTATTCTAGTACCTTCGTGCTAATGCTATCTGAAATTCCTTTGTAGGGTTGCGTTTATCGGCTTATAGCTATAGATTGTGTGAGTCTTCTGCGATAACAGCAATACTTCCAATAGTCTGCAAATTACAGTATACTTACGTCGTTAAATCTCAGTGTGCTTATGCGCTTGTTCTAAATTAATTATTCTATCTTAAATCAGGTATAGATTGGAATGGTTGACACTTCTTGCAAGAGCCTTATAATCATTATCAAGAG
>Ga0256846_1000334_pt1 | contig 19841 bp, 19 predicted proteins | sample TevniametaG_FD_189098 | JGI IMG/M metagenome (GOLD analysis project Ga0256846, IMG submission 189098) | Tube worm associated microbial communities from hydrothermal vent at the East Pacific Rise, Pacific Ocean - Tevnia | ecosystem: Host-associated > Annelida > Integument > Unclassified ...
GCGGACCCCGGGGAAAAATGATTTATCGCCACATGCCGGGGTCTGGGTTACTTCGGAGAAAGAGATCCGGCTGCCGCAGCGCCTTTTCCCGGACCTGTGGTTCTGGCTGCCGCCGGTCACCTGGCCGCAGGCCGAAAAGGCCCTGCACCGGCGCCTTGAGCAGATTGTTTCCCGGGGCGGCCGGCATTTCATTCTAAATGCCCCCTGGCAGACATCTTTTTTTCCATCAAACCATGGACTTACTCTATGGGCCGGGCCGTTTTGCAACCTGGCCAACCCGCTGGCCATCGAGACGCTGATCGACCTCGGGTTTGCCGGTGCCGTGGTCAGCCCGGAACTCGACAAAACGGCCTGTCTGGCCCTGCCCCGGCAGAGCCCCCTGCCGCTGGGAATTGTCATCTCCGGCCACTGGCCGCTCTGCCTTTCCCGCATTGTTTCCGACGAATTAACCGTCGCGCGGCCGTTTACCAGCCCCCGGCGGGAAGCGGCATGGGTCATGCGGCATGACGATACCTACTGGTTGTATCCCAACTGGCGAATTGACCTGAGCGGTCATGAGAAAATGCTCGTTACCGCCGGCTATACCCTCTTGATAGATATGGCCGACGCGCGCCCGGCCGCGATCCAGATGAAGGAAAGGCCCGGCCTGTGGAACTGGTCGGCCGGGCTGAAATGATCCCTCCTGCCAGACGGCCCGGGTGACCTTTTTCAGCCCACGCTATACGTCCCCGTCCCGACAGCGATCAACAGATCCGCATCATTGTGGAACGCCATCCGCATGACGGCCACCCGGCGACCGACCCTGAGAACGCTGCTGCGGGCAAAGAACCAGCTCCCCCGGCCAGGCCGCAGGTAATCCACCCGCATATCAATTGTGCCGATCCGAGCCAGCCGCCGGGCCATCTCCTCCTGGGGCGCGCCGGCCATCTGGTTTAAAACGCCCACCGAGGCCAGCATCCCGCCCGTGGCGTCCAGGACCGCTGAAATCACTCCGCCGTGCAGAATACCCTGGATATAATTTCCCACCAGATCATCCCGCATGTCGATGCGGACCCGGGCATGGTCAAGACCCAATGATTCAACCCGCATGCCCAGGATGCGGTTAAACGGTATCCGCTCTTCATAGACTTTCACCGCCATATCGATGAGCGGCTGGATATTTATGTGTTCGGTATTGGACATCGGTGTTACTCGCTTGCTTGAGCAGTATTTCAGATAGCATTCACGATTGGCAGGGCGTCAGCTCCGGCCCCATGACAATCAGTTTCCAGGCAGATCCGACAACAATTCCCGCCAGAAGCGACATCGAAACAGCGGCGGCGTACACCCACCGGCGCGCAGCCAACATCACCCGGCAGTCCGGTCGGAAACGGGCGTACGGGAAAGGCAGATTGTTCGGGTTTGTGGTTGTACTGAAAACAGGCTACCAGTTTTCTGCGAGCAGCTCAAAGTAGCCCCGGGGCTTGACGCAGGCCGGGCATTTGGCCGGCGCTTCCTTGCCGGTGTGCAGGTATCCGCAGCTGCGGCAGCGCCAGACCCGTTCCTCATTACGCGCAAAAGCGCGTTTCGACTTCAGGTTGTCGGCCAGCTCCAGATAGAGTTTCTCGTGCTGTTTTTCCGAAACGCTGATGGCATCCAGGGTATCCGCCGCCCGGATAAAGTTTTCTTCCCGGGCAATCCGGGCAAACCCCGGATACATATCGGTGTAAACGTAATGCTCCAGTTCGGCCGCCGAGAGCAGATTGTCATACGTACTTGCCAGCACGCCGGCGGGAAACCGCCAGTTGATCTCCTGCTGCCCCCCGTTAAAGAATTTAAAGAACCGGAGGGCATGCTCGCACTCCTGCTCGGCTGTTTCCTCAAATATGGCGGCAATCTGTATCAGCCCGTCTTCGCGGGCACGGCGCGAAAAAAAAGTATACCGGGTCCTGGCCTGGGCTTCGGCGGCAAATGCGGTCAGCAGGTTTCTGGCCGTCCGGCTTTCTCTGAATTTTCCCACGATGATGCTCCTTATTGTCATGCCGCGCCCGGCCGCGTACTCCATACCGGATAATCCAGAAAAGCATATCGGAAAAAAAAGGCGGCCCGGACCGTTTTATATTAATAATCAGTATTTATCAGATAGTTACTCGTCTTCGATGACCGTAATGGCATCTGCGCCGCATTCGGCAGCCGCCTGGCGGACCACGGCCTTTAAATGATCCGGAATCTCATCCATCTTCACAATGGACAACAATTGATCTTCATCATACTCAAATATTTCCGGACAGAGTTTATTGCAATTGCGGTCGCCCATGCATTGATCAGAAATGGTCACCTTCATCGTGCGGTTCCTCCTTCAATCGAATTGTCTAAAGTGGTTTATTGTTGAAAAATAAGCCCTGCACAGTGAAATTGTCAAGCAGATTCCATCGATACCACGTACCTGCCTCCGAGGGCCATACCGGCCGCGATGCCATTCGAGGTGCCGCTGAATTGGCTGCCCTCCCATTCCCTTTGGCAAAACGGGTAACGAATACCGGCAGGTTACGGAGAGCGGGACGACAGAAAACAAAAAGGAGCCGCAATTCCAAGGCTCCTTTTATGGCTTATGGTAGTCCCAACGGGGATCGAACCCGTGTTACCGGCGTGAGAGGCCGGCGTCCTAGACCGCTAGACGATGGGACCAGATAAAACTGGCGCTTTGATATAGAATCATTCGGATTTTGTCAATTGGTATTTTTTAACGCCGGGCGGCGGCCTTTTCGGTAACCCAAAAGCAGGTAGATGACAAAACCGACAAACGGAATGCCGGCAACGAGGATCCAGGTGATTTTAACCGCCACGGAGCTGAATTCCTTCTGGGCGGCGTTGACCATGGCCCAGGTAGTCGCCATGAAAAACGGGATGCTCAGCAGGAGAATGATCTTGATGGTGTACAGATCCATATCATCTTCTCAGCAGGCTGGCGACTTTGAGAATCGTATCGGCATAGGGCCGGCTGTTGTTGTATCGGCGGATCACCCGGTGGGCCTTCTGGCCGTTGAGTCCGGGTTTCCACCCATGATGTTTCAGATAGTTGGCGACACTGGCGATAGCATCTTCATGGGTAAACAGATCGACATGGCCGTCGCCATTTCCATCAACGGCCAGTCGGCTGATATTACTGGGCATGAACTGGCAGATTCCCATGGCGCCGGCGTAAGACCCACGAATGGAAACCGGATCAATCCCTTCGGCAAAGGCGTAGCGCAGCAATGCCTTGAGTTCTGTATACGCCCACTCTGATTTTGCATCGGCTTTTTTTTCAAATTGCGCCCGGGTCAATCGCCGGTCCGTTGGAATCTGCTGCCATATATCCTGCCTTGCCGCTTCATTTTTCAGCGCCGCCATGGTCGACAACGTATTCAGCACCCGGCTTTTTCCCACCATCTCTCCCAATCGGGTTTCCACCAGAATGATGGCGACAATGACCGCTTGATCCACCTGGTATTTTTTTTCGGTGCGGGTGAGCGCCCGGGCATGGGTGCGCTGGTAGGCTCTGGCCCTGCGAATCGACTTCGGCGATGCGAACTGCGCATAGTTCAGCCGGCTTTCGCTGTGCATGAAAAACAGGCTCACGCTGCGGGGATCAAAATGAACATCCGGATCCTGATAAAGCGCATCGATTTCCCGAGAGTTAAACCCATCCGCTTTCAACGCCGCTCCCAGCGCCGAAAACGCCCCGGCCGGGGCGGCCGCACACTCATTGTTCAAAAGGCCGGACAGAAAAAACAATACAGAAAACGTGAAAACGGTATAGAGGGACGATCTTCGCAGAACATTCATCTGAATTTTTCCTCCTGGCATGGTCATATCACATTCCGACCGATCCGATCCATATATTATTTCCCGGATAATATTTTCGATAAAATAGACCCGGCCACATTGATGAGGCTTTCTTGATTACCTCAGATGGGCATGGTATACCCGGATTCATTAAAAACAGATTCCGAATACAGGCGCCGGAAAGATCGGAAACCATGGCGAAAAAATCAACCAGATCAGTTTTTACCTGTCAGACCTGCGGCTACCAGGCCCCGAAGTGGATGGGCAAATGTCTGGAATGCGGAGCATGGGATACGCTGGTGGAAGAAACAATCCGCCCGGTCGACGGGGACCGGCGCCTGACCGTCCCCGGAGAGGGTACGGCGCGGCCGGTGGCTATTGACAGCGTTGAAACCACGGGAGAAGAGCGCCTCTTTACCGGAATCAGCGAGTTTGACCGGGTCCTTGGCGGCGGTGTGGTATTGGGATCCATGGTATTGATCGGCGGAGATCCAGGCATCGGCAAATCCACCCTGATGCTCCAGGCGCTCCACGGGCTGGCCGGTAAAAATCAGAAAGTCCTTTACGTTTCCGGCGAAGAATCCATTCGCCAGCTGAGCATCCGCAGCCGGCGACTGGGCACCGACGACGCACATCTGATGGTGGTTTCCGAAATTAACCTGGAATCAATCCTGTCCATTGTGGCCGACATGAAACCGGCCGCGCTGGTCATCGATTCCATCCAGACCATGTTCAACAGTGACCTGTCATCGGCCCCGGGAAGCGTCAGTCAGGTACGTGAAGCGACCCTTCGGCTGATGCTGGTGGCCAAAAAAACGGGACTGCCGATTTTTATTATCGGCCATGTTACCAAGGAAGGCGCCATTGCCGGGCCGCGGCTGCTGGAGCACATGGTCGACACGGTGCTGTATTTTGAAGGCGATCGCAATTATATTTACCGGGTACTCCGGGCGGTAAAAAACCGGTTTGGGTCCACCAATGAAATCGGCGTATTTGAAATGACCGAGACCGGGCTGAATGAAATCCTCAATCCCTCGGCTGTTTTTTTAACCGAACGATCAGACAACACCCCCGGTTCCATTGTGACCTGTGCCATGGAGGGAACCCGGCCGATTCTGGTGGAAATGCAGGCGCTGACCAGCAGTACCAGTTTTGGTACGCCGCGTCGGACGATTCTCGGGCTGGACCATAACCGGGTGGCGCTGCTGGCTGCGGTCATGGAAAAAAAGCTGGGCATGCACCTCATCGGCCACGATATTTTTATGAATGTAGCCGGCGGCGTCAAGGTGGACGAGCCGGCCGCCGATCTGGGCATCGTGGCCGCAGTGGCATCCAGCTTTCTCGATCGGCCCGTTCGGGCCAACACCGTTATTCTGGGCGAGGTGGGCCTAACGGGTGAGGTCAGGGGCGTCAGCCAGATCGACAGCCGTGTGGCCGAATCCAGAAAAATGGGCTTTACCCGCTGTGTGCTGCCCAAAAGCAGTCTGGAGCAATCCCGGGGCGATACCGGGATGACCCTGCTCGGCGTTTCGACTGTGGACGAAGCCGTGGAGATCATGTTTTAATCATGTCCCGGCGCAAAAGAAGAAGCCCAAGGGGCGGGAAAAACCGTCAGCCGTCAAAAAGCCGCCCCCAAAAATCCGGCCATGCAGATACATGGGCCGATCATTACACCCGCATGGCACGCAAAGACCGGTACCCGGCCCGTTCGGTGTACAAGCTGAAAGAAATTCAGACGAAGTACCGGATGATTCGACCGGGGTCCCGCGTCCTGGATCTGGGGTGTGCGCCCGGTGCATGGCTGATATATGCCGCCGAAAAAACCGGTGCCAGGGGAACGGTCGTCGGCATCGATATCAAACCGGTAACCATTGCCCTTCCCGATCAGGTGCGGGTGGTTACCGCGGATCTGTTTGCCCTTGAAAATGACTTCTGGCAAACGGTCGGCGCGCCGTTTGACATCGTTCTCAGTGATCTGGCGCCGGCAACCACTGGAAATAAAACAGTTGACACTGCCCGGTCATTCGCTTTATGCGAAGCTGCCCTTTCAACAGCATGCGCCCACCTGACCACAGGCGGCGCTTTTGTGTGCAAGATCTTCCAGGGGGCCGACTTTAATCCGTTTGTGGCCGACATCAAGCGCCTTTTCAAACGGCACGATATTTTTAAACCCCGGAGCAGCCGCAAGGCCAGCCGGGAAATCTATATTACCGGATTAACCTTTTCAGGAGGAAAATATGTCAGGACATAGCAAATGGTCGAGTATCAAACATAAAAAAGCGGCGACTGATGCCAAACGCGGAAAAATTTTCACCAAACTGATCAAGGAACTGACCGTGGCGGCCCGCATGGGCGGCAGCAGTGACCTGGAAGCCAATCCCCGGCTGCGGACGGCCGTTGCGGCGGCCAAAGCCGTCAACATGCCCAAGGACAACATCGAACGGGCCATCAAGAAAGGCACCGGTGAGCTGGAAGGCGTGAATTATGAAGAAAGCACTTATGAAGGCTATGGTCCCGGCGGCGCGGCGGTATTTCTCGAATCATTGAGTGACAACAAAAACCGCACCGTGGCCGATATCCGGCATATTTTCAGCAAAAACGGCGGCAATCTCGGTGAAAACGGCTGCGTGGCCTGGATGTTTGACAAAAAAGGATACCTGGTCATTGACGGGCAGGCAATCGACGAAGACGCCCTGATGGAAATCGCCCTGGAAGCCGGGGCCGATGACGTTCGGCAGGACGACGCTAACTTTGAGGTGACGTGTGAGCCAAGTGATTTTGACGCCGTCAAAACGGCAATCGAAGCGGCCGGCCTCACCCCTGTTGAAGCCGAAATCACCATGCTGCCCCAGACAACGACTTCACTGGCCGGTAAAGAAGCCGAACAGATGATGCGCCTGATGGATGCCCTGGATGACTGCGATGACGTTCAGAAAGTATATACCAACGCCGATATTCCGGATGAACTGATGGCCGGATAACGGCTGCCCGCTCAATCCCCCTGCTGCCGGGAGACGGAAGGTCTTCCGGTAAAAACCAGTAGTGGGAGCCCTGCCGCCGCTACGATAAAAAACAGGCCAATACCGTTTGGCCGCCCGCTGCCCCTGGAAACGGCCCGCGCCTATTCATCGATTTTAATGACATCCGCACCGGCGGGGATGGTAAAGACAAATGTCGAATCATCTATCTTTTCCGGGAAGCGGATATCGGATAGCTGGATACGCGTCTCATCCCCGTACCCGTTGACCGTGATAATTCTGGTAATGTCAAATGTCTCTTTTGAAACAACGAGACGGATCTGGCTGATATCCTGCGTTTTTTCCCTGGGCTTCAAAGCAAGGCTGTAATCGCCGGCCGGCGTATCCGGCTGCCGTGAAATCTCAAACCGCTTCTCCAGATCCGTCAAGTCGGACAAAAAGCCGGCGCCCTTGCCATTGCCGAAAAAAGACGGCGCGCTGCCCACCATGACCTGGTTGTCTTCGGGCCGATACACCCACAACCGGTGGCCATCGGAAACAATGACCTGCTTTTCAGGAGACTCATATGCCCACTTCATCATTCCGGGCCGCTTGACAACAATCGACCCGCTGGCCGTATCGACGATCTCCATGGCCTTTAAGGTTGAGAACTGCTGAAACCGGGCCGAAAACCCGATGGCAGAATATCGTTTTTCGATGCCACTCAGCACCGAACGGGCATCTCCTTTATTATTGATGGCAGGGGTGTCGGCATAAGACACTGTAACAAGAAATATCCAGACAGCGATACCGGCGGCGATTTTAAGACGCATGCAAATCTCCTTTTTCTCTGGTACGGTGGAACAGGGACCGGGTAGTTTCCCGGAGGATGGCGGGGGCATCAGCAAACATGCGCCGGATGCCGTGCGCATAGCGCTGGCGGCCGACGGCCATATCCCGGGCCATGCGCTGCATGGTTCGGCTATGGCCCAGCATGAAAAATGTCCCCCGCAAAATAATCGACTGATAAAACAGCGGCGACATTCGCGCCGCCGCAATCAATTCGGGTTGTATTTTTGTTTTCAAGGATGCGGAATAATCTGCCAGGCGCCCGGCCAGGATCGCCTCCGCAGCCAGACGACCGCTTAACAGCGCATACGGAATCCCTTCACCGGTAACACCGTCCACCAGCCCGGCGGCATCGCCGGTCAGAAGCCAGTCCGGGCCATGAACCGTTCTTTTTTTTAACATTTTAGACGTTGGGATCGGTTCGGCCCATGCAAATGGCCGGGCCCGGCCGGAAGCGATCGACCGTCGGACCCGGTCCGAAATATCCAGATCCCGGCGGACAAAGCGATTGAGCAGCACACGCGCCTTCGCAATATCAAATTGGCCCCTGAAGCATTCAATCCCCAGGCTGGCATGATCCGATCGGGGAAACCACCAGGCATATCCGTGCAGACCCGGGAAAAATCGACAGACAATTCGTCCGGAAAACCGCCCGGGAACAAAAAACCCAAACGTCCGCCCCTTCCGGCGCCGTCCGGGTTTCGACCGCCCGAACAACCGGGCCACCGGGTCATGAATACCACCGGCCCCGACAACAACATCCACCAGCCGTCCATTGATCCGCCATCCCCCGCCGGGCATAGGGGTTGGCTTTCGAACCGTTTCTTCGATTACTGCGGCCCCGTGCGACAGGGCCAGGCGGCGCAGGGCATGATCCAGGCGCCACCGGGAAACGATACGGATCGGATCATCGGCCAGGTCCAGATCAATCCGGCGGCCACCGGGAGAAATCAGGCGAAAGCGGGTAATATCCGCGGCCTCAATCTGCAGTGTTTTTTCATCGGGCAATACGGCCAGGGCGCGCAGGGTTAATCCGCCGCCGCATGGTTTTTCGCGGTGCGAATCCCGTTCGAACAAAAAAACATCGACACCGGCCCGGGCCAGGTAAAGACTGCAGACAGCACCGGCCGGTCCGCCACCGATGACAGCGACCTTGAAGGACATTAATATTCACCCCGGCGATTCAAGAATTTCGGGCACTCCGTTTGTCGATATTACCAGAGTGAATCGCCGGCGGCAATGGCCACGAGAAAATTGCAGTCAGGAGGGGTAACGACTTATCCTTCTTTAAACAACCGGTAGATGGTCTGTCCCCGCCAGTGTCCCCGCCCCGAAAGGGTCGGCACCTGCATTTTTTCAAATTCAAGGGCGATTTTATCGTAACTGAGCCGCTGATCGCGCAATTTCGTAATTAATGAGACAAGTTCTGGACGGGATTTTGGCTTGGCTTGTGAGGAGTCACTGTGAGAGGAAGACATCGTCGCGGCCGGGCCGGGCACCGCCGGTGATATCGTGGAAGCTGAATCTGTTTTGGCCACGGCCGCGCCAGGCGATGCTTTCGCCAGCCGCCCCAGGTGTTTGGCAATCGTTTCAATGGCCACGGTTTGCCGTTCCTGCCGCGCGGCCACCGATTCGGCCAGCGTCAGCTGGCGTTTCTGGTTCTCGACGACGGCCCCCAGCAGGTCCTTCAACGTCGTGAACTGATCGGTGGATAACGAACGGTAATTCACATATCCCTTGCGTTGATCTTTGTTGGCCGGGTACCGATTGTTGGATTTATTATATGACCGTTCCTGGCCTTTAAACCGGTTATTATCAAATCGCCGGTTGGGTTTGTTCATGTTTTTGATGTTCCCGGTTCTGACATTGTAAAGAAAGTCGTCCATTTGAGCTCTCCAAGATAAAATTAAAAGTTAAACTAAGGGTATTTGCTGCGCTCTGGCCTTCCCATCTAAGAGCCTGTTTAAAACGATAATATCGTTTGTATTGGCATGGTGAATACTTCGATTGAGAACAAACGTTGAATGAATATAAAATATCACCGGTAATCCAGGATTTTTTTGCGTGTATGCCATCACGGACCGGGAGTCTGCGGGCACCGTCGAAAACCGGTTTACAGGAGACCCCTGCCATACGTTGACACGTCACCACATCGGCGGGAGGATCAATTCTCGAAACACCGACCGGATTCGAATTGCAACTTATTGTTTTATCGCATATTTATTCTTGAATTTGGTTCAAAGTTAAAACTTGCAAGCAGTGGCAGAATGTCTCACCGGGCCTGAATGTAATTGGTTTGGGAGGATACTGATTGTTTTTCGGCAATTTAAACCAAAAAACCGGCGTAATTAATAACGACCCAGAAAATTATATTTTCCAGCTGCCAACTACTTCCCGTTTCCATCGGTATGGGATATATGTATTTAGATTAAATAACGCATCAATGGCCACCTGTCAACCTTAAACAATTGCACGGATCCAAAAACATACGTATAAAAAAGCAGCTCCCAATCCTTGCAAGGAGGCGTGATGAAAGAAAGAATGCATATCCGGCAGTTCCGCTATGGCAGCGACAACCTTGGCTATCTTGTTTTCGGCAGGAAAACCGCCCTGGCCATTGACGGCGGTGCCGTGGCCGAGATCCTCGCATTCTGCTCAAACCGGGGATTGGCCCTCCGGTATATTGCCAATACGCATGCGCATGACGACCATACCTCGGGCAACCAGGCGCTTATCCGCCACAGCGGTGCACAATACCTGGGCACTGCTTCTCTGGCCGCCCGCCGGAAAATTGTTCTTGAAGATACACCCATCCAGATACATGCCACGCCAGGACATACCAGGGACTCGCTGGTCTTTGCGACAGATCATTTTATTCTTTCCGGCGACACGCTGTTTAATGGAACAATCGGCAACTGTTTTTCCGGGGATCTGGCGGCATTTTATCATTCCATCCTTTTGCTGCTCTCTTTCCCGGACGATACAATCGTTTATGCCGGGCATGATTATGTGGCGGAATCGATGCGATTTGCCCGTCTGCTCGAACCGGAAAACAGACATATCGATCCGTATCTCGAAAAATATGATCCCCGGCACGTTTGCTCAACCCTGGCAGATGAGAAAAAAGTCAATCCCTATCTACGTTTTAATACGCCTGAATTGATCAACGTATTGAAAAGCCGCGGGATGGTGGCCGATACGGCCTGGCACCGCTGGGAAAGCCTGATGCAGATCGTCTGACGGTCTGATCCGAAGGCAGCCCGGGGCCGATGTTTGACAATCGGCCGGGGATGGCCGAACCTTGCATCCCGGCGGCGATTATTATATCATCAAATTTAATCCTGACTGAACAGATTGCAACCAAAGGGAGCCTACATGCGCAGAAAAGACAAGGAAATTTCGGACCGGAACGAGATCGAAGCCATTATCCACAAAGCGGACGTCTGCCGACTGGCCATGGTGGACGGTGATGCACCGTATATTGTCCCGCTGAACTTCGGTTTTGCCGATAACGCCCTCTACTTTCATTCGGCCTTAAAGGGCCGTAAAATCGACATTCTGAAAAACAATTCCGAAGTCTGTTTCGAATTTGACGAGAACGTTGAGATTGTTGCCGGCCAGGCGGATGACGGCTGCAGCTGGGGCACGCGTTATAAAAGCGTCATCGGATTCGGTACGGCCCGGTTCGTTACTGAACCGGATGCCAAAAAAGCTGCGCTCAACATCATCATGACGCATTATGCTGGAAAAACGTTTACGTTTTCAGATGCGGATGTCAATCAGGTGACCGTCATCAAAATCGATATCCACCAGCTGACCGGCAAAGCCGCGAACCAATAGGAGGATGAACTAACATGGGAATCAACGTAGTCGGCAAGGCAGACGACCGGGTCGCCGTCAAGCATGTTTTGATCAGTGTATCGGATAAATCAGGTCTGGAATCCTTTATCCCGGAACTGGTTCAGCGGGTGCCGGATGTCCGGATTTTTTCCACCGGAGGGACGTTTACCCGGATTGCGGATATTCTCCAGACACAGGCAGCGGATCACCTGACCCGGGTGGCCGATTATACCGGCCAGCCGGAAACCCAGGGTGGCCTGGTCAAAACGCTCGACTTTAAAATTTATCTGGGTCTTCTGACCGAGACGTATAATGACGCCCACGCCCAGGATCTTAAACGGACCGGCGCCGTGCCCATCGACATGGTTATCGTCAACCTGTATCCGTTCAAGGCAACCATTGCCCGCGAGGGCGTGACCCCTGAACAGGCCCGGGGCAACATCGACATTGGCGGCCCGTGTATGATCCGGGCCGCGGCCAAAAATTTTCTGCGGGTCGCGGCGGTTGTGGAGCCCGGCGACTACCCGGCAATTCTTTCCGAACTGGACAGGCAAAACGGCGACACGTCTCTGGCCCTTCGTTTTGAGCTCGCCCGCAAGGCATTTGCCCATACGGCCACTTACGACACAGCCATTGCCGGCTACCTGGCCGATTGCCGTTTTGAAGATGTCCGGGCGTGTTATTAAAAAAGTCAGGCTTTCACCGCGATGTTCATCCATCGCCCATCTATTGAAGGAGCCCCGAAATGGCTGAAGATCTTAAAAAAATGTATAAAACAATTGTCGCGGACCATTTTCCGCCCCGGATGGAAATCAGTTTTGTCGATGAGAAAACCCGGCAGACGCTGTTTTACGAAAAAGTGCTGTGGGATATCGACGGCGTTTCAAAAGGTCTGCGCTATGGCGAAAATCCCGGCCAGGAGGCGGCGCTGTATAAGCTGATCAACGGCAACCTCCTGCTGGGCGAAACAAAAATGATCCAGCCCGGACAATATCTGGCGTCGGATATCGAACTGCTCCAATCCGGCAAGCACCCCGGAAAAACCAACCTGACCGATGCAGACAACGCTTTAAATATTCTCCGCTATTTTAAAAATCGGCCGACAGTGGTTATTGTCAAGCACAATAACCCCTGCGGTGTCGCCCGGGCCGATGCTCTGGCCGATGCCTATCACCGGGCCTACATGGCCGACCGGGTTGCCGCTTTCGGCGGCTGTATTTCCGTCAACCGGGCAGTAGACAAAACAACGGCCGAAGCGATTTCAGATCAATATGCCGAAGTTGTTGTGGCGCCGGATTTTGAAGAGGGGACGCTTGATATTCTGGGGAGAAGAAAAAATCTGCGGGTCATTCGGATCGAAAACATCGCACGGCTGGAAACCTTTGTAGGGCAGCGCTACGTGGATTTTAAAAACCTGATTGACGGCGGCTTGATCGCCCAGTGGTCCTTTGTGCCCAACAGCCGGTCAGCGGCCGACCTGACCCTGGCCGAATGTGAATACAAAGGGAAAACCTACCGCATCAAAAAAGAACCGACCGCTGCCCAGACCGAAGACATGCTCTTCGGCTGGCTGGTGGAAGCAGGCATTACGTCCAATTCTGTTATCTATGTTAAAAACCAGACAACAGTAGGTATCGGTACCGGAGAGCAGGACCGCGTCGGTGTGGCCGAAATTGCCCGGGACAAGGCATACCGCAAACAGGCCGACCGCTATTGCTTCGACGCCATGGGTGTTGCCTACAACGACCTGTCGGATCCCGATCAAAAAGCGGAAATCGATGCGCGTGTCCGCCGGGAGAACGGCGGCCTGACCGGCGCCACCATGGTCAGTGATGCCTTCTTCCCTTTCCGGGATGGAATCGATGTGGGGCTGAAAGAAGGGGTGACGTCGGTCATTCAGCCCGGGGGATCAACAAACGACTACCAGTCCATTGAAGCCTGCAATGAAGCTGGCGCGACCATGGTCTATACCGGCCAGCGAAGCTTCAAACATTAGCGGTCTGTCGGCCGGAAAACCGCGGAAACCGGCTGGCCGCCGCTGATTTGCATTGCCATGGAAAGAAACGCTTATCCAAGAAGGAGACACCGATGGCCGAAAAGTTATGGGAACCGACACAGTCACAGATAAACAAAACCAACATGTTCCGGTTTTTGCAGTTTATCAACGAAAAGCACCGGACCCGTTTTGACGCATACGACCTGCTGTACCAATGGTCGGTGGATCATATTGCCGACTTCTGGGCGGCCATGTGGGAATTTGCCGACATCCGCGCCAGCCAGCCATATACTGACGTGGTCGATGATCCAGCCAAAATGCCCGGCGCAAAGTGGTTTAGCGGTGCCCGGCTCAACTTCGCCGAAAACCTGCTGAAATATCGCGACGACCAGGTCGCTCTGATTTTTAACGGTGAAGGGCAGGTATCACAGAAAGTCACCTATGCAGAGCTTTACGATGAAGTCGCCCGCCTGGCCAAATCCCTGAGAGAAGCAGGCGTAACGGCCGGAGACCGCGTGGTTGGTTTTACCCCCAATATGCCCCAGACTGTTTTTGCCATGCTGGCCGCCACCAGTATCGGTGCGGTCTGGTCATCATGTTCGCCCGACTTCGGTATCAAAGGCGTTCTGGACCGGTTCGGGCAGATCAAACCAAAGATCCTTTTCACTGCCGACGGTTATTTCTTTAAAGGCAAAAAAATCGATTCCCTGGGCCGTATCGCCGATATTCTCCAAAAACTGCCGTCCATCGAAAAAGTGATCGTCATCCCCTACACCAGCGACAGTCCGGATATCGGACCGGTGGCCCATGCCGTTCATTACCGGGATTTCAGGGCAACAGAAGATCAGCTCGACATCCGGTTTGAACAGCTGCCTTTCGATCATCCCCTTTACATCATGTATTCATCGGGAACCACGGGATTGCCCAAGTGCATGGTTCAAAGCGCGGGCGGCATTCTGATTCACCATATCAAAGAGCTGATGCTGCACACTAACTTGACCCGGTCGGATACGATTTTCTACTTTACCACCTGCGGATGGATGATGTGGAACTGGCTGGTCAGTTCGCTTTCCATCGGCGCCACCGTGGTCCTGTTTGATGGCAACCCTTTCCACCCGGGCCCGGAAGCTCTCTGGAAAATGGCCCAGGATGAACGCATTACCGTTTTCGGCACCAGCGCCGGGTATATCGAAGCGCTAAAGAATGCCGATGTCCGGCCGGGTGAAGTATTTGATCTGTCTGCCCTACGGGCCGTTTTATCCACCGGCTCGCCCCTGTCCGTGGAAGGATTTCAATATATTTACAACACGGTCAAAAAAGATCTGCAGCTGTCGTCAATTGCCGGCGGGTCTGACCTCAACGGCTGCTTTGCCCTGGGCAATCCAATGTTGCCGGTTTACGCGGGTGAGCTGCAATGCCGGGGCCTGGCCATGAAGGTAGAAGCCTTTGATGAAACAGGGCACCCGGTGATTAATCAGCAGGGCGAGCTGGTCTGCACGGCGCCGTTTCCCTCCATGCCGATCTACTTCTGGGATGATGCGGACGGGAAAAGATATCATCAGGCCTATTTCGATGTTTACCCGGGCATCTGGCGACATGGGGACTACATTGAAATCAACGACCATGGCGGCGTCGTCATCTACGGCCGCTCCGATGCCACGCTTAATCCGGGCGGTGTCCGGATCGGGACCGCGGAAATATATCGCCAGATGGAGTTGATACCCGAGATCGAGGACAGTCTGGTCATTGGACAAAACTGGAAGAATGATGTCCGTGTGATCCTGTTTATCAAAATGGTGGCCGGAGAAGCACTGACGGACGCGCTCAAGGCCCGGATCAAGGCCACTATCCGCACCAATGCTTCTCCCCGCCACGTACCGCAGAAGATTATTGCCGTCCCTGCGATTCCGTACACTCTGAACATGAAAAAAGTAGAACTGGCCGTCAAAAAAATCATCGAAGGAAAGCCGGTCCTCAACAAAGATGCTCTCAGCAATCCGGAAGCCCTGGACAATTATGCAAACTTGCCGGAATTGCAGCAGGACTGAGCGGCTTTCCTCACAATACCCGAATTGACCGTCATTGTACGTTTGCCCTGCCGGTCAAAACTGGTCAATTCGGGCAGGAGAGCATAATCCGCCCCATGCCGCCCCCATCAACTTTATCGTCTGCCGCCATTACCCTCTCCGGCTCCCTACAGCGGGTCACCTACACCAATGCTGAAAACGGATATACCGTTGCCATCGTCAAGGTAGAAGGAAAAAGCGACCGGGTGACCGTGATCGGCAATCTGATCAATCCCACCGTCGGTGAGCACCTCAAAATGACGGGAGAATGGGTACGCCACCCGCAGTTCGGCAGGCAATTCAAGATCCACCGCTGCACAACGGCTGCGCCCACTACTCTTTACGGGATCGAAAAATATCTGGGTTCGGGCATGATCAAAGGTATCGGGCCGGAGATGGCTAGGCGCATCATTGAACGGTTCGGCAACAAATCCCTTGACGTCATCGCCCGCCATCCTAGGCGCCTGGCAGAAGTCGCCGGAATCGGGGAAAAACGGATTGAGATGATTACATCCGGGTGGAAGGCGCAGGATGACAGCCGGGATATCATGATCTTTCTGCAGTCCCAGGATATCAGCGCCGGATATGCGGCCCGGATCTTCAGGCAGTACGGTCCGGATGCCATCCGGGTTGTCCGGGAAAATCCCTACTGCCTCGCCGAGGACATCGCCGGCATCGGTTTTACGACGGCCGACCGGATCGCCCGCAAACTGGGCTTTGATCCGGATTCCGTTTTCCGTGCGCGGGCGGCGGTTATTTATGCGCTGAACCGGTTTTCGGAAAAAGGGCATGTCTATTATCCGTATTCGCACCTGGTCTCGACCTGCCAGGACCTGCTTGGCGTCGCACCGGCAATTGTTGAGACAGCCATCGCCCACGTCTGCACGGAAAAAAAAGCTGTCGTTGAAACAATTGACGCCGGGACTTCCGATAAACCCGAACCACACCGCGCCGTCTATCTATCCCATTTCTACCGGTGTGAGACCTTCATTGCCGACAAACTGCTGGCACTGGACCGGGTACCGCAGGATGCTCCGCACCTGCCCGATATACCGGTACTTCTGGCCGATGCCCGGCAGCACACGGCCATCACCCTGGCCCCTCGTCAGCGAGCCGCCGTAAAACAGGCCCTGACCCGTAAAGTCCTCGTTATCACCGGGGGCCCGGGCACCGGTAAAACCACGATCATCGACACCATTTTCCGGCTCTGTACCCGGATGGGAGTCAAAACACTTCTCGCCGCGCCCACGGGGCGGGCCGCCAAAAGGATGCACGAAACCACCGGCCACGCGGCGCGTACCATCCACCGCCTCCTCGAGTTCAGTTTTCAGCGGGGCGGATTCCAGCGCAACGAGGAGCGCCCGCTGGACTGCCAGTATCTCATCGTCGATGAAGCGTCGATGATCGATACGGTGCTGATGTATCACCTCCTCAAGGCCGTGGCTCTGGACACCACGCTCATCCTGGTGGGAGATGTTCACCAGCTGCCGTCTGTGGGTGCGGGCAACGTATTGGCCGATATCATCTCCTCCCGGAGATTCACCGTCGTGTCTCTGGTGGAAATTTTCCGGCAGGCGGCAGCCAGCCGCATAATTATCAATGCCCACCGGATTAACCAGGGCCGGATGCCGGACCTCTCACCGATCGCCGGCCGGACTGATTTTTATTTTCGCCAGCGGAATGACCCGGCAACCGCCCGTGACTTTATTGTCAAACTGGTGGTCGACCATCTTCCCCGGATCTTCGGATTTGATCCGGTAAAAGATATCCAGGTTCTGAGTCCGATGCATCGGGGCCCCGCAGGCGCCACTCAGCTGAACCGCCACCTCCAGGCGGCACTCAATCCCCACGCAGAAGGAGTGTTGCACGGTGACCATCGCCTGCGGGTCACCGATAAAGTCATGCAGATAAAAAACAACTACGACAAGGAAGTTTTCAATGGAGATATGGGACGGATCCACCGCATTGATCCGGCGGCCAGACAGATCGTCATCACCTTCGACGACCGCCCCGTGACCTATGATTTTTCCGAGATGGACGAGGTCAGTCTGGCTTATGCTATCTCGATCCACAAATCCCAGGGCTCTGAATATCCGGCGGTCATTATTCCCATACTGACCGCGCACTATATTTTGCTGCAGCGCAATCTGATCTATACGGCCATCACCCGAGGCAAGCAGCTCGTGGTGGTGGTCGGGTCGAAAAAAGCCCTGGCCATGGCCATCCATAACGATAAAACCCGGCAGCGGTTTACCCGCCTGGATGCCCGCCTCATCGCGCATCCCGGCAACTGACCGGATGTTAAAGCGATTTTAAATATGTAATCACCGCCGCTATCTCATTTTCCGAAAGGTCCGTGGAATCGGGCATATCCCTGTAGGGCGTCAGCAACTGTTTGCGGACAGTATCCTCATTGACCGGCCAGCCGCTGACCGGAAGCGTCTTCATCTGGAACAACCCTTTTAATCCCGGCCCGGCCCTTTCGTCCGTCCGGTCAGTATAATGGCAGGCCGCGCAATTGTCCGCAAAGATCATCTGTCCGGACGGCGCTGATTCTTCCTGCACATTGTCCGAAACCGTTTTCGGTGTATCGCCCGTGCCATAGACCAGGTTTCCGCCAAAATAACCAAGCCCGGTAACAGCCAGCAGGCAGATCACCTGCGCAATAATCTGAATACCACTGCCCTGACGGTTAATAAACGCCAGTACAAGGGAGACGATGAGAAAAACAGCCAGCAGACCGGCAAAAAAGAACTTCATCTGAAAAGTAAACAGCCAGGCGCCCCTGTAGAAATGCTGCCAGTCTGTATATCCCAGAAATATTGTCACTGGCACCGTTGCCAGGGCAAGACCGACAGCATGCCGGGCGGTAGTAAAAAACGATTCCTGCCGGGTCACATAGCCAAGCAGCAGGAATACAAACGACCCAATAACGAGACCAATGGTTAAATGCGTAATGATGGGATGCAGCGGATGTGTATAGCCAATTTTGTTTAGACCGCTGTATATAAAATCGAACATATCGCCAGCCTCTTTGGTTCAGCCGGGCAGGAAAAGCGCAGACGGCTTCCCCTGCCCGGCGGTGGAAAGATTTTTATTTCGGCTGGGTAAACAGCCAGTCTCTGCCTTTTTTGACGCCGTGGCACTTGATGCATCCTTTCGGCTTGCCACTGGCCATCACCTTGCCGTTGGGGCTATATTTTCCCCAGAACCAGTCGCCCCCTTCGGGATTGTAGCCTTTCACCCTGTACATGGGGGTGACCACCATTAATGTTTTCTTGTCTTTACCATAGTTTTCCTTGACTATAATCGCCCCCGGAGGCATCGGTTTACCGGCCTTAAGTGCCTTTTGTGCCAGCGGATTGGCAAACAGTTTCAAATATTTGCCATGGGGGCTTTTGCCGGGATATATTCCCGGATAACCCGGCCATGTTTCCCATTTTTGATAGGGATCAGTCCGGGTGATATACGTCCAGAGCGCGCTCCCGTTCGTTGCCGGCATGTCTCCACCTGCCCCAGTCATAGTCAAACCAAAAACCAGCATTATCGCCACCAGGCCAATTGCCGCCAGTCGTTTCATTGTCCCCCTCCCCGTGTGTGTGGTTGATTTTCGCATCGCGCCCGGCCAAGATCACCGTTTTACGCGCGCTTCCCCCTTTGAAAGGCATTGCACCGGAATATCATCGGACAGGCTTCTTTATCCGATACAGTCAGAATCGAATCCACCGGATAAAACCATGGCCGCTGGCCCGCATATCTGGCAATAAGAGGATGAATCACGTCTGCAGAGTAGCAATAAGTCGAACGAGGGGGTCAGATCCTTACAGAATCCTCATTTTTATCATCATAAATATTCTCCAGTGCTTTGCGGATCAGGGTTCGCAGCGCCCGTGCGGCCTTTTCCTTTTTGACGGCATCGCCGTTGCGGACAGCCTGCAGAAAAGCCATGCACCTGCGCTGTTCCGAGAGATGCCATCCGGAAGTATATCCGGATTTTTCAGGCAGCGGGCCCCCGGGACCGGCGGCAGGAAAATCCTGGCGACTGTGCGCCCAGTTGATGATATGGGCATAAAAGATCAAGGCCCGGTCAATGAGAATGTACAGAAACTGAATATTTTCATTGGGGCCCACCCGGATCTGGTGGCCGCCGATATTCATCCCGGCCACTTTGGTTTCGGCCAGGTGGCGCCCGCCGCCGAAAGCCGCCCATCCGGCGCCGGCGGCCCCGCCGATGAGGGTGAAAAGGCCAAATGTCAGGCCATGCGCAGCAATATCGATGACGGCACCGATGGTACCGCCGGTGATGCCGGCCAAAGTTGTCAGCTG
>Ga0256846_1000336_pt1 | contig 19814 bp, 23 predicted proteins | sample TevniametaG_FD_189098 | JGI IMG/M metagenome (GOLD analysis project Ga0256846, IMG submission 189098) | Tube worm associated microbial communities from hydrothermal vent at the East Pacific Rise, Pacific Ocean - Tevnia | ecosystem: Host-associated > Annelida > Integument > Unclassified ...
TGCCCTGGCGACCAGCTTCCGCACAGCTGAATCCGACATTGGTCCCTTTCTTTCCGTCACGAACACATACTGGGTCGCCGGGTAGTCTCGCTTCAGCTTCCTTAGCGCCCGGATCTCGGTGCCGCCCAGTGGGTGAGTGCTGGGGGTGCCGTTCTTTCTTCTATTGATATGGATGAGTCCCGCATCGAGGTCCGCCTGGTCCCAGCGTAGGGCGACCAGCTCGGAGACCCGCAGGCCGTGGCGGTACATCATCAGGATCAGGGTTTTGTCGCGGTGACCATGTCGGCCCAGTTTGCCGGCAGCGGATATCAATTTATCCACCTCGCCAGGCGTCAGGTGTTCCCGGCTACGGACATCGGCGTTTTTGGGCTTCCGGGGTGGCGCTGATTTTTCAGACTTTCCCGAAAATGATGGCTGGTGCAGTTCGACTACCTTGCTCATAGGCCGCGTTCCTCCTGGAGCCTAGTGTAGCTACTTTCCCGTAAATGTCCATATTGGGGAAAGATGGCCGTGTTCAAGCACTACAGCTTTTTTCGCCAAGCAGGGTTTAGGGTTTACTTTTTACGGTGTCTGGCCAATACTGTTAGTGCAATCATATGAGCGGAGCTGCTTTGCCAGTGTGGTTGTGCCGCCTGGAAACAGGTCTCCAGCGGGTCTGGAGATACGCGAAAGCTAAGAGTTCCGAAAAGCCCGCCTTCGAGCGGGCTTTGTTTTGCCTGAGATTTACCGGCCAGGCCTGATCCTTTTTCCGTTCTGCTTGTTGTGGGCAATCACGTGCAGGCGGATTTTCCTCTTTTTGGGCTGCGTGGGCTCGTAATCCTCAGTTCGAACGTAAGCGCTCTCCACGACCAGATTTAACCACCCTTTTCTAGTGGCTCTGGTCACATCAAAATAGACCTCGTACTCAACTTCAACGCCTTCCTTGGTAAGCATTTTGATAGTAAAATATTTTCCGTGGTGAGTATGCCAGCAGCCACGATCTCCCAGGCCTTGGATGATCTCTGGAAGCTGTTGTGACAGTTCATGCCGATCAAAGCAGAAAACGCGCTTTTCCTTCGGTCCCTGGTACCACAAATCGATGGGGATATGCTCACCCGCCTTTGGCTTTCGGGTAAAGCAGTGCATTGAAAATGTCACCTGGAACTTATAGGTCCGTTCCGGGCGTTTTTCACCAGCCTCAGCCGTGTAGCGCCAATAAAATGGGTCTAGTTGAGATAGGTCGTATGTGGTGCCCTGGTATGTAAATGGTCGCCATTTCATTACACATGTCCCCGCCGCTTCCGCGCATCTTCTTCATCCCGTTTTTTGCGCTCCTTCAGTGTCTCTTTCGTATACGCTTTTAGCTGGACAATTAGGCCAGACAAGTCATATTCGTTGGACGTTTGCCCACCGGCACTCTGATAGCGGCTATTTCTCTTAACCAACCCCCGTGCTTCCATATCCTTAAGATGTTTCTGCACCGTGCTTTTGTCACGCCCGACGATCTCGCCAATGGTGGCCTTTGAGGGCCATGGCATTTTTGTTTTCTCCCACCAGTGTTTTAGCAGTACCAGCAGAATGTTGAGTTTCACTGCATCAATACCTAGTGCCTGCTGGCGCTCCAGCAAAATGTTAGGGATGGCGGTCCAGCCATCCACATCGAGGGTCTGCTTGCCCCATTTATTTTCAAGGGCCTTCAGCTTTTGGGCTGGTTCGGCCTGTTTCTCTGTTTCACTCATACCGGTAATCCCTGTGATTTTTCTTTCTTGCTTCCAGCATAGGGCTGCAGACACGGGTCCTCAATGGACGCCTCCTGTGCGATAACGGGCACGGGGTAATATATATGTTATGTCTCTGGGTCGTGTTATGTGTGATCCGGTGAGTTTGTGTCACCTGGATTTTCTTTGGTGGTTGTTTGCGACTATGGGGCCTATTGATTTTCGCATAGCATCCCATGCGAAAGCCCCCATGGGGGGTAGGCGATAAATCATAGGGGTTTGATGCGATGCATTTATCTCGATCAAACCGAGTTATACTCGTAATCATTGCATCATATCGTTGCAAGACCAGTTCCCCATTATTTATTGAGAGGGAAGATGGGCAGCATTTTGCTTGATCCATCGACTAACGGATTAATCGCCAGGGCTTTCCTGGTCGACACGGAGTTACTGCCCAAGCTCACGGTCGATGATGCAAACGCAGCTCACCGGTCCATTGAGCGAGAGTGTTGTTGCTGGACGGATGTAGTGCCAGCAACATCGGTAGGGGGCGGTGCTCTTAACGCCCCCGGTCATGCGTACATCTCACCCATCAGCGACATAGTGCCTCACACGGCACCCCATCCCCGTCCCTATCCAGCTTCCTCAGCCCACAGCTCCGCAGGTACCACCTGGCTTCCTCACAGGAGCCCATATCCGTGCAGTACCGCTTAGTCCCACATCGGTAGCCAGTTGATGTGGCAGTAGGTGCAGGAACAGGTGCCGCGGCAACAGGCGGTGCCGGAATCCTCGAAACATACGAGTTCCCTTCTCCCGTAATCCGTGAAATCCGCCTCCCCCGCTTCCGCTCCCAACCATCCACGGGATCCTGCCGATCCCAAGCCTCAAACAACCGCCTCTGCTGCTTGCTGAGACGAATCCTGTAGGTCTCCGACATATAGAAGTAGGTCCGGGCGATATCCCCGCGCACCTCTGGCCTGGGTTCTGCCTCCCTCCCCTTGAAATCCACCTCGAAGTCGCATTGGCCGTACCGGCGCCGCTCGCCAGGGATCATCCCGAAGCGGTAGTTTGAGCGATCCCCGTTGACCTCCCCGATTGCCGGCACCAGGTTGTGTAGGTCGGCCTCGGCCCGGCGGAACACCGGATCGGTCTTGCGGCAGTTCTTCCGGCCTCCGTTTTGCCAGCACTGGCGCTGATGTCCTAGCCACCAAGCGGGGACGATGTGCTCCCACTCGACCCGCCCTGCCCTCTTGGCGTTCTTGCGGGGTTGATAGCCGCAGCTTGCCAGGTCGGGACGGAGCTTGCCTTTGACCTTGTTGTAGTCACAGCCACAGTAGAAGGTGGTTTGGTGGTCAGCGTAGATGCTGGAGGCTACCTTCTTGGCCTGGGAGAAGGATTGGGGTGGGGCGGCAAAAATCGTTGGTGCGATGGTCCAGGTGAGCAGGAAAATTATAACGGCTAGCGTTACCGAATTTTTCATGGCTGTCTTATTGCTGTGCCGGGCTTATGGAGGCTGATAAGTGTCTGTGGGAGCGCCCGAAGGCGCTCCCGGCCTAGAGCCTACTTCCGACGCCGGCGGCGGAGCCGTATAGGCCATGCTTTGAGCCCATATTTATGGGCGTCAAGAACACGACCGCTACGGGTTCGTCTGTAGCGACGGAAGATCACTGGCCCATCGTCTTTATGACGCATGGGAGTTTCCCCTCATGTCGTGCCGGGACTGAAAACAGGATACATCTGGGGTTGTATAGGCCGCCTTTTGTAGATTATGATTTTCTTGTACCTATTGGGTACGACCGTTACATCATAAGTCCACGCAAGATGGTCGCAGGAAGAAGGCATCCCGGTTTATACCTGCCCCTGCCTGTTGCTTAGCAAAAGATTAGATTTTCATATAAAGGGCTCGAGCTGCTACTCGCAGCCCTTTTGATTTTTCCGTATGTTATCTTATGCTTGATTCCTGAAGGCACAATATATATGCATACCTGACCATGTCAAATACAACATGTTGTGTTTGAGGTGGTGGGATGTGGATAACTAAGGTGGCTTTTGTGGCAGTCTGAGTAAAAACACAGGCTTAGCCTGCGGTGTAATAGTTACTCGAAGTCCTGCTCTTCTGATAGCCCATCATCACGGGATCTGCTCTGTTGCGCTGGTTGAGTTTCTCCCCACATGGCGGTCACTTGGCAGGCTCAGTTTTTGAGGCTCTCCACAGGAAGATAACCGCGATTCTGCCGGCAAGTGTCCAGTTCCTCGATCTGGCGTAGTCCTTCTTTCTTCGATGCCACGTATGTGATTCGTTGGCTTCCTCGGTTGGAATCCAGACTCCCCCAGGCCTTAACTAGCGTCCAGTCACCCAGCAAGTCTTTCACCAGATCGGCCTGGTAGTAGCGCCGGTTGTCAGGGTTGACCCAGTACCACATGGCATCCCTACAGTGTGCTCAATAGCCGCATACCCTGCACTACACGCACCAGCTCAATCCCTCCTGGGATCACCCGATAGAGCATCAGGTAGCGTCCAACAGGGAGATACCGGAACTCCTCAGCGATGTCTGGCCGTGCCTGCCCAAGTTCAGGATTCGCAGCAAGCAGCCAGCCTTTCTCCTCGAAGGTATCCAGCAGATGATCTGCAGCAGCAGGGTTGTCTTGGGCGATATAGAGCCAGATGTCGATCAGATCTTCTTCGGCTTGGGCGGTCTTCTGAAAAAGCGCCATATCCATGCCTTATTGGTCGTTGTCAGCCAGGCGTTTGCGGGCAGCCTGCTTGATCTCTTCCATGGAGCCATACCGGCCGCTGCCACTCTCGACGCCTTCACGCCAGAGTCCCCGCAGCTCCTCGATTTCCTGATCCTGGAGGGCACGCTTCCGTCGCCAGTCCCGTAGCGCCTCGCGAATCACTTCGCTGCTGCTGGCGTAATCACCGCTTTTAACAGCTGTCCGTACTTCCTGGGCCATTTCCGGGGTCAGGGCGATGCTGAGTTTTTCGACTGTGGCCATGTGGCGCCTCTGGTGTGATGGTAAGAATAAATACTACTAAGTAGTATAACTCACAGCTTCGATACCACAGAGGCCATCCGATCATCACTTACATGCGTGTAAATCTGCGTCGTAGCCAGATTCACATGCCCCAGCAGCGCCTGGATATCCACAAGCTCTGCCCCTGCCTCGAGGAGCCGGGTCGCGTAAGTATGCCGCAGCTTGTGCGGCGTCACCTGCTTGTTGATCCCCGCCTTTTCCACGAGGCGTCGCAGGTAGGCTCGTACCGCCGGTGCCCCTGGCGGCTTCCCACCTGGCTCCTTGGCGAAGATGAACTCTTCCCCTGCTCTACCCTCGACCCAGGCACCAAAGACTTGGCCGAAGGCAGCCGGCAGAGGAACCAGGCGCTCTTTGTCGCCCTTGCCTATCACGCGGACCGATCTGGCTAACATATTATCCAGCCGCACATCCCGGACCTTCACCGCCAGCGCCTCGGAGATCCGTAGGCCTGAGTTCTGGATCAGGCCGAACAGGAAGTCGTAACGGCGCCGGACGACTAGAACGTGCTCGCGCTTCTTGCCGAAGATGTTTTCTGGCAGGTCGTCGATATTGTGGGCGGCTTCCGTGAGGCGCTGTTGTTCGTCCTTCTCGAGCCAAACGGGGATGCGTAGGGGGCGCTTGGGCTTGTCGGCCAGGTAGACGGGATCGGACTCGACCAGACCGTTCTTCATGGCCCACTTATAGAAGGAGGCAAGGCAGCTGGAGCGGCGGGCGACGATGTGGGGTTTCACCTTGCGCTCTCGCATCTGCCAGGTGACGAACTGCTCGACCTCGACGTGGGAGCACCGGCACCAGTCGTGACCGGCCTCCTTCAGCCACCTGCCCCAGATGCTCAAGTCAGAGTTGTAACCGTAGCAGGTGCCCTGGCTGTAGCCCTTGGTGTAGAGAAGGTGGGCCAAGAAGTCCTTACGGGACCGCCAAAAATCATTCTCACTTTCCATGTCGGGTCACTCCTTCCAGGATCAAAAAGCTCAACAGTTCTCCATGCGCCTTTTTCAACCCTGTTGCGCGGAGCGGGCCATTTTCGGCGAAAAGCCTATGTACTGAAATTACTATTTCAGACTATAGAAGTTGAAACCATTAAGCGCAAAGACTAGGGGAGCTGTCAAAAAAAAGGCTATATAACAAAAAGATAACACCACCCTATTTCGTTAATTTCATATCAGACTACGTGAAATGTCTGTTTCATGTAGATGACTTGACTCAAGTTATCTTACGTCAACCTGACTTGACTTAAGTAAAGTTACATTTGCTGTTAATCCCGCTCCTGGCACTCGTCCTATCAGACACCAGAAGAACTAGCGACGAGCTGGCAGATGCCAGATAAATTCTTATCCATCAAAAGTGACTTAACTTGACTTAACTTGCGCTAAGTAATAATAAGTCAACTTGACTTAAGTCGTTTTGACGAGGGGGAGAGATGATTCTGTTATTTGGTGGAGAGAAGGGGGGGACTGGCAAGTCCACGCTATCGACAAACCTGGCCGTCTGGCTGGCGCAACAGGGGGGCGACGTGATCCTGGTCGATACTGACCGGCAACGGACTGCGAGCCACTTTGTGGAGCGCCGCAATTTAGATGGCGATCTGCCGACTGTCCACTGTGCGGAGAAGTACGGCAACGTGTACGACACGGTGAAGGATCTGGCTGGTCGGTACGATCACGTTCTGGTCGATGCAGGAGGGCGCGACTCGGAGGAGCTGCGGACCGCGATGGTTGCGGCCGACAAGCTCTATGTGCCGCTCAAGGCATCCCAACCGGACCTGGAGACCAGCGTCCACATGAACGAGCTGGTGAAGCTGGCCAGGGGGTTGAACATGGGCCTGGAGGCCAGTCTGGTGATCTCGATGGGACCGACGCATCCGGCGGTGCATGAGGACCAGGAGGCCCAGGAGATTTTGGCTGAGTTGCCTGAGTTCAGGATGTCTGGCGTTGTGGTACGGGAGCGCAAGGTTTATCGGGACGCGATGGCGGATGGCCGTGGGGTTGTCGAGATGGGGAACGACAAGGCGGTGGATGAAATCGAGGGCTTGGCGAAAGAGATATTTCAGGTGGGAGGAGCTGTGTGATGAATCGTTTTAGCTTGCCAAAGGATGAGGGGAAGAGGGTCGATCCGACAGATCTGCGGGAGTTTGCCTCTGGCGCCAAGGAGCACAGGACGAACCAGGGGCCACCGCCTTGGGAGAAGCACGACCCGGAGGCTGTGCCGCGGCATAACGTCTCGGTGCGTCTGAATGACTACCACCTGGAGATGCTGCGGTATCTGGCGAAGGATGCGGATACGAGTCAGCAGAAGATTATGAAGAAGATCTTGCTGCCAGCCATCGAGGAGGCGGCGGAGAAGTATATTGGCTAAATGAAGTGATTTGACCCAAGTCAAGTTAAGTCGACTTAACTTAACCTGACTTAAGTTAAGTGGCTTGTTGGCGATCCACTCGGACAGATCAAGGTCTTCGGCACATGATGAGCACAAAGGAACGTGAGTGTTGCGTTGTTTCCCTTGATTCCGGTTGCCTTTGTTCTTTTGTTGCTATTGTTGATCCCTCTCTACATCTTGGATATGCGTTCGGTCTCCCAGAAGAAGCGGGAGCTAACCAGGCAGATTGCAGAGCTTGAGTGCGCCCCCGTCCCTGCAGATGCTCCAGGTTGCGAGGTGATTGATGAACTCTGGAGATTACACGGCTCTGAGAGAGCGGGAATTCTCGCCAGAAGAACGTCTCGCGTTATTGGAGGTTTGGGTAGACATCCTTTACGGGGAAGGGCAAGCCAAGGCCCTCGGCCTGAGGGACAGGGTGGATCAGTCATACCACCGCCAAGGGGAGATAAATTGTGCATCACGTAGAAACGGGGGCCCACACTTCACTTTTATGGCGCCGGTTGACTCACTGATCATGGATCTTGCGGAAGAGCTGCCGCCTTATGGTTGAGTGCAGCTAGCCAGTTAAGTTGACTGTCTGGTTGTCTGTAGACAATCCACAATAACTGTTCCTGTATCTGTGGATAACTTGTGAGGGGTCATCCTAAGCAGTTGCCAGGGCTGGCAACCTTACTCGTTGGCTACAATTCGGCCAGGCACAAGGAAAGGGGATCTGATAATGGACTATCTGTTGATGGCAGTCACCTTTGTCGTTGCTCTACTGGATCTCTATCTGCTTGGGCGATCATAGGGAGGCCGTTGCACATACTCTTGCGTGTAGCCGATCCCATGACTACATTGAATCCTGAACGCAGGGAGTGCGACTACAGTGTCATGGATGACCATCCTTCCCACTGTTTCTACCTCCTGCCTTTCTCGAATCACCTGGCTGATCACAGCAGGTGGCTAGTCCGTCTCGTTACAAGGAGCAGGAAGCTATGTTGACTTTGAGCAGGAAGGAAGGTGAGACCGTTTACATAGGTGAAAACATTAAGGTCTATGTTCAGGAGATCCGTGGAGCTCAGGTGAAGCTCTCTTTCGAGGCCCCCAGGGATGTCGAGATCAACCGTGAGGAGCTGTATAAGGCGAAGCAGATCGACAAGTGGGAATGACTCGCTCGTCGCATGATGAGAGGCCGTGCCGATGCGCGGCCTTTTTTGCCGTCTGGGGTATGGCTGGCTAAATGCCGGTACACTCGTGCGATGGCAGCCCCGGAGTTTGTGCTCTTCGTTTCACTGACGAGAGCCAGCTACAGATTATTCTGATCTCCCCCCCCATCCCCCTCAAGGGGTTAGAGGCCACTCACCTCGTTCCTCGGTCAGTGCTCGGTTGCAGACTGTTTGCTTGCAAACAGTCTGCGCCTGATTCTGGATGGTGCCAGTCCCCGGCCTCTGCCGCGTAACCATGCCGCCACTTCACACCCTCCGGCAGGGTAGCCCTCCGTTCTGTTCCAGCAAGGTAGTAGCGCCAAGTGTGGCTAGGCTCGTTCCTCACCAAGCCGCACTAAGCACTCTCCACCTTGCTTCCACTCCACTCCAGGCCACTGGTCCTGCCGGGTGTGAAGCGTCGGCATGGTTTCTCGGGCCACCCCGTTGCCTTCCATCCCTGCAGATAAGGTTCGCTTCGCGGGCTTTAATTTTGATCCCCCCTCCCGTCCCCCTAGGGGGGACGCGGGTGCTCCCCATCATCATGGCTAGGGTGCGGCTTTGTGGCAAATAACATCTATCTATCTGTTCCATAAGCATTTTTTCTTTGTATAATATGTATTATATACATATAATATGTACAGTGGCTATGTGTTTTTTTGTGGGGGGGGGGCATGGCGGGTTTTGTTTCTGGTGGTAGGTCTTGGGGTGGCTCCATCGTTTCGCGTGTCGGGGCTGGCGGTGTGGTCTGGTCTGTGCGGGTTCCCGGCAATGGCCAGCGCGTGGTTCCCGCCTCGCTTTGTGTCCCCTTCGGCTGTCTGGCTTCGGCTTCAGGTTGGGCGCGTTCGGTGTCAGCCGCACTGGGTTGGTTTGTGGTGGTTCGTCGCGCCAAGCGTTCTGTGGGGCCGGTTGAAGTCAAGGTTTCCATTCCTGTCGGTTTGTCTGCCGCTCATGCGCGTCTGGTGCTGCCTTAGTCATGTCTGCCCCTGTCGTCATGCTTTGCGGTTCCCGCTCCCTGCCTGCTGGTGCCTTTTCCCAGGTGGGGCAGGTGGTGGCCTCCCTGCTGGGTTCTGGTTCCGTGCTGGCGGTGGGGTGTGCTGCTGGCGTTGATGCAGCCGCGGTTTCCTCTGCGGTGGCAGCTGGAGCCGCTGCTCGGTTGCGGTTGTTCGCGGTGGGTGGCGCCAGTGGCTCCGGCTTTGCCTGCTCTGCTTCCGCCTTTGATGGCGTTCGTTCTGCCGTGGTTGCCGGCGCTGTCGTGTCCTGGTGGGCCGGTGGTCCTGCTTCGGTTCCGCTGCGTGGGCGCTTGGCCCGTCGCTCCCTGGCGTGTGTACGGGCTGCAGCAGCAGGGGAGCCGGGGTCTGGCCTAGTGGTCTTTGTCTCCCAGCTTCCAGCTTGCGCCTTTGGCGCTGGTGCCTGGCCCTCCTGCGGTTCCGGCTCCTGGTCTTCCGCAGCGGCTGCTGCCCGCCTTGGGTTGCCGGTGGTGCTGGTTCCGGTCGGTCCACTGGCCGGGGTTTCTGTTTCTTCTCTGCCTGCTTTGTCGGGTGGGGGTTCGTGGGCACTAGTTGGCCGTGGTGCTCCTGTCGGCGGTTTCCGGTGGGTGCTGGCACCGTCGTTGTTCGCGGTTGAATCCGTCGCCCTTTTTTCTCGTTAGGTTCGGGGGCGTTAAAAGTGGAAAAAGCGGGTTTCTTTAATTCGTTTCACAAGGAGAAAGGCTTATGAACAGTCTGTTTGCTGATGCAACTGTAATTTCCGTCTACACACGCGCTCAGGCGCTGGAGGATGGCGGTTTGATTGATGTGACGGAAATGGCCAAGGAGGCCGGTTTTCGCGTCCCTGTAGCTCTTACAGCCGACGTTTGGGGTGATTGTGTGGCTTGGGATAACAAGGTGGAGGAAGCCCCACAAGATGAAGCTGGCCGCCTGTGGGATGTGCTTACCATGGCCACTGTTGCTGCACGTTGTAGCGAGGGTGACCGTGTTTCTTTCTCTGTTCTGCGGATCCCCAGCCGTGGGGATGAGCCGGAACCCGTGCAGCTGGTGATGCACATCGGCCCAGATGATCAGTCGGAATCGGTTATCACCATCATGCAGCCTGGGGAGGGTTGAGCATGAAACTGAGTGTTCAGCATATAGCAGAAATCCGTGTTCATGCGGATAGCACCATCCTTGCCAGCGGCCGGCCAGCCTATTGGCAAACGCTGCTGCTTTTGGATAAGGAGGGCAGAGAGTTAGGCAGGGTGGTGCTGCATCTCGATGCGCCTGGCGTGGCCCTACCGGTAGGAGATCAACCGCCCTATTGGGGCATTGATCCAAGCCAGCCGCTGGCCTTGGTGGACGGGAAGGCCCCGTTCTAAAAGTGGACGCTCGGGGAATGGTCCTCCCCGGGCGCCCGGTTCCCACATGCACTTGGAAGCAACACATAGGAGAAACAATTATGTTTCGGAAAGCAGAACGTAAACAAGCCAAGCTCCGCTTGGCGCTCTGCGGTCCCTCTGGGGCCGGTAAGACCTATAGCGCCCTCTTGATCGCCCAAGGCCTGGCCCCTGGCGGCAAGGTGGCGTTGATCGACAGTGAACGCGGTAGCGGCGAGCTCTACGCTGACATGCTGGCCTACGACGTGGCGCCGCTGGAGCCGCCTTATACTCCTGCTCGGTATATCGAACTGATCCGGGGGGCGGAACAGGCGGGTTACGACGTGCTGATAATCGACAGCCTCAGCCATGCCTGGAGCGGGGATGGTGGTGTGCTGGATATGCACGACAAGGCTACAGCCGCCAGCCGATCGGGCAATTCTTTCGCGGCTTGGAGGGAGGTCACACCGGCACATAATCAGCTGGTCGATGCCATCCTGGGTGTGGATCTTCACGTTATCACCACCATGAGAACCAAGACGGCCTATGACCTGGTGGATGATGGGAGGGGTAAGAAAAAACCGGTCAAGATCGGCTTGGCGCCGGTGCAGCGTGATGGCATGGAGTACGAGTTCACCCTGGTGATGGATCTCAGCGTGGAGGGGCATGTAGCCACGGCATCGAAGGATCGCACTCGATTATTCGATGGTAGCCACTTCATGCCGACGCTGGATACTGGGGAAGCCCTGCGGGAGTGGCTGGAGTCTGGAAAGGATCCAGCGGAGGAGAGCAAGAGGATCCTGAAACGCCTCAAGGCCCAGGTTACCAAGATCGAGGCCATACCCCATCTCAATAACTGGTGGCGCCGCCGTGCAGGGGAAATATCCCAGCTCACCAAGGCGGACTCGGAAAAGCTCACGGCCCATTGTGCCCTACGCAAATCCAAGCTCCTGACTGGTGGCGATGAGCCACCCAAGGGTAATGGCGCAGATCCCACGGGTATCAATGCGATAGCCGGTGAAACCACCCACTGAAAGGACCCAGGGCGGCCCGCTTGCCGGGTTGCCTTATTCGAGGAAAGAATCATGCAAAGCACACTGAGACTCTATGAAATTTCGGATAATTATTTATCCGCTCTTAATGAACTGGCCGAGCTGGACGATCTGCCGCTGGAGGTCATCGCCGATACCCTGGAAGGTCTGCAGGGCGAGCTTGAGGAGAAGGCTCTGAATGTGGCCCGCTACGTGCGCAACCTGGAGGCAGAGGCCTCAGCCATCGATGAGGCCAAGAAACGCATGGAGGCTCGCGCGAAGGCTGCCTCCAGACAAGCAGGCAGGCTCAAGGCCTACCTCAAGGGTGAGCTGGAACGCACTGGTCTCAAGATCAAGGCGCCGGATCTGGCGTTGCGGATCCAAAACAACCCGCCGAGTGTGGTGGTCGATGATGCGGGCCAGCTGCCGGAGGCATTCAGGGAGACGGTCACCACGGTAAAGATTCTGAAGTCGGAGATCGGTAGGGCCCTGAAGGCCGGTGAGTTCATCGTGGGTGCCCACCTAGAGCGGACGACCCGCCTGGTTATTACCTGACGTTTGCGCCGCAATATGGAGCAGGGCTATATTGAATGTATATTTTCGATATAGCCCTTTTTCATTTGGTGGGATTCATGGATATCAAGGCAATGAGGAAATTGATCGGACATCGAATCAAGGTGCGCCGGGTAGAGCTGAATATGAAGCAGGAGGAGCTGGGTGCCGTGTTGGGTCTGACTCAGGCCCAGATCAGTGAGTGGGAGATCGGCCGACGGGCGTTAAGGATCGAGCAGGCTGTGGATCTTGCCAAGGGCTTGAAGACCTCAGTGGCCTACCTAGTGGGTGAGAGTGAGGCACGTGGTTAAGCAAACCTCATTTGTCAGATTTTTCTGATTGTTATCAGTATGTTTCCGTCTACGCTCAGTATGGATTGGCTACAGCACATGGAGTGTTGTAGTGAACAATAAAAAAGAACAAGTAAAGAAGTTAAAGGAACGCCTTATGCAGAGCATGGACGCTCTCGAACGGGGTGACATGAGCGCCTATGAGCGTAACCTGCCACCCCTGTTGCCCGAGAGACACCCAGAGCGTGATTTCTTCGTTTGTGACATCCTGGATGCGGCTCCCAAGGATGACCTGGGGAGCATGGAACATCCGATGTTCTCCCTCTCCACAAAGCCGGATCACCGCATCCGTCACTACGAGCACAACGGCAACAGTCTGACCATTGCGCCTGGTGCCCATGGCCTAGCGACAATCTGGGACAAGGACATCCTGATCTACTGCATTAGCCAGGTGGTGGAGGCACTGAACCGTGGCAATCAAGACGTGCCACGCACTGTATGGGTGACCGCCTATGATCTGCTGGTGGCGACCAACCGCCAGACCAGCGGCGAGGGTTACAAGAAGCTCAAGGCTGCCCTGGACCGTCTAGCGTCCACCTATGTCAAAACCAACATCAAAACCGGCGAAGAACGCATCTTGCAGGGTTTCACACTTGTGGATAGCTGGGAGATCGTTGAGACGGATCCTGGCAACCAGCGCATGATAGCGATAGAGATCACGCTCTCAGAGTGGATACACAATGCGATCACCGGCCGCGATGTGCTGACCATCAGCAAAGAGTATTTCCGGCTCCGTAAGGGGTTGGAGCGCCGCCTGTACGAGATCGCCCGCAAGCACTGTGGCAAGCAGGCCAACTGGAAGATCAGCCTGGCGCTACTGCACAAGAAATCGGGATCCAGCGGTACCGTCAGGGAGTTCAGGCGCAAGATCAAAGGGATCGCCAAGTCGGACCACATGCCGGATTACAGGCTGATCTACGAGGAGCACGGGGATCAGGTGATCTTCTATGCCCGCAGCGCCAGAGGGCACCTAAAGGCGGTGAGGGATGAGCTAGACAAGCCGAAACAGGGGGAGCTGCTCTGAAGTATGGCTTAGAACGTGTCTGATATGACGACTCAAGTCAGACTGACTTAACTTAAGTAACCACAAGCTAGAATCGAATCCTGGTGGCTATCGGTTGCAATGGCTGTGGCATAACGGCTTCCGCCAATTTTCCCGTGATGCACAAAGCTCCATAAAATTCCCTTTGTCGTCATACCAGACACAGCAGCAAAATCACGCTGAGACACGTCATATCAGACACGCTTGCCGCCCCTCAATCGCCTGTGAATAGATACGTCATATCAGACATAACCGATCGTCATATCAGACACAAAAAAAGCTAAAAGACACGTCATATCAGACACGCCTCTCTCGTCATATCAGACACACAACCATCCCAAATAGCCAGTAACCAGGCGGTTATCGCAATCCGTAACACGCGCGCGCGTTTAACTATTATTATTAACTAAATTTTTTAACGTTTTAGGTCTGTGGATAACTCAAACACCGGGGATTTTTCCGTCGCATACGCGACCACCTACCCTCCGCCCTCCATGGCTCCGCCCCGCTTCGCGGCCTCTACGCGCCATTCATGGCGCGAAGAAAAAAGGAGACCTTGCCTTTGGCTTCGGTCGTTTTCTATAGCCTCCTTTGTCGGTCAAAACGATTCACCAACTACATCCTGCGGCTTTCGCCGAGAAACCTCGTAGTCTACGGATAGACCGCAAAAGGTCTTGCAAGACACAACCAATCACCAGTGGTTCACCCAGATATGAAGCCGCACCCATACGACATCGACTCATCCAGATCAGCCCCTTCATCGCAGACGTACATCCATGTACCAGTGCCAACCTGGAAGGCCAATCAGCCGACAAGGATGTCGGCTACCCGCTTCGCTGCTCTGCAAAGCAAAGCAAAGCAAAAATGATTATTTAAATTTGCCCTGATTTTCAGCCAATTCAGCTAAGCGTTCCTGTAACGCTTCAACCATATTTTTGAGCTCCTGCGTCTGGCCTGCCTGCTCAGTAAGGGTGGCCACCTGGATCGGTGATCTCCTTCGCTTCCTTCGCATGGTGCTGGGTGCTCTCCAGCTCCGCCTGCAGCTGGCCAGCTTTGATGCCATGCTCCTGGATCTGTTTCCGAAGCTCTCTCTCCTGACTGCTAATGCGCTTCTCCCGCTCCGCAGCGATCGCATTGGCCTCAGGTCTGATCGTGAGCCCGCTGTTCCGCCTGGAATGCACCGATAGCGGCCTGGTTTTCCGCTCTGGCGTTTTCCAATTCGCTGTCCAGGCGCTCGATCTCTTTTCGCGCTGTACCCAGGGCCTCACGTTCGGCCTCGAGGGGAGTGGAGGTAAGGCCTCCGACTTCGTGGTTTCGTGTAGCTCTTTCCACTCCGCCAACCAGGGGGTGATGGTATTCGGACTCCCGCCACCAAGTCGGCGGTGGATGTGATGATGGGCGGGGTGTCACTGCTGCAGGTGCTGGGTTATCCGCTAGTATTAACGGTTGAATCCAAAGGGACTGCCAAGTTTGGATTCCTTTTCACTTTGAGTAAAAGGAAAGGAAAGGGTATGGATACCTTCTATCTTGATACGGGGACTTCTGGTTCCATGACTAGGCTCCCCTGCGGAGCTTCCTGTCTTCTGGCCATCGCCCTAATTGTATTTACTCTGCCAGCCTTCGCCTGGGATGAGCAGAAAGCCCTGGATTTCATCATGGCGAACAACTCGATGCTGCGTTCCTACCGGATGGTTAGCGCCGAGTACGCACCGGTGAATGACACCATGAGCCGGATGCTGGAGTACACGACCTTCTATGGCCGTGCCGGCGCCGGTGGTACCGACTACCGGGATCAGCCGTTGGTTATCCAGGCTGGTGTTCAGATCAATGTCCCCCTGGCTTCGACCAAGGAACGGCGCCAGTTTGCGATGAAGGCGGTGGAGGAGCGGCGGGCCATTGATGAGATCCGCGGTAAAGTCATGCTCGACCTAGCCCAGCTTCGGCAGCACGAGGCGGATCTGGCTGCCACCGCCAAGCGTCTAAAGTTCTACGAAGATAAATCGGGTTGGCTGAAAAAGCGGGTAGAGGAGGGCTACGACGATGTGGCTATGCTCTGGGATATCGGGCAGAAGCTCAACGAGGAGCGGGCTGCTTCCGATCGGTTGACCATTTTGCTTTCATCCCAGCAGTTCCAGGTGGCCCACTATGCTGGCGAGCGTTGGGAGGTGCTGATGGGTTATCTCAAGGGCCTCGACTTATTGCCGAGTGGGGTGATTAAGTCAGATTAAGTAGAGTCAAGTCGAGTTGACTTAAGTTAAGTCATGTTAGGGAAAGGGCCATGCACAGGATCACTGGATTGATCGGTCGGGATGAGCTGGTAAAGCAGGTCGTCAGGGAGATAAGAAAGGGCAAGCATGTAGTCCTGACCGGGACGATCGGGATCGGCAAATCCGTTGTGCTCGAGGCCGCGCTGAAGGTCATCGAGCCGCGGCCTTCCGAGTGGCGCCAGTTCAACCCGCTAGAGGAAGAGGTGGGCGAGCTGGAGGCTGTGCCCTCGACCTTGCCGGTTCCGCCCCGGCACAGCGATCTGGTGCTGATCTACCTGTCGGAGCACCAAGCAAAAGGGCAGTTCGTGCAGATGGCCAGGCGGCTGCTGGAGGCTGGGGTTCTGAAGCCCTCCAGGATCGATTTGGCCAAAGAGCTGGATGAGCTGCGGCCTGCCGAGATCGAGTGGCCGAAGATCCGACGCCAGGTGAACCGCATGAGCATCCGGGATCTATCCGGCGCCATTATCTCTGCGATCTACTCCTATGAAGCTCGGGTGCTGATCGCCGTGGATGATATGACCCGCCTCACTCCGACCCAGCAGGCCTTCTGGCTCGCCATCTTCGATCATGCCCAGGTGGTATGTTGTGCCAGCGAACGGAAAAGAGGCCTCCGCAAACTCTGGTGGAAGATGATGGTGGTGGATGTGCCGCGCCTGGCGCCGGAAGACAGCAAGGCTATCGTGAAGGCGTACATCGCTCAGAAGGGGGTGATGATCGAGTCCCCGGATCTCTATGTCAGCCATGTGGTGAAGCAGGCTGGCGGCAATCCTCAGGCGATCCACGACATGGTGGAGGAGAGCAGCAAGGAACGGGTCGTGGACAAGCGCCAGATCCGGGAGATGCGCCACCAGGCAGGCGTCAGATATGTTGATTTCACACCGGTGATGATTGTCTCCGGTGCCATGGTGGTGGCAACCCGCTACATTGCCATCGGTCTGGGTGACCGGTCCCTCTACATCATGGCCGGGATCGGCGCGGCTTTATTCCTGAGTGTTCGTTTCTTCATGTCGAAAGGTGCGGGCAAGGCCAACGCATGATCGCCGGTACCCATGTCGCCTTTGCCTCGGTTCTCTACCTGGGTGGCGCTGCCCTCTTCGAGTATCAGCCGAGCATCGTCGGTTGGGCGCTGACGGCGGGGGGCTCCCTGCTGCCGGATATCGATCTGCCGACCTCGAAATTTGGACGGGTGCTGTTCTGGCTCTCGACCCGGCTGGAGCGGGGTTTTGGGCATCGCACCATCACCCACTCCTTCCTGGCGCTGCTTGCGGTGACCATGCTGGCTGGTCCGCTGTACCCAGTGAACCCGGCCTGGTGGTGGGCCGTGGTGGGTGGCTACTGGTCCCATCTGTGGATCGATATGGTGAACCTGCGCGGCGCCGATCTGCTGTGGCCTTCCCCGCTGCGGTTCGTCTTCCCTGGCAACCGGAATTACCGGCTGGAGACCGGGAGCAAAGCGGAGATGGTGCTCCTGACGGCGTTTCTGGCGATTGCCGCGCTGCTTTACCCCGTCTCCGGCTCTGGATTTCGCGTAGGGCTGCAGCATCTGCTGGGGAATTTCGAGATGGCCCACGATACCTTCATCAAGAACGCCGGTAGCTACTGGTACACGCTGAAGCTGGATGCCGTCGACAACCTGACCCTGGAGCAGGTGCGGTGTGACTGTCCGGTGGTGGGGGCTTGGAAGGAGGGGCTGATTGTCATCAAGGATGAAGAGCCCAGGGCGGTGGGGCTGAGTCAGGTGAATCACAACCTCTATCCGACCCATGCCGAGCTGGTGAAGGGCGAGCCACTGCGCGTGGTCGCCCAGCGGGTGAACATGCGTGGCCGATCGCTGCGGTGGCTGCTAGAGCGGCTGGACAAGCGGCACACCTTCTATCTTTCCGGGCAGATGGTGGTGGGGAGCAAGCCGACGCCAGTGGAGGATATCGATCTGTACCGACCGGCGTCACTGCGGGGGCGAGTGCTCAGGCTGCACTATGCTAGGGCGGGGGAGCTGGAGCCGTACCTGGGGCTGGTGGCGGCTGAGGGGGAGGTCTATGTGCAGTTCTGGTTGAGGCCGGAGGATGATGCGGTGGAGCTGGTGTTTGGGGATGAGGCGAGGAGGGAGGTGGTGCCGGAGGCGTTGGAGGGGTATTTGTAGCAAACTCGTTAATTTGGCATAGTATTTTTTAGGGAATGTTCTTCTGCTTTCAGTGGGTGAGCGTAAGTATGATTGATTTGAGACGCAATTAATGCCGAATATCTTGTTATATTCTACTAATGTGTTTATGAAATATCATATAAACCAAAGATTCATGGGCAATATCCATTATGTGTGGTGTAGTGACTGTTTTGACTCAACGAAACTATCAAATTATTCGCCTGGGTATCTTTCAGCGCCATCATCCAATCCGGTTGACATCTATAGAGATTTAAAAAAGCTGTTGATCGGAATGATCGCCATAATGATAAAATAACTCAGCAAGTAGCTAGTTTAAAAGCTTTGGCTAGTCAGTGGGCTAGTGCCGGGAAGATAACGAACGATGATCGCGATGAAATCTACTATATGGCAGATAATGCTAGTTTCAATGAGTGGCGACCGCTTATATATGTAATACCATATGACTTGGTTTCAAGTAGATTACAATTGGTGCCGCCGAATAATAGAGCATCAATTGGACTAGAATATATTGTTCCAGACTTAGATGATGGCGAATTTGATTTGCTTGAGGTTTAATGATGCTTGATGCTCTGAAGTCATTGGATAATAAGCAGAAAGAAGGGATTCTTTCCAAGATGGCGCTGCGTCTCATGCCTAGTCCAAATGATGATGGTCAGGTTCTAGCCCAAGAAGAGGAATTGTATAAGAACGTTTTGGAAGAAATCCGTAAAAGAACTAGGCTAAGTTCTGGCGACAATAGCAATAAAGCGCGTACCAAAATCATTCATTATCTCTCAGAAGAACTAAGTAGATTAATATTTTTGGAATCTGATATTTCAGAAACAAAAAGCAGGATTGGACAGAAAGGAAATTTGCGTCCTGATCAATATGATGTTGAGTTCTCAAAATCATTTATTGAGTCGTTTGTTAAACTTGGTATCCCGAAGAGATTGGCAGAAAGGACTGTACATTACCCGGATTCCGTTGAACACTTTGATCCGCAAAAAGAAGGCGTTGAAGGCGCTTCTCTTTATTTGAAATATATACCAACCTCCAGGCAAGTTAGTGATTATTACTTGTTGGTATCTTCAATACGATCAGGGAATGTTCAGTTAGTAGATTCCGCTTGGGTGGTTTTTCCGTCAGAGGTGAATATAAATGACGGTTCATCGCCGCTGGATGTTTTAAAGTCGTTTGTTAGTGTATATGGGGTAGATTTTGTTTTTGCTGGCCATAAAGCGCGTTTCATGTTCTATCGTAGAATTCCAGTTGATGCATGGAGCATACGGGCAAAAAGAATAGGTGATTTTCTAACAATAGAGAAAAGTGAGCACCAGTATATATGGTCTATGGAGGTTGCCCGTTTTTACGATCCCCCTTCGCTAATGGTGACCATTGGCTTCTGTGTTGATGGTAATAAATATGTTTCTGACTTAAGGAACCATGGGTTTTGCTCAGAATTTCCATCTTTATTTAATCCTCCCAAAACCCCCTAAACCGCCCCGGCGCCAGCTCTGTGTACCTCACCGTATGCTGGATATTCTTATGCCCGAGGTAATGCTGGATCGCCCGCGTATCCTGCCCATCATTCGCCAGCTTGAACCCGCAGGCATGGCGGAGCATGTGCGGATGGGCCGGGAAATCGAATCCAGCCCCACGCCCTGCCCTGGCGACCAGCTTCCGCACAGCTGAATCCGACATTGGTCCCTTTCTTTCCGTCACGAACACATACTGGGTCGCCGGGTAGTCTCGCTTCAGCTTCCTTAGCGCCCGGATCTCGGTGCCGCCC
>Ga0256846_1000337_pt1 | contig 19802 bp, 19 predicted proteins | sample TevniametaG_FD_189098 | JGI IMG/M metagenome (GOLD analysis project Ga0256846, IMG submission 189098) | Tube worm associated microbial communities from hydrothermal vent at the East Pacific Rise, Pacific Ocean - Tevnia | ecosystem: Host-associated > Annelida > Integument > Unclassified ...
AGATTGGTATCAGTCAGATTTATGCGGATCGTGACTGGGAGCATACCGTGACCCTGGCGTTGAAAGTCGGTGGATTTTTCAATGCCGGACCGCTTCAATGCGGGTATATCAGCCGAACAAACGAAGATCCTGTTTTTTTTATCCCGGGTTCCCCATCGGCGCTCATGAAAGTGGATCGAATGAGTCCGCGGGATCGAATGTTTAATATTGCCAGACAACTTAAATGATTATTCAGGAAGGCGACCTGGCCTCACGGGAGAAATCACAAATAGCCGGCGGGCGGAACCGAAGCGGGATGCAGTGAATTCGATGATTTTCCATAAAAGATAGAAGAGGCGTATTACGTGGAAACAATTCAAACCGTGACAAAAGATTTATTTGCAATTGATGGCGTTATGGGCATTTTGATATCGTCATCCGACGGGAAGATTATTTTCAAGGATTTGACCCGGATAGGGGACGAGGAATTCTCGGCGGATGGCTTGGAAATCTTATTGTCGCTGTTTCATGATATCCAGGAAGCCGATCTTCTTTTTGGCGCATATCGGGTTAATGTTAGAAGCTACTCCGCCGGCCTTTTCTGGGTGATCATGCGGCCCGACACATCAGCTGCCATGGTCCGCCTTCAGTGCGATGTCCTCGCGCCCAGGCTGGAGGCAAAGACCAAAAAAAAGGGTATTGGGCGTTTTTTCAGATAATAATCGTTGAGGAATAAAATGAAAAATAATTCATCCTCTCGCTGCCGGTATACCAGGGGTAGCGGTGAAACGGTTCTGGCTGTAGACGATGATGAAGCCTTGCTGCCGGCGCTTGTGGAATTGCTGACATTAATCGGTTATCGACTGATTACTGCTGACAATGGCCACAGTGCTATCGAAAAATATCGGCAGAATCATCCGGATGTCGTTCTGATGGATCGTACGATGCCCTGTATGGATGGCGTCGAGGCGGCCAAACGTATTCTGGACTTTGACCCGGAGGCCAAGGTGGTTCTTTTCTCCGGACAGGATGCATGGGGGCGCGACAGCATCGAGGAATCTTTAATGGATAAAATAAAAGCCTATTTAACCAAACCCGTCCAGATAAAAGAGCTGAGCCAGGTTTTGTCCTACGTGATTAACGGGTAACGAGAATGCCAATGAATGATGAAATAAAAGCAACCTTGTCGGAAGCCCAGGTATACGAGTCAATGGGATTGTTTGCAGAGGCTCTGGCTGTGTATGAAAATGCCTTGCCCCGGCTTGACCAGGGAGATGCAAAGGCTATTACTGATGTTTCAGAACGAATTTTAAAGCTGAAGAAAAAATTAGCCGATGATGCATCGAGAAAAAATGAAGCCAGTGAAATATCCAAGGAAGCCCTGGAGCACATCAAGGAACGCAAAGCCGATGAAAAAGATATTACGCCTATTATCGACCGGGCTGCCGTGTTTACGGAAAAGGGATTGCATGCTGAAGCGGCAAACGAATATGCCATGCTCTTTGGCCTTGGCTTTTCGCCTGAGACGGTCATCTCCCCGATCGTAGATACACTGGTGGCTATCTGTCCGCATGGGCAGATCGGAAAAGAAATCGGTCGCATTGTAGACCGTCTGGACTGCCCGGCCGCTGAGCGGGTCACCATTGTTCGCGGATTCAGTATGGGAGCAGCGGAACGGGGTAAATTTACCTCTGCTGCCGATATTTTTGAGAAGCTTAAGGACCTGAGGGTAGAAAAGAAAGAAATCGAAGCGGTCTGGCAGGCGATTGTTAAGCAGCTGATCTCTGCGCCGCGGTTTGCCGCATTGATACAGGATACTATCCTGACGGAGCAGCATCTGGAAACGGCATTGAAAATCGCCCATCAAGAGAAAAGAAGTATTCTGTCTGCACTTGTATCCCGAAACATGATTGAAAAAGGCAAACTGCTGGGCGCTCTCTCCGCATACCACGGGTGTGCTGCCGTTGTCTTTGACGACTATTCGGAGCCACCTGCAAAACTGGTGATGGAGTTAAGCCGGTCATTACTGCTTGCCCGGAGATGGGTCCCGTTGAAGTGGGATGATTCCGGTGCCGAGGTATTGATGGAAAATCCGGGGGATATCTACCAGAAAGGGCAGGTAAAGTCATTTTTGTCGACGGGCACAGTTGAATTTAAAATCGGTATCCAGGAAGATATTGAAAAATATATCGAGTATTTTTTTGAAACGGGTGAAAAATTAAGGAGAGAACGAATCCAGAAAGAGTCCAGTGAGGCGGGTAACAATATGGTGATGGATATTGTCGAAATGCTAGAACATAAGGATGGTCAACAACAGGAGCGGGATGTGTCCATCCGGCCCCAGCTTATCTCAGCGGAATTGATACTTTTAAATAAATCCGGCAAAGAAGATCGTCTTCTGGTGCGCTTGAAAGACTCCCCGGAATTTGGTTTTGGTTTTCTGGTATCGTCTGAAGAATATGCCCGCCTGGGAAAGAAAAAAAGTGGTGATACGATTGATGACATTATCTTTTATGCGGGGTGGGCCATGATTCGAACGCAGGCAACGGTCAAAAAAATGACCCGCATTAAGTCAGGCAAAAGCAAGGGACAGATTTTTATTGAAGTTCAGGCAAACGATATCGTTTAATTGACCTCGTATTTTCCGGCAACCGGAAATATTTAATAAATGATTTCCTGAATATAGATAACTTTGATTGTAAAACCATAATCGGCCACCCTTAGAGGAGAGCGCTCATGAAAGATAAATCCCGTCAATTAACTATTGGATTTCTGTCTGTATTGATATTTTTTTCATCTGTTTCCATTGGCATGGCCGGGAAATCGTACCCATTTGCTGTTTTGCCCCGATTTTTTCCGATTGTGATTATGGAACGTTTTGGACCCCTGGTCGACTATCTGACTGAAGAAACCGGCGTCGACCTGGAATTCGTCATGCCGAATAATTTTTCGGCGCATATCGCGATGGTAAGAAAGGGGAAAGCACTTTTCAGTTATCAGAACCCCGTTGTTTTTGCCAAAGTTGCCGGTCAGGTCAAGCCGCTGGCAGTGGCCAGCAAGGGAAAAGATAAAACCCGGTTCCGGGGTATTATTATCGTACGGACAGATAGCGGTATCAAAAACGTGGCAGATTTGAAGGAAAAGAGTGTCTCTGTTGTCTCTCTGCAATCCGCCGGCGGGTATATTTCGCAAAAAGATTTTCTGGCCAAAAACGGTATCAGTGTTGAAATCGATATGATCGCCAGTGAAACCGAGGACAATAAACAGGAAAATGTTATTTTTGATGTGTATTCCAATAAAGCAGACGTGGGCTTTATTCGAGAATCAGCGCTGCACCGGGTGGATAAGATGATTGACCCGGCGAAGATAAAAGTACTGGCAGCTACCAGCTGGCTTCCCAACTGGGTTTTCTCCGTTCATAAAAGCGTTCCGGCGGATGTGGCCGCCCAGATCCAAAATGCTCTGCTGAACATTCCGGCCGGCAGTGCTGTATTGAAAGCGGCCAAGCTGGATGGATTTGTGGCGCCGGATCCCCAGGCGTTGAAAGCGGTGCGAAAAATGGTTCTAGGCAAATAAATTACAGCCGACGGTTTAAATATAAGGAGTAACAATATGATTGTCATCTGCGAGGAATGTGGAAAGAAATACCAGACAACGGGCACGCTGAAGAAAGAAAAAGTGCAATTTCGGTGTCGATCCTGTTCCCATGTCATCACCATTGCGCAGTCAGATGTTTCGCTGGATAAATCGGATAAGGCGGAAGTGTCCGATTTTCAATCAGTACTGTTGTCCGAGCCATCGGCCGATATAAGTGAAAGTGTGGCGGATCCGATCGAATCCGGTGATGATGCGAGTCAGGAAGAAGGCGGCACAGCGTCCGAGACGGATACATCGTCGTCGACGATGGCCGTGGGAATACCCAAAAAGCAGGGCATCGGATTGCGTGCGAAAATGATGTTTCTGTTTCTGGTAATCCCCATCCTTCTTTTTGCCATTGCCGGATTCTACTATCTGGTCCAGATGAATCAATTTTCGGATAACCTGACCCGTGAATCGGCCAAGGTGGTTCGGAAAATGGGCGAGGATAAAATTACAGCAATAGCCCGGGAGGTGGCCAGTCAATGTAAGCAATACCTGCTGAGCCACCCGGAATTGACCAGAAAGCAGTTTATCAATGATCCGGTGTTCGTGAAAATGGCTGTTCAGCATGTCGGCCTGACCGGGTATACGGCTCTAAGCTCATCAGGACCTTTTAGCGTCTGGGTCCACCCGAACCGGCGAATCATCGGCAAACCCCTGGCACAGCTGCTGCGCAAGAAGCTGGGCAAGAACTTCGGCCGGTTCTTTGATATTATCAAGGATATCGAAAAGGGAGAAAATGTTGAAAGCTCCGGCTACTATTTATGGCAGGATCCGGATGGCGCGATGAGAGAGAAGTTTATGGTGGTCACCCCCCTGGAAGGCACCCAGTTCAGTATCGCGGCCACTGTTTACCTGGACGAATTTATGCGGCCCATCAATAAAATTGCCCGGAAGGCGGAAAAGAGCACCCGGCGGATGAGGTACATCATCCTGGCCACATTTGCCGTGACACTGCTGCTGATGACCCTGATCGTATTTTCTTATGCGCATCGGATTACCGGACGAATTCGTCGTCTCACCGACCTGGCCGAACGGATCAGCGTGGGAGAAATGGATGCCGAGATTAAAATCGATTCCAGGGATGAGATCGGTACGCTCGGAGAGGCGATCAGTCGGATGCAGGACAGTATCCGGCTGTCCATCGAAAGGCTGCGCCGGCGATTCTGATGGGGCAGTCTGGTCCAACGAGAGGATGATAAATAATGAACACACGTCGTTATAGGTGGCGGCCGGGTTTTCTGTGGATTTTGGTGATGTGCGCGGGCTGGGTTGTAGACGCCGGATTGCCGGCGTCTTTGCCGGCCGAAACGCTGAAGTATTCGGGCTGCGGTATTGTAAAAAAGGCTTTCATGGAGGAACTGGCAGCCGCCTTTACAAAAAAATACGGTATCCCGGTAGATATCAAAGGGGGCGGGGCGACCCTGGGCATTCGAAATGCGGCGGCCGGTATTACCCAGGTGGGCGGCGCCTGTCGCCCCAACCTGGATTTCCAGGAAGAAAAGGCGGCCAAACGGTATCATGTCGGATGGGATGCCATCGTGGCCATTGTTCATCGGAACAATCCCGTCAACGGCATCTCCTTTGACCAGATTAAGGAACTGGTCACCGGAAAGATTACCGACTGGGGCGCCCTGGGCGGGCCTGAACAGGTGCCGATTGATTTTTATGCCCGTGACGGGAAAATTTCCGGCGTTGGCCACATGGCCCGGATGCTGATGTTTTTCGATGCGGACCAGGTATTTGTCGCTCGGAAAAGGTTTAAATCATCCGGTCCGCTGGAGTCAGCCATTGAAGATGATTCCGGCAAATGGGCCATTGCCCTGACCGGCGTTTCCAGCGCAAAACGAAGAAATGTTAAGATACTGACGCTGGACGGTGTTTACCCGTCCAAAGAAAATATCATGGCGGGCAGATACCCCGGGCTTTACCGTCCGCTGTACCTGTTTACGAAAGGTGAAGCCCAGGGGCTGGCAAAAAAATTTATTGATTTTGCCCTGAGCGAGGAAGGCCAGGCCGTGATCTCCAAGGCCGGAACCGTGAACCTCAAGGAAGGCGGCGAGGGACTCTGGGATCAATATCGAATGGAAATGGGATTTTAGGACTGCCGGCCGACGATCGTCGGCCGGGCCGGATTTACATATCCATCGTGGCGCCTTTGTCGGCGGAATTAACATGCCGGGCATAGCGTGCCAGCCAGCCCCGCTTGACTTTGGGCTCAAACGGTTTCAGGGCGGCGATCCGCTGCCGGTGTTCGTCTGCATCGATTATGACATCGATGGAACGTTTGCCGGCGTCGATGCGGATCCGGTCTCCTGGCTGAATAATGGCAATGGGTCCCCCGGCCGCGGCTTCGGGAGAGATATGCCCGACGCAGAGACCGCGGGTACCGCCGCTGAACCGGCCGTCGGTGATCAGGGCCGCCCGGATCCCGGCACCCTGAATGGCGGAAGTCGGCGAGAGCATCTCCTGCATTCCCGGCCCACCCCGGGGACCTTCAAAACGGATGACAACGACATCGCCGTCCTTGACCTGACCGGCAAGGATCCCCGCCAGAGCATCTTCCTGGGATTCGTAAATGATGGCCGGCCCTTCAAAGTGCATCATATCGTCAGCTACGCCGGCCACCTTGACCACGGCGCCGTCGGGCGCCAGGTTTCCGAAAAGAATCGCCAGCCCGCCATCTGCTGAAAATGGGTTGGGTGCCGTACGGATAATGTCTCCGTCCGGATCTGGGGCGTCGGCCACGGCGTCATTTAGAGTCCCGTAAACGGTTCGCGCGGAAAGCAACAGACCGGCTTTGGCATGATTGCCGATTTCCTTGAGAATGGCGGGAATGCCTCCATTGCGATGGATGTCCTCCAGGTGAACTTCGGGCCGGGACGGCGACACTTTGCAGATGCACGGCGTGCGGTCGGAAATGGCATTGAGGCGATCCAGATCGTAATCGATTCGGGCCTCGGCGGCCAGCGCCAGAGTATGCAGGACCGTGTTTGTACTCCCACCCATGGCCATGTCGAGAATAAAAGCGTTGTCGATGGCCGCCGGCGTAACGATATCCAGAGGGCGGACATTTTCCGTCACGCAGTGTTGCAGTGTTTTGGCCGCCTGCCGGCAGAGGGCAATCCGCTCAGGGTTGATTTTGGTTGCCGTTTTTTCCGCATCAGTCCAGACTTCGGCGGTGGTTGTGCCATTGCCGGGCAGAGCCAGACCGACGGCTTCCCCCAGACAGTTCATGGAGTTGGCAGTAAACATACCGGCACAGGAACCGCATCCCGGACAGCTGTGCTCAGCCAGGTTTTCCAGATTGGCAGTACTGATTTTATCGGCTGCCTGCTGGCCGACGCCTTCAAACACCGAGACCAGATCGCCGCCTGTTCGGCTGGCCAGCATCGGACCGCCGGATACGTAAACGGCCGGCAGGTTGAGCCGGACCATGGCATTGTACATGGCCGGGACGATTTTATCGCAATTACCGATGCCGATCCACCCATCACACGGATGCGCTGCAATGAGAGATTCGATCTGGTCGCAGATCAGCTCCCGGGAGGCCAGGGAATATTTCATGCCGAAGTGTCCCATGGCAATGCCGTCGCAGATCGCCGCACCGATATTGGCGTACCAGACATTGTATCCCAGTTTTTTCAGTTCATCACACACTGTCTGGCCGAGGACGTTGAGATGGGCGTGGCCGGGGATATGGGTGGTATAGGAATTGATGACAGTGACAAACGGCCTGGACAGATCGTCAAGGCTCTGGATAATTCCGGCTGCTTTGAGCAGCGATGCGGCCGGGAGCATGTGGTTCCCCTCGGCAATGATGCGGCTGCCGTTTTTGCGGACATTTTCAATGCCTTCGTTGATATAGTGTTTGTGACCTGAATCGTTGGATGTCATTGGCGGTCTCCTCGTTAATGCGGTTGGGAGGGCGTGCGGCCCATTCATGTATTCTTACCAAAAGGTGTCAGCCGGGTCAAACGTGAAATCTGATTGAAATTCGAATTGAAGTCTGGCAGGTTATGAGATGTAGACACCGAGAATACTGAAAAAATTTAATGGCAGCGGTGACGCCTTTGGTTCCATCTGTGATCATGCATCTTGATATGGACGCTTTTTATGCGTCGGTGGAGATATTGGATAATCCGGCACTGGCCGGAACATGCCTGGTGGTGGGCGGTCATTCCCGGCGCGGGGTGGTGGCGGCCGCCAGTTATGAAGCGCGGCGGTATGGTATTCATTCGGCCATGCCCATGTTTCAGGCCAGAAAGCGGTGTGCCGATATCGTGGTCGTCCCGCCCCGTCGCAAGCGATACCAGGTGGTTTCCCGTCAGGTCATGGCCCTGATCAAAGCAGTATCGCCTCTGGTCGAGCAGGTCTCCATCGATGAAGCATACGTCGACATCAGCGGCTGCCAGCGTTTACTTGGCCCGCCACGGATGCTGGCGCGGGATTTGAAAAATCGCATCAGGGAAGCCACGCACCTGACCTGTTCCATCGGTATTGCACCGGTTAAATTTCTTGCCAAGATTGCTTCGGACATGGAAAAACCGGATGGCCTGACCATCATACCCCCAGAAGCCGTGCCCGATTTCATCCATGACCTGGCCATCGGAAAAGTGCCCGGGGTGGGCAAACGGACACGCGAAATCCTCCGTAAAATGGGAGTGCGTACGCTGGGGGATATTATCCATTTTCCCGAAAGGACGCTTCACCGGCGGCTGGGAAAATTCGGTCGGCGGCTGATTCAACTGGCCCGGGGGGCCGATGCGGAACCCGTCATTCCGAAAATACCCGTCAAATCAATCAGCAGCGAGGAAACGCTGGCAACGGACACGCGGGATAAGCGCCAACTCGACGTCTGTCTGATGCGTGATGCCGAAGAAGTCGCTCGCCGACTGCGGCGGAAAAAGATGAAGGCCCGGACAATAACGCTGAAAATTAAACACGATGATTTTCGGCAGGTGACCCGCAGCAAAACGTTAAAACAGGCGACGGATGTATCTGAAATTATATACAGACAGGCGAAACATCTTCTGGAACGGTACCGCCTGACCCGGCCGGTTCGCCTCATTGGACTGGGCGTTTCAGCGCTTGCCGACGCCGATCCGCCGGTGCAGATGGCATTGTTCGATGAGGGGCCGCCCCCGGCGGACCCCTGGGGGCAGGTGGATAAGGTTATGGATGCGATTTCCGAAAAATTTGGCCGGGAAAGCATCGGCAGGGCCCGGCCACAGAAAGATGAGTCCTGATCACCGGGCCGGTACCGGCCCGGTGGGGCCGCAAGCCGGTGTGGCCGGGAAGTTATTCCCTGAACGCCGATGGAATCGTACAGACGGGAATCGGCGCCATTTTGTGCTGGTTGGCCCGGTGCATCCGCCGGTAAATGGCGAGGACCTCTTTTTGCCGGGGCGTCAGCGATTGATCATCCATTGGCTGCGCATCGGCGGCCATGGCCCATTCAAGCTCGGCGTAGCTGGCGCCGATCTGGGTTTCGTCGGTCCGGTTGTCATCCCACAAGCCATCGGTAGGCGGGGCCTGCATAATCGCCGGCGAGATGCCCAGGGCTTCTGCCAGGGCGTATACTTCGGATTTCATCAGATCGGCGATGGGAGACAGGTCGACGCCGCCATCTCCGTATTTGGTGAAAAAGCCCACCCCGAAATCCTCCACCTTGTTTCCCGTTCCTGCTACAAGCAGATGGTGGTGGTTGGCCACGGCGTACAGTGCCAGCATCCGTAACCGGGACTGGGTGTTGGCCATGGTCAGATCGTCCTGAATATCTGCCGGGAAAATGCCTTCAACAGCGGTAAGGGCCGGTGATAAATCCAGGGCCGTCCCGGAAACATTGTCGAATCCGGCCGTGAGCCAGGCAATATGTTGTTCGGCCAGGTCGAACTGGGTCGGGGACTGACGGATTGGCAGGTTCAGCGCTTTAACCGGAAGGCCGGTGCGGGCACAGAGCGTGGACGTCAGCGCGGAGTCAATACCGCCAGATATGCCGACAACGAATCCACGCAGGCCGGCGGCGTTACAATATTTTTTCAGCCAGGTGACGATGTGGTCGATCGATTTGGGCGCATTGATCATGAACGGTCCTCCCGTTTCCGATAAGGACGTGTATGGGCCAGGGCTCGGGCAGCATATTGCAACCGATCGCCCATGCACTTTGGTTGTGATTTGTCTGGCGTACGCCGGCGCGCCAGGAAGAATGGAGCAATTATAACAAACCAGAAATATTCTGGTCAATCGTACCCGCCGCCAGCATCAGGCGGATCATCGCCACCTTATAATCATGCAGGCGGTTAAAATGGTTGGTCTGGGCCTGCTGGAGAGCCACTTCCGCGCCCAGAAGACCGACGATGGTCATCATCCCGTTCTGGTACCTGTTTTTGACAATGCGCAGGGCCTCTTCGGCCTGGGAAATGGCGACGCGGGAGACCTCGATGTTCTCGAAGGCGCTTCGGGCCTGCTGGAAAGCGCTTTCGGTCTCAACGCGAATGCCGAGCGTGGTCTGGTATTCCCGGGCCCTGGCGGCCGCGAGCATGGCCCGGGCTTCTTTTTCTCCGGCCGTGTATCGGAACCCGGAAAAGAGGTTAACACGTACACCGGCACCGAACATGTAGCTGTCGGCCGTGTCGCTGAAATCCTCGGTATTGATTTCGTATTTGCCAAAGAGACCGATTGATGGAAGGTGGGCGCCGTGTGCTTTTTTGACTGCTTTTTCGGCAATTTGAACCTGGTTTCGGATCTGTGCCAGCTCCGGCCGGTGATGCAGTGCGGAGGTGATCCAGGTTGAGAGCGAATCATCCAGTTTTTGTGCGGTCTCAAGGGAACTCGTCAGGCGGTAGCGATCGTTGGCCAGGGTGCCCATGGTGGCCGCTAAATTGGCCCAGGCGGTTTCTACGTGACTGTGCGCCAGGGTTTGCAGTTGCGAGAGTTTGGCGATGCGGACCTGTGCCCGTAAGAGATCACTTTTGATGGCCAGTCCGCTGTTAAAGCGGGATTCCACCATTTTCAGGCTGGCGCGGGCGGTTTTAAGGGCGTGTTTGATGACGTTCAGGCTTTCCCTGGCCATGAGCAAGCCGGCATAAACAGAGGCAGTCTGGGCAATAATCTGCTGGCGTGCCCGGATGAGTCCTGTGGCAGCGATTTTTTCTCCCAGCACGGCCTGGTCCCGTCCGGTTCGGATCTGTCCGCCGTTATACAGCGCCCACCGGAGCGACACATCGGCGCCAAAGTTGTTGATCGGATCCGGATCATTGAGAAGATCCGGGGCGAAGTCCATCTGTGATATTTTTCCCTGGTTCAGCTTGGTGCCAAATGCCCACATGGGGTTGGTGGTGCGGTTCCAGGAACCGTTCAGGTCAACCTGGGGGAAAAATCCGGAGCGGGCCTGGACGGTACGGCTTCTGGCGGCCTTTATCTGGGCTTCGGCCATCTCAAGCATGGGATTGTTGGCCAGGGCATTTTCAATGGCCTGCTGGATGCTCAGGGCGGCCAGGGCATCATTTGTGCTGGCTCCCAATGCCGGAGATGTGTCAAAAAAAAATGCCCCCAGAAGGGACCCGAAAAGCAGAATGAAAACTGGATTTTTCATCGTCGCGTCGCTCCTAACGATTTTAATTGATAAAAGAAAATGATAAATAGACGCACTGGTTTAATTGCCATCATGATAAGCGTGGATGACGTCCGTGTCAAGGACTTCCGGGCGGTGGAAAATGGCCGATACGCTTGCATTATGCAGGAACAGGGTTATTTTCTGATTTTATGAAAGGAGATACCGTATCGATGCGATGGTCAGATGAAGCGGAAGCCGCTGTTAAAAAGGTGCCCCTGTTTGTTCGCAAACGGGTGCGCGCGCGCGTGGAAAAAGATGCGCTGGAACGTGGAAAGCGCCGGATAACGATCGCGGAAGTCAAGGCGACCCAGGCGCGGTTTTTGAAAAAACAGGGGCATGACGTCAAGGGCTACCAGATTGATCGATGTTTTGGCGCCTCGGGATGCCCCAACCGCGCCGTTGTTTCCAACGGGATGATTAAAAAAATAAAAAAATTATTTGAAGATGCGGATGTTTATGGATTCCTGAAACAAACCGTGGCTGGAGACTTAAAGTTTCACCATGAATTTCGGGTGTCGCTGGCCGATTGTCCCAATGCCTGTTCCCAGCCGCAGATCAAGGATGTCGGCATTATTGGTGCGGCATTGCCCCGTGTGACGGATATCGACTGTTCACACTGCGAAGCTTGCGTAGATGCCTGCCGGGAACAGGCGGTGTTGCTGGCGGAAAACGCAGACGGGCCTCAGATTGATACCGGGCGGTGCCTGGCATGTGGCCGGTGCATGGCGGTTTGCCCCACCGGTACGCTGGAAACAGGGGTAAGCGGATACCGGGTGCAGCTTGGCGGTAAACTGGGTCGGCACCCCCGCCTGGCCCGGGAATTACCCGGCATCTTCACTGAGGCGCAGGTGCTTGAAGTTATCCGCGCGTGTATTTCTCTTTACAAGGAAAAAAGCCGGAACGGCACCCGGTTTGCCGAGATTCTGTCCGGACCGGATTTTGACGCGCTGGCCCGGACCTTTGCTGGCCGATAAGGCTGTGCAGCGGTTTGCCGTCGATACTGCCGCCGGACCCGGTGTTGCCTGGCCGGTTCGATGGCGTGGCGGATCAGGAGATTCGCTGGTTTAATATTTCTCCTCGGGTGCTGATCACGATCTGTTTCAAAGGGATCGTTTGGCCTGCTTTCTCAATCCCTTTCTGGACCATCATCGGCAGCCCGGAGCAACAGGGAACCTCCATGACGAGAACGGTGATATCCCTGATTCCCGCCACGGCAAAAATCTGGGCGAATTTATCAATATACATATCCACATCATCGAATTTAGGACATCCCATCATCACGGCTTTCCCCGGCAGGAAATCCTGATGCAGCGAAGGGAAAGCCACGGCAACGCAGTCGGCCACCACCAGCAGGCTGGCGCCTTTCAGAAAGGGGGCATCCGGCGGGATCAGCCGGATCTGGACCGGCCAGTGGGATAGTGCTGATTTTTGATCCGCAGAAAATGTTGCCGGTACGTTGGCCTGCTGGCAGGAAGACATCGGCGTCAGCATCTCGACCCGGCTTGACGGGCATCCCGCAGGGGCCGCTGAATGGCCTTCCGGTGTTTTTTCCGTCAGCGTTGCCAGGTGCACTTCAACGGCTTTTTCGTCGAATTCGTCTGCTTCCCTTTCAATTATTTCCAAAGCGCCGGTCGGGCAGTCGCCGATACATGCGCCCAGGCCGTCGCAGAATTTCTCGGCCACAACGCGCGCCTTGCCGTCAATAATTTGAAGAGCGCCCTCGGCACAGCCAACGACACAGTTCCCGCATCCGTCGCACAGCTCGTCATCGATTTTGATTATTTTACGTTTGATTTTCATGCATGATTCCTTGGAAAAATGATTTTTAATGGGTAGCCGACAGGACTTTCCCGGCTTCAACCCGACCGGCTCCCGTCAGAAACGACTTCTCAATAATTGCGGTTAACCGGTCGGATGCCATGGGGGATTCTTTTTGTTTCTCGTCCAGGTTCTCAATGAGATCGGCATCAAAAAGGACTTTAAAGTTCAGGGTTTCTTCGTCTCTTGGGTGGTGATGGTGGCCGACGATATCGCAGACCTCGTCGATTAAGGGCGCCGGGGCTTTGAGTTTTTCCAGGATTGACCGGGCAATGGGCGGCCCCTCGATTTCCTGAAATTTTCCGGACGTGCTGCCATGTTTCTCTTCGGCCGCGTGGATGCCGATATCGTGCAGATAGGCGGCGGACATGACCACCGCCATATTGGCGCCTTCGGCCTTGCCGATCCGCTCGGCGTAACGGGCCACCCGGGTAGCGTGACCGATACGCTTGAAATCGGTTTTGAAGTAACGTTTCATTTCAATGGCCACGCGGTCCTTGAGCAGATCATCCTTTTGAGCCAGCAGCTCCGGCGGCAGGTTGCCGATGCACTGTTCGGCAAACTGACAATAGGCGGCACAGCCGAAATCGAGTTTCGGATTGATAAACCGATGACCACAGTGCCCGCATTTACGGGTGGTATCATCTTTGAAAAATTCAACCACATGACTGCACTCCGGACACTTGGCCTCAAAGATGGCGTTCTCGTCCCAGTATTGGGTATCCTGTCCCGGACATTTCATCGTGTTCTCCTTTAAAAGTGCTGCTCGAACCACTTGAAGCGTAAAAGATAACCTTTAACGGGCATGGCAGCAGGTGTGAAAAATTGCTTTTCCGTCCGCGCGCGGCGCTATGATCGGTATAATATTGAAATGAATTGGCGATCCGTCAAGGACAGCAGTACAAAAAAATCCTGCCCCGGGGAAGGTTGCCGGTCCGTTGCGGTCACGGATGGCCGCATTCCGCGGAAAAATATTGGAAAGGGCGGCGCATAATTTACTTTCCAGGGCTAAAAAAACAGGCTCGGGGCCGGGGCGGGTTACCGGCGGCTTATTTTTTAAGGCGGGTCAAACGGGCGCCCAGGAGCCGGATATGTTCCATCTCTTCTTTAATAATGGCCTCGATCTGTCCCTTTCCCTTATCCGTAGGCACGGCATCTTTCATCCCAAGAAAAAAAACAATAGCGTCTTTTTCGGCCTGGATGGCGGATTTCAGGATTTCCCGGGTGGAATGGACATCAATCTCCTTTTCGAAAAAAACGCGGGTGTCGACCAGGGCGCGTAAATAGAGGAAGGATTCGTCCGCCGGATCAAAAACGGTGGATGCCTTATCCGCCGCTGTCAGTTCGGCCCGCATGGCGGCAAACGTTTTTTCATGCGTGTCTTCCATTTCGGCCAGCATCTTCAGCAGTTTTCTGTTCTCCTCGTCGTCGACCTTTTCCATGGCTGTCCGGTAAAATTTTCCACCGTTTTGTTCAAGTTGTTCGGCCATTTCAAAAACGTCATCCGCGTTGAAATCATACATCGCCATGTCCTTTCCCTGAAAGTGTCTGGTATCCATTGAATTCATTTAACATAATTCCTGATCGATTGATTGTAAAGAGACGGCGCCGCGGTGATTCCCAAGGTGGGCTTTCTGATCTTGGGGGCAGCGGTCGAGTATACGACTGTCATCATTGTAACAACGGTGCCAGGTACGCCACTTCTTTGTAGGCCAGCAGGCCCAGTTGATATTTTAAGTATTCCAGAAAGAGAGCGGCGCGCATCTGGGGCGGTGACAAGCCGGCCATATAATCGCTGTTGCCGGCCGCTGATTGTACCCACGGATGGGGCGTTTTTTGCTGACCGGTGTGACGGGTTACCAGCTGGCGCAGATATAATGCCATTTTCTTTTTGAGGCCCGCATCAGACAGGGATTTTATTTTTCCCGATACCTTGGCCAGCGTTCTTGCATCCGGCAGGCGGGGCGATTCCATGATCCGCCGCACGTCCCGGGCATATCGCCGGAATCCGGCCTGAATGTGTTTTTCCCTGACCATATTAAGCCCCATCCACCCGGCTCTCAGCCACTTGAATATACTGCACCGGGTTTGGGGGGGCGTATGATCTGTTTCGTAATACACCAGGATTGAAAAAGTATCATATATATACGAATCGGCCCATCCGAGTCCGGTTTTGGTCAATCCTTTTTCGCCGGAATAAAAATAATCCCACTGGTGATCATCTCCCATGATCAGGCCCTTCTTCCCGACATCGGATGGTTTTTTCTGCTTACTCAGGGATATCAGAAGACGGTGTCCCCTATGAGAAAAAAGAATCAGGACGCGATCGAGCAATGAGCTGTAATAGGCGCCAGAGAATGTGTCGGGCGTCAATTCTTCCGCTTCAACGCCTTTGATGACGACCGGTTCCGATAAGGTGCGGGCCTTTTTCCAGAGTCTGGGCAGCAACGGGGCGCCATCGATGTGGACCCAATAGCAGAGCCGCATCGATGCCGGCGACAGGATCTGGGCCGGAATGTCGGGATGATAAGCCAGTTGCAGGATGTCTTCGAAGGCGCGCTTGATATCAAATTCGTAATAGGCTGGCGTGGCCTTGAATCGCCGGGGCAGATGGCAGGTGGCTGCAGCGGGTTTTGCGGCGGCGATAAAATCAACAAAGGCCGCCAGACGACCAGGGTCAAATCCGGTCGGCGCCTCGGGCCCGATCTGTTTAATCAGGTAATCGATTCCCGCAACGGCCGCCGGCGAGAGGTGGCTGCTGTTATTGATTTCGTCGGCGGATAGAGACAGTGCGGTGGTGAGAATAACCAATGGGAAAATTAAGTATTTCATCTGGCGTTTCTGATTGTTTGCATTAACGGGTGAAGCGGAAGGCGGCGAATTGGTGCAGCAGCGTCCGGCGATTTATGAGGTTTCCAGGGCCACGGGCTGGCAGATATCCCCATGAACCCAGATCCGGGAAAAAGGGCTTCCCGGCGGCAGGGTCTGGCGCGGCAAAGCGGCGGTATTGATGGGGACTTCTTTTTCTGTATACATCGGATCCCAGGGCTCCAGAATAACGGTCTCACGCGGCAGGGGGATCATGCGTGGCATAATGGGGGCGCCCCATGACCGACGGGCCAGTTCCGCCCGCAATGCGGCAATGTCGGGAAATTGCGACAATTCCTGCATGGTGACGAGGGTCGGTGGACTTAACGGGATCTGGCCAGCCATATTGCCAGCCAGTGCCTGGACAGCCGAAACCCATATCCCGTGGGTTGTTTCATGGTTGTCCGGGCGGCAGGTCTGATTTGCCGGCATCTCGGCAACAAAAAAGCGCGTGTCATAACGCCGTTTCATCCGTTCCGGCGTAATCCAGTGTGACCAGCAGAAAAGCCGGGATACGGCCAGAACGCCTCTTCCGGCAACGGCCCGCTTTTTAAGCCAGTCCGGAGCAAGATTGGCCGTGGTTTGGTCCTGGTTGAGCGGCGCCAGAGCTGGGTCCCGGTCCGCAGGGTCCGCCATCAGCAGCACCCCCGCTTCTTCAAACATTTCCCGGATGGCCGCCACGCAATAGGGCAGAATCTCTGTGTCCGCGAGGGATTTTCCCAGGCGCAGGGCCACCTGCGCCCTGTCAAGATCCATATGACGAGACCAGTAATCCGCGTCGGTATCCGCCGGGTCTACCCGGCCACCGGGGAATACGTATTTACCTGCCATGAATCCGCTTTTCATACTTCGCTTGAGCAGATAAATCTGGAGCTGGCTGTTTTTCTGCCGGACGAGAATCACCGTGGCTGCCGGCGCGGGTGTGGCAATGGGTGATGTGGAACGGTTCATAGATCCAGTTGATACCACACCGGCAGGGGTTGCTCAAGAGAGAGCTTGTCCACTAACCGGGCGCCGCCTGGAAACCGGCAGCCGCCGGCAACGTACCTTGTGCAACGGATCAATGCCTGTGTCAATTGCTACCGGTGGGTGCCCGGTCGCCCAAGAAGAGCGGGATCTGAAATAACACCAATGAATTGGTTGTATTGGTTAGTATTGGTAATTTATAGTAATAAATATATTTTATCTATACTAATATTAACAATAAATATTGACAATATGGATGGCTTGCCGAATAAATATCATGAACTTGAAAATTATCCCTTATCAAAAAAACACCGAAAAGAGGGGATGCATTGTATACGCTCGAAAAGGAGAGGGAAAGATGAGAAAATTAATCGCCGCAGCCATTTTTCTGGTTCTGTCCACATTGTTTTTACCCGGCAATTCACCGGCGGAAGAAAAACAGCTGATGATGGCCACCACGACCAGCACGGACAACACCGGATTGCTGGATTATCTGATGCCCAGATGCAAGGCGGCCACCGGCATCGAGGTCAAATGGACGGCCACCGGCACCGGCAAAGCGCTCAAACTGGGCGAGAACTGTGACGTGGATGTTCTGATGGTCCATGCGCCGGCGGCCGAAAAAAAATTTGTGGACAGTGGTTTTGGCGTGGCGCGTCATGAAATCATGTACAACGATTTTGTGATCATCGGACCGGTAAAAGACAAAGCCGGCATCAACGGCAAATCCATCCAGGATGCCTTGCAGACCATTCAGGCAAAACAGGCCGTTTTTGTCAGCCGGGGCGACAATTCCGGCACCCACAAGAAAGAACGGCACCTGTGGCAGGCTGCAGGTCTGCCGATTCCTGAAAAGGAAAGCTGGTATATTCAGGCAGGACAGGGAATGCTGACCACCATTAATATCGCCGCTGAGCGGAGCGGTTATACACTGACCGACCGGGGCACATATATCAAATATGCCGATAACCTCGGGGGAAATCCACCTTTGAAAATCATGGTGGCAGGTGACAGGGCGCTGTTAAACCAGTATAGTGTCATTGCCATCAATAAAAAACATTGTCCCGGGGCCCGGTATGACCTGGCGGGACAATTTATCGACTGGATGTCGGGTGCAGACGCCCAGCAGCTGATCGGGGATTTTACGCTTCTGGGGAAACCCTTGTTTACACCCAACGCGAAAAGGTAATGGATTTTTTACTCGAAGGATTTTTTCAGGCTTTTCGCCTGCTGGTTTCCGGCAATGCGGAGACCTTTGCCGCCATTGCGGTCACCCTTAAAGTGTCGAGCTATTCCATCGGGTGCAGCCTCTTGATCGGCATACCCCTTGGATTCAGTCTCGGCTATTTTGATTTCAACGGAAAGAAAACGGTCCGGACGCTGGTGGATACGCTGATGGCGCTGCCGACGGTTTTTATCGGGCTGCTGGTTTACGCGTTTTTAACCCGTCGCGGCCCGCTGGGAGATTTCGGCCTGCTTTTTACGCTGCCCGGTATTGCTGTCGGCCAGACGATTCTGGCCCTGCCCATTATCGTTGCGCTCAGCGCCACGGCCGTTGAAAACATGGACCGGAAGCTGCGCTGCGCCATCATGTCCATGGGCGCCAACCGGCGGCAGCTGTTTTTAAGCAGTTTATGGGAATGCCGTCACGGCATTCTGGCCGGTGCGCTGGCCGCTTATGGCCGCATCATGACGGAGGTCGGTATTTCCATGATGGTGGGGGGCAACATCAAATGGCATACGCGGACCATCACGACCGCCATCGCGCTGGAGACCAATAAGGGAAAATTCGGCATGGGCGTGGCCCTTGGTCTGGTACTTCTATCCATTGCGCTGGCCGTGAATATCTCCGTTTCATTTTTTCGCCGCAGAGATTAAGTTTTGGATCAACCTGTCTACGAGCTTCAATCACTGGAACATGCCTATGGCGGCAGGACGGTTCTGTCCATTGCGCACCTGACCGTTCAGCCGGCGTCCATCGTCGGACTCATCGGACCCAATGGCGGGGGCAAAAGTACGCTCCTGAAACTGATGGGATTAATCGAGCGGCCGACCAGGGGGAATATCATCTTCAATGGCCGACCCGTTGAGCCGTTTTCAGACAGCGCCCGGTTTCACGTCTCCATGCTCCCGCAGGAACCTTTTTTAATGAAGCGCAGTGTTTTTAATAATGTTGCCTATGGCTTGAAACTAAGGGGCGCCAGAGATATCACGACCAGGGTAAACGACGCCCTGTCACTGGTGGGGCTTGACGGCAGGGAATTTTCCAATAGGCCCTGGTACGCGCTTTCCGGGGGTGAGGTACAACGGGTCGCCCTGGCCGCACGGCTGGTGCTCAAACCCAAAGCCCTGCTGCTGGATGAACCGACGGCCAGTGTGGATGTGACCAGCGCCCAGCTGATCAAACAGGCTTCTCTCTGGGCGCGTGATGAGCTGGGAACCACGCTCATTGTCGCCAGCCACGACTGGCCATGGCTTTTTGATGTGTGTGATAACATACTGCATTTATATAACGGCGGTATTTTCGGCACCGGCCGGGAAGCGGTCATCTTCGGCCCCTGGGAAAAACTGGGAACGGACAAATGGGGAAAAACCCTGTCTGACGGGCAGCAGTTACGGGTACCGCCGCCGCCCGGACAGGCATCGGCGGCAGTCATTGATCCAGCGTCTGTCGGTGATAACGGGCGAGTGACCACAGAAGAAGACGTGGTCTTGACCGGCGTTGTTTCCCGTCTCAGCCTTGAAAAAAAAACAGGGCGGATCTTCGCCACCATTCTGGCCGGTGATATTTCCTTTTCAATCCGGCTGCCCCATCAGCAGAATGACGCGCCATCTCTCTTTCCCGGCAGAACCGTCCATTTTCGCTATCGCCTCGATCAGGTCAGATGGATTTAGGCGGGGGCCTTCCTTATTC
>Ga0256846_1000338_pt1 | contig 19780 bp, 12 predicted proteins | sample TevniametaG_FD_189098 | JGI IMG/M metagenome (GOLD analysis project Ga0256846, IMG submission 189098) | Tube worm associated microbial communities from hydrothermal vent at the East Pacific Rise, Pacific Ocean - Tevnia | ecosystem: Host-associated > Annelida > Integument > Unclassified ...
TAAATAATACTGATACAGCTCAATATATAAAAATAAATAAAGCCTTTCTCGGTGAAGGTAACGTGTATGAAATGGCTGATGTTTCTGATTCTATACAATACAATAAAAATCTTAATGTAAAATTATTAGAATATAAAATAAAAAATACAGAATTAGACCCTTATTTTAACTCAAACTGGGAAGCAACAGATAGAAAACCTATTACTCTATATAAAACAAATGAAATTCAAAAAGAAGAAGGAGTTTTTGGTAATGATGTAAATTATCTGTATAAAACAACCGAAACTTTATACGACAAATATAAATATGTAATAGAAATAATTAATACTGAAACAAATAAAAAAGTTACAGCCGAAACATTTATGATTTATAATCTTAAAGTTATTAGCCCAAATGCCGATATAAGATTTAAAGTTGATATGTCAAACGAAAGACATCAATTTACCACATCATGGAAATCTGCCGTATATGGCAAGATTTATCAAGTAAAACTATGTTTTAACTATCTTGAAATTATTAATAACGACACAATAAAAAAAACAGTTTACTTTAAATATCCAGAACAAAAAGTTCCGGAAGTAACATTACCCGGCAAACAAGGAGCAGAAATGTTGCAGCCTGTTGGTGGTGCCGATTTTTATCAAAAAATTGCAAATGCTATTGAAGAACAAAATAATGTAAAAAGAATATTCAGTAGTATTGATTTTATATATCAAGTAGGTGGACAAAGTTTTTCAACTTATTTAAGTGTATCGAATGCCGTAGAAAGTTATGGGCAAATACCTGCAGCATATACCAATATAAAAAACGGTAAAGGTATATTCGATTGTAGAAAAAGCTATAAAATACAAGGAAAACACATTACAAATGCATCTCTTGACAGCCTGTCGATAGGACGATTTACAAAACATTTGAGATTTGTTAATTGGACATTAGACCAATAATATTGTAAAAAAACATTTAAAAAATCCGCAAATTATTTTTTCAAAAGACAGTTTGCGGATTTTTTTATAAATACCTGTCTTTTTGTCATTTCATTTGTCGCTTTTACAGTAATCTAAAAAATAAAATGTCAAATTATCATCTTTTATCCATAAAATTATTGTGGCATAATCATTGTTTAATGAAAGACGAGAAATAAAAATGAATAATAAACTTAATAATTTATATAAAATGGGTAAAATAATAGGAATAGACTTAGGAACTACCAACTCGTGTGTAGCTGTTATGGAAGGTAACGAACCTGTTGTTATTCCAAACAGTGAGGGGAAAAGAACAACTCCTTCAATGGTAGCATTTGTAGATAACGGAGAAAGAAAAGTAGGCGATCCTGCAAAACGTCAGGCTATAACCAATCCACATAAGACAATATACTCTATAAAACGATTTATGGGGGAAAAATACGACAATGTGTCTTCTGAGATTGGAAGAGTAGCTTATGAAGTTGTTAAAGGAGAAAACAACACTCCCAGAGTAAAAATTGATGATAGAAAATATTCTCCTCAAGAAATTTCGGCAATAATTCTTCAAAAAATGAAGAAAACAGCCGAAGAGTATTTGGGACAAGAAGTTACAGAAGCAGTAATTACTGTTCCCGCTTATTTTAACGATGCACAACGTCAAGCTACAAAAGAAGCAGGAGAAATTGCAGGTTTAGTAGTTAAGCGTATTATTAACGAACCTACTGCAGCATCTTTGGCTTATGGATTAGACAAAGCAGGAAAAGATATGAAAGTTGCTGTATTTGATTTAGGTGGTGGAACTTTTGATATCTCAATTCTTGAATTAGGTGATGGTGTTTACGAAGTAAAATCAACTAACGGTGATACTCACCTTGGTGGTGATGATTTCGACCAAGTAATAATAGATTGGCTTACAGAAGAATTTAAAAAGGATGAAGGTATTGACTTGAAAAAAGATCCAATGGCTCTTCAGCGTTTAAAAGAAGCTGCTGAAAAAGCAAAAATTGAACTTTCAAGTTCTTCATCAACTGAAATTAATTTGCCTTATATTATGCCGGTTGACGGTATTCCAAAGCACTTGGTAAAAACTCTTACAAAAGCTCAATTTGAGAAATTATCCGATAAATTGATTCAAGCAGTTCTTGAACCTTGTAAAATTGCATTAAAAGATGCAGGAATGACACAATCTGATATTGATGAAGTAATTCTTGTGGGAGGTTCAACACGTATTCCCGCAATACAAAAGGTTGTTGAAGATTTCTTTGGGAAAGCTCCTTCAAAAGGTGTAAATCCTGACGAAGTAGTAGCTGTTGGTGCAGCTATTCAAGGCGGTGTATTAACCGGTGAAGTAAAAGATGTATTGTTACTTGATGTTACTCCGCTTTCTCTTGGTATTGAAACTATGGGAGGTGTTATGACTAAACTTATTGAAGCCAACACCACCATTCCTACCAAGAAAACAGAAACTTTTACTACTGCTGTTGATAATCAGCCTTCGGTAGAAATACATGTATTGCAAGGTGAAAGACCAATGGCTAACGATAATAAAACAATCGGTCGTTTTCACTTAGACGGTATTCCACCGGCACCACGCGGAGTTCCTCAAATTGAAGTAACTTTTGATATTGATGCAAACGGTATTTTAAATGTCTCGGCTAAAGATAAAGGAACAGGAAAAGAGCAAAAAATTAGAATTGAAGCTTCATCAGGATTAAGCGAAGAAGAAATTAATCGTATGCGTGACGAAGCAAAAGCTAATGCTGAAGCTGATGCAAAAGCTAAAGAAAAAATAGAGAAAATAAATGCAGCTGACAGTCTTATTTTCCAAACAGAAAAGAATTTAAAAGAGTTTGGTGATAAAATTCCTGCTGATAAAAAGAAACCTATCGAAGATGCTTTGGCTAAATTGAAAGAAGCTCACAAAAAGCAGGATTTAGATGCTATAGATGCTGCTACCAATGAGGTGAATACAGCATTCCAAACAGCTTCGCAAGACATCTATAATGCTCAGCAAGCACAAAGTGGCGGAGCACAAGAAAATGCAACCGGACAACAAGCTAATGCCGGAGCAAACTCTGACTCTAAAGACGAGGAAGTAACAGATGTTGATTTTGAAGAAGTTAAGTAATATTTGAAAATAACTATTAATAAAAAAGCCGGCTATATGTCGGCTTTTTTTATTTTATAATTTTACTGTATAATGACGATTCCGTCCTAAATTATTTTTTATAAGAAAAATTTTGTATTCTTGTTCTTATCTATTGATTATGAAATTCTTTTTATCGAATGGAAATTCTTTTTATTCTTGTAGAGCCGGCTGTTCCCGAAAATATTGGAGCTGCTGCCAGAGCAATTAATACAATGGGATTTAATAAGCTCAGACTTGTAAATACCGATAAGCATCTTGAGAAAGAAGCTGAATGGTTGGCACACGGTTCTGTTGAGATTTTGCATAATGCTCAGGTTTTTAAAACATTAAATGAAGCTGTTGCTGATATTGATTTTGTTGTAGCAACAACAGCAAAACGGCGAAGCGTAAAATTTGACTATTATACCCCCGAACAAGCTGTTGAAATAATAAAACAAAAAAGATCTTCAATTAATAAAGTAGCCGTTATTTTCGGAAGAGAGGAGAGTGGACTTACAAACGAAGAGCTGAATATATGCGATATAGCAGTAACAATTCCTTTGGCAAAACCTTACCCATCTATAAATCTTGCACAATCAGTGATGATAATTTCATATGTTTTTTCACAAAATAAATTAAAAACTGCAAATTCTTTTAACAAATCAGGTAGTTATGCGTTATTAAAACAAAAAGCTGAGATAGTTCTTAATAAAACAGGTATTAATGATAACTTATACGGAAGAATAATGGAGCGTTTATCTACCATTAAAACTTCAGATATAAATCTATTTTTATCTGTTTTTGATAAAATTAATAATAAATTAAAAGATTAAAAAAAAAGGGATTTTATAATATAATTCAATGGGGTATTTAGTGTCAAAATTGAATTCGGGTGGAATTATGACCAATTACAAGTGTTCTGTTAAATGTGCACATTGTCGGCATAATGCATCGCCGCATCGAAAAGATGGATTTATATCTGTTGAAATGATGGATAAGATATTGTTAAAATTAGCACAGGTAGGGTGTAAATCTGTTCATGTTGAAGGAGGAGAACCTTTTTTATATCCCGATGAACTTGTTAGAGCAGTTAAGCAAATAAATGAAAGCCCTATTTTTTTAGAACATATTGTCACCAATTGTTCATGGTATAAAAACAAAAAAGACACCCTTGATTTATTAAATACACTACGACAAAACGGTTTATCCAGATTATTATTAAAGGTAGGACCTTTTCAAAACGAAAATATTCCGTTGAAGAAAGTTCAAAATGTTGCGGCAATAGCCGAACAACTTGGTATTAATATTATTATTTGGGACAATGAAGTTTATCCTGATGTTGCTTCGTTTGAAAACAATAAAACACATTCTCTTAATAAATATATAAAAAAGTTTGGACCGAAATATATGCATAAATTAGCAGAGTGTTATAATGTTACTTTTGCAGGACGTTCTTTTAAAATATATGATCCTTATTTTAATAAATATTCTGTTCAGGATTTGTTGCAAACCAATTACGGATGTATTTATGATTTTCCTACAGAAAATCATTTCCATGTTGATCTTTATGGAAATTTCATTTTTTCACACACCAACGGGGTAACTTTTGATATTGATGATTTAGGAAAGGAATTAGACCCGAAAAAATATCCTTTTTTACATATTCTTGTGAATGGTGGTGTAAATAGTATGTATAAATTGGCGGTTTCAAAATACGGTTTTACTCCTCGAAAAGAAGGTTACATAAGTAAATGTCATCTTTGTTATGAAATAAGACATCATTTGGTAATAAATAAAGGTGTGAATTCACCCGATTTACAACCTGTAGAGTTTTATGCAGAGAATACAGATTATATTTTATAAAAAAAGCCGCTTTTGTAAAGCGGCTTTTTTTTTATCCTAAATATGTTTTTATCAATTTACTTCTAGATGTATGACGAAGTCTGCGTATTGCTTTTTCTTTTATTTGTCGAACGCGTTCGCGGGTTAATCCGAATTTTTCGCCAATCTCTTCAAGTGTCATCTCTTGGCATTGAATACCAAAGAAAAGACGGATAATATCGCGTTCTCTTTCTGTTAAAGTAGCCAAGGCACGTTCAATGTCTTTGCTCAACGATTCGTTAATGAGCTGATTGTCGGCATTAGGACTGTCTTTATTTTCTAAAACATCAAGTAAACTGTTGTCTTCACCTTCAACAAAAGGTGCATCAACTGAAATATGACGACCTGAAACACGTAATGTATCAACAACTTTTTCTTTTGGTAAATCTAAAGCTCCTGCTAATTCTTCAGGCGAAGGTGTTCTTTCGTTTTCTTGTTCAAATTTGCTGTATGCTTTATTTATTTTATTTAGCGAACCTACCTGATTTAATGGTAAACGCACTATTCGTGATTGTTCTGCAAGTGCTTGTAGTATCGATTGTCTAATCCACCATACAGCATACGAAATAAATTTAAAACCACGTGTTTCATCAAATTTTTCTGCTGCTTTTATCAAACCCAAATTACCCTCATTAATAAGGTCGGGTAAGCTCAATCCTTGATTTTGATATTGCTTGGCAACAGACACCACAAACCTAAGATTTGCTTTTGTGAGTTTTTCAAGTGCAATTCTATCTCCTTTTCTGATTCGTTGAGCCAACTCAACTTCCTCATCAACAGTTATCAACTCCTCTTTACCAATTTCTTGCAAATACTTGTCTAACGAAGCACTCTCACGGTTAGTGATTGATTTTGTGATTTTTAATTGTCTCATATTAGAAATATATATTATTTATTTAGCTTCATACAAAAACCCGACCAAAAAAAATATTTTAGCCGGGATTATATTATTTATTTTATATCATCTTAAGTTATCGTTTTATCAGTGATATTTACGTCTTTTTTTTTAAAGGGTTACAAAATTAGAACTTTTTATTAAATAAAAGCCTGTTTTTCTGATAAAAATTTCATTATATATCCGAGGGAAACAATTTTCAGATAAATTTTATGCAATTAATAACACTTAAATATTAAGTAAATAGTAACTTTTATCATTATTAAAAGTTTATAAACTGTTTTATATGCCAAAAGCGTAATAAGCCTCTATTCCGTTAGGATAAATACCTTCAATATATATTCCGCCGTTTTTAACATTTTGTAAAAGAGCTTTCATATCTTGAATATCATATACTCTTTGTTGATTGACGCCGGTAATAATAAATCCTTCTTTAATGCCGGCAGCTTTAAATTTACCTTGAGTTAGCGATACAACTTCTACGCCTCCTTTAATTCGCAATTTGGCAGCCTTAGAAGATGATAAGTTTTTAATTTTCGCACCATATATTTCAATAAATTCATTAGCTTTTACCATTTTAACCTCTCCGTTAATATTTCTGAGGGTGACAAGTAAGTTTTTTTCTTTGTTACCCCTTAAGATTGTAATGGTAATTTGATCACCGGGACGATATTGTCCTATTTGTTCTTGAAGTTCAGGTGTGCTGTTTACTTCAACTCCTTTGACTTTTAAAATAATATCGCCGGTTTTAATTCCTGCTTTTTGTGCTGCACCCCCTTCGGTAACGTTATTTACAAAAACTCCTTTATTGCCTGTTATACCGTATTTTTTTGCTACTTCCGATGTTACATCAGTAATGCTAACACCAATAAATGCTCGCTGAACGGCACCGTATTCCAGTAAGTCGTTAACAATTTTTTGTGCAATTTTCTGAGGAACTGCAAATGAATATCCTGAGAAAGCTCCGGTAGGGCTGGCTATTGCGGTATTAATACCTATTAATTCACCATTGGTGTTAACTAGTGCACCACCGCTGTTTCCCGGATTTACTGCTGCATCTGTTTGTATAAATGCTTCAATAGCTGTTCTTTTATTTATAATATTTATACTTCGGGCTTTTGCACTAACAATACCTGCTGTAACTGTTGATGCTAAGTTAAAGGGATTGCCAACTGCTAAAACCCATTCTCCTACTTTTAAATCATCGGAATTTCCCCATGGAATATAAGGGAAATCTTTACCGTCAATTTTTATCAATGCAATATCAGTTGTGGGATCGGAACCAATAACTTTTGCCGTAAAAGTTCGTTTGTCATTTAGTGTTACTTCAAGAATATCGGCACCTTCTACAACGTGGTTGTTAGTAACAATATATCCGTCGTTTGAAATAATTACTCCACTGCCTGATGATACAACCGGAGGTTGCTTTTCGTTATAATCCGGACGTCCGAAAAGAAAGTTATAAAAAGCATTGTCGTAGCTTATCTGGCTTCGCACTTTAACATGAACTACTGCATGAACTGTTTTTTCTGCTGCGTCAACAAAATCAGTATTTTGTGAATAACGCATTGAGTTTAATCCTGAAGGAACAACATTCTGAATAATCGGTATGTCTTGCGATTTTTCGGTTATATTATTTTTTTTATTAAAAAAAACATAACTGCTTATTGCAATTATTCCACCAATGAATGATGCTAAAATCAATCCTACAATTCTTTTCATATCTATAAAAACTATTTAGTTATTAACTGATTAATAATTTTTTTGAACAAACTTCGCTATAAACAATTTAATTATTATAAAAGGTTTATAAAGTAAAATTTTTTACTTTTCAAATAAAACGATTTTCTATAATATTTGTTTTATTTTTGTATTACTTTAATAAAGTTTTAACACTATTTGTATTAAATTGTTAATAAAGATATAAGATAAATTCAATGACTGATAATAAAATAGAATTTTTTAAATATCATGGCACAGGAAATGATTTTATATTGATTAATTCTTTTGAGAAAGAAATTATACTTACAAAAGAAGATATTAGTTTATTGTGTCATCGCAGATTTGGGGTAGGGGCAGACGGATTAATATTTCTCAGGAAAAAAGACGGCTACGATTTTGAGATGGATTTTTATAATTCAGATGGCAATAAAGGTTCAATGTGTGGAAATGGAGGGCGTTGTATTGTTGCATTTGCCAAAGATTTAGGAATTATCCGGAGTAAAACTATATTTTCAGCTCCCGATGGAGTTCATAATGCAATATATTATAGTCATGATAAGATAACATTGCAATTAAAGGATGTTAATAATATTGAAAAACATCCTTTGGGATTATATTTAAATACAGGGTCGCCGCATTTAGTTATTTATAAAAAGAATAATGATATTGATGTTTATTCGGAAGGTCGTAAGATACGATATTCCGATTATTATCGAAATGAAGGAACTAATGTAAATTTTGTTGTTTATAACGATAATATAAAAGAAATTTACACTTATGAGAGAGGAGTTGAAGCTCAGACCTATTCTTGTGGAACAGGAACTGTTGCTTCGGCAATATCTTTGAATAAAACAGACGGAATAAAGTCTCCGATAAGGTTAAAAACTCTTGGTGGTGATTTAATCGTGTATTTTAATAATATAGGAAAAGACATTTATAGTGATATTTGGCTGGAAGGACCTGTTGAAAAAGTATTTGAAGGAATATATAATTTATAATGATAAATAATTTTAAGTATATAATGTTAAAATAAGATAAATAATTGTTTTTTATACAATAGATTATAATTAAGCACGTATTTAACAAATAATTATAAATATTATTTATTTTATTACAGATTTTTTATTTTTGAAATAATTAAAGAAAGTCTTATATTTAGAGAAAAATCAGATTATTAGCACCATGAGTAATAATAATACACATGAAAGTTTTGCATTTAAACTGTTTGAGGGAATGCAAAAGGATAACCTTAATTATGTATATAGGGGTGTTTTTACACAAACTATTACTGATGGTATATTATCATTAACCGAGTCAAATCTTGAAAAAACAGGTAAAACATCTAAAATAAAAAAGAGAGTTTTTACCATAATGGTTGAAGGACTTCAAAACATAACAAGACATCAGGAAATTGACAATAAAATTACGACAAAAGAAGAAACAGGTATTTTTATTTTACAAGATGTCAATAAAAGATATTATATAACAACAGGCAATCCGATTCTAAAAAAGAATATATCCTCGTTAACTGAGCAATTAAATAAAATAAATAGCTTAAATACTGAAGAATTAAAACAATATTATAAGAATATATTAAACGATAATATAATTTCGGATAAAGGAGGAGCAGGACTTGGATTAATTGAAATGGCAAGAAAATCGGGTAATAAACTAATCTTTGATTTTGTTGATTTAAATAATGATTACTCTTATTTTTATTTGAATACCGAAATTTCTCAAGACAGTGAAAATAAACCGGATGTTTTAGTTAAACAAAAAAGCAATTTTTTAGATAATGTAAAAGAATTGCATAAAATATTAAATGATGAAGAAATTGTTTTGATATTTAATGGTATTTTTACGCAAGACAGCTTATTGTATTTGTTGTCAATTATGGAGAATCAAATGCAAGAGCATAATCTTAATCTTAAAAAGAAAGTTTTTAATATTATGGTTGAGATGCTTCAGAATATTGTAAAACATGCATCAAAGGGTAATAAACATGGAGAGAATCCGGGTATATTTTTTATTAATCAAAAGAATAATCAATATATTTTAAATACCGGAAATTATATAAAAAATGATACAATAGATGAATTAAATAAAAAGTTATCGTTACTTAATTCAATGACAGACGAAGAACTTAATAGTTATTACGAAAAGAGCTTGTTTGATTTTCAAGTAGATAGCAGTAAAGAATCGGGTTTAGGTTTGATAGAATTAAGGCTTAAAACTAAAAGAAAATTAGATTTTGAAATAATACCTTATGATAGTGAATATAGTTTTTTTGCACTAAAAACAATTATAGAATAATTAATGGACAAGCTAATATTAAATCCAACGGAAGATACTCCAAAGATTGTTTTTGATACTGATAATAACGAATATGTTATTGAGGGACGTTCGTTACCTGAAAACGCCGTTGCTTTTTATACTCCGGTTTTTGATTGGCTGAAAGAATTTCGAAACTCTTCGATTGACAACCTGACACTAAATATTAATCTGGATTATTTTAACACTGCATCGGCAAAGCAAATAACTAAAATACTGATGATTTTGCAGGGATTATCCGAAGAAAAGAATATTAAAGTTAATTGGTATTATTATATTGAAGATATTGATATAAAATCATCTGGTGCACGATTTGCAAAACTTATTAACGTTGATATTGAATTAATTCCGTATGAAGATTAAACAGTAAATTTTATTCCTATTATCAAAATATCATCTATTTGTTTATTTGAACCTTTCCATCTGTTATATTCTTCTTCAAGTAAATTTTTGTGCTCCTCAAATGGATTTTTTTGAATATCTGTAATGAGATTAACAAATCTTGTAACCATATATTTTTGATTATTATCACCGCCAAATTGATCTTGAAATCCGTCGGAATACATATATAAAATAGTGTTTTGATCAATATCAACAGTATGATTTGTAAATTTGATGTCAGTAAGTCCGCTATTACCGCCAACACTATAAATATCACCGTCTAATGAATATATATTTTTGTCTTTAATAATTATTGCAGAATGACTAGCCAATGCTATTTGTAATTTTTTATTTTTTTTGTTGTAGCAACAAAATGTAATATCCATTCCGTCTTCGCTAAAACTTTGTTCGTCATTTTTATTTTGATTAAGAGTAAAGGCTACTTTTTCATTTAATAACTTTAAAACTTCGGCAGGGTCAAATACTTGTTTTTCATTAACTATTTCATTTAGCAAAGTATTGCCAATCATTGACATGAAAGCTCCGGGTACACCGTGTCCTGTGCAATCTATTGCGGCTATAAATACTAAATCATTGTGGTTTGAATGCCAATAAAAATCACCACTGACAATATCGCGTGGTTTATATAAAACAAAAGAATCAGGCAAATCGGCTTTTATTTTATTTTCATAAGGTAAAATAGCTTCTTGTATATGACTTGCATAATTTATGCTGTCGAGAATTTGTCTGTTTTTTTTCTCAATTTCTCTGTTTAAATTTTGCAATATTTTATTTGCCTTTTTCTTTTGTTGCATTTGTGTATAAATTAAAAATGCAACAATACAAATAAATATAAAAGCTATCATTATTGAATATCTGAGTCTTTGTTCAGCTTTAAGCTCAGCTTCTTTTGTTTTTATTTTTGCTTCTTTTGCTTCATTTTCGGCATTCAATAAATCAACAATTAGTTTACTTTGCTCTAGTGTATCTTTGGTTTTTAGTAAATCATCTTCTGTCTCTTCTTTTTGTTTTATGGCTATATTTTTTTGAGTTTCAACTTCTTTTATTTTTTGTTTGCTTAATAACTCTTGTTGTTTGTATATATTTCTTTGAATATGTTTATCTATTGTTGAATACAGTTCAAAATATTTCATTGCAGCTTCTTTGTTTTCCATTTTATCGTAAGCCTCATGTAATATACCGTAACAAGATCTTATCAGTTTTTCGTTATTCAGTTCTTTACTTATTGTTAATGCTTCTTCGGCTGTTTTAACAGCTTTATCGTAAAGGCCGTTATTGTTATATGCTACTCCTAAATTAACCAAATCACCGGCTATTTGATTTTTATTACCTAGGTTTTTTGATATATATAAACTACGTTGCAAATATTCAATAGATTTATCATAACGTTCTAAATCTGAATACAAAAAAGCAATATTTTCAAGAACTTTCAATTCTCCTACTTGATTATTCAAATTATGATTTATCGTTAATACTTTTTCAAAATTATCTACGGCTTTATCAAAAATAAAATAGTCCCAATATAAATAAGCTATTTTATTGTAATAAGATGCAGCAACGTTTTCATTACCTGAATTCATATTTTTAATTGCCAGCATTTCGTAATTGTTAATTTGCGAAGCAATATTTTCGGGCAACTGTTTTTTTTGTGCAAAAATTTGTCCTGAAAAAATAATAGTAAAAATAATAGATGTAAATAATAATCGTAATATGTATGTTTTCATAATTTAACTATTTAAGAAAGGTCTTATTTTCTCAATAAAAATAAGTAAATACTATCACAAAAAAAAATATTATAAACTCGATACTTTATATAAATTATAATTTAATCTTCTGCTTCTTTTGAAACTACAAATATATTATCTGTTAGTTTAAAATAACCGGTATAAAAAACATTGTTTATAGTGCAAATTAATTGCACTGCTTAATGATTGACAAATGAAATACTGAATGTAATATATTGATATTCAAAAACCTAACATCTTCTGTCATAGTAAAAAGGCAGTAATTTAAACTGTAAATAGTTACAATTAACAGGAAATAAATTGCATAATTTGTTTTAGAAAATATTACACGGGGTGTTATGAAAATTTATAAAAAAAATAAACGATACTAATTTTTTAAATCTATTATTATGAAAAAAATTACTTTTTTTATCAGTATTGTATTTCTGGGTTTATCAGTAAATGCACAAAGTTTACTTACCGAAAACACAAATTTACATTCTAAAAGATTATCATTATTAATGTTGAAAGACATTAGCAACCACTTAAACATAAAAAATAGTATTAAATCGTCAACAGTCTTTTACGACAGTCTTAATAATTGGCCTCTTGAAGGATGGGAACTTTATAAACTTAACGGTGGTGATGGTTGGAGTGAATTAAATGAATCGTCAGGCGGACATCCCTATGAAGGTTATGCTTGTGCTCTTCACAATTATGAAACTACTGAAAGCGGAGGAGATAATTGGATGGTTACACCCGCTGTTAATATAGGTAGTGAAACATTTTTAACTTTTTGGGTTTATTCTTTTAGTGCAATGAATGCATCTGATTTTCAAATTATTATTCTTGATAAACAAAGTCCCGAAGAAGCAACGGTTTTAGATACTGTTTATATTTTAAAAGCTAATGCCGACAGTTCATATGATAATGAGTGGATAAATCCTGTAATTAATTTAGAGAATTATGCCGGAAAAACTATTTATGTAGGATTTAGATACTATTCATCCGAAAAATTCGGAGATATGTATGCATTAGATGAAATTCATGTTTATCAAGAAATGTCAAAAGATTTAGCTGTTTCTGCAATAAATCCCGATTGGATATTTTACGGAAAAGATATTAGTCCTAAAATTACCGTTAATAATTTGGGTAAACAAACAGAAAATAGTTTTACTGCAAAAGTTGAAATCAGCGATGCAAGCGGAATTATTTATTCCGATTCAAAAACATTTGACAATGCCGGTATTGAGGCAGGTGGTTCTACCGAAATAACATTTAAAGAGTGGGATACACCGAGTGTTGCAGGTAATTACAATATTAAAGCAATAGTAATAATGGATGGAGATGAAGCAACTGCAAATGATACTTTAATACAAACAACACCGATTGTAAAGTTTGAATATGATAATACTTTGATATATTCTCATTGTACTGCCGATCCTAATACCGACCCTAATAATAATATGAAAAATCATTTCTTCTCGTTAACAAAGGAAGATGGAACAATTGATACTTTATCCGGATTCAATACCGATTTAGAAAAACTTTATGGTGGCGATTTTACAGTAATCAATGAAACAACTGTTCTTATGGGGGTTGATTTTACAGGTAGAATATGGCTTATTAATGGTAACGGAACATCATATTATTACGGGAAAATAAATTATGAATTTACGGGTAATGGCGGTATTTATGGTTTTACTTGGGATTCAAAAACAGATGAATGGTATGTAACCAATGCTTTTGATCTTTATAAATTGAATAAAGAAACATTTGGATTGGAAAAAGTAGGACAAATATCATCAACTGCAGGAATAATAGGTATAGCTGTTGATACAAATGGAAATATGTATGGTTTAGGCGTTTATGACGATAAACTTTATTCTATTGATAAAACAACAGGAGCAGGGACAGCCATTGGTGAGATAGGATATGACCTGAATTTTGCTCAGGATATAGGTTTTGACAGAAATACAAATACATTGTATGGAACTTTATACAGTACTTTTGCATCGCAAAGTGCCTACAATTCTGCACTATTTACAATTAATACAACTTCAGCTCAATTAAGTGAAATAGGTGGTTCTACACCTATGGAGCTTACTGTATGTGCTATATATAAAAATTACGATACAGGTAACGGTATTTTATCGAATAAAGTTTCTGCCGATTTTAATATTTATCCTAATCCTGTTAACAATACGGTATATATATCTACCGATAAAAATATTTTAGAAGTTACTATTAGTGATATTACAGGAAAAATAGTATTAAAAAACTGTGTCAATAATAATATTATAAATATTGATATATCTGATATTAAAGCCGGTATTTACATTGTATCAATAAAAAGAAATGATAATGTAGTATTAAATAAAAAAATTATAAAAAAATAAAAGTAATACTTTCTCATCTAATACTTCTTCTTTATTAGTAGTTTTTTATATATATAGTTTGTTAATTCAATTTCCGAGGGGTGCAAGTTCTTGCACCTCTCTTTTTTATTATAATGTGTAATTTTTGAGGTTATCTATCCTAAACAAAATGTCTGTTTTTGTATAAAATCTTTCTTTTTTGCACATAATTTTAAAATAGAAATACAATAATTTAATGTTGTAATTGTTTGATTATGTTGATATTGGTATTGTATGATGTGTTTTTGCTATGGTTGCATTTATTAATGTTTAGTATTTGTTTAGTATAAAAACAGTATATCACCAATGTTAATAAGTAATATTGACATCTCTAATTCTAATAATTATTAAATTTTTTACTATGAAACAAAAATCTACATTATTAATTGCAATTATTTTTATTTTGTCATTTTCATTAAATGCACAAAACTATTTTCATTCACGGATTAACCAACAAGCTAAACAAAAACATTATATTAATCCACTGCCTAAACAAAAGAATGTAAAAGAAGCTGTAATATTTTCTGAAAATTTTGATGAGTGGCCATTAGAAGGTTGGTCATTTTATGAGTTGAAAGATACAGTAGGTTGGACAGATTTGATATCAATTGGTAGTTCAAGCGGAGGATATCAAGGACCTAATGCTGCAATTCATATGCCCGAAGTTTTAACAGGATGCGATGATTGGATGGTATCTCCGGCAATTACAATTACCGATGAAGAAACAACATTATCATTTTGGGAACATTTATCATCAGGAGGACAATATGCTAAACATCAAGTAATAGTGCTTGACGGAACAAATCCTGAAACAGCAAATATTCTTGATACTGTTTACGAAAACATAAATCATGATGTATCATACTGGGAAGAGGTATCGGTATCACTGGGAAGTTTTATAAATAAAACCATATATATAGCTTTTAGATATGCCGATGATGTTGATTCTGATATTTGGGGAATTGATGAATTAACTGTTGGTTACACTAAAGATAATGACATGATGGTGTTGGAATATTCTCCCCAATGGATAAAATATAACAATAAAGCAAAACCTTCGGTTATAATAAAAAATGCCGGGAAAAATACACAAAATACCTTTGATGTATCATTTGAAATATTAAACGGAAATACTTCTATTTATTCGGAAACAAAAAATTTTACTGATGTAAACCTTACTACAAATCAAACCTTAACCGTAGAAATGGATAATATATTAGATGCAAATATTGCAGGTGATATGACTGTTAAAGCATCGGTTCATCTCGAAGGCGATGAGGTAACAGATAATGATGTTATTGAAGAAGTTTTTCCTATAGTAAAATTTACTTACAGCTACGATACGGTATATGCATATGGTATAAGTGATAAGGATGATTTATATAGAAGATACTTTGTGAAAGTATCACAGGAGGGAGATATTGAAAAACTTCCTTACAAAAATTATTTTTTGGGTGGTGAATTTTATGCAGGTGATTATGCAGGTGATTATGATACTACAGCAATAATTACTGTAGATAATTATGGTGCTGTATATTATGTTGACGGAAATGGAAAAGCTTATTATCATGGACAATTAAATAATGTTCCCTCGCAACAATATCAGGGTATTTTAGGTTTTACATGGGATAAACAAACAAACAGTTATTATGCATGTGATGCTTATCAATTGTATAAAGTTGACTTAGATAATATGAATATGAATTTAATAGGATTAATATCAGAAACAGCAGGGATAATAGGGATAGCAGCAAATTCAAAAGGAGATATGTATGGTATAGGAATTCTTGATAATAGTTTATATTCTATTAATAAAACAACAGGAGCAGGAACAGTAATAGGAGAGTTAGGTTTTGATATAAATTTTGCTCAAGATATAGGATTTGACCGCACAACCGATTCACTTTACGGAACGCTTTATGGTTCGCTTAACGGAACAACTTCAAAAATAGGATTATATACTTTCAATTTAGAAACAGGTGAGGCTATTTCTAGTGGCGATATATTCGAATCTCAAGCCGAATTGTCTATTTGTGCTATTTATACAAAACCTGACGGACAATCAATAAAAGAAAATAATAAATCAACAGATATAAAAATTTATCCTAATCCTGCACAAGATATGTTGACAGTTTCGTTAGATAACAATACTATTAACAATGTTTATGTGTTAGATGTGTCGGGAAAAGAAATTATGAAAAAAATAGTAAATAATCAGAAAACAACAACTATTAATTTATCATCTTTAGAGTCGGGTATTTATATTATATCGGTAAAATTAAATACAGGCTCAACTGTTTACAAACAAATCATAAAGCAATAATATAGTTTAGTTTTGTTTAGTAGTTAGTACTAATGAGAAGTTTGCAAAAAATATATATTTATAAAGCAGACTTCTCTCTTTTTATATAAAAAATTATAAAATTTTAAAAATGAAGTTTCTATTTACGTTATCAATTACATTATTATTTTTAGTAACATTTACATTTTCTCAAAGTGCAAAAGACGATTATTTTACAAAAAAACAGTTATTCGAAGTATTTACAAGTGCAACTTGTCCTCCTTGTGCAGGTGTTAATCCTGTTATTGACAATTTATTAAATAATAATCAAGGAAATTATAGTTTAATAAAATATCAAGTTAATTGGCCGGGTAACGGTGATGAATATTATTTAACGGAAACAGGTGAAAGAGTAGATTATTATCATATTAATTCGGTACCGACAATTCAAATAAACGGATTTTATTCAAGTGTCAGTCATATTAATCAAACAGCATTTGACGATTCGGCATCGCTAACTACACCTTTATCAATTGAAGTTTCAGGAGATATTACCGAAGATTGGAATTTTACTTCAACAGTAAAATTATTGTCAAAAGAAAATTTAAGTGAAGGGCTTAAATTACATATTATGCTTGTAGAAAGAGTAACAACAGGAAATGTCGGAACAAACGGTGAAACAGAGTTTCACAATGTGATAATGGCATACATTACTCCTCCGCAGGGGTTGACTCTTGATTCTATAATTGCAGAAAATATTGTAAATATTACAAAAAGCAAAGATGTATCGGATTCGCATATTGAGCAGGCTTACGATTTGAGAGTAATTGCTTTTGTTCAAGATGATAACGACCAATCAATTTTGCAATCTGAAATGACAAATGTTAGCCACTATTACGATATTTACAATGCTAAATTTGTTGTAAAAAATGAAGATAACGAACCTGTTAACGAAGCAAAAATATCCATTGACGGAATAATAAAAACAGATGCAAATGGTGTTGCCGTGTTTTCATCAATAGAACAGGATTATACTTATAAAATCACAAAACCGTTTTATATGACTGTAAACGGGAGCTTTTATCTTTCACAGGATACAACAATTAATATTACCATAAGCAAAATTCATGACATGCTATATGAGGATTTTGATAATGTTGATGATAATGAAGTTCCCGATGGTTGGATAAATCTTTCGCCTGAAGTAAATTATAAAAAGTTTGTATATGTTAAAGATCATACATTGAATTTTAAACAAAGACTTCAAAACTATGACAAATCCATTTTTGTTAGTCCTGCTATTGATATGAGTGTTGCCGGAATTTTAAGTTTTGATTTGGGAAACAGATATTATCATCCTCAACTTGCTATAGGCACAATGTCTGACCCTAACGATGCTGAAACTTTTAAAACAATTGTAATACTCGATCCTGAAAAAGATGAGATAAAGACTATTAATATTGACCTTTCAGATTATCCGGGTTTTGACAAATATCTTGCTTTCAGAATGCCCGAAACTAATTTGAATGCTTATTTTATGCTTGATAATATAAAACTACAAGAAGATTCTAATCAAGGAAAATATGTTGCTTCGGTTATTGTAAAAGATGAACAAGATATGCCGATAGAAGGAGCTACTGTTACAATGGGGGATTCAATACATACAACAGATACTAGTGGTATTGTTCATTTTGTAAAATTAGAATCAGGAGATTATGATTTTACCGTTTCAAGTGAACATCACTTTTCAAATAACGGGAGTATAACAATAAATAGCGATAATGCTGAAACCATAATATCTTTACAACCGCTTGGTATTAAAGATAATGAACCAAACTACATATCAGTTTTCCCGAATCCTGCAAAAGATATAATTACAATATCTTCAGATGAGTTTATAAAAGAGATTAATGTTTACGACATAAGAGGAAAATTATTATCACAAAAAAAGGAATTGTTAAAAACATGTAATTTCGATTTATCTGATATTGACAATGGTATTATTATTGTTAATATTAAATTCGCAGATAATACATATTATAATAAGCTCATAATTAAGCAATAAGGTGTAGTATTTTTTTTATATTAAACCCGTCTTGAATTTATTTTGAGACGGGTTTTATATTGGTTTCTCTTGTTAATCTTCTTTTATACAATCGTTCTATTTATTCTCAATAGTAAACTTTAAAAAATATTATTAAATTTACCATGAACAATTTATATTAATTGCATTTATTTAAGAAAATGGTAAAAAGAATTTTAATTTTTTTTATTTTATTTATAACAATCTCATCTACATTTGCACAATTCGAAGATAGTATAGTATCAATACATAAACAGATAAAAAGAGAAACTGATAGCAATAAAATTGCTGATTTGTATTTGAAATTAGCTAAGCTGCATAGAACCAGTAATTTGAAATTAGCTGAGCAATATTCAATAAAATGTTTAAATATAAGCGAACGAAATAATTATAATTTAGGTATTGCTAAAGCAAAACTTGAGATGGTCGATTTATTTGAGTTTTTAAAACCCGAATATTCATACGAATTGGCACTTGATGCTTACAGTATTTTTATTAAAGAAAAAGATTCTTTGTTAATGCTTAGGGCTTTAAATAGTCTTGCAAATGTTGTGTATATACAAGAAGATTACGATAAAGCAATTGAAATTTACAGCAAAGCACTAAATTATGCTAAACAACTGAATGACACTACAACTATTCCCGCTCTTTTAAATAATATAGGTATCTGTGTTGCAAATAAAAATGATTTTAAAAAAGCCAAACGATTCTTTGTTCAGGCTATAAATGAGATAAAAACGGACAACAACGATTTTAAAATAATTATTTGGCTTAATCTTGGTGAAATAAATGTATCACTTAAAAGTTTTGATAGTGTTCAAGCTATTTATAATAAGGTTGAAAAACTTTGTTTACGCTATAATAATAAAAAAGCTCTTGCTCCACTTTATAACAATTACAGCAATTATTATAAAGCAATAAATAAACTCGACAGTGCCGAGTTTTATGCTCGAA
>Ga0256846_1000339_pt1 | contig 19769 bp, 18 predicted proteins | sample TevniametaG_FD_189098 | JGI IMG/M metagenome (GOLD analysis project Ga0256846, IMG submission 189098) | Tube worm associated microbial communities from hydrothermal vent at the East Pacific Rise, Pacific Ocean - Tevnia | ecosystem: Host-associated > Annelida > Integument > Unclassified ...
TTGCCCAAGCCGATAATAAATCTCTTTACCCCTATCGAAATATCCTCCGGCTTAATATCTCTTTTATGTAACTGCTTCTCAAATGAATTAAATATAGCGATCGGTCCCGTTATAAGTTTTGGAAAAAAAGATATGTAGAGTGCATAAGAGGAAAAATTTATTTTAATCTTTTCCGATTCCCTGTACACATCGGTAAGATAGGAAATTGCAAGAAATGTCATAAAAGAAATTCCCGTAGGATAAGGTAACCCCTCAATGGAAAAATCAATTCCTATTATTTTCAGAAAAAAAGCGAGATATTTATAGAATACCAAAACAATCAAATTCAGAAGAATTGCTACAATATAAACCATTTTGGCATTTTTCTTTTTCGTTGCAGAAGATATTCTAATACTTAGATAATAATTTATCACAATAAGGAAAAATAGAATAAACACAGCCTCTTTTTGACCCCATGAATAGAAAAACAATCCGGCAATAATTAAATAAACATTTTGTCTTTTGGGATTTAGGATATAGTGGATAAGGAGAAAAACAGGTAAGAACAAGAAAAGAAATATCAGTGAATTGAACTGCATTATATGTTATACAATCCTAAATTCATAATTTAACCGGAATTGTCTCAACCCCTCGAAACATCAGTACTTTAAATTTACCGTTAGCAAAATCCATTTTGTTCAATTTAGCATTTCCATATTTTCCTGTCAATCAAGATTAAAACCATATGAGTAAAATTGACATTTAACATCTTGACAAATATGAATAAGTATAATATTATACGTTTAGGATATATGGATGTCAAAATGCTAAAACTATCAAAAACTTCAAAATATGCACTAAGAGGAGTTGTTTACCTTTCAAAAAATCGGGGATCGGGGTATATTAAAATTAATAAAATATCCGAAGAAGAAAACATACCTTTAAACTATTTAAGGAAGATATTTCAGGTATTGATAACCAACAAGATCGTACTTTCGAGTGTCGGACCAAATGGTGGAGTTAAGCTTCCCGATTATAAGATTAAAATCAGTACAGCCGATATAATCAGAATATTTGACGGAGAACCGGAGATCACCGAATGTACACTTTTCGGTACTTCCGGATGTCCGGAAATAACAATATGCCCTATTCGGGATGAGTGTTCCAATATGGGAAGAATTTCATGGACAAAATTAAACAATTTTAAAATAGACGGATTTATAAAATAAGGGGGGATTTAAATGAGTGAATTAATAGATAATTCGAAAAAAAGGAAAAAAAGGTTAAAAGAACTTATCCTTAAAATTCATGACGGTGAGTCACAAGATAGTGTTAGAAAAGAGCTTGAGATAAATCTTTCAAATATTCCATACGGAGAAGTAGTAGAAGTTGAGCAGGAATTAATAGAGGAAGGGCTTCCCGAGGATGAAATTTTAAGACTTTGTGATGTTCACTCTGCGGTTTTAAAAGATAAGATAGATCTTTCGATGAGCAAAAAAGTTCCGGATGGACATCCCGTTGATACAATGTACAAAGAGAATAAGGCTATCCTTGAAGTTTGTCTTGAATCTGAAAACAGAATGGGAGAAATCGATTCAATTAAATCAGATGAATTTCACGATTATATTCTTAAGATCAAAGATCTTTTCAACAAACTTATCGATACCGAAAAACACTACCTGAAAAAAGAGTATCTTCTATTCCCTTTCCTTGAGAAGAAAGGTGTCACGGGTCCTCCAAAAGTTATGTGGGGGAAACATGACGAGATAAGAGAATTACTGAAAGGGAGTGTTGAAATACTTAACGTATCCGATATGAACATAGAAGATTTTAAAATCGGTTCCGAATTGGTGCTTATTCCCACCGTCAAAAATATCTCGGAAATGGTAACAAAGGAGGAGCAGATCCTAATACCCATGGCTCTGGACGAGTTGACAGACCTTGACTGGTGGCAGATTTACAATGAATCGGATCAAATTGGATATTGTTTGATTGATCCGAGAGATGAATGGAAACCGGAAGGAATAGATATTAAAAAGCCTGAGAAAAGTAGAATTAAAGGCAACTCGGTTCAACTGCCAAGCGGAAATTTTACTTCGGAAGAACTCTTGAGTATTCTGAATACGGTTCCGTTTGATATGACATTTGTTGACAAAAATGACAAGGTAAAATATTTTTCACAAAGTTCGGAAAGAATATTTCAAAGAAACAGATCAATATTGAACAGAGATGTAAGGTATTGCCACCCGCCCGGAAGCGTCCATATCGTTGATAAGATACTTGATGATTTTAAAAGCGGTAAAACCGACAGAGCACCTTTTTGGATAAATATGGGGAATAAATTTATCCACATTGAATATTTTGCGTTAAGAAATGAAAAGGGAGAATACCTCGGGACTCTGGAAGTATCTCAGGACTTGTCCGAAAAAAGGAAACTTAAGGGAGAACAAAGAATATTATCTTACGAGGAGGATAAATAAATGGGAAAAACAATGATAACACCAAAAACAAAGATTTCGGAATTACTTAATAACTATCCGGAATTAGAAGATATTTTAATAAAATATACACCCGCATTTAAAAAACTAAAAAATCCTGTACTTAGAAAAACAATAGCAAAGATAACAACTCTTCAACAGACATCCGCTATCGCCGGTGTCAAAGTTGAAGATCTTATCAATACTCTAAGAAAAGAAGTAGGTCAAGATACGATTGATAATCAGATTGATGGAAACTACAACTATAATAAACCGGAATGGTACAATGCCGAAAATATCACTAAGAAATTTGATGCACGGGAGATGTTGTCAGGGGGAGAACATCCGGTTAATCAGGTTCTATCCGATCTTAAGGAGATGAAAAACGGAGGAATCTACGAATTGCTGGTACCTTTTCTACCGGCTCCCCTAATAGATAAAGCAACGAGTATCCTGTTTGATCATTGGGTGAAGAAAAAAAGCGATACTGAGTTTTATATATATTTTTGCAACAACAATTAACACAGCCTGAAATATTATCTCAACTTTTCTCACATCAAAGTTTATAGCACAAAGTGCCTGTCCCCTTTTTTCCCCTTTTCAGGAGACTGACCGAATGGAAGGAATACTTTTTGTACACCGTCACTCCTGTCGAGAGATGCGAGTAGCTAATATTCTTACGTTGTTGTATCTTTATGATATACTTATAAATTGATATTAATTAGGGAGGACATGATGAGCAACAGAGGTATTCAGGATTTTTACGAGGAGAGATTTTCACACTGCTACGGATGCGGCAGATTAAATAAAGACGGATATCAACTGAAAACTTTCTGGGATGGCAATGAGACCGTAACAAAATTTACACCTTCGCCACAACATATGTCTCTTCCGGGATTTGTGTACGGTGGTCTTGCCGCTTCAATAATTGATTGCCACGGTACAGGCTCTTCAGCTTTAGCCTATGCAAAGGAAAATAATATAGAATTAAAAGAGTTCAATGCTCCCCGTTTTGTGACAGGTACCCTAAATGTTGTTTACAAAAAACCTATACCTTTGGGATATGAACTTGAAGCAAGAGGAATAATTAAAGAAGTCAAGGAAAGAAAAGTAGTGGTGGAAACCACCCTTTCGGTAAACGGCGAGATATGTGCTTTCGGAGAGATAATCTCATTGCTTGTTCCGGAAAACTTCGGTAAAAAATAAAATTCACCTATACATATTGAATTATTTATATATAATGTAAATCGTGGAAAGGACATTCGGATTCATTACAAGTGCAGGAGTTTTGGAAGACCAGATGGAATATGCCCTGAAATATAAATTTAACCATATCGAGATTGATCTGACAAATAAAGATTCAGGGTTGGAAACTTTTGATAGAAAAAGAGTTAACGGGTTAAAGAGACTCTTATTCGATAACGGAATCTCGTTAAGCTTACACCTGCCATACACTCTGAATTTAATAAAAAAAGGGATATTCTCTAAAAAAAAGATGCTTGATTATATAAAACACTCTTTTGATCTGGCAACAGACTTGAGTGCAACACACATAACAGCACATATAGGTTCTTTCTCAAAACATATAATCTGGTCGAACCCGCGAGAAGAATACCTCAAAAAAGCCATTGATAATATAAAAATTATAGAGGATATGGGTGAAGAGTCTCAAATAAGTTTCGCTTTTGAAAATTTAATCCCACTATCTCTAAATTCAGCTTATCATTTTATCGGAGATAACATAAATGATTTTTCAGCTATCTTCAACTCCGTTAAATCAGAATTTATAGGACTTTGTCTTGACCTTGGACATGCGAATCTGAATGAGGGTGGAATAGCCTATATAGATAACTTTAAGGAGAAAATCTTATGTGTCCATTATCATGACAACCTTGGGAATAAAGATGATCACATGGAAATCGGTGAAGGAAATATTAATTGGAGAAAAACAATTGGAAGTTTAGAAAAAACAGGATTTATCGGTCCTTTCATATCGGAGTGTTTTAGCTCTAAACCTCACATATCAAGAGATAAACTATTAAAACTAATTTAATTGAAGCTAAGCACTACCGGTAAAATCATAACTTAACTTTTTCTGAAAATTGTTGATTTGAGAAAATATATATTTAAGCATATGCTGTTCAAGCTCGGTAAGTTCCTTTGGATTAATATTGTTATCAGGGCTATTATTTATCTCTATAGCCTCCAGCTGATGCTTGAATCTCGTCCTCATTAGATAATCATATGCTTCATCCAATTCCCGATAGAGAGAATCGGTAATAACACCCGATTTGTTCAACTTATAAATCCTGTTCAAAGTATTTGTATCGGTAATTCCTTGTTGAATAGAATAAATTCTGGAAAAATTTACAATTAACTGTATAGGATCTTTTATGTTAAAAGTACTCGGCTTTTCACCTTCCGATTCTAACAAAATATTCCCGAAGAACCCTATCGGCGGTTTATATCCGAGAGCATTCCGAACGATATGCTGCAAAAAAATAGGATTCCGAGAAATGACGGAATTAATATACCTTCTCAACTCTTCGGTAAAATTAACATCTCCGTAAACCCCTCTAAAATCAAAAAAAATGCTTACTTCAAGGAGATCTTCCGGAGTTGATTCACTAATCCATTGTTTGAAATATTTTTTCCAACTCGAAATCGGTTTGTTCCATTTGGGATTCATCGCCATTATATTACCGGGGCAAAATGAATACCCGCTCTTATCCATCCAACTGCATACAAGCTTACCGAGTTTCAGAAAATATTTTTCAGCCTCCTCTGAAACCTTTTTATCCTCAGTGTCTTCATAAATAATTGCATTATCCTGATCGGTAAGAAGAGTCTGCTCTTCCCTCCCTTCACTGCCGAGTGACATAAAACAGAATTTCAGAGGAGGTTTACCTAACTCTTCCAATGCAAATCCGATCAACTTTTTAAGAATAGAATCGGTGATAGCCGAGATTTTCCTGCATATTATTTTTGAGTTTGCACCGCTATCGGACAGCACTTTTACAAGTGCGGGAACTCTTCTTTGCTTTGAAAATACATCTCTTACAAATTTTGTACCCTGTACTTCCGATATTAGAAGCGAAGCCGAATTATTTTGAATACCAAGTAGAATATCCCTGTGAATCACTCCTTTTATCCTTCCGTCATGACTTGTCACCGCCAAGTAGTTAATATTTTTATCCTTCATTAAAATGAGAGCATCAAAAATTGAAGAATTCATTGAGATTGTCACAACCGGTGCATTCATAATTTTCATAATAGGCATATATTTTTTCAAATCTCCATTGAACACTCTGTCTCTGAGATCTTTCACCGTAACAAAGCCTGCATATTCGGTCAGAGGACTATATTCTGAAATATTACTTTTAATAAAAATAATATCCTGATCCGCATGAGACATTAATCCGACCGCTTTGTCTATCGGAGTATCCATACTGCAACTGAGAACCTCATCGGTATAATTATTTATAGGTTCATCAAAAACGAACTGGGTGGTTTTTAGTTCAACCATCAATCTATCCCTAAACTCTTCGGATCTGTATCTCTCGGTTATATCTTCTATAATTCCGTCAAAACATTTCTCATTCAATAGATTATCATGAATTAAAACAATAGAAAATTTAAGAATCGATGTAGTCGAATCAGCTCTTTTTATCTCTACAATCTCACTTTTCACATAACCCGACTCTTTTAATTTGCCAATTAATTCCACCCATTTTTTATCGGAAACAAATAATTCACTTATTCGTATATTAGACAACACCTCGTCTCTCGAATATCCGAGAATATTAAAAGTAGCAGGATTAGCTTCCACAATTTCTCCACCCTTTTCGATAACCGCTCTGAAAACACCAATCTTAAGATTGTCGGTTAAATTTTTATATTGCTCCCTGCTGTGCTCCAATTCTTTTCTGATTTTCTTGTCTCCGCTAATATCATTAACTACGATGGCATTTCCGATATCTTCTCCAAACGGAATTTCCGATATGGAAAGCAAAACATCCACACTTTCACCACTCTTCTTGATAAAACTACTTTCATACGGAACGGTTGAACCCCTTTTAATTTCTCTTTTAATTTTTTCATATTCCGGATTTTGAATATTACTTTCACCTCCAAACATTAAATTAAGATCACGATTCTCAAACTCATCTTTTGAATACTCAAGAAATTTTTGTAAAAACTTATTTGAATAAACTATCTTACCTTTATGGATAATTAAAATACCCTGAGTTGTGGCCTCTACAAGAGATCTGAATTTACTCTCCGATCGGATTAATTTTCCCTCTGCAGTCTTTCTTTTCTTCTCAATTTTAAGACTACTTGACATCAGATAAAAAAGGAAAAATGATATTATCAATATAATAGCGGTTGAAACAAGCAAAAGATCTTTGATTAGACTTGAGATCTCTTCTTCGACATCATCGGTATAAATTCCTGTACCTATTATCCAATTCCACTGAGGAAATTTTTTCACATAAGAGAGCTTCGGAACAACTCGGTGGGGATCGTCTTTCCACTGCCACATATATTTTATAAATCCCTGACCATCATTCTCACACAACTTAACCATTGCCACAAACAGTTTTTTTCCGTTCTTATCCACTTCGTTTGATAAATTCCTCCCTTCCAATTGTGACCTGTAAGGATGCATTATCATATTGGGAACCGTATCGATTATCCAGAAATAATCTTTGTTCTCTCTTCCGTATCTAAGGAATCTGATATCCGTTTTTGCTAATTCTCGTGCATCCTTTGGATCATACTTTTTTTTTTCTATCTCCATATTGTACTTTTCAATAATACTCAAGGCGGAATTCGTTAACTGCTGAATCATCTCTTTTTTCCTGTCCATAATACTATTTTTAAATTCCGGAATAATATAGAAAAAAATTAAAATCACGAAGAGACCGACTGAAATAAATGTTGGAATTATCAGCTTACTATTAGAAAATACCGATCTTTCGGAATTATATTCTTCCATTGTTTATCTTTTATTAAATAATAGATTCGCAACAAATCTTTGTCAACTCAATTTGCCGAAACAGAAAATATCAGGAATAAGAACTACCGCCCTTCTCAATTCACAAGGACGGTAGCCTTTATAAACTTCTATGCTTTTTTCTTATCCTTTTGTGTCATCAAAGAAACAACAATTAACGTAAGGAAACTAAGAGGAATGGAAATAATACCCGGTTGACTCAACGAAAAAGGAGCACTAATCCTATCAAGTCCATACCGAACAAACATATCGGGAGAGAGCAGGATTATTGATAGTGCGGAAACAATTCCTACAAAAATAGATGCGGCAATCCCCTTTGCAGTAGTCTTTTTCCAAAAAAGAAGCATTAAAATTGCAGGGAGATTTGCCGAAGCTGCAACAGCAAACGCCCACCCTACCAAAAACGATACATTCATTCCCTTAAAAAGGATTCCAAGGATAATCGCAATGGTTCCTATAACAAGAGCTGAGATTTTTCCTGCAAATACTTTCTGTTTCTCTGTCATTTTGATACCCATGAACCTATCCATCAGGTCATGAGCAATTGCTCCGGACGAAGCAACGATTAATCCGCTGACTGTTCCGAGTACCGTCGCAAATGCAATTGCCGAGATAATTGAGAATAATCCTATACCGAAATACTTTGCAAGCAATGGAGCCGACATGTTACTCGAAGAGAGGTCAAGAACCCCATGGGTCATAGCACCTAACCCCATATACAACGTAAGAATATAGAAAAACCCGATTCCGCATATAGCTACAATAGTTGATTTTCTTGCATCCCTCTGACTCGGAACTGTATAGTACCTTATAAGAATATGTGGAAGAGATGCCGTACCGAAAAATAATGCCAACATTAGAGAGATAAAATTTAGTTTGGACCAGAAAGTTGAACCTTTGTCAACTTTGAATTTGAGTCCCGGACGCATAATTAACTTTCCCGGAGTAGGATTCTGATACCATATGGTTACTTGGTTATCTCCGTCTTTCACGGACACCTTGGCAAATCTTACTATTTCACTTTTTTCTATTACCGATAAGATAGATAACGGATTCAGAGGTCCTGTCTTTTCCACTTCTTTGCCATCTTTGATCAGCTTTTTTATATGACCCACTTGAAAAAACAATCCTTTGGATGCGGGTGCACCATTGTAAAGTACTGTCTCATCCGGTTTTATTGTTTTGGAAAGAGCCTCTTCAAGTTTAAATGTACCATCGGATTTTTTAACTTTCCACCATGAATATATCCCACCTTTTTCAAGTTTAACAAATTCATTATCTTTAACTTTAGCGGATGTAATGAACTTATAATCCGTTGAAGAAGGTATATAAGAGCCACCGTCAATAACGGTATCAAGTGTTACAAAATCGTGATAATGATCACTCGGTTTTTTGTGTAATCCGTTAACGATAAGATATATGGTAAGAATCGTTGAGAATACTATTAAAAGACCGCCCTTTATAAACTGAACATAGGTAGTTGATGTCATTCCTGCAGTGGAAACTATAATAATAACAATTGTTCCGACAATCAGAACTCCCACATAGTGCTCAAGACCGAGAAGAGGTTTTACCAGGGCACCTGCTCCAACCATCTGAGGAATCAGGTAACATATGGATACAATCAATGTACTTATAGCCGCCATCAACTGAATCCCTTTTGAATTAAACTTAGAGTCCAAAGCATCCGTGAATGTGAATTTACCTAACCTTTTCAATGGTTCCGCTACTACAAACAGTGCTACAATCCATCCGGCAAGGTAACCGATAGAGTAGAGAAAACCGTCATATCCCGAGAATGCAATCATTCCGCAAATACCGAGAAAAGATGCCGCCGACAAATAATCACCTGCAAAAGCAATACCGTTAACACTCCAATGGATTGTCCCTCCGGCAGCAAAATAACCGGAGGCCGTTTTTGTCTTTCTCGCAAAATAAAAAGAGAGACCGAGTACTAAAATCACAAAAATAGTAAAAAAGAATACTGCAAGAAATGATACCGGATATGTCATCCTTTCTCCTCCTCTTCATCTACATTCAGCTTATTCTCCATTTTTGTACAGTAATGGTTGTAGATAATACCCATTACGATCGCTAAAATTATCAGTAAAAATCCATAAAAAACCGCAAGATTCAAACCGAAAATAACATTAACCTCCATTGTCTTCGGGGACAGAGTATTAATAAATACAAATCCTGCATAAATAAAGGAATAAATACCAAATAAAATTAATCCGATTTTGGATTTAAATTTTTCAGCATTGTCTTTTCCAAGTTTTACAGCTTCATGTTGTTGCATATTTCCTCCTTCAATAGTTTGAAATCAGTTTTGACAAGTATATTTAGTTAGAAACTAAACTACAATAGAATTTACCATTAATAAAAAAACTATTCAATAGGAAAAAAAATTAATCTCAGATTAAATAAATATACGTTACCCCTTGTTCGGAAATATAATACTGGTATAATATGGATTGGGAATTCATTGTTTACTAAAACGTCTTGATTTATGAGATCATTTGTCAAATATAAAATAATTTACTTTCTGTTGCTACTGTTCGTTTTGTCTTGCGGAGGACAAAATCTTTTTTCAAAAAAAAATCGCTCAAAACTAAATATAGTTGATTATCAAAGATACTTGAATAAAAAGTTTAAAAAAAGGAGAAGGAAAAGCACAAAATACATTATTGTTCATACATCAGAAGCAGGTAAAGTAAGTACACTGAGAACACTATCGGAAGGCAAAAGAGTAGGTCCTCGAAGGAGAACAAGAGGTGGACATGCCAACTATACCATACTAAGAAATGGGAGAATATATAAAATTCTTGATCATAAATATAGAGCCGACCACACGGGGCTGAGCATGTGGAACGGGTTAAAAGATCTAAGTTCTCACTCTATCGGTATTGAACTTGTGGGATACCATTACGGAAAAATAACTGTCGAACAGTACAGATCGTTAACACCTCTTTTGAAGGAACTTCAAAGAATTTACAACATACCGGATAAAAATATTTTAACCCACAGCCAAGTATCATTCGGGAGACCCAATACGTGGTTTAGAAATAACCATCGCGGGAGAAAAAGGTGTGCTCTGAATTTTAACAGGAGCAGAGCGGGACTGGTCGGAAGATGGACTTATGATCCTGATGTTGCAGCAAGAAGACTCACTTCCGATTACCAGATAAAAAAAGTTTTCTATTCTGCATACAATAAAAATATGGTAAAAACATCTCCTGAAAAGACAGAAAAAATATTAGAAATGGTAAAGATTGAAGAAGCTGTAAAACAAGAATTGGTTACATCATCAAATATCATCAGTGCCGATAATACGGCTTGGAATATTGCGGGAGAAGATTACAACGATTCCAAAACTATCTATATACTTCCAAACGGGGAAAAGGTCAGAGGGAATTATGCCGGTTCGGAAATCGGGTGGAGCAATATCCCGACAGGTACAAAAGTTATACTTAACCAGCCTGAGATCATTGAAAATTCCGATGACCCTGTAAAAATAATTTCCGGGGATCTCACGGCTTGGAGTTACGCAGGAAAAGGGTATAAAAAAAGATCAACATTTTATATATTTCCTGACGGGAGAATAAAAGACGGAACAAGGATAAAGGACTGGGACTCCCTCCCTTTAGGTGTACGGATGATTATCGGATACATCGGTCCTTTCCCGTTAGGCTCGGAAAAGGGTAAAACGGCATGGGGAATTGCAGGTAAACAATACAACAAAAAAGAGACTGTTTATGTTATACCCGGAATCGGAATAGTTACGGGAGATAAAATGGGATCATTTAACGACCTACCTAAATACTCAAAACTTTTTTTAAAAAGGAGAAAAAATGGAATGGAGAGCAAGCCATATACTGGTCAAAGATAGCAGTCTCGCAAATAAAATCTTAAAAGATTTGAAAGGAGGAGAAAACTTTTCGTCACTTGCAAAAGAGTATTCAATCTGTCCAAGTAAAAGCAAAGGTGGTGATCTGGGATGGTTCGGTCCGGGGCAAATGGTCAAAGAATTTGAAGAGTCCGTAAAAAGACAGTCAAACGGGAGTTTAAGTCGAATAGTAAGAACAAAATTCGGTCTTCATATAATTAAAAAAACCGGACAGCGATAAAAAAATTCATGAAAATAGAAAAAGAGATATGGAAGGGAGGGACAATGATATACCCCCTGCCCGCTCCTATGATAACCTGCGGTGACATTGACGGAGAATACAATATCATTACAATTGCATGGACGGGGATAATATCAACCGACCCTCCGCGATGCTACATATCGGTAAGACCACACAGATATTCATATGAAATGATCAAGCGGAGCCGAGAATTTGTAATTAACCTAACTACAAGTAAAATAGCATTTGCTACGGATTGGTGTGGAGTGAAATCGGGAAAAGACCACAATAAATTTGAAGAGATGAATTTAACTCCTCAAAGAGCAGTCAAAGTTAAAGTTCCGCTTATAGCGGAATCCCCGATAAACATGGAGTGCAAGGTATTTGATATTCAAAATATGGGATCACACGATATGTTTTTCGCCGATATTTTAAACATCCATGCAACAACCGATTATGTAAATAAACAAACAGGTGCTTTTAATTTAAAAAAAGCCGATCCTATCTGCTATTCACACGGGAAATACTACTCTATTGATAAATTTATCGGGAAATTCGGATTCTCGGTAAAAAAAAAGAGGAAAAAGAAGAGGAAAAAAATATGAACGGATACAGCTATTCATCAATCTCAAACTTCAACAACTGCCCGAAATCATTTGAATACAGATACATAAAAAATATTCCTGAAATTTTTACATCTATAGAGGCTTTTATGGGAAGTACCGTACACTCCGTTCTTGAGCTGATATATAGAAATAAAGATATAGGTATTAACACGGAAGAATCGGATCTTTCGGAAATATTCAGAAAAATTTGGGATGCGACTTTTTCAAAAAAAATAAAAATAATTAAAACTGAGAATGATCTTCAATATTATATTGATTCCGGTATAAATATCCTCACAAATTATTATTTAAACATATTTTTATCCGATCGAAGCAAAACAATCTCTCTCGAAGAAAAATTTGAAATAACTCTCGACGGAGAAAGAAAATTCAGGGGAATAATAGACAGACTATCAAGAACAGAAGAGGGAATATTGAGAATCACCGATTTCAAGACCGGAACTGCTACCGACCCACTTGAGAATCTTCAACTCCCTTCATATGCCGTCCATATTTTCCAAACAAACGGAGAGGAAGAAATTGAACTATGCATTGAAGATCTTAAACAGAGGAAAAGAAGGGTGGCAAGGGTAAAAAAAGATATTGTTAAAAAAACGGAAAATGAGCTAATATCCATGATCGAAATCATTGAAAACACCAAGGAATTTAAGACAAAAATATCACAATTATGCCAATGGTGCGGATACAATGAACTTTGCCCTGAATACAATAAAATTAGAAATACGGGAAACGGGGAAACGAACTATTGTCCGGATTGTGGAAGTGAATTAGCAAAAAGAAAAGGGAAATTCGGAGAATTTCTCGGATGTACAGGATTTCCTGAATGCAAATATACATTCAACCTCGGTAATCCGACCAAAGAAACTGACGGAAAAATGATATGCCCAGAATGCGGAGGAGATTTAAGGAAGAGGAGAGGTAAATTCGGAGAATTTTTCGGATGCAGTAGCTATCCCCAATGTACTTTTACAAGGAAATTAGAATAGTTAAACAACTTTAGTGAAGAAGTGACTTAATTTTGTCAATCTGCATCATTGTTAGCTTATATCCTTCGTCAATCGCTTCTACCGCTCTGTCAAAATCCAACAACCGGAAGTCACCCAGCTGAGGTTTAATTATTACTTCAGGCGAATTTATTTTAAATTGGTTTTCGGTTATACTCCTCTGCATAATATGAGTTGTATTGTCAATAATTTCAAGAATATTCAAATGGTGTTCCCTGTTCCTCAATCTGTCAAATTTTTCCCTTATAGCTCCGGTTATTTCCAAATACTTTTCCTCTAACATTTCAACAATTCTTTTTTCTCTATTTTTTAATTTATCGTCCTCGTAATCCACAAAGTCAGCTCCGACGATATCATAGGACACTCCTCCATCATCTTTTTTTGTACAACTGTTCAAATCAACGGCAATTACAATATCAGCTCCCATTTTTCTCACTACATTTACCGGTACGGGATTTACAATTCCCCCATCCACAAGAACTCTGCCTTCATGTTCAAAAGGTGTAAAAACTCCCGGAATTGCAACACTTGCCCTGACAGAATCAATAACTCTTCCTGAATTGAACCGTATTTCCTCTCCGGTTATTACGTCGGCAGCTACGGCACAATAAGGGATCGGAAGATTCTCAATAACACTTTCACCATAATATTCCGAAAGCATTTTAAAAAGTTTCTTACCGGATATCAGACCACTTACCGGAAAAGAAACATCAATGAACGATACTATATTTTTCCAATCTATACTTCGAGCAAATTTTTCAAATGCTTTGATATCACCTATTGAGTATACCGCTCCGACCAACGAACCGATGGATGTTCCCGAAATATAATCTACCTTAATTTCAGATTCTTCTAATGCATTCAAAACTCCGATATGGGACCATCCCCGTGAAGATCCGCTTCCAAGAGCTATGCCAAGTTTTTTTATCAAATTACCACTCCGTTTTATATTTTAACCGAATACCCGTTAATTATCCATTTCCAATGAATGTGATTTCAGTTATAATAAAAAATATCGGATGGAGACAAAAATGGAAGAGATAAGACAAGAGGATTCAAAAGTTGAAGTAACCGGAGTCGAAGCAAAACATTATGATACATTCATGAATATCATTACTCTCGGGACATATCCGTCATTCATAAAAAAAGCCATAAAAGACATGAATTTGGAAAAAGGGGAAAAAGTGTTGGATCTCGGGTGCGGGACAGGACGCAATGATTGCCTTATGCTTGAATATGTTGGCAATGAAGGCATAATTACAGGAATTGAGATCGGAAAAGAGATGAAGGAAAGATTTTTATTTAACTGCAACAAACCGAATATAAATTTGATTGATGAAAGGATCGATAATCCTTTAAATTTAAAAATGGAATATGATGTTGCATTTATCTCATTTGTCCTACACGGTTTTATTCAAAGCAAAAGAGACATCATCATCGATAACGTATTAAACAATCTTAAGCCGGACGGCAGATTTTCAATTCTTGATTACAACGAATTCGACATTGACAAAGCGGGATTCTTCACAAAATTTGCCATAAGGAAAATTGAATGCCCGTTAGCAGAAGATTTTATTAACCGTGATTGGAAATCAATACTGAAAAACAGAGGATTCTCCAAATTCAAAGAAAAATATTATTACAAAAGGAGAGTCAGATTATTAACTGCATTCAAATAAATTTTATGTATATCCACATGACGAATTTACCAATTTAATTGGATTTCCATGCAAAAGAAAAATTATGATAACTTAAAGCAAGATATTTTAAAGAATCGGTTACCCTCTCTTGATTATTTCAGGGGAATAATAATTCTGCTAATGATCCAAGGACACCTGTTCAGAGCATTGTTGGATAATGGGACAAAATCCGCTTCATGGTTCAGATTTCATGAGTATATTCACGGAGTTGTAGCACCCGGATTTTTATTTCTTGCAGGTTTTCTGTTCTACCACACAATTCATAACAAAAAATCTTTTGATCTGATAATTAAAATTCGTAGCTTTTTAGGTATAATAATTCTCGGTTATTTTCTCCATTTGCCATTTTTCTCACTTCAAAAAATCATTAGATTATGGGGAACGGGAATTGAGTATAAATTTCTTAAAATGGATATTTTGCAAACAATAGGATTTGCACTTTTGATTTCAATTTTTATTTGGATAACTCTCAGGCGTATCTTCATTCCGGTAATCATAATAATTGCTTTTTTTAGCATTGCATCACCTTTTCTCATAAATACTCCAGACAATATTTTCTTAGCACCATTTATAGACGGAAATATCTCACAATTCCCTTTAACTCCCTGGTCGTTTTTTCTTTTTCTCGGAATACTTACATCAAAATTCTTAAAAAAGTTCAATCTTCCGATTATGATACTCAGTATAATAATAATGCTTATGAATCATATGTTCCCGCCAATAATAAGAAATATAATTACCGATTCGGGGAAAGTACTTTTTCTGTTCTCAATTACCCAGTTATTTCGTCACTCATCATTTCATGGGTTGAATCATTTTTTGGAAGCTTCACGAGAGAGTCTTTTTCTTTATATGTCCCACTTGATGATTATTTTCGGTTCCACTATCAATCCGGGACTATATTATTTTTTTAAAGAACCGTTTAAGATGACAACAGTACTGATATTTTTTATCCTTCTAATAATTCTTCTATACCCTTCCGCATACTACTTGAACAAACTTAAAACAAACAATATAAAAAAATACAATTATGTAAAATATACGATATACCTCTTTCTTTTTCTCATTTTTTTGTTAAAAAAATGGTAACCTTACTATATACTCCGGCCGTCTAAATTAAAAAATCCTATTACTAATCTTAAGAAGACTGGATTTTTTTATTTTCTTATTTTATAATTATTTTTAACAAGAGAGATATACTTTATGAAATCATTTCTTTGTATATTATTATCAATTTTATATCTCTTCTCCATCAACAATGCAATTGATACCTCAAAACAGATCATTAGTCCGCAAAAACTACTTGAAGATGCAGAAAAAACAGTAAAATCGGAGCCTACCAGAGCCATTGATATTGCAGACAAAGTATTTATCCTTTTAGAAAATTCTCACTCCAATAATAAATATCTAAAACTAAAATCAAAAATAATCATAGGGAAAGGACAATACTATAAAAACCAATTCCAAACGGCATTAGAAAGTTTTAACCATATTAATATCCGGATTTTAGAAACCAATTTGAAAGATGATGAAAAGAAATTCTTTAAGTTGTTTTCCGAATCATTTTATTGGTCTGGAAAAGTTTACTACAAATTAAACAGATATAAAAAATCTTTGGCAAGCTACAAAAAAGGGTTGGAATATTGTACTTCAAATAAAAATAGTATAATCGGATCAAAGATTCTCATATCTATTTCCAGGATATATATCCTTATATCGGAATATGAAAAAGCAATATCTTATGCCATTCAAGGGAATAATAGTTCAAAGATAAGCGGGGATATGGAATCACTCTTCTTTTCATATTATTATCAGGGATACGTCTACAGAATATTGGGGGATTATAAAAAAGGATTAATTAAGTTCAATAAATCCCTTGAAGTTTCAAAGAAATGCAATAGAGTCGATTTAAAGGTAATGGCTATTAATGAAATATCTAATATTTACGCTCTACAAAATAAATATGACAAAGCTTTGAATCTAAAAAAAAAAGCTATCAAGATATCGGAGACGAATGGGTTATTATCTAATTCTTTATATTGCTTAAACGATATTGCACATATACTTTTTATGAAAGGAAATTATGATAAAGCACTTACCTATTTTATCCGTTCAAAAGAGATTGGGAAAATTAATTCCAATGTTAGAGAAAGATTGATAATTGATATAAATATAGCAAAAACCCATGCGAAAATGGGAAATACCGATAAAAGTTTCAAAATCGCAATAAGTGCATTTGAAATTGCTAAAAAGCATAACTTAAAATCAATTACGATGATGCTGGCAAAACTTTTATCCGAACTTTCATTAAGAGAGAAGAAATATATTGATGCATACAATTATCTTGAACAGGCTTTTAAACTTAACAAGGATATATTTAATGTCAAAAGAGGCAACAGAATAGCTGAACTTGAAACGGAGATTGATATGAAAGAGAGCGAGAACAAAATAATTTTGCTTGAAAAAATAAATAAAATAAAACAACTTGAATTAGATAAAAAAAACAAATTCATTACACTTCAGAAAGTATCAACTTTTCTTTTGATAATAATTGTATTTTTAATATTTCTTGCCTACAGGTGGAAAATTAAGGCAAATATTCAACTGAGAAAAAAGGGTAAAGAGTTGGAAAAAATACTTGCTGAAATTCATCACTTGAGCGGTCTTTTACCCATATGCTCCTCATGTAAAAAAATCAGAGATGACAAAGGTTATTGGCATCAGGTTGAAGAATATATAAAAAGTCATTCCGAAGCCAGCTTCAGCCATTCAATGTGCCCTTCATGTATTAAGGAGATCTATCCGAAAAGAAATCATGATAAAAAACTGTGAAACGATTCAACATTGCGTATATCTTACACACTTTTTTTTCTGTAATTTCTATATTTGGATTATAAAAAATATGAAACATTTTAAAAAAATCTTTTTTACTCTCAAATTATGGAAAAAATTCGCTTATGTAACTATTTGTAGCAAGCCCGAAATACGGAAACAAAATTGCTGTTACTTTATTAACGGAGGATATTATGGAAAGAATACCAAGATCTGAAACCAGATATGAAAAGAATCTTACTGCAAGCATAAAATACGAAGATAAGGTTTTTTCTTGTATCACCAAAAATATCTCCAAAAGCGGTATATACCTTGAAGCTATAGGATTCGATCTAAAGACTGAGCGGGATATCTCTATTTCGATTGTCGGAGATGATACCCTTTTTGAACTGAAGGGAGAAGTTATTTGGAGCAGGATGATCTCCGCCGAACCCAGTCTGTCCAAAATTGTAGGTCTCGGTATAAATCTTACCGAAGTTCCACCCGAATATCTTAATTATATTGATTATCTAAAATACGAATGATTGACAATATAGGTTAGTTTATTTTACAAAATTTGTCACTCTTAGATTCATAAGATCTTCTTTTGTGTCAATATCATAGAATTCATTTTTGTTATCAAACAGAACACTTTTAAACATATCTCTGTTTCTACTCATAATACTTTTACCGGAATTCAAATCAGTTAATTTAAAAAAATCATTAAAAATTGTAGAAGGGATAATTCTGGGATGGAAAAACTTTCCGTCAACTTCAGGTAAGATAATCTTGTTAACTTCCGAAACCGCTATCAGACGATTTATAGTTTCGGAACCGATTAAAGGCATATCCCCTAATAACATCATTGCTCCGATACATTTCACAGAGAGAAGTTTCAATCCCTTGTTAAATGATGATATTATCCCCTTGGAATAATTTCTATTTACTACAATTTTCAAATTATCGTTTTTCGGAAAATATTTTTCAATCTCTTCTCTTACTTGTTTGTATCTATACCCCAAAACTACAACAATCTCATCAAGATCGGAACCGATACAACTTTTCAATCCTTTTACAATCAAAGGTATTCCATCTATACAAGCAAGCGTTTTCTGTGAACCGAACCTACCCCCTGTTCCTGCGGCAAGGAAAACACCACCGATCATATTCCGATTATTCATTTTCACGTAAGTAACATCAATACTTCGATAAATAATGTTCCTGTTCCCACGAATGAACTTGCTGAATGTAATTTCTCCACTCATTTCGTTTTGCATTAAGATAGTTTGAATAAATATGTTCACCCAATACTTTTTTTATTAAAGGATCCTTCTCCATGCTGTCAAGTGCTTCCGACAAACTACCCGGTAGAACACCGATTTTTAAACGGGACATCTCCCGTTTTGACATTTTGTAAAGATTTTTGTTAACAGGTTCGGGCGGATACTGTCTATTTGAAACCCCTTCAATTCCCGAAGCAAGCATTACCGATAAAGCAAGATACGGATTTGCCGAAGGGTCAGGAGACCTTACTTCAATTCTTGTACCAATACCCCTTTTGGCAGGGACTCTTATGAGAGGAGACCTGTTCTTTTCAGACCAACTGATCATCGTAGGAGCTTCAAATCCCGGGACAAGACGCTTGTATGAATTGATAAGAGGATTGGTAATTGCCGTAAAAGATTTCGCATGCTTTAATACTCCTGCTATGTACCCCATTGCTATACCGCTAAGATTGTAATCGGATTTCCGATCAAAAAATGCATTCTTCTTCCCTTGGAAAAGACTTTGGTGAGTATGCATACCACTTCCACTGATACCAAATATCGGTTTAGGCATAAAAGTAGCATGGAGATTATACTGAGATGCAACTTTTCTCACAACAAATCTGAAAGTTGCAATTCTATCTGCCGCCGTTAGTGCATCGGCATATTTAAAATCAATTTCATGCTGTCCGGGAGCCACTTCATGGTGAGCGGCTTCAACCTCAAATCCGATACCGGAAAGCACTTCCACCATATGTTGTCG
>Ga0256846_1000340_pt1 | contig 19712 bp, 16 predicted proteins | sample TevniametaG_FD_189098 | JGI IMG/M metagenome (GOLD analysis project Ga0256846, IMG submission 189098) | Tube worm associated microbial communities from hydrothermal vent at the East Pacific Rise, Pacific Ocean - Tevnia | ecosystem: Host-associated > Annelida > Integument > Unclassified ...
TGGATACTTTACTGGAATGATGCACGAATTATTTCAGATGAAAAAACAGTAAATATTAAGTGGTTTGAGAGTGCGGTGTTATCCAAGAATAACGGTCAATGGAAGTTAAAGTTTGCACAATCCACAAGAATAAAAACAAAAAACAGAATGGAGTGAAATGGATGAAAGATCATAATAAAAAAAATGAAGGTATGAAGGGAATCGATAAAAAAAATAGTACTGGAATAAGCCGCAGGAAATTCTTCAAGATCAGTGCAGCTGCAGGTACAGCAGGTGCTGCTATCGGGATATCCGTTCTTCCCAGGGGAGAAGAGAATTTCTCTAAAGATATAAATAAGATTCTTCCGGCAAAGGAAAGAGAACGTTTTCCTGTTTTAGTTACCGACAAGTGTAAACGGATGGATCATAAAAATACTGTTTTTATAAGACAGATGTGGGATTTACCATTAAGTAAGGAAATTAGAAATGCAAGAGAATCCGAGAAGAGTTACGGTAAAGAATCATCACCTCCCGGATGGTCACAACTCGATCAAGCTTTGGATGAAGCTGCTTGGGCAATAGACGGTTTAATTGCCGGAATGAGTGCTTTTGGTGTTCCGCAAACACAAGCTTATCAGTGGGATGGAGATGTTAGTCAAGATCGATTTAAATTTAAAAATCCTGAAGATGCGGCAAAGAAAATTAAAAAAGCCGCATCTTTTCTCGGAGCAGATCTGGTTGGTGTAGCAAAACATGATTCTCTTTGGGATTATTCAAGACTTGTCAAACCAAAAAGTAATTCTCGAAACGATAATTCGGGAGACGGGGAACAAAAAGAAGATGAAAAAAGATCTGCTCCTATGAAAAGTAGACAACAACGTCCAAACTTTAGTGATATGTTTGAATCGGTGGAACCTGAATTCCCATTCAAACCCAAGTCGGTTATCGTTCTGGCTTTTGAAATGGATTATAATGCTATTGCAGCTTCTCCATCTGCTATTGAAGGAGCAGCCACGGGATTCGGGTATTCACGTATGGCAGCTACCGGATATTCAGTAGCAAGCTTTATCAGGTCTTTAGGATACAAAGCTTTTGCGTGTGGGAATGATGTTTCTCTCAGCGTACCTTACGCAATAGCAGCCGGATTAGGGGAGTTAGGACGTAACGGGATGCTTATAACAAGGGAATTCGGACCGAGAGTAAGAATTGCTAAAATTTATACAGAGCTTGAAATTAAGGTTGACAAACCTAAAACTTTCGGAGTATGGGAGTTTTGCAAATCGTGTAAACGGTGTGCCGATTCATGCCCTTCCAAGGCAATCCCTAAAGAGAGTCCAACTTTAAAGGGTAAGACTGTCTCAAATAATCCGGGTGTTTTGAAATGGTATATTAATCCTGAAAAATGCTACAAGTTTTGGGGGGAGAATCAAAGTGATTGTACAAATTGCATCACCTCTTGTCCCTTCAATAAACCCTCAATGTGGCATCATAAATTAATATCGGATATTACAACTATTCCGGGTGCACCACTCCATTATGTTATGGCAAAAATGGATAAAATTTTCGGATTCGGTAACGTGAACGATAGAAAAGCAAATATTGATTTTTGGGAAAAGGGGGAATAGTCTTATGGGATTAATGTGGTTTTCCTTAGGGTCTATTTTTGCAATCGCTTTATGGGGTTTGTCAGCATGGAATATAAAAAGGGATGTTAAACTATCTATATTAGGGTGGGGAATCTCGTTGATAACTTTATTTTCATTTTTATTTACCATTGCCTGGTCTGTAAGTTCATTTATCGAAGGAGAAATTCAGGCGGCAGGTGCAGGTTTATTGTTCTTCGGAAGCATGACTCTTTTATTGTTTTCGATTACTTTTAGAGTAGTTAAAAAATCCAAATAAACGGTTATGTAGGTTTGATTGATGATTGGTGATAAAAAAAGGATAATAAAGGATATAATTGTATACTTAATGTTTTTTACTGTTCTGATTGCTTTCATAACCGGATTTTTTTTAAAAGACAGAGATTTGATAGGACAAATGAGGAAGATACATAAGAATGGTTCGACATTGAAAATTGTAAAGGGAAAAAATCTTATTAAAATAGGTAAATTTTGTGAAAATGAGACCGGTAATCTTAACGGATATGTTACATTGACGAAAGGTATGGGGTGGGGTGGACCTTTTGTTTTCGCCGTTTTAACAAATTCGGTAGGTATAATTGATGAAATAGTTGTTGTTGATCATAAAGAGACACATTCATATTTCAGGAAATTAAAAAGGATGGATTTCTTCAAACAGTTCTCGGGGAAAAAAATATCCGATCTTTTTAATGAGAATGACGGTATAGATATGGTATCGGGAGCAACTGTATCTTCATTGGCTTTTACCGATGCTATAAAGAAAAGTTGTCATAAACTCGGAACAGAAGTATTAAATCTAAAGATTAAAGACAAAACAGAACATTTTAAGATAGGATACAAAGAAATTTTTCTGCTTATCTTATACGTATCCGTTTTTATAGTGATATCTAAAAGAGGTAAAATATTAAGATATATAGTAATGATAGCGGGATTTGTTTTCCTCGGTATCTTTTTAAATACTTCAATATCAATTGCAGGTTTCTCCTCAATAATGCTCGGATATTTTCCATCGATAACTAAAAATCTATTTTGGTGGATTCTTGTTCCCGGGCTATTTCTCATAACGTTAATTACGGGGAAGAATATTTATTGTCATAGGATATGTCCTTTTGGAGCAACTCAGGAACTAATATCAAAGATCAGTGGAATAAAGATAAAAATTAACAAAAAAGTTAATGGATTTTTTGGTGGTCTTAGATTCTTTTTAACATGGTTATCTTTAATTATAATATTCTTGACACAAAATCCTACAATGGGAGCATATGAGCCTTTTGCCACACTATTCGGTTTTGAGGGTATTGGAATTCAGTGGTTTATTCTGTCAATTGTTCTATTCGGTGCTTTTATAATTCCGTTGTTTTGGTGCCGTTTTTTCTGTCCTGTAAAAGTTACTCTACAGATTACTACTCGATTTAATTCTTATATTAAAAATATAGCAAGGAGATCAAAAAGATGAAGCAGAAATTGGAACTACTTAAGGAAATTTTGGCGGTAATACCTATTGTGGTTACTGTTGTTTTGATCTTTATATTTTTTTTGCAAAGTTTGAACTATTCAGGCTAATTGTATGTATGGATTTACCATAAGTTTTATGTGGTTTGATTTTTTTACTTAACCGGTTCGAATTCAGTGACTCCGAGGTTGGAATTAATTTTACTCAATACTTTCTTACATAAAATTATATCTTCCGGAGTTATGCCGTTTTGAGCTTGTTTAACTGTTTTCTGGGCAAAAGTCATCATTTTTTCTTTTAATGATTTGCCTTTGGGAGTTAAAAAAATCTGGTTATTTCTCTTATCCTTTCGATTATTGGTTCTTACAACCAAATCTTTTTTTTCCAAACCGTTAATTAATCTACTGATACTGGTTTTATCTCTGCTGACACTATTTGAAAGATCTTTTTGACTTTTTCCGTCTTCAATCCATAAATAAAAAAGGACTCTCCATTGCTCAACAGTGATGGAAAAACCCGCATCACGAAAATGTTTTTGAAGTCTCCTTGTCAAAGCCCTTTCCGCTACACTTACAATACGTCCGATGGAATTAATTTCCGATCTCATTAGCTCATCCATGATTCGTAAGTATCCTAAAGAATTACAATAAAGTCAACAATAAGTTCAATCCTCCGATCTTTTAATCCTAAAATCCTAAATGCTCTGGGTTAAGATTTGTCAAATATTCTATTAATTTAGATTGATATTTTAACGATGATCTTTTTATCTTTTGATAAATCCTAAACTTATCATCCAGTGGCATAATTTCTTCAAAAATTTGTTGTATTAGTCCCGATTTCAGTTCTTTTGAAATAGAGTATAGTGGAAAAAACCCGATACCCATTCCTTCTACGGTTGCGTTAATCAATCCTCTTATATGGTTAATTTTAATTATCTTTTTACAGCTGTCGCGAGTCAAATTTTTTGGAGCCACCTTAAAAAAATTGTTCCACCAATTTAATTGCGAATCACAAGTAAGTAAAGTGCTATTGTCAAAATCTTTAATTCCTGTAATAGAGTTGTTTTCTAAAAATTTTGGTGAAGCTGCACAGATGTATTTCTCCCGAAATAGAAATGTTTCATTTAATGATTGATGAATATGTTTTTTACAATCTATAATTATGTCCAGATCATCTTGCAGTAGGGGTTTAAGTAGATTCTTTGAGAAATAAAAATCTACGGAGATATTTGAGTTTTCGTTTAGAAAATCTCGTATTATTTTAACTAAGACCGTATTGCCAAATTCTACCGGAGCACCTATGTTAATATGAATTTCAGGATTTTTATTGAGTAATCTGAATTCCTCTTCCGTTTTTTCCAAAGTATAAAAAATTTCACTACATGTTTTAAATAGTTTTTCTCCGGCATCAGTTAATTTAAGATTTTTTGTGGATCGGTCAAATAGTTTAAATCCAATGGAAATTTCAAGTTTTTTTATGGAAATACTTACCGCTGCTTGGGAGATATACAATTTTTTTGCTGCATTGGTAAAACTCTGACAATTGCAAACGAAAAAAAATGTTTTTAACTGATATAAATCCATATTAACTTTAATTATAAAAATTATTTATGATTATTATAAATATTATTAATTATTATTATAACATAAATCTTCTTATAATTATAATTTATGACGATTCAATTCGTTGATGATAAAAGGAGGTAAGAAATGTATGGAAGTATAAAGATTCCGGAACCCGAGAATGAAAAAGTTTTATCCTATGAACCCGATTCAAAAGAAAGATACTTGTTAAAAAAGGAAATAAATAAACAAAAGAATACTTTTTTTAAAATTCCTTTAATTATAGGTGGAAAAGAGATTTTTACCGAGAAAGAAAAATCGGTTGTAAGTCCTCATGACCATAAAAAACGGCTGGGAGTCTGTTCACAGGCAGGAGAAGATGAGATACGACAGGCGATAGAATGCAGTCTTGAGGCTAAGAAAAAATGGGAAAAATTGAGTTGGCATCACAGGGCTGCCATTTTTTTGAAAATTGCAGAATTAATTTCAACTAAATACAGATATGTTTTAAATGCCGCTACAATGCTTAATCAATCAAAGAGTGCCTTTCAGGCTGAGATAGATTCTGCATGTGAGTTAATTGATTTCTTAAGATACAATGTGAAATTTGCGGAACAAATTTTTGAACAGCAACCGAAATCTCCCGATGCAACGTGGGATTATATGGAATACAGAAGTCTTGAGGGATTTATTCTTGCTATTTCACCGTTTAATTTCACAGCTATTGCCGGAAATTTGACCACGGCTCCTGCAATGTTAGGAAATACGGTTGTTTGGAAACCTTCCACCAACGCTCTTTTGTCAGGATATTATTTGATGAAGATATTTAAAGAGGCGGGATTACCGGACGGGGTGATAAATTTTGTTCCGAGTTCCGGTAAAACCATTTCGCAAACCGCTTTGATTCATCCTGAATTAGCCGGAGTACATTTCACGGGGAGCACTGAGGTATTCAACAATATTTGGCAAAGTATTTCCAATAATCTTAGAAAATATAAATCATATCCGAGAATCGTCGGAGAAACAGGCGGGAAAAATTACATATTAATGCACAACTCCGCAAAAGTGGATGCCGTAGTGACTGCCATTATTAGAAGTGCATTCGAATATCAGGGACAGAAGTGTTCTGCATGTTCAAGAGCTTATATACCGAAAAGTCTTTGGACGGAAGTAAAAAACAAATTGATTCAAAATCTAAAGACTGTAAAAATCGGAGATGTTTCCAATTTCAAAAATTTTATGAATAGCTTAATTGATGAAAAAGCATTTGATAAAACGGTTGCTTTTATTAACAGAGCAAAAGAGTCAAGTGAAGCCGAAGTAGTATTTGGAGGAAATGGAGATAAATCAATAGGGTATTTTATTGATCCCACTATTATTGTTGTAACTAATCCTATTTATGAGACTATGCAAGAAGAATTGTTTGCACCAGTATTGACATTGTATGTGTATTCTGATGATAAATTGGATGGGATGCCGCAATTAATAAGTGAAACGACTCCTTATGCTCTTACAGGATCAATATTTTCACAAGATCGTTATGTCATTGAAGAACTTGCGGATAAACTAAAAAACACTTGTGGCAATTTTTACATAAATGATAAACCAACAGGTGCCGTAGTAGGGAAGCAACCTTTTGGAGGAGGTCGTGCTTCAGGGACAAATGATAAAGCGGGAAGTTATTTGAATCTCATGAGATGGTTGTCTCCAAGAACGGTTAAAGAGTGTTTTAATCCACCGGTAAATTATTCATATCCATTTATGAAATAAGATCATTACAAACATTCCATATTTCTTGAAGATTCGGTTATATTTATATCCCGTGTCCCATACCGTTTGTCATATATGTTTCTATCACCTCCGGTTTTTCTTTAAAAAGTAACTGTTTTTTTAACAATCTGACCGTCCCAGAATGTTACTCTGTAAGAGAAATAGTATGTCTTTGAAAAATCTTTTGAAGGAAGTTTCTTGTAAGGTTTGGATTCAAATTTAAATCTTTTATAACTATCGGGCTCAGAGTGGAATATCCGGAGCTTTTTTCCGGTTTTCATATTATGTTGATAAACTTGAATTGAGTTAGCTCCGAAAACATCAATAATCAGATCTATATGTTCTTCTGAGAATCTCCAGTTTGCAATTATATCAAATTTGTTAATTCCCTGATTAAATTTTAATTCCCTATTTACGTAAACGCTACAGGTATCTTTTTTGGAAATTTTCCCGTTATCGGAACTTATTGTAAGTAAATATTTTGCGGGGTGTTTAAATGGAAATCTAAACTTTCCACTTACTTTGTCTTTACCGTTAATTGTAATATACTTAAGTATTCTTCCGGTGTTATAATCTGAAATTGTTGCAAAGTCCGCCCCCTGGAAAATATAGTTCAGTTCCACATTTTCTCCCGGTTTCAAATTTTTTTTAGTTGGTTTGAACAGTCCGAGCATAAGTTTCTTCCCTGTATTAAAATATGTGTTGGATATTTTTAATTGAGGCTGTTCAGCGACAATAGAGTTATTTCCAATCCTGCTTTGATTCAATGTTTCAATATATTTTTTTTCGATTTTAAAAGGGCCGCTGTGAAGGGATGGATCTTTAGGTTTATTCATTACTTTTAATCCTGGTTTTGATCTTATCTCAACCTTTGGAAAATATTCACCTTCAGGAATTGATCTATCCAGCTTAAAATTGTATATCTTTGTCGACAACGGATAGCCTTTTATTATCAAGTATTTTTTATTATACCCTTTTTTGGGTATTAAATAGATATCTACGGTATTATTTGCCGTGTATCCTTCGTAGATCCACCTGAGATCCATATTTTCTCCTGAGTATACGGTATCTCCCATTTTTGGCGATATGACTTTAATGTAATGCTTTGTATGGTTTGTTGTCCCCGGAGATGGAATTGTTATATGTCCGTTATTCTTATCTTTTCTTGTTAACATCCTCTCAATACGAAATGATCCGCTATTTCCGACAACCTTTTTGTCGACAGTTGAAATCTTTACCTTATAAATCCCCGGATGTGCACTTTTAGGTGAATTCCACAAATATGATCCGGAATTTACCGTTTGGGATACTATGTCTAAAATCCGTGTTGTTCCAGTGGAATTAAACAGTTGTATCTTTACAAAATTGCTTTGGGATCCTTTTTTGACCCAATCTATTTTAATCGAATTAGGATCATGAAATATATCTCCTGAAACCGGAGAAGTAACGGTTATCTCAGGCATAATTGTGAGAGTACCCGGTGACATTTCTCTAATTGTTCCAAAACTTGATGATTTTATATTAAACAGTCCGGAATCTCCGAAAACTTTCTTATCAGCGGTAATCACTCTCAAAATATATTTTCCAGGTGAAAAATTTCCCGGAATCATCCAAGTCATGCTTCCGTTGTTCGGGCATTTTAATTGTTTAACGAAATTTGCAACCGAAATTGAATTACTGAAAATATTTATTTTCACATTTGAAGACATATTTCCCTTTTTCATCCAGAAGATAGGGTATGATTTTCCTGAATACAAAGTATCGTTTGTTTTTGGAGAAGTAACGGTTATTTTAGGTATAATTCTCAGAGTTGGCTTTGTTGATATTTTTTTTGCCCCTCCGATCACTCCATAGCTTGGTGATTTTATATTAAACAGTCCGGAATCTCCGAAAATCCTTGTGTTTCCGATTTTTACCCGTATCTGATATTTACCGGGTGAAAAATTTTTGGGAATCATCCAAATCATGCTTCCGTTATTCGGACACTTTAATTGTTTAACGAAATTTGCAACCGAAATTGAATCTTTGAAAATATTAATTTTTACATTCGAACGTGCATCTCCGTTTTTAGTCCAAATGATTTTGCATCTCTCTCCGATATTCCATACTGCACCAGCCTTGGGTGAAGTAACCGTTATTCCTTTAGGAAATAGTATTCCTATACTGATCAATAAAACTGCGGTAAAAAGAATAAATTTTTTCATTTTTTGCCCCCTTTATCTACTTTTCATTTGATAGTATATTGCAATATATTTTCCAAAAGAAAAGTTATTGATATCAAAGGTTTTATAATCAATCGTAAACGAAACGGAATTGTTTGTCTCCCCTGAGGGAGAATCAAGCCCCATATAGGGAGATCAATTTACCTTGCTCCGTATTATAATTCGATATATATTGATCCATTTGTATATTCCCATAAAACATTTTCCCGTTTACGGCATAGGTCCCTTTTTTATAATTGTTAAGTACCAATTGAACCGCTGGTTGTTTTACATTGGATGTTGACTTAAATTTGAAGTAGGTGTTATAATATTTTTTAATGCTTAATTCAAGGGAAGAGGGTTAAAAGCCCCACAGCCCCCGCTGCCGTAGCTGAGTTGCAAATAAATTGCAATAAAAGTTCTTTAAAGTTGATTAAGCCACTGTTCCGGACGGAATGGGAAGGCTTTTAAAGAATCTCAGGAGTCGGAAGACCTATTTGGCATTAACTATGGCATATTGCTTGCGGGTTGGCATGCAAATGTAAAAATTGATATCGACTTTATTCAATGTGGTTGTGTGGTATCTGATGATGTGTTTTTGTATCGAATGATATTACTGAAAAGAAGTCTGATATTCCGAAATATTTTAGGAGATTTTTATGAGAACAACAAATTTGGGTTTCCCGAGAATTGGGAACTATCGTGAATTGAAAAAGGCTGTTGAGTATTATTGGCAGAGTAAGATTGGAGTTGATGATCTGAAAAAAACCGCCAATGCTATTATGAAGCGGAACTTGATATTACAAAAATCCATTGGTATTGATCTAATTCCGATAAATGATTTTTCTTTTTATGATCAAGTTCTTGATATGTCCTATACTCTTGGAGTTATTCCCGAGCGATTCAAAGATTTAGAGAATGATGACAGTTACAACAGTATTGATTTGTATTTTGCAATGGCAAGAGGAATTCAGGATAAAAAATATGATATTTTACCAATGGAGATGACAAAGTGGTTCAACACAAACTATCACTATATAGTTCCCGAGTTTGAAAAAGATCAAAAGTTCTCTCTTTCTTTGAATAAAATTAAAAATGAAATATCCGAAGCTTTAAAATTATCTCCGAATATTAAACCTGTATTAATCGGACCTCTAACATATTTGAAATTGGGTAAAACCTCGAATGGTGATTTTGATAAACTTAATTTATTGCCTGAATTGATCAAGATGTATGAAAAAATAGTTGATGGAATGTGTGATTCGGGTATTGAATGGGTACAATTTGATGAACCTTTTTTAGTATCCGGTTTGAAGGAAAAGGAAAAAAGAGGTCTGATTGAGATCTATACCGGACTAAAAGATAAATTTCCTAATATGAATATAATGCTGACCTCTTATTTCGGTTCGATTGAACAAAATATAGATACAATAAAACAATTACCGATACAAGCGTTTCATATTGATTTATCGGAAGATCAGGAGCAATTGGATAAATTGTTACCGGAATTTCCAAACAACACTATTCTTTCCATGGGGGTAATAAACGGAAGAAATATATGGAAGAATAATTTTTCAAAATCTTTGGATTTGATAAATAAAGCGGTTAATAAATTAGGACGGAAATATGTATGGATAGCACCCTCATGTTCTTTGATTCATTGTCCGATTGATATTGATTTGGAGGAGGATAGTAAATATCTTTTACCGGAAGTAAAGGGATGGATGGCTTTTTCAAAGCAAAAACTGGAGGAAGTTAATACTTTAAAACAATTGATAGAAAATCCTGAAGAATCAGAGTTGTTAAAAAAGAATACATCTTATTTTGAAAACCGGATAAACTCGGAGATTTTAAGAATTCAAGATGTAAGAGATGCAGTGAATGGTATTAAAGAGACGGATTACTCAAGAAATAACTCCCATTCCATTAGAAAAGAGAAACAGAAGTTTTTGAATCTGCCTTTATTACCGACAACAACAATAGGATCGTTTCCGCAAACTTCTTATATCCGTTCTTTGCGTCGTAAATGGAAAAAAGGGGTAATGGAAAATAGTGTTTATGAAACTAAAATAAAAGAGGTCATAGCGGATACTTTGTCGTGGCAAAAAGAGAATGGATTGGATGTATTGGTACACGGTGAATATGAACGTAATGATATGGTTGAGTATTTTGCAATGTTTTTAAATGGATATGCTTTTACACAAAACGGATGGGTACAAAGTTACGGCACCCGTTTTGTAAGACCTCCGATTATATTCGGAGATGTTTCCCGTAAGGAGCCGATGACCGTTTATTGGAGTAAATACGCAAACAAGATAACAGCCGGAAAAGTTAAGGGGATGCTTACCGGACCGGTTACTATGTTACAATGGTCTTTTGTAAGAGATGATCAAACTGTAGAAGAGACCCTTTTGCAATTAGCTCTTGCAATAAGGGATGAAGTTAAGGATCTTGAAGATGCAGGAATCAATATTATTCAAATTGATGAACCTGCATTTAGGGAAGGGATGCCGTTAAATCCGTCAAAACAGACGAAATATTTTAAAATGGCATCCGGTGCTTTTCGTTTATCATCTTCAGTTGTAAAGGATGAGACTCAAATTCACACTCATATGTGTTATTCGGAATTTAATGAGATTATTGAATGGATAAGTGCGATGGATGCCGATGTTATTACTATTGAAGCTTCAAGATCACGTATGGAGTTGTTGGAAGCTTTTTCCGATTTTGAATATCCCAATGATATCGGACCCGGGATTTATGATATACATTCACCTAGAGTACCGGAAGTAGAAGAGATGGTATCGTTACTTCAAAAGGCTTTGGAATATATTCCGGCGGATCGTCTCTGGGTAAATCCCGATTGCGGGTTAAAAACAAGAAATTGGGAAGAAGTGGAAAAATCATTACGAAACATGGTTTCTGCAGCAAGGATACTTAGAGAGAAATTAATCAAGTGATTATTTTCTAATACATGAAGCGAGGTAATATTTATGAAAAATAAAGAAATTCAAGAATTGATGATTTTTATGAGAGAAAACGGCGTTGTACGTCTTGATCTGAAAAGGGGAAAGAATCATCTGATTATGGAACAAGAGGTTATTAAAGGGGATCAGGTCGTTTTTATGAAAAATGATGAGCAATCAATACCTAAAAACGGATCATTTGATGATGTAAAACGTGTTATGGCGGTTGATGGGCAAGTTAATTCTTCAAGTGATCATTCCAATGATGTGTATTTGGTAAAATCACCGTTAATAGGTACATTCTATGAAGCAGCTGAACCGGAAGCCCCCCCTTTTGTAAAAATTAATGATGTTGTTAAAGAAGGGGATACTTTGTGCATAGTTGAAGCAATGAAAAGTATGAACGAAATAAAAGCGGATGTTGGAGGCACGGTTATTGAGATATCCGGCGAGAATGGAAAACTTGTTGAATATGACAGCATTTTATTTAAGATAAAAACTTAGATGAGTTAGGTATAGTATGTTCAAAAAAATTTTAATTGCTAATAGAGGTGAGATTGCAGTTCGTATTGTAAGAGCGGCAAGAGAAATGGATATTAAAACCGTGGTGGTTTATTCCGAAGCTGACAGAAATATGCCTGCAGTTAGAATGGCAGACAGGGCTATTTTTATAGGAGAATCTCCTTTGAATGAGAGCTACCTTAATTATCAGCGTATTCTTTCTGCCGCTTTGGCATCAGGTTGTGAGGCTGTTCATCCCGGATATGGTTTATTTGCAGAGAATGTGGAATTTGCAGAGGCGTGTATTGCGTTGGGATTAAAATTTATAGGTCCGTCACCCGATGTAATACGTAAAATGGGGGATAAGACTGTTGCAAGAGAGTTGATGAAGAAGGGTGGAGTACAGGTTGTTCCCGGAACCGATAAGGCTGTAGAGGGAAAAGATTTGAGGCGTCTATCAAAAGATATAGGTTTCCCTATAATAATGAAGGCGGCAGCCGGCGGTGGAGGAAAGGGAATGAGAATTGTTCATAATGAAAAGGATTTAATTCAAACTTATTCGTTGGCGGAGGAAGAGGCTAGAAAAGGATTTGGAGATTCAAGAATATTTCTGGAAAAATATATTTCCAATGTTAAACATATTGAGGTACAGATAGTATCGGATAAGTATGGAAATCATGTTCACCTCTTTGAAAGAGACTGTTCTCTCCAACGAAGACATCAAAAGGTTGTTGAAGAGTCACCGTCGTTGATATTTAACGAAAATAAACGTTTTGAATTGACAAAACAAGCGTTAAGAGTAGCTAAATTGGCATTTTATGATTCTGTAGGAACAATTGAATTTCTTTATGATCCTGAGAAAAAAGAGTTTTATTTTATTGAAATGAATACAAGAATACAGGTGGAACATCCTGTTAGTGAGGTGATTACCGGTATTGATTTGGTCAAAGAACAAATTTCCATTGCTGCAGGTAATTCATTGAGTTTTACTCAGGAAGAAATAAAAAAAGCAGGACATGCTATTGAATGCCGTGTAAATGCGGAAGATCCCGAAAAAAGTTTTTGTCCCTCACCGGGTAGAATCAATAAATATTGGGAACCCGGAGGTCCGGGTGTAAGAGTCGATTCCGGTATCTGTAGCGGACTTTATGTGTCACCTTTTTATGATTCCCTGTTGTTAAAAATTATTACAAACGGAAAAAATAGAGAAGAAGCTTTAAAAAAGATGAAAGGTGCTCTAAGCGAGTGCATAATTGATGGAATTAGTACCAATATTTGTTTCTTGTCAAAATTGTTAGATAATAAAGAAGTATTATCAGGAAATTATAATACTCAGACAATTGCAAATATGATCAATGGAGAGAGAAATGGGGCTTAAATTTTTTTCTAAATGCAAGAAATGTAACACTCAACATTTTTCAATGTTTTTAAAAAAGACATACTATATTTGTAATAAATGCGGAGTATATTTCAGGCTTTCACCTTCTCAAAGAATTCAAATGTTATTGGACAAAAATTCTTTTAACGAAATAGACGGTAGTTTTTCCAGTAAAAATATTCTGGATTTTCCAAATTATTCAGAGAAATTAATAAAAGCTGAAAAGTCAAGTTCTAAGCGAGAAGCCATTACTACCGGATTTGGAGAAATAAAGGGGAATCCGGTTGCAGTTGCAGTCATGAATCCTGGATTTATGATGGGGTCTATGGGCTTTGTGGTCGGAGAGAAAATCACACGTTTGGTAGAGTATGCGATTGAACGGAGACTTGCCGTAATAATGATAACCGCTTCGGGTGGAGCACGAATGCAGGAAGGTATATTCTCACTTATGCAAATGGCAAAAACATCTTCTGTAATTCGTAAGCTTAATGAAAAGAAATTACCTTTTTTCACATTATTAACGGATCCGACTACCGGTGGTGTCTCTGCATCATTTGCAATGTTGGGAAATGTTATTGTTGCCGAACCTGAAGCTTTAATCGGATTTGCAGGTCCGCGTGTAATTGAACAAACGATCGGGCAAGAATTACCTGAAGGTTTTCAACGATCCGAATTTCTCATGGATCATGGACAGATTGACGGTATTGTACAGAGAGAAGAGCAGCGTCTATATTTTGCAAGATTACTTGAAATTCATTCCAAAAGATTCTATATGGGGGGGTAAATAGTGGAAAATACCGATATAAATCAGGAGCTTCTGGAAATTAAAAAGGAGTTACAGCGACTAAAACGAATAATGAATAGTGATGAAAAGGATATTGTAGAAAAGGAAATGTCCATATTGGAAAAACGGGTGCAGGATATTGAGAATGATGATTATTCCGAAGCATTGGCACTTGTGAAACTCAGTCGTAATCAAAAAAGACCTACAACAAGATCCTTATGTGATTTGTTGTTAGACGATTTTGTAGAACTGCATGGAGACGGACTTTATTCCGATGACCCTTCAATTATGGGAGGAATAGGATTTCTTGAGGATATTCCCGTTACTATTATAGGGCATCAGAAAGGACGAAACGTACATGAAAATGTATATCGGAATTTTGGTATGGCTCATCCTGAAGGTTATAGAAAAGCTCTCCGTTTGATGAAGGAGGCCGAAATTTTCGGACGACCGGTTATTACATTTATAGATACTCCGGGTGCATATCCTGGTATTGAAGCGGAAGAAAGAGGACAGTCGAGGGCTATTGCACAAAATCTTTACGCATTATCAGGTTTAAAAATACCTCTTGTTTCCATTGTTATAGGAGAGGGTGGTTCGGGAGGTGCTTTAGCTTTGGGAATCGCCGACCGTATATTTATGTTTTCCAATGCCACTTATTCGGTAATCTCTCCTGAAGGTTGTGCTTCAATTCTTTGGAAGGATGCCGGACAGGTGGCAAAAGCCGCAAAACATTTGAGTTTGAGTGCAAAAGATCAACTTAGATTTAAAATTATTGATAAAATTATTGATGAACCTGATTTTGAACACCGGAATATTTATCCTGAATTTATTGAATCTTTAAAGAAATTTTTAATAGATGAACTCTATATTTTATCGGAAAAATCTTTGGAAACATTGTTATCCGAAAGATATAATAAGTTCAGGTCTATTGGTATGAAGTTTTATTTTGAATAATAGAAATCCAAAGAATACCCGTATAGAAGTTAATGATATTTAAAGGACTGAGATAATGAACGAAACAATTATAGAAATAATTAAAGGAATGCTATCACCTGGTATTATGATTTCCGCTTGCGGTCTTTTGTTGCTCGGGATGAACAACAAATATTCGTTAGTTGTAAATAGGGTTAGAATGTTAAATAATGAATTTAGGGAATTAGATTTAAACAACAAAGAACGGAGAGATTCGATATTGATACAACTCCCTCTTCTTATTGAAAGGATGAAGTTAATACGAAATGCAGTATGGTTATACACTATAGGAATTGCAATGTTTATCTTCTCAATTTTTTCTTTAGGGTTTTACATGTTTTATGGTGATACACTTGTATTCTCGGTTACTTCATTAGTGTTTTTTAACATTGCAATATTATCTGTTCTTTTCGGTATACTGTATGCAGCTAAAGAAGTATTGCTCGGATATAAAATACTTAGAATCGAGACAAAAAACATTCTTTATACTAATAACTAACCGGTATTTGCAATTTAACTCATAATGGAGATCAATTTACCTTGCTCCGGTATATTATTTAAATCGGGTTTACTTGAAATTGTTTTCAAATCCTAATATGATTTTATTGTTCTTGTGTATTGGAAGATACAGAGGTTTAATATGCCCGAAAGGTATTTGATAAAGAGAGAAAACGGTTTGTCTGAAAAATATATAAAAGAGAGTGAAGAGAGATTCCGTCTTGCACTTGAAGCGGCTGATATCGGAATATGGGATATGAATATCGATTCCGAAGAGATATCTTTTTCTTCGAATATGATAGATCTTATGAAAATTCGGGATAATAATTTTGATGGTAAATACGACTCGTTCATTAACCTTATCTATGAGGAGGACAGAAAATCGGTAAAAAGAATTCTTGATAATTCTATGAAAAAAGGTTTGCCTTTCGATACGGAATTCAGATTGATGACGGATGATGATCAGATCAGGTGGTTGAGAATAAGGGGGAATATTGCAGAGAAGAGAGATGGGGAGCCTGTTAGGTTATTGGGTAGTATTCATGATAAAACAGATAGAAGAATAGCACTTGATGCTCTTGAGGAAGCACATTCACTGCTTGAAAAAAGGGTGAAAGAGAGAACGGAAGAGTTAGAAGAGATCAATAGAAAACTCAGAGAAGAGATTGCGGAAAACAGGATGATGAAAAAAGTTATTATGGATATTAGTGAAAAGGAACGACAAAAAATAGGGCAGGACCTTCATGACGGTCTACTTCAACAGATAGGTGGAATTATTTTTATGATACAGGCTGTTAAAGAGAGGTTGGAAAATAAGAAAATTCCTGAAAATAAGGATTTGAGCAAGGTTGTTAAATATTTGAACAGTACCCTTTCGTATGTCAGAAATTTGTCGAAGGGTCTCTATCTGACATTTGGTGAGACGGGACTGAAATTTGCCATATCCGAATTGATTGATCTAATGAAAGAGTTGTACGGTATCAGTATAAAACTATCGTACGGGAAAGGGATCAAAATTGAAGACGAGAAAAAGGCGGTAAATATTTACAGAATAATTCAGGAAGCTCTTAACAATGCCGTAAAACACGGTAATGCAAAAAAAGCGGAAATTATTTTAAGAAAAGATGGTGAAAAGATATCGCTTTTCATTAAAGATAACGGAAGCGGTTTCCCCCGTCAACCGAATAAAAGGGGAATGGGATTGAAAATAATGAAATACAGGGTGACCCAGCTCGGTTCGGTTCTCAATATTGAGAGTAGCAATAAAACCGGTACCGTTGTGTCATGTACGTTTAACAATTAGAAATGTAAAATGGAAAAGAAAAAATATTCGGTATTTATCGTTGATGATCACCCGATGATGAGGGATGGGATTTCACAAGTTATAAATCAGCAACCGGATTTGGAAGTGATTGCAGAAGCATCAGGCGGACCGGAAGCCTTGGATAAATTATCGGATATTTCTCCCGAGATTGCTTTGGTGGATATCTCACTTAAAGGTATGAACGGGATTGAATTAACGAGAGAAATAAGGAAGAGATTTAAAAATCTGCCGGTTCTTATACTTTCAATGCATCCGGAAAAATATTATGCGGAACGAGCTGTAAAAGCCGGAGCAAAAGGGTACATAATGAAACATGAGACTTCGGATAAAGTTCTTAAGGCTATAAGGAGAGTACTTGAAGGAAAATTTTATCTGAGTGAAGATATCTCAGAAAAGATAATAAGTAGAATGTCGGGAAATATTTCACAAAGCGGTACTTCGGTTGACAAACTAAGTAATAGGGAATTTGAAGCTTTCCGTTATGTGGGATCCGGACTAAAACCTCAACAAATTGCCGAAAAATTGTTTGTAAGTGTGAAAACGGTGGAAACGTACTATTCACGAATAAAAGAAAAGTTAAGCTTAAAAAGTGCATCGGAGTTGAGGCAGTTTGCGGTCAACTGGTTTAAGGAAGATAGCAAATAGCTGACAATGATTTTATTATGTAATGGAATTCACCTACAATAAAATTGGGGTATTCCACTATTCAATATACTCTTATTGTCCTCTATTATCTTTATTGGAAATAGAAGGAGGTTTATCATGAAAAGAGGATTTATTGTTTTTTTATCGGTATTATTTGTAGTTTCAAGTTTTTTACTTTTATCAACTACAGGACTTAATGCTACAACATGTGGAGATGATGAAGGTAAAATCAAGACAAAGAGCGGGATATTGGAACTTGTATCAAAGGATGGAAACTTCTCCTACAAACTGGATGCAAGATTATATCTTGATGCAGCTGTTTACAACGAGAACGAGGATATTATTGATCTTCACAGCGGGAGCGAAGTTAGGCGGATAAGATTTGCTTTAAAAACGGTTCTGTGGAAAAAGTTTATTGCCGAGATTGATTTTGATTTTGCAGGAAACGAGGTTGATATTAAAGATGCTTATATGGGTTATATCGGTATTGATAATATGATCTTTAAAGTCGGGCAATTTAGAGTCCCGTTCAGCCTTGAAGAAGTGACAAGTTCAAGATATGTGTCGTTTATTGAAAGAGCATTACCGAATGTTTTCCCTCCCGGAAGGAAATTGGGATTCGCCGTTTATAAATGGGGAAAGAACTGGCAGGTTGCCACGGGATTATTCGGGCAGGAAGCAGGTGATATTGATGAAAAAGAGGGAAAGAATTCGGATGAGGGAGTAAATTTTGCAGTGAGAGCCACTTATGCTCCGATCTTAAATGATAGTACTGTTTTTCACATAGGAGCTTCATATTCTTATCAGACTACCGATGCCTTTACCAAAAAGATGAGATTTAGAGGATATGACGAGTCGAAAATATCTAAAATCAAGTTTTTAAGTACCGGAAAAGTTAAGGATGTTGATCACAGCGGTATGATAGGTCTTGAAACTGCATTTCAATTAGGTTCGTTTCATCTTCAAGCAGAATATATTACCGTTGATGTTGCAAGACTTGCAGATAGTGGGAAACCGAATTTTTCTCTTAAAGGGGGATATATCTTCGGAAGTTTCTTTATTACGGGAGACTCAATGCCATACTATGCGGATCAGGGAGAATTCGGAAGAGTTAATCCCAAGAAAAAAGGTGGAGCTATTGAACTGTTGGCAAGATACAGTTGGATAGATCTGAATGACATTTCAAATAAAATTAAAGGCGGAGAGGGGAAAAACTTCACCTTAGGTGTTAGTTATTATTTGAACCCGAATTATAAGATCATGTTAAACTATACAAAAGTAGATCATGATAAATATGCAGATGCGGATGGAGATTGGGATGTTCCTGAAAAAGGGTTCGATTATTCGGTATTTGCAGTTAGATTTTTAGTTACTTTTTAAACAACGTTTAAGTTTTGTATAAATAAGAGGGCTCCTTTGATAGGGAGCCCTTACCCAATAAGATAATTATCAAGGAGATCGGTATGCCGGATATTAAACCCAGGTTTGAATTTAGGACTTTTGCAAGTAGTTTTGGTATAGTTGAAGAAAAAATGAGAAAACTATCCAAAGTCGGGCAGATTAGAGAAAGTTCGGAAATATATATAATGTCAGCCGGAAATAATGAAAATAATACGAAAATAAGAGACGGATTGATGGATATCAAAGTTTTCGTTCAGAAAAAAAAAGGATTGGAACAATGGAACCCACGAATGAAAAGTGCGTTCCCCATGAACAGATCGATTCTTAAGGAAGAGGTTTTCCCCGCATTCGGTGTTTCGTCTCCGGATTTTAAAAGAGATGAATATACCCTTGAGCGGTTTCTGAATGAAATAATATATACACACAATGATCTTAAAGCGGTTAATGTATATAAAAGGAGATTCTCTTTTACAATCAATAATTGTATTGCCGAGATCGGTGATGTTTTTATTAACGGAGCATTAATTAGAACGGTCAATCTTGAATCGGTTGAGATTGAGGATATTCTGAGAGGTAAAGAGATGATCTCATTAACCGATTATGAGAACATTAATTATTTGATTGCAATTAAG
>Ga0256846_1000341_pt1 | contig 19699 bp, 12 predicted proteins | sample TevniametaG_FD_189098 | JGI IMG/M metagenome (GOLD analysis project Ga0256846, IMG submission 189098) | Tube worm associated microbial communities from hydrothermal vent at the East Pacific Rise, Pacific Ocean - Tevnia | ecosystem: Host-associated > Annelida > Integument > Unclassified ...
TTATCCATTTGAAGAGTTTCTTCATAAAGGTACCGAAGTATCCGCTATGATTGAAAAGATTGATATCGGAGGACCGTCTATGGTAAGAGCTGCTGCCAAAAATTTTAAAAATACGATCGTAATAGTTAAAGAAGAAGACTACCGCTTAATTGACGAAAAAGTGGTTACTGGAAATATATCAGAATCAGATAGAAAAGAACTTGCAGCAAAAGCATTCTCGTATACATCATACTACGATTCCCTTATTTCGAACTATTTGTATGAAGATAATTTGTTTGATAGAGAGTATCTGAGTATTGCAGGAAAAAAATTTTTCACTCCGAGATATGGAGAAAATCCCCATCAAAAAGGATCGGTTTTCATAACGGATAATGATTCTCCGATAAAAAATTTGAAAAAAATTCAAGGTAAACAACTTTCATACAACAATATATTGGATATCTCGGTTGTTTACGATATGACAAACCAATTCGTTAAGGATGAAAAATTTTGTGTTATTGTAAAACACCAAAATCCATGCGGAGCAGCTCTTTCAAAAAATATTGCGAAATCTTTTGATAAGGCTCTTTTGGGAGATCCGATATCAGCTTTTGGAGGAGTTGTAGGATTTAACGATATTGTAGATAGTAATACGGCAGAAAAACTGTTAAAGTTATTTTTAGAAGTTATTGTTGCTCCGAAATTTTCCGATGAAGCAATTGATATATTAAAAAAGAAAAAAAATCTCCGTCTAATAGAGTTAAATCCCGATTATCATGAAAAAAAATATATAAGATCAATTCCCGGAGGTTTCATAATTCAAGAAAAAGACAACAAATATGTTGATGTGAAAGAATTTAATTTGCAAACAAGTAGAATGCCCAATGAAAAAGAGAAAAAAGATATTTCTTTCGGTTGGAAATTAATTAAATTCATTAAATCCAATGCAATTCTTTTGGTAAAAGATCAAAGAATACTTGGTGTGGGAGCAGGACAAATGAGTAGAATAGATTCGGTTGATATTGCTATAAAAAAAGCAGGAGATGACCTCAAAGGATCTACTCTCCTATCCGATGCTTTTTTCCCATTCAAAGATTCGATCGAAAGGCTTTCAGGGTTGGGAATAAATGTTGTTGTTGAGCCGGGGGGTTCAGTTAGAGACGAGGAAGTAATAAAATCCGCAGAAAGTTCAGGTATTTCACTTATTTTTACAGGAATTAGACATTTTCTCCATTAGTAACTTATTCAGAGAGTTTTGTAAAAGAAATATTTATTTTTTTTAACATTGAATAAAAAAGATTAATAGGAAAACCCATAACATTGAAATAACAACCTTTGATCTCTTCAACAAAAAGCGATGCTTTCCCTTGTATTGCATAAGCCCCCGCTTTATCAATGAATTTTTCATTATCAAGATAATAATCTATTTCACTTTTTGTAATATTTGAAAACTTAACATCCGTTTCAGAAATTTTACAAATATTTTTATCCATATATATAAGCGAAACACCGGTAACAACCTTGTGAATTCTACCCGACAATAGCTTTATCATTCTAAAAGCATCATCTCTATTTTTGGGTTTACCGATTATTCTATTGTTGCAATATACTATCGTATCGGCACTAATAATCAAATCAATGTAATTCTTGTTATTTTGCACAAATTTCCCTTTTTCAATTGCAACTCTTTTTGTAAAACGTTTAGGAGCTTCACCTTTAATTATATTTTCGGTAATATCCGGTTTTTTCACTTCAGGATTAATACCGATAAGATTCAAAAGGCTTAATCTCCTTGGTGATGAAGAAGCAAGAATAGTCTTTATCTTTGGAGGCATTTTGTTTATAACATTACTTACTTTTGATATTGTGTTTGTCTATAAGATACCTAAGAGATCTATAACTTAACATAAGCATTTCGGAAGTCTTTTTTAAATTATATTTATTTAAAGAAAGTGCTTTTAAAACAATTTCTTTACTTACTTCATCCATATATGAGTTGAAATCAAATGTTTCATTTAAAAAAAGTTCATCCAAGACGCTATCAATTCCGATTTTCGATTTATTCATATGCATCTCATCTATCGGAAGAGAATTTATTGTAATATAATCGGTTTTTTCAAGAGTCATAGCCCTTTCTATATAATTTCCCAATTCTCTCACATTTCCTGGCCATGAATAATTCTCAAAAAATGACAAGGCCGAGTCCGTTAACCCTTTTATCTCTTTAGAGAACTTTTTATTGTAAAAATCAATAAAATGGTTTAACAGTAAAACAATATCTTCCTTTCTTTCCTTAAGTGGAGGTATATTTATCGGAATAACATTAAGTCTATAGTAAAGATCAGATCTGAAAGTTCCATCTTTTATACCGTCTTTCAAATTTTTATTTGTAGCACTAATAATTCTGCAATCTACATTGATTTCTTGATTACCTCCTATGGGTTTAACCTTTTTCTCTTGAATTGCTCTTAATAACTTTACCTGCATCTGTAATGACATATCTCCTATTTCATCAAGAAAAAGAGTGCCATGATTTGCATCTTCAAACAAACCTTTTTTATCTGCATATGCATCTGTGAAAGATCCCTTTTTATGACCGAAAAGTTCACTTTCCAGAAGAGTTTCAGGGAGTGCACTACAATTTATTGACAATAATTTCCTATCTGACCTTCGACTTTTATTATGAATAGCTTTTGCAATCAGTTCTTTTCCCGTACCACTTTCTCCGGTAATTAGTACAGTAGAATCCTTATCTGCCATGTTTTCTATTAATACAAAGATCTCAATCATACTTTTGCTCTTCCCGATTATCTGTTCATATTCCATCCCTGTTCCGATTTTTGATTCAAAATCTATATTTTCTTCAACAATTTTTTTCTTGTTAATTGCTCGTTCAATAATAATTTTTAATTCATCAATATTAAACGGTTTAACTATATACTGTTCAGCTCCTATCTTCATAGCCTTAATTGCATCATCTGTTGAAGCATGACCTGTAATCATTACCACCGGAATTCTTGCATCTTTTTTCTTCACTAAGTGTAGTAATTCTATTCCGCTCATATCCGGCATCTTAATATCCGATACAACTAGATGTACTTTATTCTTTCTTAAATGCATTAGAGCTTTCTTAGCATCTTCTGCAATTAAAACATTATAATTCTCATCTTTTAACACAATTGACAGCATATTTCTAATACTTTCATCATCATCAACAATGAGTACATTCATTTTGTTTTGAACCATATTGTCACCTCTGTACCCTTCTTTATTTCACTAATTATCTTTATCCTGAATCCATGTTCATCAATAATTCTCTTAACGATAGCCATCCCAAGTCCTATACCTGAAGTAAATTTGGAATAAAAAGGGATAAAGATTTTCTCTATTTCACTACCGTTAATACCGGAACCATTGTCAGAAATTGATAATACGACATCCTCATCCGATCTAAATATGTTAACTTCAATAATACCGTTATTATTTACGGCTTTTATACTGTTATTGATAATATTCCAGACAGCTCTGTTAATTTTTTCTCTATCTGCATATATTATATTACCATTACTATACCTTTTCTTATAAATTACGTTCTTATGTCTAATTAGTGAAATTTCAATGATCTCATCTACAATACATGAAAGGTCAAATTTTTCTTTATTTATTGGAGAAGTTTTACTGAATTGTAAAAATTCTTCTATAGATTCGGATAATCTTACAGATTCCTTTACAATAATATTCATCAGATTTCTTGACTCTTTTTTTAATGAAAGGTCCTTTTTTAAATATTGAATTGATCCCGAAATCGAAGCAAGAGGATTTCTTATTTCATGTGCAAGACCTGCAGACATTTCTCCGATAAGAGCAAAGTGCTCCTTTCTTTTTAACTCCTCTTCTATTGCGGTTCTGTTTGTAAGATCAATCACCATAAAAACAAAAACCTCCTTAAATGCATAAATATCCGTGATTAGCGAAATAGATATTTCAAGAATTCGATCTTTTTTTTCTAATTTAACTTGATATCTGTTATCAAAATGAAAAATTCTTTCTTTTAGATAACCGGAGTTTTTAATTCCAATAATTCTGAAAATATTTGAATTGTTTTTTAACACCAACAGCATTTTAGCTTTCTCATTATAGGAAATTATATTTCCTTTTGAGTTACTTACAATAAGACCTTCCTCCATCCGTTCAACAACCAAATTGTTGAGTAGATTAAGGTCCTTAAGATTTTCCTGAACACTTCTTAATTCTTTTCTTTTCTTTTTTATATTCTCAAAATAATATGAAGATATTATTGCAAAAAAAGTAAATGCAATAAAGCTAATTATCAGATTATAAATAAATTCATTATTTGTGATTTTAAAATCAAACGGTCCCGGATAAAACTTTAATACTTTCAAATACATAAGATCCGATATAATTCCAAATACTATATATGAAAAAGCAGCCGTATAAATTGTATCTCTTCTGGACAGAAAATATGCCGAAACAACTATTGGCAAAAAAAACAAAAAATAAAATGGGCTGGTCACACCTCCTGAAAAATAGACAATTCCTGTTATAATTCCTATATCCGTTATTATTTGAGAATAAATTAAAAGTTTTTTATTCCAAACATTTAATACGGCAAAATAAAAGAAGCTGATAATCAATGAAACTACTATGAACAAAACAAATAGAAATATTGGAAATTCACTTTGAAATAAAAGTAAAAATATAGATAAAATCAGTAAAACCGATAGAAACGTTATCCTTATCGTATTAATAAGAAAAAAGCGTTTTGTTATCTCATTATCCGCTAACCTGATCAATTTTTTTCGATCAACTTATTTAAAATAAAATTTTTAATCTTTATACTTTCCCCATTATATCAAACATTGGGAGATACATTGCAACAACGATCCCTCCGACAAGTCCTCCGAGGATAACAATCATTAGAGGCTCCATTAGTGAAATTAAAGCAGATACCGCTTGATCAACTTCTTCATCATAAAAATCCGCAATTTTCCCCAACATTGATGATAAAGCTCCGGTTTGTTCACCAACGGATACCATCTGTGTAACCATAAATGGGAAAATTTTCTCTTCTTCCCACGATTGTCCCAAAGGTTTCCCTTCCTGAACGGATCCACGACTTCGTAGGACGGAATCTTCAATAATGGAATTTCCCGATGTTTTTGCCGTTATAGTCATACTTTCAATTATTTCAACGCCGGAATTTAACAATGTTTCGAGTGTTCTTGTAACTCTTGCGACACTAGATTTTATCAAAAGTTCACCCATCACCGGTAATTTAAGCTTAAATTTATCAATAACACGTCTTCCCTTGTAAGTACTGTTATAAGATTTCAATGCAAAAATAAGAGCTACGGATGCAATTATGATTATTATAATATTTGATCTTAGAAACTCCGATGCATCAACAACAATTTGAGTAGGTGCAGGAAGTGACGCCCCAAGTTGCTCAAAGAGATCTTGAAAGGTAGGAACAACTTTAATAAGGATCACACCGGTCAATACCACTGCAATTATCAGAACCGCAATAGGATAAGTCATTGCGGATTTGATCTTACCAAGTAATTTAGCCATATTCTCCATGTATTGAGAAAGTCTTATTAAAATCGTATCAAGGTTACCTGAGGCCTCTCCGGCTTGAACCATACTTGTGTATAGTTCATTGAAGATATTTGGATATTTTTTAAGGGCGTTTGAAAGATTTGATCCGCTTTCCACATCAGCTCTAATTTTATCCAAAGCATCTTTAAATCCTTTGTTTTTTTGCTGTGTAGATAGTATTCCCAATCCTTGTGTAATAGGTAATCCTGCATTAAACATAACCGATAACTGACGATTAAATACGGTTAGATCTCTAAGTGATACCTTTGCTCTTCTCTTTCCCGATAAAAAAGGTATGTTGATTCCCTCGTTCTTTCTATCCACCTGAAGCACCTGAATCTGTTCTTTCTCAAGGAGATCTATAATCTCTTTCTTATTTCTGGCTTTTCGTTCCCCTTGAATAATATTCCCAATCCTGTTTTTCCCCTTGTATTTAAATACTGGCATTCCCCCTCCCTAAAAATTATGAAATTTATCACTCTGACCCGAATTAGGTCTTGACGAATAATTAGATTTAAACTGAGAAGATAATCCTGCAGCTCCCCTTTTTATCAATTCATTCAATTCCTCAGGATTATGTGATACGGAAAGTGCATAATCAAGAGTAATTTCCCGTTTATAATGAAGATTGGCAAGAGACTGATTAAATGTGATCATTCCGTATTTTTCTTGCCCTGTTTGCATTGTAGAATATATTTGGTGTATCTTGTTATCTCTTATTAAATGTCTTATTGCAGGGTTAGGAATAAGAACTTCGACAGCAAGACATCTCCCTCTTCCCCCTGTTTTTGGTAGCAATGATTGAGTAATAATCCCCTCCAAATTCATAGAAAGCTGTGTCCTAACTTGATCTTGTTGATGGGGTGGAAAAACATCAATAATTCTATTGATAGTCTGTGATGCGGAATTTGTATGGAGAGTTCCAAAAGTTAGGTGACCGGTTTCCGCTGTGGTAATAGCAGATTGAATTGTTTCAAGATCTCTCATTTCTCCTATTAAAACAACATCCGGGTCCTCTCTTAATGCTGATCTTAATGCAGGAGCAAATCCCTTGGTATCGGCATGCAACTCTCTTTGATTTATAAGTGCTTTCCTATGCGAATGCAAATATTCAATAGGATCTTCTATCGTTATAATATGGACAGCTCTTCTTGCATTGATCATATCTATCATAGAAGCAAGGGTAGTTGTTTTTCCTGATCCGGTTGGTCCGGTAACAAGGACAAGCCCCCTCGGTTTATCTACTAGAGAAGCAACAACAGGCGGTAATCCTAATTTTTCCAAACCCCATATTTCATAAGGAATTCTTCTAAAAGCTCCGGCAACAGCTCCCCTCTGCATAAATATATTTGCTCTGAATCTAGCGACATTTTTAATTCCGAATGAGAAATCGAGTTCCCAGTCTTCTTCAAATTTATACTTTTGGTTATCACTAAGCACACTATAAATAATCTGCTTGGTCTCGGCCGGTGTTATTATCGGATGATCAATTTTTCTCAACCCCCCGTGAACTCTTATAACCGGTGGCGAATTAGTGGTAAGATGAAGATCTGTACCACCTTCATCTATCATTATCTTTAACAATTGGGGAAGCGGTAATGCCATATTTTCTCCTTACATCTTAGTAGTTTCTCTTACTACCTCTTCGATTGATGTTAAACCTTGTTTCACTTTCTCAATTCCACTCATTCTCAAAGTAATCATCCCTTTTTCTTTTGCTTTCTGCCTCAACTCGGAAGTAGAAGCACCTATTAATATCTGTTCCTTAATTTCTTCGTCAATTTCCATTACTTCAAATAGAGCAATTCTCCCTTTATAACCGGTGTTGTTACATTTATCACAACCTTTAGGTTCATAAATTTTTATTTTTTTGGCTTCTTCGGGAGCAAATCCTATATCTATTAAAGTTTGAGCCGGAATCTTTGCAACACTTCTGCACCTTTTACAAATTCTTCTCACAAGTCTTTGAGCAACAACAAGCCTTACAGCACTGGATACGAGAAAAGGTTCTATACCCATGTTTATAAGTCTTGCAATTGTTGAAGGAGCATCATTTGTGTGAAGTGTTGACAACACCATATGTCCTGTCAATGCCGCTTTAATTGCAATGTCTGCTGTTTCAAAATCTCTTATTTCCCCAACAAGAATAATATCGGGGTCCTGTCTCAGAAAAGAACGAAGTGAAGCGGGAAAAGTTAATCCGATGGAATCTCTAACATTGACTTGGTTTATTCCGTAAAGATTAAACTCAACCGGATTTTCAGCAGTCATAATATTCACATCTTCACTATTTAGTTTTTGGATAGCGGAATATAGAGTATTCGTTTTTCCTGAACCTGTAGGACCGGTAACCAAAACAATGCCCCAAGGCTCACTTATATTTCTGTCAAATCTTTCAAGTGAAATTGATTCAAATCCTAACTTGGTCAGGTCAAGCATTAAGTTATCCTTATCAAGAATTCTGATAACGATTTTCTCCCCATGAATCGTCGGAAGTGACGAAACCCTCATATCAATCGATTTGGTTATCTCGTTTATTTTAAGCTTTGTCTTTATTCTTCCGTCTTGGGGAAGTCTTTTTTCCGCAATATCAATTCCCGAAATAAGCTTTACCCTTGAAAGAACCTTATTCTTGATATTCATTGGAGGGGTCATGTACTCATGAAGAATTCCATCAACTCTGAACCTAACTCTAAAAACCTTTTCGTAAGGTTCAAAATGTATATCGGATGCTCCCTGTGAAATTGCATCACGAAAAATCAAGTTCACAAGCTTAATAGCAGGAGCATCATCACCTGATTCTCCCAACAAAGAATCATCTTCTTCGCTCTGATCAATTACTTCAATTGATGCATCATCACTTAACTCAATCTCCTCAAGAAACCTTTGTGCCTCTATGCCCGTACTTGATCCATAGTATTTTTCAATGGTTTCAAGTATTGATGATTCGGGAGAAATAACCGCTTGAATTCGTAAATTTGTTGAAAACCTCAGTTCTTCCAAAACAAAAAGATTCGATGGATCCCCCATAGCTATCGTTAATATGGAACCTATTCTATGAACCGGCATTACTATATGTTTTCTTGCTATTTCGGGTTTAATAAGTTCAACGACTTTTTCATCAATTTCAAATTTTGATAGATTTATTGAAGGATAGCCAAATTGTTTGCTCAAAACCTGTGCAATATCCTCTTCCGATACAAATCCCAATCTTATAAGAATACTTCCAATCTTCCCCGGTTCCCTTTTTTGTGTCTCCAATGCCTGATCAAGTTGTTCTTTCGTAATAAGTTTATCAGAAAGTAAAAAATCCCCTAATTTCATTTCCATGTTTTAAATTGTAGTAAAAAAAATTTTTTTTGTCAAACCTATATTCAAGTTAAATGCATATAAAACAGGAAGCATAACATGTCTTATAACTTGTTTATACGTCCTACTTAACAATAAAAAATCCTGAAACAGCAAAACTGTTTACTTTACCGTCTCCCCCTATTCCCAACCCTGCATCAATTAAAACTTTGTCCATTTTTACTCCAAATCCGATACCAAACATAAACCTTGATTTTCCACCAAATAAATACTTCTCCGTAAGATCACTCATCAGACCTGTTCTTAAAAAGAATCTTCCGTTAAAAACAGCTCTCTCTACCCCAAGAGAAATAGGTTGAACATCTTTCCCATTTAAATACAAATTATTCTTTTTTAAATCTACATCAAGATAAATTCCCGTTCTTTGATCAGGTCTAAATGATATGGCTCCAATAGTTCTTTGTTGAAGTTCAATCTCTCCGTTTTCCAATTTGATTATCGGATTCCTGTAATTCTTAATTATAACAGCAACTTTAAACATTGAACCGATAAAAGTTCCTATTGAAAAATCAGCAATTATTTTGCCAAATTTTTTTTCAGCAGCCTTCCATCCATACTCAAGATAATCTTTTTCACTTGAATTTGCAGAAAATACATTATTTTGAAGCGGTAAAGAAAAATTAGCAATTTTTCCGGAAAGGTAATGAATGGTAACACCGACACTTAATTCTTTTGAAAAATCAAGTGAATATGAAATTGAATATTTAGTATACGACATACCTGTAAAATTTAAGTTCAAATTTTCAAGCATTTTCCCTGAAATATCCCCTATCTCTTTTTCTATTATTGAGTTTCTTTCCGGATTTATTACAGCAGCATTAATGAACGAAACTGCAATTCCATATCTTTTAAATGCCGTCCCAATCACACTAGACTTATAACCGTAAATACCTAACTTCGATTCGAAAACCTCTTTAAGCTTATTATAAATTTTCTCTTTATCATTTATCTTAAGAAACTCGAATTTTGTAAGATCATTCTTAAGAATTGAACTGAGATTATCTCCGAATCCTTTGTAGCTTGTAAAGTTTTTGTCATATTGATAGCCCGATATGGAAAAATCAAATCCAGATAGAAGACTCGCATTAAGGAATGTGGAATTAATATCATAATTAAATGCAGATGATGAGCCACCGAGTGATAACGATCTGGCTCCGTAAAACATTGGAATAAACGAGTAAATCCTAAACGAAAAAATAGTTAAAGAAATAATTATAATTTTCAAAATTTTCATTTGCAATAAATATATGAGATTAGATAAGGAAAGTCAACTATTTGTATGAGTTACGCTCATATAAGACACAGTGTTCCGTTTGGTCATTTAAGCGGGATAGTAAATAAATTTTCATATCTGCATGATACCGTTACTTTTCTTAAGTAAAAAGCACTTCTTTCATTTTCTTCATTGTAAGAAGATAAAAAAAAACGGAAATAATTGACGATTTGATAAAAAGGAAGAAGACAAATGCCATAATGAGCGAAAGAGTCAGAATCATCGGATTATAACCTATTGTCAATAGAATTGAGATAATGAAAAAGGGACTTGATACGGAAATACTTATAATCCACTCAAGCACAATTTGTTTTAGGTGGTTGACATAAAAATTCTTTACAGATAGTTCATCAAGATTTTTATTCGGATAGGTTTTTAATAGTAATGCAAAACAATCTGAAAACTTTTTCGGGATAATCGTTAAACCCATCATTTTTAAAGTTTTATCAGATTCTTTTCTAACAACATTAAACCTATGAATATCATTTGTTGTCATCATTCCCCGATTAGTTTCTTTATTTAAGTAAAATAGATAATCTTTTAAAAGAATATTGGTATATTTGAAGAAAAGCTTATGATCCGCCAAAAAAGACAAAGTATTAATCACAAAAAATAATATAATGATAAAATATAATTTACTTTCAAATATATTTACGGAAAAAAAAACCAATAGCGAAAAAGTTAGGAGTGTCATATAAAAAAAGAACTTTAACAAAACCGATTTTATAAGAACTTTCAGTTTTCCTCCGAGATACATGATTATAGAGTTAGAATGTTCCATTTCTTTACCTTAATTTTAAACTTATCAAGCTTACTAATGTAAAAATTACCGAGAGAATCCAGAATCTGACAACTATCTTTGATTCGGATATACCGAGAAACTGAAAAGTATGATGTATGGGAGCACGATAAAAAATTCTCCTTTTTAATAACTTTATTCCAATATAGTCCTGAATAAAAACAGTTAGGAATTCAATAACGAAAACACCTCCTGCAATTAAAAATATTATCTCTTTTTTAAGTAAAACTGCTGATGTTGCAATTATTCCCCCAAGAAAAAGCGACCCTGTATCTCCCATAAAGATTTGTGCAGGAAACGCATTGAACCATAAAAATGCAGCCAAAGCTCCGGTTAAAGCGGCAAGAACAATAACAAGTTCTCCGGAACCTTCTATATAAGGGAACCATAAATATGCAGCCACTTTTGCATTTCCGATTATATAGGCAAAAACAGCATATACAAATGAAAGAGATACTACCGGAACAGTTGCAAGTCCGTCAAGCCCATCTGCAAAATTTATCGAATTTGAAATTCCTATTATTACCAAAACAATAAATATGTAATAAAAGAATGAAAGATCAACAACAGGATTCTTAAAAAACGGTATGAAAAGCTTTGTCGTAATTTCAGCAGGAAATGGAGAAGATTCAGGTGATAACACAAGAATAGATAAAATTATACCGAATAATACTTGGAAAAATAATTTAAGACTTCTTGACATGCCTTTATCTGAAGATCTGTTAATACTTTTTAAATAATCATCAACAAATCCTATTGCAGTAAACCAGAATGCCGCAAAGATAATAATCGTAAGAAAAAAATTATCAAGTTTCCCCCAAAAAAGGATCGAAGATAAAAATGAAAGAAAGATTATTAATCCTCCCATTGTAGGTGTTCCTGATTTATCGGCGGAAGAGATATCTCCGTAGTCCCGTGATTTATCTCTGAAGTTTAATTGATATATAACATTAATAAGCCTTTTACCAAAAATAACTCCAAACAAAAAAGAACTCAACATTGCCATTAAGGCTCTAAAAGAGATGTATGAGATAATATTTTCCAAAGATAGTTGAGATAAAATATCCGTAAGCCAAAATATCATAGTTTATTAATCTCCAGATAAATTTGATTTAAAATTGATTTTATTCGGAAATGAGGTCTCATGTTGTTTGAAGTCAGGAGAATTCTATCAACAAATTTTATAACTTCCACTTTGTCTAATTCACCCTTTTTATATAAGCTGAGAACCATTTTTAACAACTCTTCCCTTATTATCGAATTCTCGGAAAGAAAATATTTTTTTAGAGATTCCAAATTTTCAGAAGAACCGACCTTTGCCAATAATTTTATATAGGCTATTTTCTCTTCGGTTGATGCTTTGTTAAAACTATTCATAGCTATGGAACAGAAAAACTCATAATCTTCCTTTTCTATACCTGAGGTAATTGCTTTTATTGCAGAAACTCTTACTTCATAGTATGGATCGTTGAGAGCATTTTTTAAAACATCTCTTGTTCTCTTATTCCACTCCATAATTTTTGCAAATGAATCAACCGAGTTTCTCCTTATAAATCCATTTTCATGACCATATTTTATATTTTTTAGTAGCAATTCTGTCTTTTCTTTATCCTCAAAAAGTCCGATGAGTTTGATCCCTATATTTCTAATCTCCCATTTTGGGGAACTCAGGAAAATATTAATTTTATACTTAAAATATTCTTTATACTTTGAAGGCTTTTTTGATACGGTTTCAAGAAACATAAACGGTGATGCCATCGGAAGTGGTATTTCCTCTTTTAATTTAATTTTTCTTTTTTTAAATACCAAAATATCGTTATTTTTTAACAGCAAAGAGGAGATCAGATAAATTGCAATACCGACAAAACTAAGAGATAAGATAAGCATCAAATTAGTTAAAATCTTTGATCCTGGATTTATAAGAGAAAATACGGTTTTTGATTGTGCCATAACAATAATCATCATCAGCGAAGCAATAAAAGTTTTAATTAAAGGTACTGATAATTCAATTATATTTATCTCTATTCCCTCTCCCATCATTCTATGTCTTAATACAATTATTCTAATCAGGGAAAATACTGAAAAAGAGAGTGTTGTAGCAAGTGCAAGCCCTGCATATCCCAACCCTGTTTTAATTAATAAGAAACTTAATGCTACATTGCTTAGAAGCATAAAAAAATTCAAATACACGGATATGCGGATATCTATCCGTGCTGAAAAAACTCTTGAAGTCAATGAATGAAGCCCCCATCCTACAAGCCCAAGTGAATAAAATTTAAGGGCAAAAGCTATATTTGTAATATCATCAGTTAGAATTTTCCCTCTTCCGTAAATAATGGAAACTACAGGTTCGGCAAGCATGAGCATTATTATTGATACGGGAGCTAATAAAAAAATATTTAATTTAACTCCGTCAATAAACAGTTTTTTTGCTTTTTGCTTGTTAAAAAGTGCAATCTTATCCGAATAATCTCTTAAAATTACACTATTAATTGCTTGAGATATTATTGCAAACGGTAACCTGAAAATTGTTTTTGCAAAATATAAGTATGACAGAGATCCTTCGCTTAATCCTGCGGCAAGGAATTGATCAACTATTTCTACGGTTTTCGAAAGGAAAACATCAACGGAAATCGGAATCAACTGAGAATAATATTTTTTATTAACAGTACTTGTAAAATTTATTGTCGGATAGTATTTAAATTGAAGAGATTTATTTTTTAAAATTTTATTCACAAAAGGGAACAAAAAAAGTGCGTGAAGAAACCCTCCGAATAAAATTCCTATTCCGAGAGCATGAATGTGTGATATGGAATACAGAATTAGAATTCCGATTATAGAGCCTATTGAGAAAAAAAGTGATGAAAATTCCGCAATACCAAAACGGTTAAATGCTTTAAGAATTGTAGAAAAAATAGCTGCAACAGTAACAAGGATAAGATACGGTAACATTAATCTTGTTATAGTAACCGCATCGGCAAGAATCCCTTTTGATTCGAATCCGGAATAGATCATTCCTATGATGGAAGGAGCAAAAATTATTCCTGTTAGTGATATAAGAACTGAAAATAATAGTGTAAAATTGAGTATTGAAGATGTTGATTTCCACATTATTTCCCGTTTGGTTCTTCTAAACATTCTCATAAATATTGGCAGGAAAGCATTTTCAAGAGCATTCTCCGCTACAATTCTCCTCATAAGATTGGATATTGTTAATCCCGCTACATAAAGATCCGTAATATTCTTGGCTCCAAATAGTCCCAAAATTATAATTTCTCGAAAAAATCCTCCTACTCTTGAAAAAAAAATCCCTAATGACGAACTTAAAGCCTTTGATTTTATCATTCTATAATCATTTATCTTTTCCACCTTCTCTTCATGTTTTTTTATGATAAATGATTTACCGTTTACTTCAATTTTATCGTTTTCAAATATTTCAGATTTTTTTTCGACCGGTTTCCCGTTAATATAAATGTCGCCTTTAATATTTCTTAAAAGGAATTTTTCTTCTTCTCCAAAAATTTTTATTTCAAATATAAAGCTGTCACCTTCATTTTCAATGTAATAGCTACTCAAAAACGAATTTCCAAACGTTGTCGAAGTAAATATAAGATCATAGTTTTTTTCGTCATTTAACGAGTGCAGATAATATGAGATTATCTTCTCTTCCTTTATGACAGGTTTTTGGTCCGTCAATTTTTGAATGGAATTAATTATTTCTTTTACAGGGACAACTTCTTCTCTATCCACAAGCTTTTCCTTCATATTTTTTAGAAGTTTTTCCGACTTTAACATTTCATCTATTGCAATTAGTAATTTATCTTCCGGAACACTAATCTTGTTCTCTCCATCCTTTTGTGAAATATCCTCAAAAACAATTTTTGCTCCACCTATCTTTTCAACTTCTCTTGCGTTTACAATCTGGTGATCACCCGGAAGATCAATTTTAGGGATCAAAACAGCAGGTATTTTTAATTTTGCCAATTCTTCAATTGAACCTGCACCTGCTCTTGAAACAACAAAATCCGAAACGGAATATATTTCATCAATATTATCAAAATACTCTTTTACAATTAAATTTTTCTCATTTTCAGGTATAATTCCTGCTTCACGAATGAGATTTATCGTATCTTCATAAGCTCTATACTCATCATTTTTTCCCATTCCGGTAGAGAGTATAATTGTCAAATTTTTTCTCTTTAACAGAATGGGGAGGATGTTGGAAACAGCTATGTTTATCGTTCTTGCACCTTTACTCCCGCCAAAGAAGAAAACCACTCTGTTTTCAACGGAGATACCGAATTTTCGCTTCATTAAATTCTTATCTTTTAAACTTATTATTTCACGAAGAGGATAACCGGAATAGAATACTTTTTTTTCAGGAAAATATTTTAATGTGGATTTGAACGATACGGCAATTCTTGAAGCGACTTTTCCTATCAGTCTGTTTAAACGACCTGGAATTGCATTTTGTTCATGAATAAATATTTTAATTTTTAGTAATGAAGAAGCTAAAAGGACAGGAGCAGCAACATACCCCCCACTTCCTATCACAATATCCGGCTTAAATTTCCTTAAGATAAAATAACTTTTAACAGCACCAAGTCCAATGAAAACCAATGATACGAGTGTTCTTAAGCTCTTTACTTTTGCAGGTATTCCTTTCGATAAGACACTATAAAACTTAATTGGATTTTTAATGTTTTTTACTATTTGATATTCTGCACCCTTTCTTGTCCCTATGTACAAGAATTCGGAATTAGGAGAAGTATTTAAAAAAGCTTCATAGATAGCAATATTCGGATAAACATGTCCCCCCGTTCCTCCTCCTGTAAAGACAATTCTGAGTTTTCTCATCTTTAAAAGTATATCAGAAAAAGCATCAGTAATATAATTTATAATGTCTAATTAAAATCAAATGGCTCATTTTCCGGAATATTTCCATAAAGAACTGTTGAAACCCTATCTGTATTCGGATAATTCTCTAAAATTTCATTAATATCTTTTAAGCCTATCTTATCTATTTTTCCAATCATATCATCTATATTTCGTTTCTTATTAAAATATAGTTCTCCGTTTAAAAAAAATCTCATCTTTGAAACATTGTTCTCAAGACTTAATACCAGTGAAGATTTGATATGATCTTTAGATTTATGAAGTTCTTCCTTTGAAATACCGTTTTTTTTTAGAATAGTAACTTCATCCTTTATTGCATTAAGATAATCCGTAATTTTACCGGAATCTGTTATTGCATATATCATGTGAATACCGAACGAATCGTATGAATCAATAAATGAATTCACCGTATATGCAAGTCCTTTATCTTCACGGATCTTTTGAAAAAGTCTGGAACTCATTCCAGCTCCGAGAATATCGTTTAATATCATATAAGCATATCTTTTCGGACTTGTTATCGGTATTGATTCAAAGCCGATAACCGAATATACCTGTTTAATATTCCGATTCCTATGAATAAATGTTCCTGATGCAAATGAGGGTTTGCAATCTTTAATTCCATTTTTAACTTTATCATAAACTTTTGGAAACTTCTTTTCTGCAAGAGATACGATATCTTTATGACTGACACTCCCGACGCAGCAAAGGATTATATTTGCAGGAATATATAGTGTTCCGTATTTGTCAAAAACAGAACCTCTTGAAAATTCGGATACACTTTGAATAGTTCCCGCTATCGGAAGACCAATTCCCGAATTACCGAAAATATCTTTGTAAAAGTATTCAAAAACCTTAGAATCAGGATTATCATCACCCTCTTTTATTTCTTGACAAATAACACTCTTTTCCTTTTCAAATTCAATTTCATCAAAATTTGAATTGAAAACAATATCCGATAAAAGATTAAACGATTCCGGTAACTTCTCATTTATCGACTTGATATAATACTGAGTAATTTCACGACTGGTAAACGCATTCATCCTACCGCCAAGCCTGTCGGAAATTTCGGCAATTTCCTTTTGGGAATATTCATTACTCCCTTTAAAAAGCATGTGTTCTATCAGATGATGAATTCCGTTATTATGCTCTTTTTCATTTCTTGATCCGCTCTTGAGTGTATAACTTAGAGCAAAAGAGGGGAATTGAGAATATCTCTCGGTAATTATTGTCAATCCTGATTTGAGTTTTGTCTTTTCCAATTACGCTCAGTTAATAGACAGTATAAATACAAAAAATGAATTTATTTAATATTTGGGAGCTCCAGTCCATAACCTTTTTTCTTATCCTCCGCTTTAAGAAGAAAAGCAAAAATAACCGCCAATAGAGTAAGACCGATGAATATCAGCCACGTTTTTGTATAATTATAATTTATGGCTTTACCAGCAGCTTTTGCGGCAGCTACACCGGGATTAAGTGCATCAAGTACTACTCCCACAGCAAACGGAATTCCCATTAGTCCCCAGTTTTGAACCCAAAAAATAATTGCAAATGCAGATCCAAGTTGTTTCTCGGGTATTATTTTCGGTACGGAAGGCCACATGGCAGAAGGGACAAGAGAAAATCCTATTCCAAGCAAAATTGCATTTAAGACCGCAATCCATACACTTGTAATAAAAGGGAGGAAATAGATAACATGAACGACAACAAGTATAAAAGAACCAAGTATCATAATTGAAGCACCTTTACCCTTTTTATCATATATACTACCGAAAAGCGGTGTTAGAAATATTGTTCCGAATGGAACAAGACTCGGGATAAGACCTGCCCAGTTTTCAGATATTCCAAATTTATTAACCATTAAATCCGGTCCGTATTTATAAAAAGGAAAAACCGAAGAATAAAAGAGAACACATAAAATTGCAATATACCAAAATCCACGATTATATATAATCACTTTAAGATCACTGAACTTGAATTTATCTTCTTCGTCTTCTGATTTAGAAGATTCATTCAGTTCCAAATCTAATTTTTTATCTAACATATTGTACGAAAAGAATGAGATAAGCCCTATGATTAGAAACAGGAATCCAAATAATATTGGGGTAGAAACGGTAAACATGGATGCAATCTTTGCACCGAATGCCAACGGGACAAAAGAACCAAGACGAGCGATAGCTACCTGCATTCCCATTGCAAGTGCCATCTCCTTCCCCTTAAACCATTTTACTATAGCTTTGGAAGCTGTAATTCCTGCATACTCGACACCTACACCGAATAGAGCATAACCGAAAGATGCAACCATTACCCGAGTATCAAGTCCGAATATTGTTGAATCGGGAGCAAAGCTTCCTACAAACGCATAGTATTTTACCCCAGCTCCTACAACCATAGTGGCACCTGCAGTAATGGAACTAAAACGGATTCCGAATTTATCTAATAAAAATCCTACAATTATTAACATTGCAAGGAATACATTGAACCATCCGTAAGCACTTACAACAATGCCGTAATCAGTGCTACTCCACCCGAGAGAACTTTTTTCAATAATTGATTTTAAAGGTGAAATTATTTCCGTAAACAAGTATCCTGCAAACATTGCAAATGAAACAAGAAACATTGCTGTCCATCGTGTTCGTGGTGAATCTTTTAAACTTTTTTTAATCTGTTCAGTCATTCTGTCTCCATTAACATTTTTTAAAGCCTATTTTAACATCATAAAAAAAAAATAAATAGTACAAAATGGAATATTTCCTATTTATCGGCATTTAAAAACAGCGAAATTGTTTCTACATGAGCTGTTTGAGGGAAAAGATCAATCATAACCAATTCCTTTAAAGAGTATCCGTTTTTAACAAATAAGCTTAGATCTCTTGCAAAAGAAGCTGTTGAACAGGAAATACTTATTATCGATTCCGGTTTAACTTTTACTATGTTTCTCATCACTCCTTTTGGAATTCCCGAGCGGGGTGGATCAACTATTATTTGCTCCACATCAGGTAATGAATACTTTTCAGCGGGAATTCTTAAAAACTCTGCTTCCTTAAACTTCTTTTTTGCCATTTCAACAGATCTTCGATTACTCTCTATCCCTATTACTTTCTCGGATTTTCCAAGTAATAACGGAATAAAAAATCCGTTTCCGGTAAAAAGATCAATGGAAACATTATTGTTCCCAATAAATGAATCTGCTATGTTTAACATATTTTCCCACTGAAACATATTTACTTGGAAAAAAGTATCGGGAGATACAAGATAACCGAATTCACCTATTTTAAGTTCGGATTCAGCGGAATCTTCATTACCTCTCCACGAAAAGATAGTATCATCGAAAGAATCCAATATTTCTTTACTTTCCATCTTAGGTTTTTCGGATAAATAAACATACAATTTATTATCGGAACGGTTGAATAGAATATCAAGTTGATGAAAGAACGGCATAGTATCTTTGCTATTCCATAGTGAAATAAACCTATTTATTTCCGAAGTTACCGTCAAACAATTTCTTATTTCCATCACCTCATTCGTCCCCTTTTTTATAAAACCTATTTTTCCATTGCTCATACCTTTCAATTTAGCTCTTGCTCTATAGTTAAATTCAGGAGATGAATAAATTTTATCAGGTTTAATATCAAGTTTTCCTATTCTCAAAACATCATTTATTAAAATTTTACTTTTTATTTCAAGCTGATCATCATATTTAAGATGAGAGAGGGTACACCCCCCGCATTCTCCATAATATTCACATTCAGAAACAACTCTTTTCG
>Ga0256846_1000342_pt1 | contig 19683 bp, 15 predicted proteins | sample TevniametaG_FD_189098 | JGI IMG/M metagenome (GOLD analysis project Ga0256846, IMG submission 189098) | Tube worm associated microbial communities from hydrothermal vent at the East Pacific Rise, Pacific Ocean - Tevnia | ecosystem: Host-associated > Annelida > Integument > Unclassified ...
CGTCTTTGAATATCATTATAATGAACAGGAAGGCAACGGTTTCACTTTCTATAATTATATCGGTTCCGATTTACAATATGCAATTTCGCGTGCAATAGATGTATATATGAACGAACCACATTGGACAACAATTAGACAGAATGCAATGCGGGCGGATTATTCTTCCGTACGCACTGCGGCGGAATATTTAAAAGTGTTCACTTGGGCATTGGAAAAAGTAAGAGGTGGTAAGAGCATACTCTAAATCATTTTTTTCAATATTATTAATCTTTGTTTTATTTATCAATAAGAAACAATATGAAATCACGCAGAGAATTTTTACAAATAAGTACGGCGGCGGTAATCGGGGCAAGCGTCAAACTTGAAAGCAAACAAATTGACCCATTTTCACCTGACGAACCAAGAAAGCAAGTTAAGCCGGTGGTAATTTCTACATGGAAGCATGGGATTCCTGCTAATGAGGCGGCATGGAAAATATTAAAAAGCGGCGGCAATGCACTTGATGCCGTTGAAGCCGGCGTTAGAGTTCCTGAAGCCGACCCTACCGTAACAAGTGTTGGTTTCGGTGGTTACCCTGATAGGGACGGGCATGTAACACTTGACGCTTGCATTATGGACGAAAACGGAAATTGCGGCTCGGTGGCATTTCTCGAACACATTCTACACCCGATTTCAGTTGCACGTCTCGTAATGGAAAAGACAGAACACGTAATGCTTTCCGGCGCCGGTGCAGAGCAATTTGCATTTGATAACGGATTTAAAAAACGTGATTTATTGACAAAGAATGCCGAGAAGAAATGGAAGGAATGGAGTAAATCGCATCAATACAAGCCGGTTGATTTTAATAATCATGATACGATAGGAATGATTGCAATGGATAAAAACGGCAATCTCTCCGGTGCCTGCACTACTTCGGGACTTGCATGGAAAATGCACGGTCGGGTCGGCGATTCCCCTATAATCGGAGCAGGTATGTATGTTGATAATGAAATCGGTGGTGCGGCGGCAACAGGTAAGGGTGAAGCGGTTATCAAAATTGCCGGAAGTTTTCTTGTTGTTGAACTTATGCGAATTGGCTATTCACCGGCAAGGGCATGCAAAGAAGCTGTTCGCCGGATAGCAAGAAAGCAAAAGGATTTCCGCAATTTCCAAGTAGCATTTATTGCTATGAATAAATACGGGGAAACAGGCTACTATTCACTGCAAAAAGGATTCCAAGCCGCTGTTTACCTCCCTGCAAAGAATGGCAAGAATAATAACAAACTATTTGACTCCGACTATTTAGTGAGATAAAACAATGAAAATGTATGGCAAGATGATATTTGCACCAGGCTTAATCACAGGCAAGGAATTCCTTGGCAAAAGCTTTGACGCATATATAAACAAGCATAAAGCGAGAATACTATTACCCGAGTTTTCCGGCGATTTAACGGTTCTCGGATTCCTTTCTTGTCCCAATCAATTGGATAATAAGATGTTCGATATATCCAATTACAACTCGAATAAATGGGGCATCATAGCCGAAATGCCACAAGGTAAACGTAAGTCTGTCAAAGTTCAAATCAATGCGGCGGGTATTATTTTTGACAATATCAATCCTGATGATGAGGAATTAAAAGACGAACTTCATGACGCATTGAACGAAATAAGCCGAACAATAAACATTATTGGATTGATTTCCAATAGAACTTTTTTACCCGGAATTGATTTCCCCCAAACAACCCGCGAAAGAATTCAACTGACATACAAAGATAATGATAAGTTAGAATATTATTTTGAGCCTGTTACAAATCTGCAAACAAAAGAAACAAAAATTAAACCTATGTATTATTCCCGTTTCAAAGATAGTTTCATTAAACTATCTAAGGGTTATATTCTAAATCCCGTTTATGATATTTTCTATCACGCAGTACAGAATATTCGACACAAGAACTACCGAATGGCGGCAATAGATATGGGAACCTGTATGGATTTATTCCTTGATTATATCGTTGGCAATTATCTGGAAAGATTTATTGAAAAGAGTGCTGTCAATACAATGTTAAGCGGATTATATAATTTCAAGAAGAAACGAATATTCATAAATAATACATCATATTTCAATCACAAAATTCCGAATTTCGATTTCATCAAGGAACGCAATAAGGCTGTTCATGAATTCAAACAACCACCGGCAAGTTTATTGCATAAGGAAATCTACGAAATCTATGATTTACTTGCTAAATTCGGCATACCACTTTTGCTTAAAGATAAAAAAAGTAAATAAAAAAGAGAGCCTGACTTTGCAAAGCAGGCTCTCTTTTGCTAAATAGAAAAATAAACTATTTATTCTCTTTCATAAATTCGTCCATAAATTTGACAAGTGTTTCGACCCATTCATTAGGACAGGCATTATAGATAGATGCACGAATACCACCGACACTACGATGACCTTTCAAATTTTTCATTTGGTATCTTTCCAGAGCTTGCTCAATAAATTTTGCTTCAAGTTCGGCAGTCGGCAAATTCCAAGTAACATTCATTAGAGAGCGGTCTCTTTTATTTGTTACAGTACCTTTATAGAAATCCGAATTAGCATCAATGAAATCATAGAGCATAGCGGCTTTTTTCTCATTATTCTCTTGAATCTTTTTCAGACCGCCGTTTTTCAGGAGCCATTTGAAAGTCCTACCGATAACATAAACAGGATATGCAGGCGGAGTATTGAACAGAGAATCTTTATCAACGTGCGTTTTATAATCCAGCATAGTCGGAATATTTTCATTCTGATTTGCTTCAAGCCAAGATTTTTTAATAACAACCATAGTAGCACCGGCAGGACCGATATTTTTCTGGGCGCCTGCATAAATCAAACTATATTTAGCCCAATCTCTTTCAATTGCAAACATATCGGAAGACATATCGGCAATCAGTGGAATATCACCTGTATCAGGTACATTATCTTTCCATTCGGTACCGTAAATCGTATTATTGGTTGTAATATGTAAATAATCTGTCCCGGGTGTAATTTTGAAATCATCAGGAATATAATTAAAAGTTTTTTCTTCGGAGCTGGCAATAACATTTGTATCACCGACCCATTTTGCCTCTTTGATTGCTTTTTTAGACCAAGCACCGGTATTAATGTAATCCGCCTGCTTTTTCAAAAAGTTCATAGCAATCATGTGGAACTGCAAACTTGCCCCGCCACCAAGAAACAGCACTGCATAATCATCTGAAGAAAGCCCCATAATTTTGAGACAGTCAGCCTGTGCTTCCGTAAATATTTCATCATATTCTTTTGAGCGATGGCTCATTTCCATTACGGAAATTCCTTTTCCTTTATAATCGAAAGCGGCTTCTCTTGCCTCTTCCAAAACCTCCAACGGTAATACCGCCGGACCTGCGCTGAAATTAATTGCTCTTGCCATAATCATTTCCTCTAAATATAATTATCCGAATAATTTTCTATTGTGATGACAAAATTAAGATATTTATTTATATTTACATAAAATTTCATAAGTTTTGCAAACAATATGTTACAATTTATGATAAAAAATGAAAAATTTGTTAAAAATAGGAACATTGGCATTATTTTTTTGCACATTGTTATTGCTTTCGGAGCCACGCGGGGACGACCGTTGGTCTATATATATTCACGATGATAATAATGATACTACATTACCAAAATCTTTCCGCTCTTGGTATTATAAGGAATTTCGGGGTATTCCCGAAAATGTAGAAATAAAAATAAATATAAATGGAGACGGGTGGCGTGGCGGCGAATATGTTGTCCCCGTATATTCCTATTATGGCAGAAAATGGCATAGATTTGAAGAAGATGATATATTTGAAGAATTTAGCGAAGATTCGCATCTATATAATTACAGGATAACCAAATCATTTGCAAAGCCGTTTGTTACGATAGCACGTTATTATCCTTATGATACGGCACGTATTGCTAAGCTGGAAAAACGGCTCTCTTTCAAGCCATATTTCAGAGCAATGCAAATTGGACAAACAGGTATGGGCAGACCATTGAAAATGTTTATTATTACAGACTTTTCCGTTCCGAATAATAAGAAAAAAGCAATATGGATACACGCTCGCACACACCCGTCTGAGACCGGCAGTTCTTTTGTACTCGAAGGCATAATGGAATATATTTTGAAAAAGAAGAGTATTGATGACATAAAGATTAATCTAAAGGAACTTGTGTTCTATATTGTACCTATGCTTAATTATGATGGTGTAGCCGAAGGGAATGCAAGAGTAACACCACTAACAAGTACAGATTTGGAACGACAATGGCTATTCCATAATAAGACGGATAAACGTAAAATATCCGCTAAGGCGGCTATCGAAGTCCGTGTATTGAATAATACAATTAACAGACTACTGGACGAAGGCAATAATTTCATACTTGCGATTAATCTGCATTCGACAAATTCAACAAAAAATACTAATCCATTTATTTTTACAAATTTCAGCAGACACCTTAGCGAACATGGCGCCGCAGGGGACTCTATGTTTGTTTACCATTTGCGTTATGCTTACTTGATAAACCGCTATCTATGCGGCGGACGTCTGAATGTTATTACAAGCTACCGACCATCAAAACCTATGTACAAAAAGCCATACCCCGAAAGCTGGTGGTGGGTTAATTTTAAAGAAAAGGTCGTAGCATTTACATTAGAATCCACATATAGACGACCGGGCTGTTACGATGAAATAGTCAGTTACAAAACCCAACTACAATTAGGGGAAGCAATAGCCAAAGCAATTGAAAAATACTATGAGATATATATCAAAAAAGTAAAGATTACAAATTTTAACCCTTATAAATTTGAAGAGATTGAGAAATATTTTGTTAATCCTTGGAATTAGCAACATAATGTATGCGTCAAGACGTATTATATTTTGGAAGGAAGTATTTTTTCTATAATTTTGAACATAAGAAAAATTAATTTTTATAAATGAATAATGGAGATAAATATGAAAGTACTTGCAAGTGATGGAATTGTGGACGCAGGGGCGCAATTAATAAAAGATGCAGGTTTTGAAATAGTAATTCAGAAATATTCACCCGAAGAATTACTTGATATAATAGCCAATTTCGATGCGATTATTGTTCGCTCGGCTACAAAAGTTACTAAGGAAGTAATAGATAAGGGTGTTAATCTTAAAGTAATTGCCCGTGCCGGTGTAGGACTTGATAATATTAACACTGCTTATGCCAAAGAAAAAGGTATTCCGGTTGTCAATACTCCGGGGGCATCATCTATATCTGTTGCAGAACTTGCTATTGCACACATGTTCTCGGTTGCTCGTTTTCTGAATAGAAGTAATGTGGAAATGCTTGACGGCAAATGGCCCAAAAAAGATTATTCCAAAGGCTTTGAATTGACAGGCAAGACACTTGGATTAATTGGATTCGGCAACATCGGCAAGGAAACTGCAAAACGTGCATTAGGTCTCGGTATGTCTGTTATTGCATTCGACCCATTTGTCAAAGAAACCGATATGAATGTCAAACTGATGACAAAAGACGAGGTGCTGGCAAATGCCGATGTGATTTCTTTGCATATGCCGTTTATTAAATCGGAAGGACCTGCACTAACTTCTAAAGAATTTGCTAAAATGAAAAAAGGTGTTATTATCATTCAGTGCGCCCGCGGCGGAGTTGTTGCCGAAAAAGACTTGCTTGCGGCACTCAATGACGGCACAGTTCGCTATGCAGGTATTGATGTTTGGGAAAACGAACCGATTAGCGAAGCCCAAATGGAATTGGTACGCCATCCGGCAGTATCACTAACCCCGCATATTGGTGCATCGACTGTTGAAGCACAAGTACGAGTAGGTACGGAAATTGCAGAAAAAGTAATTGATGTTTTGAAAAATTCATAAATCCACAGGAGATATAATGGCAGTTTACAGACCCTTTAAAGCATACAGACCAAAAAAAGAATTTGCGGCAGAAGTTGCGGCAAAGCCTTATGATGTATTGAATTCAGACGAAGCACGCGAGGAAGTAAAGGGACACCCCCTATCATTCTTGCATATTGGTAAACCGGAAGTGGATTTAGCTCCTTCAATCAATTTATATGACCCGAGAGTATATCTGAAGGCAGAGGATAATCTTCAGAAACTAATTGATGATAATATTATTGCGCAAGACAAAGAAAACTTTTTCTATATCTATGCACAAACAATGAACGGCAGAACTCAGTACGGCTTAGTCGGCTGTGCCGCAGTCGAAGACTATTGGAATGATGTAATTAAAAAACATGAAAAGACACGCAAAGAAAAAGAAGAAGACAGATGCGAACACGTCAGAGTAACAAATTCGCATTCAGGACCTATCTTTCTGACATATCGCGATATTGATGTTATTAATGATATTGTCGCTAAAGAGATTGAAGCAGAGCCTGAGAACGACTTTGTATCCGAAGACGGCATAAGACATCAGACTTGGGTAATCAAATCTAAAGAAACTAATAAGAAAATTGAGAATATCCTGAGTGAAGTAGATAATTTCTATGTAGCGGACGGACATCATCGTTCAGCGGCGGCGGCAATTGTTGGACGTGAGCGGCGTGAAGCAAATCCAGCTCATACCGGTAATGAGGAATACAATTATTTCCTTTCGGTTTTATTTCCTGCAAGTCATCTTTTCATTATGGATTACAACCGCGTTGTAAAAGATTTGAACGATTTAACTTATGATGATTTCTTTGCAAAACTTAAAGAGAATTTTAATATTGAAGAATCGGGCGTACAGGTAAAGCCGACGAGTAAGGGTGAAATCGGAATGTATATTGCGGGCAAATGGTATCGTATGAACGCCAAAGAGCATTTACGCAGTATCACCGACCCTGTCAATAAACTTGATGTTGCACTATTGCAGAACTATGTGCTAACACCTTTATTAGCTATTGACGACCCGCGTACAAGCAAGCGTATAGACTTTGTGGGCGGAATAAGAGGTTTGGATGAACTTGAACGCCGGGTAAATTCGGGCGAAATGGTGTTAGCCTTTGCAATGTATCCTACATCTGTTGATGAGCTAATGTCTATTGCAGATGCAGGAAAAATTATGCCGCCCAAATCCACTTGGTTTGAACCGAAACTGAGGGACGGTCTTTTCGTACATTTTCTTGATTGACAATGTACATTTTACAACTAATAAGAAAGTAATATAGATATGGCAAACTTGACAACTAAATATCTCGGTCTGGAATTACGCAATCCCTTAATTGTAGGTAGTTGCGGTCTTACAGATGATTTAGTAAAATTGAAGGAAATGGAAAATGCCGGTGCAGGTGCTGTCGTTTTGAAATCTCTTTTTGAAGAAGAAATAGAAATTGAAATGAAAAAAAGTATGGACAATATGTCTGCACCAAGTAATATTTATCCCGAAATTTTCGATATGTTCGACTTAGATACAGTCGAGGATACACTGACAAAATATTTAAGTTTAATTTCAGAAGCAAAGAAAGAATTAACTATTCCTGTCATTGCATCTGTAAATTGTGTCTCTGCAAGTGAATGGACATATTTTGCAAAGAGGATACAGAATGCCGGAGCAGATGCTCTTGAACTTAATGTTTTCTTGATGCCTTCTGATTTTGACAAAACCGCCGAAGATAATGAAAAAATATATTTCGACATAATCAACAAGGTAAAGCAAGAAGTGAGCATCCCCGTTGCTTTGAAGGTCAGTTATTATTTCACTAATCTTGCCGCAATGTTGCAAAAACTCTCGGAAACCGAGATTGACGGATTGGTATTATTCAATAAATTTTTCGCTCCGGATTTCGATATTCATAACTTCCGAGTGGTTCCTGCATTCCTATATTCCAATGCTTCGGATTTAGCAGTGTCGTTGCGATGGATTTCCATTATGGCGGAACGCGTAAAATGTGATTTAGCGTCTTCCACCGGTGTGCATAGCGGAAAAGCGGCAATTAAGGAATTGCTTGCAGGTGCAGATGCCGTTCAGTTTGCTTCGGTGCTTTATAAAAACGGTATAGACTATATAACAACTATGCTCAATGATATAAAAGAATGGATGGATGAATCCGGGTTCGACAGTATTGACGAATTCCGCGGGAAAATGAGCCAAGCAAAGAGTATCAACCCCGCTGTTTACGAACGCGCCCAATTTATGAAACATTACAGCAATAAGTTCTAATTGCAAATAATATAATAAAAAAAGCCGCTCGAAAAAGCGGCTTTTTTGTAACTATCTGATAATTTTCAGTGTATCAACTCTTGTACTGTCTCGTTTCGGTTGTGGTGTTATTGGCTTTTTCACAGGAGCAATACTAATGACAGACTTACTAATACTATCTTGTTTTAGCCGTTCCAATTCTTCTCTTTTCTTTTTCTCCCTAAGCCTACGTTCCTTGTTGAAATCACGAGTTTGTGTCAATCGGACACCGGAGCGAATTACTCCTCTTGCTCTTAATGTATCTTCAGCATAAAGAAAACGCTTGTAATTTACAAGACTACCACGAGCGCCGAGTGGAATTTGAGATATAGGAATTAATGCTTCTTCGACAGCCATAGGATTTTCCGGTAAGTCTGTAATTAATTCCATATTGTTTCTAAGATATTTCCATTTGTATCCGTTTCCGGGTGAAAAATCATAATAATCAATAATAATAACAGGAGTTCCCGAAAATGGAATCGGCTTGTGAGTCGAATCATATTTTTCATTATCAATCCAGTAGTAAAGCCACTTGGCATCGTCCATAAACTGCCTGATACAAGAATGCGAGGCAGGTCTGCCCGGCATAGTGAATTTATGAAAAGCACTGCCGGCTTGCCGATGAAAATTTATCGTATATGGCATATGCCAAGTGCTATCAATAGATGACAAATGGTCTTTCTCTTTCCACCCCATAGAATACCTTCCGGGATAAGACGGTGTCCGCTCCTTGCCGGAATTTACAGCGGCAAAACGAACAAGTTTTCCGTACTCATAGCAGGCATAAGCCTGATATACGGTTGAAATTATAACGATTTTTTTAATATTCTTAGCCCCGGGATAATAATAAGGGAACACACTATAAGCCCTAATATCATCTACTACTGTATCAGGAATAACCACGGCTTGCCCCACACCAATAAAACGCAATTCCTTGCGATTGAGCGTTGTAAAAGCCTTGAATGCCGCAAAATTCCCTTTCTTCCGGCGGAATCTATTAATAATTTGGCGGTAGTGCTGACGATTACGAATAGTATCCAGAGTGTAATTAATCAAAGGAAAAGGTGATTTGGGAATAGTATCTTCGGCAACTGTTTTAGCAACTGACGAGGAATCCGATAATATATCGGACACATCTGTTTTCTTCTCCGGCTCATCGCAGCTGCTCAGAGCAAAAATGAGAAGTATATTTAAAGCAAAAAAAGCAATTCGAGTGAAAATATTCAAATCAATCTATTCCCAATAATAAATAATCTATTTGACGACTAATTTACCTTTGTCCATAATCATTTCATCATCAAAATATACGGTCGGCTTCTTAATGAGTCCGTCCAGATGACTCGAAATACGAATGTTTCCACCCATAGAAACATTATTACCAAAAGCAATATGAATTGTACCGAACACTTTCTCGTCTTCAAGAATTGTACCTGTAAGTTTAGCCTTATAATTAGTACCGATACCGAATTCACCGACAGCAAAAGCATCAAGTCCGGCTTTTGTAAGTATTTCTTCCAATTGCTTTGCCTGTTCGCCCCCTTCGATAGATGTAGCATAGCCCTTTTCGATTTTGACGGTAATATCTTCATCGAGCAAGCCAATACTTGCAAACGAACCGTCGAAGACAACCGTTCCATAAGTTTCACCTTCGATAGGAGCGATAAAAACTTCGCCTGACGGCAGATTGCCGCTTTCACCTATTTTTTTCAGGACACCGGTACTTGCTATTATCTTTCTACCCTCAATAGGCATAGTAACATCTGTACCTTTTTTTGTAGTAACCCTGACTGTATGTACGCCCTTCATTTTTTCAGCAAGGAGCTGAGTAGTTTCAATAATTTTACTTGATTTTGCACTAAGACATCTAATCATAGTATCTTCGCTGATATTAGGCATTGTGGCAACACGCACGCCCAATCTTGATGCAAGACGTCTTGCATCAGTATGAGTAATGGAACGATAGAGAGGAGCAACAACAACATCGACCCCTTTCATCATCTCGGTTACTTGTATAGGCGGCTCTTGCCCGTTCATTTCGCGGGATTTCATTTCGAGATAGAAAACTTCCTGACAGCCACCTTGTGCCGCTTCTTGAAGGTGCCTGCCGATATTCTGCAATTTTTCATCTGTTAATACCAATAATGTTTCGTCTTCGGCTAAGCCAAGGTAATCAAATAAAGCTTTCTTAGAAGCATCCATTAGCTTTTTGTTCAGCTCCATGCTCTCTCTTTCTTATGTTCAAAAAATTAGGTGATATATATAATAAATGTGTGTCATTTTTGACTGATTTCGAGTGCAAAAATACACAAATTTGATTTCAAAAAAAAATCAAAGGCTTTTTAACATTGCCTAATTCAATAACACATATCGGTTCACTTTGTTTCAATTTTTTAATTTTTTTTTTGATGTTAATAATTAATCATTTTATAACAAATAAAATATTTGTAAATTGTTTTAAATGATATTTGTTTAACTATATTTTGTTTAGATTTATGACAGAAGCTTTATCAAATACGATTAGAGATAATAAAGCAACGAGATGGCTTACACTCGGTATTGTCTCAATTACAATGTTTGCCGGATATTTTTTAACCGATGCTATGTCGCCCTTGAAACCAATGCTGGAATCACAATTGCATTGGACAAGCGCTCAATACGGAATATTTACAAGTGCCTATGGTTGGCTTAATGTATTTTTCTTTTTTCTTATTATCGGCGGAATTATTCTTGACAAAATGGGCTTACGTTTTACCGGTATTATGTCCGCCTCAATTATGGTTATCGGTGCATCATTGAAATACTATGCTATTTCAACTGATTTTACAGCAGGTTCAATGATTTTGGGACTTCCATCTCAGGTTGCTCTTGCGGCAGGCGGTTTTGCGATTTTTGCTGTTGGTGTCGAAGTAGCAGGTATTACGGTATCAAAAATAATAGTTAAATGGTTTAAAGGTTATGAAATGGCGCTCGCAATGGGTATGCAAATGGCTGTTGCAAGAATTGGCACAATGATGGCAATGGCGGCACCTGTACCTATCGCTACTTATTTTGATAATGTTTCCGCTCCATTACTTTTTGCTCTTGTTTTACTCGTTATCGGCTTGCTTGCTTTCTTCGTTTACAATGGAATGGATAAGAAACTTGATAAATCAATAGCCGATAGTGGCGAAAAAGTTGAAGAAGAAGCTTTCAAACTTAGCGATATAAAAATGATAATTACAAACAAGGGATTTTGGTTAATTGCTTTGCTTTGTGTTTTATTTTATTCGGCAGTGTTCCCATTCTTGAAATATGCCGCCGACTTAATGGTAAATAAATATTCAATTTCACCCGAGACAGCTGGTTATATACCCAGCCTTTTACCATTAGGAACTTTATTCCTTACTCCTTTATTTGGGGCATATTATGACAAAAAAGGCAAGGGAGCAACAATTATGATTATTGGTGCGGCAATGCTTGTATTCATTCACGGTGTATTCACATTGCCATTATTTGAACACTGGATTGTTGCTGTTATTTTAGTTATGTTATTAGGTGTTGCTCTTTCTCTTGTTCCATCGGCAATGTGGCCTTCTGTACCGAAAATTATACCCGAGAAACAACTTGGTACTGCATACTCATTAATTTTCTGGGTTCAAAATTGGGGACTTATGGGCGTACCTTTTGTAATTGGTATTGTTTTGGAGAAATATTGCATTACAGGCGAGATAACCGAAAACGGACTTACAAGACCTACTTACGATTATACACTACCTATGTTGATATTTGCAGTAATAGGTATTCTTGCCGTGGTTGTTGCTATTTTGCTTAAGCGTGAGGATAGAATCAAGGGATATGGACTTGAACTACCGAATATTAAGCAAGCGGAATAGTAATATCTTTTATTTACATAAGGCATACGGTTTTTATCGTGTGCCTTTTTTTATAAAATAAATGTCTGCTTCTTTCATCAATATAAAACTGAATATGATAATAATTAATAAGTGAGAAATGAAAAAACCGTTTGATATAATTGTTGAAATGGAAAAAGCTGAAATGGATTATCAGGCAATACCAAAAAAATTGACAATCCTTCCTTTGCGTGATAATATTATTTTCCCATATATGATTTTTCCTGTCCTCATCGGTCGCTCTACATCGCTGAAAGCAGTAGCCGAAGCCGTTGAGAAGGATAAATTTATTTTTGTTACTGCACAGAAAAGCTCGGATACAGAAGAACCGGAATTTGACGATATATACAAATACGGTACAACTGCAAAGATTATTCAAGTGTTGAAACTACCAAACAATCTGTTAAAAGTTCTTGTCGAAGGATTATTTGTATCGAAAATCAAACGGAAACTAAAATCTGATGAATGCTTAAAAGGAATTATTGAGCAAGTGCCAATAGCAGATGAAGAAGAAAGTACCGAATTTACGGCAATCGTCCGGCATACGTCAAATTTGTTTTCTACTTATGTAAAAAGCAACTCTAAGCTTCCACAGGATTTAATATCGGCATTCGAGAATATCGAATCACCTGAGCGTAAATTGTATTTTGCCGCCGCCAATATCAATGAAAAGATTGAAGTAATGCAATCTATTTTGGAGCAAAAATCACTAAAAGCGCAATACTTCAAATTATCAACAATATTAGCGGCTGAAATAGAACTTATGCAAATTGAGCAGGAAGTCGATGAAAAAGTAAGTAATACAATACAACAGACACAAAGAAAATTCTATATACAAGAGCAAATACGAGTCTTGCAGGACGAACTCGGCGAAGATGACGAAGCGGCACCGGACATTGCGATTTTGCGTGAAGCAATCGAAAAAGCAGGTATGCCGAAAGCGGCAAAGGATAAGGCAAAAGAGGAACTTGATAAATTGAAAAAAATTCCACCGATGTCCCCCGAGTATTCTGTTAATAGGACTTATATCGAGTGGCTGACTCAGGTGCCTTGGAGCAATAAAACAATGGATAATCTGAACATTGAACATGTTAAAAATATTCTGGACGAAGACCACTACAATTTGGAAAAACCCAAAGAGCGTATAACGGAATTTATAGCCGTATTGAATTTAGCAGGTAGTATTAAGAGGCAAATCCTATGCTTTGTGGGACCTCCGGGTGTTGGCAAAACGTCATTGGGGCGCTCTATTGCACGTGCCTTAAATAGGAAATTCGTCAGGTTCTCCTTAGGTGGGATTAGAGATGAAGCGGAGATACGAGGACATAGGCGTACATATATCGGAGCATTGCCCGGTAAGATTGTCCAATCTATGAAAAAAGCGGGAACGACTAATCCGGTTATATTGCTTGATGAAATTGATAAAATGTCTATGGATTTTCGGGGCGACCCTTCCTCTGCATTGTTGGAGGTTTTGGATCCGGAACAAAATATCGCCTTTAACGACCATTACCTCGAAGTAGATTATGATTTATCAAATGTATTATTTATCACAACGGCAAATGTGCAATACGACATTCCGCTTCCTTTGCAGGATAGAATGGAAATAATTCATTTGAACAGCTACCTTCAGCCTGAGAAATTGGAAATCGCCAAGCGACATATCATTCCTAAACTGTTGCAGGAATTCAAACTTGATAATCTCAAAGTTTCATTCACAGATAAAGCAATTAATAAAATTATTCGCGAATACACTCGCGAAGCCGGTGTCAGAAATTTAGAGAGAGAACTTGCCTCGGTCCTTAGGAAACTTGCCAAAGATATTGTTCAAGATTATTACTCCAAAAAGAAAATCAAAGAAGCTAAGGAAACCGCATTATCAGCTCACCCTGATTTTCAAAAATCAATAAAAAGACGTACATTCAAAATTGATGATAAGAAGATTATTGAATATTTGAAGAAACCGAGATATAAAGACCGACAAGAAAAATTAATTGATAAAATCGGTGTTGCAACCGGACTTGCTTGGACGAGTGTAGGCGGCGAAATTTTACCGATTGAAGTAACCATTATGTCCGGTGCCGAAAAATTAATACTCACCGGAAAACTCGGCGATGTAATGAAAGAATCCGCCAGAGCGGCATTATCGTATATTCGTGCCAATGCCTCATTATTCAAAATTGATGATGATTTCTTTACAAAGAAAGAGATACATATACATATACCCGAGGGTGCAATTCCAAAAGACGGACCTTCTGCGGGAATAACAATGGCAACTGCGCTAATTTCTGCCGCAACTAATATGAAAGTTGCCGGAGATGTAGCAATGACAGGTGAAATCACATTGCGTGGTAACATACTGCCAATCGGCGGATTGAATGAGAAGTTGCTCGCCGCCAAAAGAATAGGTATCAAGACGGTTCTCATTCCTTTTGACAATAAAAATGATATTGACGAAATAAATGATTATGTTAAAAAAGGATTGGATATTATACCAATCAAAACTTATAAAGATGCTATACCTTATGTATTCAGAGATGGCAAAAACCGAAAAAGCAAAAAATAGATGGATGATTACAGAAAATATCTAAATCCGAAAACAATTGCCAGATTGAAAAAAATCGAATTGAAGGCAAAGTTGGTGGTAGAAGGTTTTATCACCGGTTTACACCGTTCACCTTATCATGGCTTCAGTGTTGAATTTTCAGAACATCGCCAATACTATCCCGGAGACGAAGTAAAGCATATTGATTGGAAGGTATATGGTAGGACGGATAAATATTTCATTAAGCAATATGAAGAAGAAACAAATCTTCGTTGTATGATAGCGGTTGATAAAAGCGCCTCAATGAAATATGCGTCCGAAGGCAATATATCTAAATTCGAGTACTCCATCTATCTTGCCGCCGCATTATCCTATATGCTCACTAAGCAGCGAGATGCAGTTGGTCTGGCTCTTTACGACACAAATCTAAAAACATTCCTACCACCCCGCTCAAAGACTTCATATCTATATGAAATATTAAAAACACTGGATAGCACGGAACCCTCCGAGCAGACCGGTACTTCGGCGGCATTAGACGAACTTGCCGAAAGAATCAACCGCCGCAGTTTGGTTGTAATAATGAGCGATTTCCTTGATGATGATATATCTGTAACAAACGCCTTAAAGCATTTTCGCCATAGAAATCACGAAGTTGTCGTTTTCCATATTCTCGACCCACAGGAAATTGAATTCAAGTTCGGTAGCAGTGCAAATTTTGTAGATATGGAGAGTGAAGAAGAAATGATAACACAGCCCTACCAAATACGCAAATCATATAAAGCCGCCGTGGATACATATATACATAATATCCAAAAGGAATGTTATAATCATAATATAGACTATAATTTAATTACTACATCTGACACATTCGACAAAGCATTACGAAAATTTTTGTCAAAACGGGCAAGAATTTAGGGTTTACTTCTCTTTTCTATATTTTCATCATCATCATCAACGACAGGTGGCAATAAATCAATGAGCCATTTATCTTTATTCTTAATAAAGTATTCCTTTGCGGGTTCATACTCATTAGGAATAATCCCGTCAAGAATAGCTTCTTCAATCCGTGTTTTAAGCTGACCTATTACTCTTGAGGGCGGTAAACCTGTAATTTCCATAATCTCATCACCTCTAACAGGAGATTGGAACTCACGCAATTTGTCCTTTTCCTGTACAGTGAGAACTTTCTGAAAAACACTTTCATAATTCTGGAAATACTTAAAAGAAAGACGCGGATTGTTTGTAGTAATATCCGCTTTGCATAGAAGGAATAAATCTTCCAGGGCGCCACCGGCATGGAATGCGAGGCGTCTAACGGCAGAATCAGTAACACCATGGTCCACAAGTGCCATTGGACGCTGATGAAGCCGAACAAGTTTCTCGACATATTCTACTTTGTCCATAGGTAATCTCATACGTCTGAAAACACGCTCTACGTGCCTTGCTCCGAGTTCCTCATGACCGTGGAATGTCCAACCTGTATTCTCATTAAAACGCTTTGTAATAGGTTTAGCAATGTCATGCATCAATGCGGCAAACTTCAACCAAATATTATCGGTCTGTTCCGCAAGATTATCTACTACTTGGAAAGTATGAAGCAAAACGTCTTTATGTTTGAAAACGCGTCCGTCAATATTTTTTTCCTCGACCCCCGCCAAAGCCGCTAATTCGGGGAAGATTAATTTCATCAAACCCGTATCGTGTAGCATATACAGCCCATGGCTTGGCTTTGGAGATGCAAGTATTTTTAGGAATTCATCTCTGATACGCTCCTGCGAAATAATTTCAATTCGTGTTGCCAATCGCTTGATAGCAAAATAACAAGCCTGATGAATCAGAAAACCAAGTTGGGAAGCAAATCGAATAGCACGCAACATACGCAAAGGGTCATCTGTAAAAGTTGTCGGTGGGTCTAATGGTGTTTTTAATATTTTCGACCTAATATCTGTCAGACCATTAAATTTATCGGTAACTTTACCAAAATTATCTTTGTTCAAGCTGACGGCAATAGCATTAATCGTAAAGTCTCTACGGCGTAAGTCATCTTCCAATGTACCTATTGTAACAATCGGCTTGCGACTGTTGGATTTATATTCCTCCTTGCGAGTGCCTACAAACTCGAACTTATACTTACCGATAGGCACCATAGCCGTTCTGAATTTAGGAAAAGTAATTGCTTTCGATTTAAATATTTTTGCAATTTCCTTAGCAAATTCAAGAGCATCGCCGACAATAGTAAAATCAAAATCCGTTCGCTTTTTCTTCAGATAATAATCACGAACATATCCGCCGACAATATAAATCTCGACATTTAATTGGTCTGCAATTTTGCCGATTTGCTTAAGCATAGGTTCTGCAATAATGATTGAATCATCGGCACTGGTAGCGGCGGCTACAACATTTAATGCACTTCTTCTTTTTCTTTTAGGTCGTACTTTTTCTATCATAAAATTCTACAGTAATCTGCCAAACTTTTTATCAAAATCAGTTAGTTTGAAATTCAATATAACAGGTCTGCCATGCGGACAGGCATAGGGGACATTGCATTTCATCAAATCATTAAATAAATTCAGCATCTCATCTTGGCTTAATGTTTTGCCCGTCTTGATTGCGGCTTTACAAGCAAATGATGCTGCTAAGTTATCACGTTTATTTGTGCTTCTTATTTTCTGTTCTTCTTCAAATAATTCAATTATTTCTTTAAAAGTTCTCGTTTCCTCATTTCCGGCAACATCTATCGGCACTCCGCTCAGTATCGCCTTGTTAGGTTCAATCAACTCGAAAATATATCCCAATTGAGTAAGCTCCGTTTTTATTTCCTTTGCAAAACTCATTTCGCTGGGGGTTAAAGATATATCAATAGGAAAAAGGACTTCCTGAGTTTGAGCAAAATGATTATTCATCATTGCCAAGGCTTTTTCATAAATAATTCTTTCGTGTGCCGCATGCTGGTCTATCACAATGCAGCCATCTTCGGTCTGGGCAAAAATATACTTGGAATGCAATTGCCAGAAAAATTGAGCTGAATCAATAACGGGTTGATTATTAAACGCCACTGTTTGCTCGGGTTCAATTATATTATTATCGCTTTTGGCAAAAACCGCATCAAATGCCGTCAATACGGAAGCAATCTCCGCCGGCTTAACACTTGGTTTGAAATCACGAGTCAAGAACTTATCCGTGTGCTTATTAGTAAATGAATCGCTTTTTCTCTGTGATTCAATAATTTCACCGGTTTCCTTATTGATTAATGCAGGATTGTTGTCGGCTGTATTGGACAACGTAAATCGCGGCATACCGGCAGTAGCGGTAGTGTCCAAATTAATTGACGGAGTCATATTATTTTCATTCAAAGCGTTTGAGACAGCCCGTCTGATTGCAGAGTAAACAATTCTTTCGTCTTCAAACTTTACTTCGTGCTTCTGCGGATGTACATTGACGTCATATTTATCAGTATTAATTTCAATATTGATAACAAAAAACGGATGGGCGCTTTTTTCCAGCAAATGCTCGAATGCAGAAAATACAGCGTGGTTAAGCGACTTGCTGATAATACTCCGTCCATTGAGAAAGAGATATTGATTGCTCCGTGATTTTTTTGCAAGCTGCGGTTTGCCGGCATAGCCCCATATCTTAATATCATTTGTAGCATAGTCAAGTTTGATAACGGAATTTGCCGTATTTTCACCCATCAATGTATTTATTCTTTCGAGCAGTGTCCCTTTCTTGACATCGAATATAAGTTTTTCATCATCATAGAAAGTAAGCCTACTATCAATCGCAGATAAACCGAATTTCAGCATAGTATCGGCTATATATCTAAATTCCGTTAAATTTGATTTCAAAAATTTACGCCGTGCAGGTAGGTTGTAGAATAGGTTACGCACAAAGACCTGTGTCCCCTTGTCCATTTGCACGGGTTGAATATTCGGCTCACCCATAGGCTCTACTGTCAATTTCCAGCCATGTTCGGAACCGGCAATACGGGAACGAATTTCGAGATTTGAAACAGCGGCAATGGAAGCAAGAGCCTCACCACGAAAACCATAGGATTTAATTAATTCAAGGTCTTCGATAGTTAAAATCTTACTTGTAGCGTGGCGAGTGATTGAGAGCAATAAATCCTCCTTGCTCATTCCACTCCCGTTATCAACAATATGCAGTAATTGTTTGCCGGCATCTTTTACGCGTACAAGTACAGAATCCGCTCCGGCATCAAGCGAGTTTTCCACTAATTCCTTTACAACCGATTCCGGTCTTTGCACAACTTCTCCGGCGGCAATTTGATTAGCGATGAACTCAGGTAATATGGTTATCTTGCTACAAATAAAGGTTTTTTGAAATTTGCTGCTAAAAAAGAATTAATTTATCAATACTTGACGTAATAACATAACAACTTTTTTATATTTTTCAACAAATACAAAAAAAAGCACATTGATACGTGTATATGATTATGGATAAATATATTGATAAAATAGCAGATGCTTTCCTATTTCGCGAAGGCACACAAGAAGACGAGAACGGCACACTACAACCTGTCGTAACTGTCGGTTCTATTGTTTGGGGTATTATTCTACGTGCTTCAATCATCGTCTTGTTCAGTTTTTTCTTCATTCAGTTTTTTAGATTTCACGGCTATTGGTGGCTTGCGTTATTTATTTTTTGGTTTGCCGCTATATATCCGGGCTGGAAGCAGTTTCAAAACTTTGATAAAAAGATAAAGGACATTGAAGAAAATACTTTATGCGGCAAATGCAAATACTTTGAATCAAGTGGTCAGCTTTGCAAAATCTATGATGAACATATTACAAAAGAATATATCCCCTGCGACGGCTTAGATTGGGAGCCTACTTCATTTGAAGAAGAATAAATAAATCGGTAAAACAAAAAAAGAGCCGCATATAGCGACTCTTTTTTAATAATGCTTTCATCATTCCGTTCGATTGGAAATAATATGCAAATCTCGTTGAGGATATGGGATTTCGATACTATGCTCCCTGAACTGCTTTACAATTTCCTTATTAATTTGATGAATAGTCAAACCACGTAATTCAGGC
>Ga0256846_1000343_pt1 | contig 19676 bp, 19 predicted proteins | sample TevniametaG_FD_189098 | JGI IMG/M metagenome (GOLD analysis project Ga0256846, IMG submission 189098) | Tube worm associated microbial communities from hydrothermal vent at the East Pacific Rise, Pacific Ocean - Tevnia | ecosystem: Host-associated > Annelida > Integument > Unclassified ...
GGGGAGCCGGCATTTCCGGCTTGATCCGGTGGATGGCGTTGCGCCGACGGACCCGGCGACCGGAGATCTCAGCTGACCCGGCCACGACTGATGGCTTCCGCCGGACCCGTGGATACCGACTAAAGAAAAGGCGGTCGGCCCATTCGAATCGGCCCGTCTGGGACCGGTATAATAGATAGACTCGTTACCCAGCTGAATACGCGCCATCGGTTATCGGGTCGATGCCGGCGGGGTCGGGCAGGAGGAAAGATCCCGGGACAGTCGGGAGGCGGATAGCACCCGGACAATCGTCGGTTTGTAGGCGGCGGTTTCGGCCAGCCGATTACCCCTGGATTTCATAAAGAACAGCGATGCGACAAAAAACAGCCCGCCCGCCGCCGGAGATGTCCACGCGGTATCCAGGTTGAAGCGGAGTCCGGCAAACTGTCCGAGAATGGCGCCGGCAATCAGGCAGAGGATGGGAAAAACATAGATGAGAAACGACGCTTTCAACAGTGCGGCGGTTTCCACGCTGACAAGGATGCGATCTCCCACCTTGGCGTTAACCGGGTTGACGGCCTCCACCAGTGCCTCTTCGCCACCCTGGGAGGAACACGAATCCTTCGAAGAACAATGTTTGCAGGCACTCGAACGAATGGTTTTCACCCATGCGCCGGTGGCCGATAATGCGGTGACGACTCCCTCTTCGGTGGCCATGGGTTTATTCCTTTTCCATTGATATCATCATTAATTCACCGGCGCCGACGGTTCGTTCTCTACAGCCGGCGCACTTGTCGCGGCCGCCGGTGCGCCAGTCGGTACGGCCGGCGCAATACCCGTATGCTGATAACAGATGAGGCCGCACTGCAGACATCTGTCCGCTTCCGCCCGGGCCATGGTTTCAGAAAAGCCCGTTTCCAGTTCCGTACAGCCTGGCTCGTCGCAAAGGGGCATGATCCGCCGGGGAACTTCAGCCACGTCATGGACGGTATCCACATCCTGAATCACTGATACAGGGGTAAGGACATTTTCCGGCAATGTCAAGGAGACACCATACATCGTCTGATGAATGGCTGCCGCCGCCCGGCGCCCGGCGCCAATGGCATAAATAACCCCGGAAAAATCACTCAGGACATCCCCTTTGGCAAGCAGCCCGGTCTGATCATAGAGGGCCGGGTCTTTGTAAGATTCGAACGCTTCCCATTGCCAGCTGATATCGGCCGTATCCGAAACGAATTCTCCGGCCTTTTGCCCGGCCGGATCATCGCCGTCGCATGCGGCATCCGCCTGCGACCGGGTAAAAATCAGCTGCGGGAACCGCCCGGAAGCCAGAACAAGGGTATCGGCTGCCATCACATCCACCTCCCGGCGCTGACGGTCGGTCACTTCCACATGCGTCAGACGGCTTTTTTCTCCAAACAGGCGGGTGATCCCGGCATCGAAGCGGACGTCCACGCCGGCGTCTCGTAACTGCGCCCGCTGTTCTTCGTTGAGCGGGGAGTCGGATTCCGTCTCCTGGAACAGGATGGCCACCTTTTCGGCCCCCATTTCACGGCTTTTCTCCGCAGCCTCAATGGCCGCCGCTCCGCCGCCGGCAATAACCACACGGGATCCCACCCGGGCATCGCCGTCGATTTCCCTGCCCAGGCGCAGCAGGTCAATGAGCAGCCACATCCCCTGGACCGGATTTTCCACTTTTTTGCCGGCGCCGCGCGCCAGCCGGCTGTCCCACCCGCCGGTGGCCAGAAATACGGCTTCAACCCCCGTTTCCAGCAGGGAATCCACAGAAAAATCATCCCCCAGCGTTTTGCCGGTTTCCGCGCGCACCCCCATCTCCAGAATCCCTTCGATATCCCATTCAAGCGTGTCGGCCGGGAGCCGATTGGCCGCGATGGCGCTTCGCAGCAACCCGCCCAGCTGATCCGTGGATTCATAAATCGTCGTCTCATGGCCGAGCCGGGCCATGAAAAAAGCCGTGGAAAGCCCTTCCACTCCGCCGCCGACGATGGCCACGCGGCGACCCGTATCCGGCGCCTTGTAGGGCAGGATCCGTTTATCGACATGTTTTTCGTAATCCGCCGCAAACCGTTTAAGATAATTGATGGCCACGGGTTCGTCAGCCAGCTGGCGCCGGCAGTCATTCTCGCACGGCCGGGGACAGATCCGTCCGATGACCGTGGGCAGGGGATTCCGTTCCTTGATGACCTGAACGGAACGATGGTAATCGCCCAGGGAAATCTGGTGGATGTATTCGCAGATATCAATTCCCGCCGGGCAGGCCCGCTGGCAGGGGGTCGTGCAGTCTTCGGTTGTATATTCCCGGATAATCCGCCGGGTCACCGACGAGAGGGTAATGATATGTTTGGGGCAGACCCGTTCACAGGCCCCGCACCCCGTGCATTTTTCTTCGTTGACCCGGGGCAGTCCATCCGGCCCCATGCTCAGGGCGCCAAACTGGCAGACCTTGACACAACTGCCCAGTCCCAGGCACCCGATGCTGCAGACTTTCATTCCCCCGCTGAGCAGCGCCGCCGCCCGGCAGTCGCTCAACCCGTCGTAAATATATTTAACGTCCGCATCCTTGACGCCATAGGTGCATCCCGGCCGGGCCACATCGGGTTCCCTGGCTTCGACACTCATTCCCATCACGGCGGCAATGGCTTCGGCCACTTCCGGCCCGGCAGCCACACAGGAATTGGGTGCCGATTTTCCGGCCACAATCGCTTCGGCATTCGAGCTGCAACCGGGATACCCGCACCCGCCGCAATTGGCGCCGGGAAGCACCTCATCCACTGCCAGAATCTTGGGATCGACATACACGTAAAAAATCTTGGAGGCAAATGCCAGACCGACACCGACAATGATGCCCATGATTCCCATAATGCTGATGGCGACAACCATGCTCTTTCTCCTGATTTGCAGACCTGTATGATTACCTTGTATATGGGATGCTTAATACGCCAATTCATCGCCCTTGGCAAGGAGCCAGTTGATATTTTCCAGCCCCCTTGCGGCCGGGCATCCGGTTATTAATGGGCAGGCGCCTCGGCAGCCAGGCAAGGCATGGCGGGGAAGCGATCCGGCCCGGTTTCTAGTCCGGGGCCGGCGCCTTTCGGGCCGCCGTCCCCCAGTCGTGCTTGTCTTTGACCAGGTCCACCATCAGAGATGTTTCCGTGGAAACCACGCCGTCGATCCGGCTGATCTGCTTGAAAATCACCTCTTTGAACTCGGCCAGTGAACGGACGACAAAATCGGCATCAATATCCGTGCCGCCGGTTGTCAGCGCGATCCAGATAATCGCATCTATTTTCCGCAGGGATTCCAGAACCGAATCGGACTTTTGAAGATCGATCTTTATTTTCAGGTTGCCGACAATTTCAAACCCGAGATCGATGGGATTGGCCACAGCGACGATGCGGATAATGCCTTCGTCCAGAAGCCGCCGCAGCCGGCGCCGCACGGTAAATTCCGATGACCCCAGTGATTTTGCCAGGGCCTTGCTGGGCGTCCGTCCGTCTTTCTGCAACAGTTCAATCAGCCGGCAGTCCAGCGCATCCAGTTTTTTTCCAAAAGTATGTTTTGCCATGTTGCGCCACCCGTTTTATATAAAAAGATAAATATTTGTCATATTTTATATTTTTATGGGCATATACATCCAATTAAATGCTATAATCAGATATTTTCATATTGACATCTATACGATGGCGACGTATTAAGCACCCTGTTCACACGATCCTGTAAAAAAGGAGCTCATATGAAAAAAATAATTGTTATCGGAGTCGGCGCCCAGGGCAGCACAATTGCCATGCGGCTCGACGAACACCCCCAGGTATCCGAAATTATCTGCGCCGACTACGATCTGGACGCGGCCGACAAATTAAGCCGCTCCCTGCGCAAAGCCCGGCCGGCCCGTGTTGACGGCAGCGATCTTAACGCCGTGACTGCAGCGGCCGAAGGATGTGACCTGATCATCAACGGCCTGCCGCTGGAATACGACCTGATCCTAATGGAAGCGGCCCTCGCCGTCAATGCCTCCTATCTGGATATGGCCGGTCCCATGGAAGATATCGGCTTTGTGGAAAGCTACCAGATGATTTTTTCCGAGTGGCATGAAAAATTCAAGGCCCGGGGGCTGACGGCCATGGTCGGCTGCGGGTCGTCGCCGGGCCTGGCCAATCTTGTTGCCCGGCAGGCTGTGGAAAGGGTCGACCGGTGCGATCACATCGGCATCTATATTTATGAAGGCTTATGGGCCAAACGCTTTACCCCTTTCTGGTGGTCGCCGCAGGTGGCATTTGGTGACATGGCGTTCCGTACGTTCCGGTATGAAGACGGCCGGATCATCACCGACAACCCGTTCAGCCGGCCGAAGATGATGACATTCAAGGGAATAGATGAGCCGGTCCGCATGGTCGATCATGAGCACGACGAACCGATCACCATGGGGCTGCTGGCCGACTCCGTTCTCAAAGGGGTCAAGAACGTTGAATTTAAATACGGCGGGCCGCATGTGGAGCTGTCCCAGTCGCTGTACAACATGGGCCTGCTGGGCAGCGTGCCGGTGGCCGTAAACGGCACCGAAGTCGTCCCCATGGATCTGGTACTCAAATTGTGCCCGCCGGCGCCCCGGTTTCCCGATGAAATCAAGGCCATTCTCGACGAAGGGCTGATCCAGGAAGACGGCGCTTTTCTGATCCGGGTCGAAGGCACGCGAAAGGACAAACCCATCCGGATCGACTGCTACGTCAACACCCCGGGACTGGAAGATGCGTTCTCCCGGTCCGGCCTGAGCCACGAGGCCTACCTGACCGGGCAGTGTGCGGCGGTATTTGCCAAGATGCTGGTGGAAGACGTCTTTCCGACGGGTGGGCTTTTCGTTCCGGAGCAGCTGCCCGACGATTCCCGCCTTTTCTGTTTTCAGGAGCTGGCCGGGCTGGGAATTACGGTTGACGAAATCGTTGAGAAGGTGATTGCCTGACGGCAATCATTCTGTCGCAAAACCATATCAGATGGATTCGACAGACCCGTTTTATCCCGTACGCCAGCCCGTCATGCCTGACACAGCGCACAGGATAAAACAGTCCGATGTGAACGGTTAAAAGGCTTGCCACCGATTGCCCATTAATCCGAAATAATCTTTTTCAACTGCTCAAGGGCTTCGGCCGGCATGCTGAAGCTGTGTTCGGGGCCGGGAAACGACTTCTCCAGGACTTCCTGCTTATATTCCTTGATGGCCCCGATAATGGTGGGCCGGATGCGGGTATATTGTTTGACGAATTTGGGAATGAATTTGTCAAACAGGCCAATCATGTCATGGGTGACCAGAACCTGACCGTCTACATCGGCGCCGGCTCCGATACCGATCACCGGGACCTGGACCGCTTCGGCCACCAGCTGGGCCAGCGGCGCCGGCACGGCTTCGATGATCATGGAAAAGACACCGGCATCTTCCAGGGCCCTGGCGTCATCGATGATCTTTTTGGCCGCTTCGGCATCCTTGCCCTGCATTTTGAATCCGCCCAGGGCGCTGGCCGTCTGGGGGGTCAGTCCGATATGTCCCTGAACGGGAATGCCGGCCTTGACAATGGCCTCGACCGTGGGCGCAAAATCGGTCCCGCCTTCCATTTTAACCGAATCGCAGCCGCCTTCTTTCATCAGCCGCCCGGCATTGATGATGGCATCACGGATGGCGGTGTTGTAGCTCATGAACGGCATGTCGCCCACCACATGGGCATATTGACATCCGCGCATCACCGCCTGGATGTGATGGATCATGTTCGCCATGGTGACGGCGACGGTGCCGTCCAGCCCCATTACCACCATGCCCAGGGAGTCGCCCACCAGGACGATATCCACCCCGGCTTCATCGGCCATGAGGCCGAAGGGGTAGTCGTAGGCGGTCATCATCACCAGTTTGCGGCTATCTGTTTTGGCTTGCTGAATGTCCTTAACCGTTACCTTTTGTCGGCTCATTTATGCTTCTCCTTTTAAAATATTGATGGTTTCCATGTCACAGGTCAGCCGCGGATCTTCGCGGATATTTTCTTTTTTATTTCTTTGTGTTTAAACATAGCCGGGTTTATCTGTGTAAATCTGCGGCTGAATAGTTACATTTCTATTTATTTTTTTCCGTAATGCGCCTGCAATGTTTCCACCAGGGCCGTCAGGGTGCCGTTGACCGGCGTAGCCACGCCGCACGCCTCAGCTTCGCGCACCACGGCGCCGTTGATCGCGCTGATTTCAGTCAGCCGCTGATTGTCGACATCCTGGCCCATGGAAGACCGGTTGGCAGCCGTGGCGTCCGCCACCTGGAAAACATGGTCCACCACATCATCGGCCACCGGAACGCCCTTGGCCCGGGCCACGGCCACGGCCTCTTCCACCGCGTTTCGGGACAGGTTCCGGGTCACATCCAGATCGAGAATCTCACCGTTTTTAATCCCGGTCAGGGCCGTGATGGCATTGATGCCGACGTTGATGAATAACTTGTGCCACACCAGGGCGTGGACATTATCGGCCACCTCGGTCTCAATCCCGGCCGCGGACAGGACGCCGGCGACTTTTCCGGCCATGATCCGGTCTTCACCGGCCCAGGGGCCGATCCGGGTGGGACCGGTCCCGGCATGCCGGATTTTTCCCGGCCCCAGCAGGGTGGCCCCATGGGAAGTGGTGCCGGCCAGGACTTTCCCGGGGTCCACGGCCCGGCCGAGGATATCGGCATTGCCCATGCCGTTCTGCAGGGTCAATACCCATCCGTCCGCATCCACGAGCCGGGCGGCGGTGTTTCCGGCCGCTTCGGTTTGCGTTGATTTCACAAAAACGATTACCAGATCCACTTTTCCGATAACGGCCGGATCGGTCGTAGCTCTGGGACGGACCACACGGGGAACGCCGTCACGTTCGATGGTCAACCCGTTTGCGTTCAGCGCATTGACATGATCCTCCCAGACATCGAGCAGCCAGACCTCGCGTCCGGCTTCGGTCAACAGGCCGCCGAACAGGCTTCCCATGGCTCCGGCGCCGATAACGGCTATCTTCATTTTTCACCTCCCTGACCGTCGTTCAGCCAACAGGCAACGGCGTGTTCATCGGTTACATTGATTAATTTCGGTTTTTCCACCCGGCACCGGTCAAACGCATGCGCGCACCGGGGGTGAAACGCACATCCCGGCGGCGGATCAATGGGGCTGGGCACATCCCCTTCCATGGCCGCCGGCTGGATCCGGTGGGCCGGGTCCGGCCGCGGGACAGCTGACAGCAATGTGGCCGAATAGGGATGCCGCCGGTCGGAAATAAACAGACCGGTGGGCGCCACTTCCACAATCCCCCCCAGATACATGACGGCAATACGGTCACATATATGTTCGACCACGCTGATATCGTGCGAAATAAAAATATACGACAGGCCGAATTCGTCCCGCAGGTCTCCCAGCAGATTGATCACCTGGGCCTGAATGGAGACATCCAGCGCACTGACCGGTTCGTCGGCCACGATCAATTCCGGCCGGACGCACAGGGCCCGGGCAATACCGATGCGCTGCCGCTGGCCGCCGGAAAATTCATGGGGAAACTTCTTCTGGTCGTCCGGCCGCAGTCCCACTTTTTGCATCAGATCGGCGGCCACCTGGCGGCGCTCGGTCCGGCCTGGTTTTCCGTGGGCCAGCAGCGGTTCGGTGATTATCGATGTCACCGTCATCCTTGGATCCAGGCTGGAATACGGATCCTGAAAAATAATCTGGATCTTCTGCCGATAGGGGCCCAGTTCCCGCCGGTTTAAATGCGTGATATCTTCCCCCCGGAACAGGATCCGCCCGGCCGTGGGCTCGATCAGGCGCACAATCATCTGCCCCAGCGTGGTTTTGCCGCAGCCCGATTCACCCACAACGCCGAAGCTTTCACCCTTGCGCACGGAAAAGGACACTCCGTCCACAGCCTTGACCCAGGCCGTGGGTTTGGCGAACAGGCCGCCGCCCATTGGAAAATGTTTGGCCAGATCTCTGGCGACAATCAGATCGGACAGCGACATGTCAACGCCTCTTTTCCGGGTGCTGCATGAGCCAGCAGCGGACCTCATGGCCATCGGCAACCGATGATACGTCCGGCCGTTCTTCCCGGCAGCGGGCAAACGCATGGCGGCAGCGCTGGGCAAATTTACACCCCGCAATCGGTTCGGTCAGGGGGGGAACGGTACCCGGTATTTCGGCCAGACGGGCGTGGCGGCCCTGCGCCCGGCTGCCGATTTTGGGAATCGACTGGAGCAGCCCCCGGGTATACGGATGAAACGGCCGGCTGAACAGATCGATCACTGCCGCCTGTTCCACGATCTGCCCCGCATACATCACCATGATCCGCTGAGCCACCTGGGCAATCACGCCCAGGTCGTGGGTAATCAGCAGAACCGACATGCCGAATTTTTCCTTCAGCCCACGCATCAATGAAAGGATCTGGGCCTGTATGGTCACATCCAGCGCCGTGGTCGGCTCATCGGCAATGAGGAGCTTGGGGCGGCAGACCATGGCCATGGCGATCATCACCCGCTGGCGCATCCCGCCGGACAATTGGTGGGGATAGTCGTTCAGCCGCTTTTTCGCCGCTGGAATTTTAACAAACTCCAGCCAGCGGCGGGCTTCATTTAAGGCATCCGTTTTTGACAACTGCTGATGAACCCTCAGGGGTTCGGCCACCTGCCGGCCGATGGTGAGCACCGGATTCAGCGACGTCATCGGCTCCTGGAAAATCATCGAAATCTCCCGGCCCCGGATCTGCCGGAGCTGATCCGCGTCCAGGTCCAGCAGGTGTTTATCCTCAAAACGGATTTTTCCCCCGGCAATCCGGCTCGGCGGCGAGGGAATCAGTCCAAGCATGCTCAGCGAGGTCACACTTTTACCACACCCCGATTCGCCCACCAGCCCGACCGTTTCTCCTTTATCGATATGAAACGTCACGCCGTCCACGGCCCGGGCAACGCCTTCAGGCGTATCGAATTCTACACAGAGGTTCTCGATATCCAGCAGCCGGGTCATTCAGCGGCTCCCGGATACAGGTAGTAAAGGGCCGCCAGTGCATAGATACGGGCGGTGTCGATCAACTGCGCAATGTCCACCCACTCATCCACCTGATGGGGAACTTCACGGTCGCCGGCGCCCATGGTGACTATGGGAATATCTTTCAGCGCCCACAGAAAGGTGCCGTCGGTGGCGCCGGGCACCCCCCCGTAAACCGGCGGTGTGTGCCAGACGGCTCGGGTGGCCTGGTCGGCGGCCCGTACCACCGGATCGGCGGGATCGGTCCGGGTGCAGGTACGATCGGTCAGAAAATCGACGTAAATATCCAGCCGGGGATCCCGGTCAATGCCCAGACGGGTGTTCAACGCTTCGTAGTGCTGCTGTATCTGTCTGGCCGTGTCCGCGGCCAGCGCCGTCAGCCGGGCGCGAATCGCATCATGGGACTGGGATGGAATCGTCCGGATATCGACCAGCAGGATCGCTTCGGACGGCATCACGTTCAGCTGGGGGGCGCCGGTGGGCGGCGCCTGGATAACGGTGGGCGTAAAACTCGGCCACCCCAGATGCGCATCCCGGCCGGTGGCGGCCACGGCTTCTTCTTCCAGCGCCTGCAGGCCTTCGATCAGGCGGGCTATCGCCGGTGCGGTATTCAGCCCGGCCAGCGGCATGGCGCCGTGGCTCATTCGCCCGGTCACGGTGAACCGGGCCCGGATGGCCCCTTTCTGCGAGGTGCAGATCAGGCCGTCCTGGGGTTCGCAGATAATCGCACCGGTGACGGCATCGGCGTGGCCGCGCGCGATAAAATCGTGGACCCCGAGCATCTGATCCTCTTCGTCGCACAAGACGCCGCCGATGATCGATCCGGCCAGGGGAATCCCCGTCTGCTTCAGCGCGGCCATGGCGACAAGCATGGCCGCCAGATTCCCCTTGGTATCGTTGGTGCCGCGGCCGTACATGCGGCCATCGACGATTTTCGCGCCAAACGGATCGTCATGCCAGACCGACGGATCGCCGGGGGTGACCACATCGGTATGGCCCTCGAACATCAGCACCCGGTCGCCCGGTCCGGCGGCATAGGTGACAATCACGTTGGGACGCCCCGGTGCCACCTCGTCCATTTCTGCGTCAAATCCCCGGGACCGTGCCCAGTTCAGGACATGCTCGGCCGCCGGCTGCTCGCTGGTGCCGGCTTCCGGGTCCCAGACCGAGTTGATTTTCACCAGATCGGCGGTCAGCTGGACCACCGCATCGCCATCCACGGCATCGATCACCCGGGTGATCAGCGCTTCGGGTATCATTTCCGACATTTTTCTATGCTATCCTTTTTCTGTTTTCAGGCGCGCACCCGGATCATCTTCGGGTCCAGCGTGTCCCGCAGACCGTCCCCCAGCAGGTTGAACCCCAAAACGGCCCAGGCAATGGCCAGGCCGGGGAAAACCGCCATCCAGGGCGCCATGTCCATAAAGGTCTGCGCTTCGTTGAGCATCCGGCCCCAGGAGGGGTTCGGCGGCTGGGTGCCCAGGCCCAGGTAACTCAGCCCGGCCTCGGCCAGGATGGCGACGGCAAACTGAATGGTGCCCTGGATGATCAGCGGCGATAAAATATTCGGCAGGACATGCTGCCGGACAATGGCCCACTCGCTCCGGCCGCAGGCCCTTGCCGCGGCAACATACTCCCGTTTCCACGTCGTTGTGGCCACAGCCCGGGTGAGACGGGAAAAGATCGGGATATAAAAAAGACCGATGGCAAACATGGCGTTAATCACCGACGGCCCCAGGATCGACGTGATGAGAATGGCTGACAAAACGGCCGGAAACGCGAACAGCAGATCGGAAAAACGCATGATCGCCTCATCGGCAAACCGGCCGTAGTAGGCGGCGGCAAGCCCCAGCAATACGCCGATTCCCATGCCGATGGTCACGGTCACCAGCCCGACGACAATGGAATTTACCGCGCCCACCATCACCCGGGACAGAATATCCCGGCCGTATTGATCGGTTCCCAGCGGGTGCTGCAAAGATGAAAATTCCAGCCGGTGCCGGGGGTTCATGACATTGGCGCTGTAGGGCGTCCAGACCAGGCTCAGCAGCGCCATGGAGACGACGACTGCCGATAAAATAAATCCCACCAGAAAATTTTTGTTGCCGAAAAAGCGTTTCATTATTCTCTCGTTCCAGCGTGCCCGGTGGCGGCCGGTCATCCGGTTTCCGGAAGATCGTTTCCGGCGCGGCTATGATTTCCGGAAGCGCGGATCAATAAAAGCATAGGTAAAATCAACCACAAAATTGACGATAATAACGGCGGCAGCCATAAACACCACGATTTCGCGGACCACGGGCAGATCCCGCTGGCCGATGGCCTGAAAAACCAGCCGTCCCAGCCCCGGCAGGTAGTAGACATTCTCGATGATGATGGCGCCGGCCATCAGCTGCCCCAGCTGAAGACCGAGAATGGTCAGCACCGGAATCAGGGCGTTTTTCAGGCCGTGGACATAGACAACGGTCCGTTCCCGGAGCCCCTTGGCCCGGGCCGTACGGATATAATCCTCGCGCAGTACTTCCAGCATGGAAGATCGGGTGAGCCGGGTAATGATCGACGCCCGGATGACGCCCAGGGCAAAGGCCGGCAGCAGCAGCGCTTTGACCGATCCCCAGAAACTGACATCCCACCCGGGAAATCCTCCGGCGGAAAAAATGCCCCATTTAACGGCAAACAGCAGAATCAGCAGAATCCCGAGCCAGAACTCCGGCGTGGCCAGCCCCAGCTGGGTAAAAGCCATCACGATCAGGTCCCCCTTTTGGTTCTGCCGCTGGGCCGCATAAATGCCCAGGGGGATTGAGATCATCACGGCGAACGCCATCGCCATCAGCGCAAGGGGGCCGGTGACCGCCAGCCGGGACACAATCAGATCGTAGACCGGCATATCATAATTAATGGACTGGCTGCCATGCCCGGTCAACAGGCCCCCGATCCAGTGGCCGTACTGGGTCCAGAACGGCTGATCCAGCCCCAGCTGGGCCCGGAGATTGGCCAGGGTTTCCGGTGTGGCGTTAATACCGAGAATAATCTGCGCCGGGTCCCCCGGTAAAATAAAAAGCACGGAAAAAACGGTCAGCGAGATGACGAAGAGAAGCAGTATCAGAATGATGATATTTTTAAGCAGGTAACGGCGCATGGACGGTGTTTGAAAAGCTCTTGATTTAGATTACTTTCAAATGGCGCCCTGCCAGCGGCAGAGCGCCATCTTCACGCATATCACAGTTGCGTTGCCACAATGTGGCGCAGCGGATTACTTTTGGCGCCATACCTCGGTCATATCCAGCGCAATCGTGGGCGCATTTTTCCAGAAGCCCATGACATCCGCCTTCATGGCCCTGAGCGCCGGCGCGGAAAAGAGATAGCCGTTGACGGCATCTTCGGCAATAATTTCCTGACATTTGCCGAACAGGGCCGCCTTCTGCGCCTCGGTGGCCGCTTTCAGCGCCTTGGCGTAGGTCTCCTGGAATTCCTTGGAATCGTACTGGAAGTAGTAGTCAGGTTTGGCGTAGATGCCGATATCCCATGCTTCGGCATGACCGATCATGGTCAGCTCGAATTCCTTCTTTTTGAAGATCCGGTCGATCCACTGCCCCCATTCAACAATCTCCACTTTCAGTTTGATGCCGACCTTACCGAGCATGTCGGCAATCACTTCCCCGGCCCGCTTGGAGTAGGAGTAAATCGCCGGCAGCTTGATGGTGGCGCTGAACCCGTCCGGGTAACCGGCCTCCTTGAGAAGCTGTTTCGCCTTTTCGGGGTTGTAGGGAAATTTACCGGTCAGATCGACATAGTACGGCGTTCCGGGCGACCAGTGGGAACCAATGGGCGTGCCGTAACCGAACATGACCAGATCAACCACGGTCTGGCGGTCGATGGCGTAGGCCATGGCCTGGCGGACTTTCTTGTTGTTAAACGGTTTAACCTTGTTGTTGGTGGACATGATCACCTCGGACGTCGACGTGCCGAAGGTCACTTTGAAGCGCTTGTCCTTGCTCAGCGTCATGGCCGACTCCGGGGCGGCGATGGAAGAAATCACGTCGATATCGCCCGCCTTTAAAGCGGCCAGCTGCGCACTGGCATCGCCGATGAACTTGAAAACCACTTTGTCCAGGTAGGGCAATGCGGAATTCCAGTAACCGTCGAAACGGGCCATGACGACGCTGTCACCACGTACCCATTTGACAAACTTGAACGGCCCGGTACCAATGGGATTCGATTTCGCATCTTCATAACCCTTCATCGGCAGCATCACCGCATCACCTTCGGCCATGTGGGCAATAAAGAGGGCGTCGACATCTTTCAGCGTGATCACGAGCGTGTCGGCATCCGGGGTATCCATCTTGACAATCCCCCGGAAAAATTCCGGATGCGCATTGACGGTGTCCTTGCTCATATCCCGGTCCAGATTCCACTTGGCCACCTCGGCATTAAAAGCTTCACCATTGTGAAACTTCACCCCTTTGCGCAGGTGAAAGGTGTAGACCTTGCCATCGGCGGACAGATCCCAGCCCGTGGAAAGTCCCGGAACGAATTCCCCCTTCCGGTTCACCTTGACCAGGCCTTCATAGATGTTCGCGTAAACGACCCGGTCAATGGCCGCGGCCGTGTTGGCCGTGGGATCCAGTCCCGGCGGTTCGGCCGGCTGGCAGACGATCATGCTGCCGCCCTTGACCGGCGTATCGGCCCCGGCCACAGCCGGCATGGCCATCAGTGCAAGTGCTGCCATCAAAAGTACTGTTTTTTTCATCATCCTGCCTCCTTCTTTGTTTTCCGGTTTTGCTGACGCAACCGGCGCATTTTTACGGCTGTCGCTCTTCCAGCTCATTAAAAGCGGTCATCTGATTCATCCTCGCTGCTTCCAGAACACCATGAATAATGGCCCGGGCCACACAATCGGCAATGGCATCTCCCAGGTCGGTTAATGTCTGAGCGCATGGCGCGGCAAAAACACCGGGCAGCGCAGGTTCACCGGCGTCAGCAGGTCCGTTTCCCGCGTTCCCGGCGCGGCGCTTCGAATATTCACACCGGCCACGGCGCCATCCGGACATAACACGACCGTCACGCCGCAGGCCGCTGACACATCGGCATACTGGCTCACTAAAATCCCATTAACATCGGTCAACGCATCATTACCTTCGCTCATCGTGCGGATAGCCGCTCCCCTTGACCGGCTGGCTTACCTGTATCCAGGTGCTGTTATTGAAACCTGTTCTCAAACCGATGTCTAACAGACCTTGATAAAAGTAGCATACGAAAATCGAGGTTGTAAACAGGTTTCTTATTATGATTCGTATACGTATCGCCCATTATCCGGAGTCGCCCCCGCCGCCATGATCTTTGCGGCCAAACCGGCGCTCTGTCAAAGCCTGACAATACCGGTGCCGTTACCCTGCTGCGAAGGCAGTCCGCCCTGCCCGGGTTGGCGTCAGGGCCGGACTATGCCCGGGCGGAGCCGGGCCTTTCCGTTGCCGATACGTCATTCTGTTTTCCAAGCGGCAGGGTCACGGTAAAAACGCTGCCCCGACCCGGCTGGGACTGCACGATAATATCGCCCCCATGAGCCCGCGCCACTGCCCGGCTCAGGGACAGGCCCAGCCCGGCACCGATCTGGGAGCGGCTTCGGTCGCCCCGGTAGAAACGGTTGAAGATATGGGGAAGGTCCTGTGCGGAAATACCGGTGCCGGTATCGCGAAAGACGATCAAGGCCCGGTTTTCATCCGGGGAGGTCTTAAGCGAGATCGTTATCCGCCCCCCGGCCGGGGTATACTTGACGGCATTGTCCATCAGGTTGGCTATCATCCGCTGCAACAGTTTTATATCCCCCGATAAATAGATCTCCGTGGCGGGCAGTTCATGGGAAAGGATGATCGCCTTGTCTTCGGCCAGGGGCTGGAACAGGTCGCAGGCGCCGTTAACCAGGGCGGCCAGACCGACTTTTTTCAGGTCCAGCTGCGCCGCGCCGGCCCGGCTGCGCGAAATCAGCAGCATGGTGGTAATCATATCGAGGAGCCGGTCACACTCTTCAATCGTGCTGGCCGCCATCTGCCGGTAGTCGTCCATGTCCGTTTTTGTGGTCAAGGTGATTTCCGCCAGACCTCGGATCCGGGTAATGGGGCTGCGCAGATCATGGGCGATATTGTCGCCCATCTCCCGGATGCCGGTGATAAGGGCTTCGATCCGGTCCAGCATCCGGTTGAACGTTATTGCCATCTGATCGATCTCGTCACCGGCGGCTTTTACCGGCACCCGCTGCTGCAGAGCGCCATCGGCAATCTGCCGGGCGGTGCGGGTAACGGCGGTGACACCGGACAGGGCCCGGCGGGCCATAAACCATCCGATGAATGTGGCCAGCAGGGCGATACCGCCCATGGTGACAACGAAAACCATCTTGAACACTTTTAAAAACCGGGTGTAAGGTGCCATGGAATGGCCCAGCTGGAGATAGATCCCTGAACCGATGCGGCGGTAGAGAACCCGGATGTTCTCGTTGCGGTGGGGCAGAATAACGGTTTCAAACACCTGGTGTTCGCCGCTCACCAGGCGGCGGATGGCCTGCCGGTGGATACGGATATCCCGCCAGTACGACATGTTGGAAGAGGAAAATACGTCGCCGGTGACGCCCAGCAGACGGATGAATATTTTTTTCTCACCAAACGCCTGGGCTTCGAGAATGGCCACGCGCTTGAGGGCGTCGGTGCCCCGGGTTTTCAGCACGGTGGCGAATTCGCCGGCCTGCACCGACAGGTCCTGGTCGATCCGTGTCCGGATGACTGATGTGAAAAAAAGGTAGAACAGGGCGAAGGCAACCGCGGAAAAGAGGGTAAAAACAGCCGCGTACCAGAAGGTGAGCCGAGACGCCAGGCTGCCGCGGAATTTACCGGTCTTCTTTGAGGACATATCCCACCCCGCGCACCGTATGGATCAGATGCCGGCTAAAGGGCCGGTCGACTTTGTTGCGCAGCCGGCTGATCCGGGCCTCCACGACATTGGTCATCGGATCAAAATGGTAATCCCAGACGTGTTCCATGATCATGGTTTTGGACACCACCCGGCCGGCATTGCGCATCAGGTATTCCAGCAGGGCAAACTCCCGGGGCTGCAGATCGATTGTCCGGGTTTCCCGGACAACCTGCCGGGTAACCAGGTCCAGGGTCAGGTCGCCCACCCGCAGCCGGGTGGGTTCGGTGGCCCCGCTGGCCCGGCGAATAAGCGCCTGGATCCGGGCGAGCAGCTCGGAGAACGAAAACGGTTTGGTCAGATAATCGTCGCTGCCCTCCTGGAGCCCCCGGACCCGGTCGTCGATGGAGTCCCGGGCGCTTAGGATGATCACCGGCGTGTTGATTTTTTCCCGGCGCATGCGCCGGATGACTGTCAGACCGTCCAGGCCGGGAAGCATCAGGTCGATAATGGCGGCATCGTAGGGTTCGGTCAAGGCCAGGTGCAGCCCAGCCAAACCGTCGGCGGCGTGATCCACGGCAAATGCCGCCGCTTTCAGTCCTTTTTCAATAAACGCGGCAATTTTCTGATCATCTTCAATGAGGAGAATACGCATTTTTAATTATCCGAAAGAAAGCCGGTCGCGCAGCAATTGAACGGTGATGTTGCTCACCGGCAGGGTGGCCAGATCCCGGGGGGACACCCACCGGGCATCCCGGGCATCGTCACCGGCTTTGACTTCGCCGTGGAGATAATCCGCGGCCAGGTCAACAATCACGTAATGATACCGGACCCGACCAGCGGTATCCCGCTCAACCATGTCGAAGGTGAAAATAGGGTCACCGGCCCGGATGGTGATGCCTGTTTCTTCGTAAATTTCTCGTTCCGCCGCCTGCTGCAGCGTTTCCCCCAGCCGGACTTTGCCGCCGGGAATCGCCCACCGCCCTTCGGCCGGCGGATGATTGCGGCACACCAGCAGCACGTTGTCTGCATGAAACACAACCGCGCCCACGCCCACCCGGGGTTTGGCGGGGTATTCATGCTGCGGGGAATGCATTTTTGTCAGCGACATGATCAGGCCGTTCCCTGTTCCGGTACCGGGAAATGGATGCTATAAAAAAATGTCATAAATATCCCGGTCGCCATGGGTTCAAAATTTTGAACTCAATATTTTCGTTAATAAACAGTCTGTTATATGTATAATCAGGAATAATTTCGGCAGGGTTCAAAATTTTGAACGCATGGCCATTTCGTATAACTCGCTGATTACATATAAATATCCTCTGGATTGGCTTTAAACGGGTTAATAGATCGAAACGTTTCAGCCGTATATCCCGGCTGTGGGGTTGAATCCCAGGTCTATTATGAAAATATGTAACTATTTATAAATATATGTTAAAACATCGACTCAAGAAGAATATCGCGCCGAAACGACAATTTGGCAAGGTAGTTGCATCGATTATGGGCAGACCTCAATATTTCTTCATTTTTTTCCTCCTTCGATGGGCGGGCCGAACGTTTCGGGCCGCCCGTTGTTGTTTTCGCGAAGAGATTTCTTTTTCCGTGTAAAAAGATACACCGCCAATGATCTCGGAATCAGACGGTGCGGGCTCCGGGCCGACCCGGCTGAATACGGCGGCCGGCCGCCGTTTTTTTCCAGACGGCTTATTCCTGCTGCCGGACAATTTCGATGTGGGCCTTGATCTCCTGGAGAACAAAATACCGGGTCAGCGCATCGGCCACTTCTTCCTGTGTGGGGGTCTGTCCGGTCGCTTCGGCAATAAAATCCGAAATCCGGCCCAATGCCTCGGCAAGGCAGGGCGCAACGGTCGTCATGGCGTCAGTCTCCTTTTTTTATTCCCTGGTTGTCAATATAACAAAACACAGATGCGGTAAAGCGCTTTACAAGGCGCCGGGCATGAATTATAACTTTAACCAGTATCGTAATGAAACCAGCTGTCTGTTTGGGCAACTGGTTTTATATACAACCAAATCGTTTTCGTGATCAGATTATGATCATATCAGGATAAAAACATGGCAGATCAGACGACTGTTGTTTTGGCCACCCGGAATAAAGGCAAAATTGTCGAAATCCGGGACCTGCTGCGGGATTTTCCGGTAACCATTATGAGTCTGGATCGCTTTGGCCCGATCCCTCCCGTGGTGGAAGACGGCGATACATTCGAAGAAAATGCGTACAAAAAAGCCAGCCAGGTGGCCCGTGTCATCGGGCTGCCGGCACTGGCCGACGACTCCGGGCTGTGTGTCAACGCGCTGGGCGGCCGTCCCGGTGTTCATTCGGCCCGCTATGGCGGTAACGACCTCACCGACCGGGAACGCGCGGACCGGCTGCTGATCGAAATGACCGATCTGCCGGATCGCAGTGCCTTTTTCCAATGTGTCATATCCATCGCGGTGCCCACGGGTCCAGCCCTGACCTACGAAGCCCGCTGCGAAGGCCGGATCACCGATGCCCCGGCCGGAGAAAGCGGGTTCGGCTACGACCCGATTTTTTATTTTCCACCCTTGAAGAAGACATTTGCCCAGTTGAGCCAGGCAGAGAAAAGCCGTGTCAGCCACCGGGGGAAAGCCCTTTCGGAATGCTGCTCGGAATTTGACAAAGTTCTCACCTGGATCCACATGCAGATGCCCGAGCCCGAAAGATTCCCCTGCAAGGAGTAAGGTAATGATTGAAGATCTGATTCGAAAAAACCGCAGCTGCCGCCGATTCTACCAGAACCATCCCGTGGATACGGACCTGTTGAAAGACCTTGTTAACCTGGCCCGGCTGTCGGCTTCGGGACATAACCTGCAGCCGCTGGCGTATATTCTTTCCGGTGACCCGGTGGCCAACGACGCGATATTTCCCTGCCTGGGCTGGGCCGCGCATCTCAAAGACTGGAAGGGACCCGTTGAGGGGGAACGCCCGGCGGGGTATATCCTTATCCTGGGAGATACGGAAATATCTAAAAATTTTGGGGTGGACCACGGTATTGCCGCCCAGAGCATTCTGCTTGGCGCCCGGGAAAACGGGCTGGCCGGCTGCATGATCGGCACGATCAACCGGAAACGGATCCGTGAGATTTTTGAACTGGATGAGCGGTACGATATCCTTCTGGTCATCGCCCTGGGCGAACCCCGGGAAACGGTGGTCATCGAAACGCTTCCACCGGATGGAGACACCCGGTACTGGCGGGATGAAAAACACGTTCACCATGTGCCCAAACGGGACCTGAAAAGCATTATTTTACAGGCGCACTGATACCGGCGGCCGGCCCGCATCAATTGATTTGAATGCATTCATTACCGAAAAGGAGAAGATAAATGCTGGAACTCGGAAAAGGCATGGATATTGTAAGCAAAATCGGCAAGATCCAGACGCGGGATGACGCCGACGCCCTCTTTAAAACCAAGATGGATGCCGATCACCTGGCCCGCATCGGAAAAATCCAGACCACCGATGCCGTGCTGAAAATCGCCAATGCGGCTGCCATGTGCCGGCCGGACAGTATCTTTATCAATACCGGCTCCGCGGCCGACCGGCAGTTTATCTGCGATCTGGCTTTGAAAAAAGGCGAAGAAAAAGCACTTGCCATGGAACGGCATACGATTCATTTTGACTTAAAAGAGGAACAGGGGCGGATCATCGACCGGACCTTCTATATTGCCAATGAAGGGGAAAAAGTCAGTTCCCTGGCCAGCAAACAGATGCGCGCC
>Ga0256846_1000344_pt1 | contig 19670 bp, 23 predicted proteins | sample TevniametaG_FD_189098 | JGI IMG/M metagenome (GOLD analysis project Ga0256846, IMG submission 189098) | Tube worm associated microbial communities from hydrothermal vent at the East Pacific Rise, Pacific Ocean - Tevnia | ecosystem: Host-associated > Annelida > Integument > Unclassified ...
GTTTGAAAACAAAAAAGTCAAATCGCTCTCGGTAATGGGGAAAAAAATCGGTATTTTTAAACGAGGCGACCAGCAATTTTACGCCATGGAAGTCGGCTGCAAACACCAGGGCGCCGACATGACCACGGGAAAAATCGAAAACAACGTGGCGACCTGCCCCCGGCATGGCTGGAAATATGATCTGGAAACCGGTGAATGCCTGAACCACGATTCCCCCCGGCTGCGAAAGCATGATCTCAAGATGATTGGAAATGAGATCCACGTATCCCTGCAACCCATTGAATGAACGGAGGAAGACATGACACAATTAACCACTGGCGACAGGGCCCCGGCCTTTACCCTGCCTGATCAGGATGAACAAAAAGTAAGACTGACGGCTTTCAAAGGGAAAAAACTCTTTTTGTATTTCTATCCCAAAGCCATCACCCCGGGCTGAACGACCCAGTCAATCAGTGTGCGGGACGCACTGTCGGAACTTGAGAAAAAAAACACGGTGGCCCTGGGCATCAGCCCGGATACACCGGCCAGACAGAAAAAATTTGACACCAAGTATTCGCTCGGTTTTCCCCTCTTGTCCGATCCGGGTCATATTGTAGCCGGAAAATACGGCGTCTGGACCGAAAAATCGATGTTTGGAAAAAAGTATATGGGGATTGTCCGCTCGGCCTTTTTAATCGACGAAAAGGGGAAAATCATCCAGGCCTGGTATAAGATCAGCCCCAAAAAGACCGTGCCCGAGCTGATGAAAGCCTTGAACGGCTGATATGGCACGCCCTGTCGCACAGGAAAAATACTGGGACCGTATGGCCGGGGAAAAATCGTTTACCGTTCCGTTTGAAATCGACCATTTCGGCCAATACGTATCCCGATCTGCCGATATCCTCGACGTGGGATGTGGTTACGGACGGGTCCTCGGCCAGCTCAATTCGGCGGGTTTCACCCGGCTGACCGGTGTGGACATGTCCTCCCGGATGATCAATACAGGACGAAAGCATTTTCCCCGCCTGGCCTTTTTCCCCATCACGGCCGGCCATCTTGCGCTTAAAGACAACGCTGTTGATGCCGTCCTGCTCATTGCGGTTATGACCTGTATTGAAACCGATGCGGCCCAATTGGCGCTGATGGGGGAAATCAAGCGCGTGCTCAAGCCCGGTGGAATTATCTACTTCAGCGATTTCCTTCTCAATACCGACCGCCGCAATATCGACCGGTATCGGCGGTTCGATGAACAATACGGCTGCTACGGGGTCTTTGAATTACCCGATGGCGCCGTACTGCGGCACCACCACCCGGACCATATTGCCCGTATCATTTCCGGTTTTCGCACTATTATGTTTGAAAAGCGTGTTTTCCCGACCATGAACGGCCACCAGTCCAATGGTTTTTACTATATTGGAGAAAACGGGTGAGCACCATATTGCCCGATATCAGGCATGGAATTTCTATTTGACATGGGAACCGATTTTACCTAAAATCAGCATTCCCTCTAACGAAGTGAGTCTCGACCGGCGGGCGGCGACCCGCTTTCTTATTTTGCTGTTTCGTGCAAAAGGATGGCCGGAATTCTCAAATAAAACAGCCGTGGATGATCAATGGGAACATATATTCCATTACTTTTTCTGGCGATTGCCGCTGGCTTTTGCCTGCCGACGCAGGCGGGCGTCAACGCCAATTTGAACCTGCTGACGCGCTCATCGATTTTAAGCGCGGCCATTTCCTTTGCGGTGGGAACGATCGTATTGGTAATCTACGCCTTGATTTTAAAAACCCCGCTGCCGGCGGCCGAAAGCATCAGCCGGTCCCCGTGGTGGATCTGGATCGGGGGGATTATCGGCGCTTTCTTTGTGGTTTCCACCATTATTCTGGCCCCCCGGCTGGGCGCCGGCGCCATGGTGGCCAGCGTGGTGGCCGGCCAGATGCTGGCATCCATGGTGCTTGATCATTTTGGTTTTATTGGTTATCCGGTGCACCCCATCAGTACCTTGCGTCTGGTGGGCGTCATCATGCTTTTCGGCGGTGTTATTTTAATTCGATGGTTCTAGAAAATATTTATGGAGGGAAAAATGGATGTCAACGCATTACGAGTAAATGGGAAACGGCTTCAAAGTACACTGGAAGATATGGCAAAAATCGGGGGTACGCCGGCGGGCGGGGTTCAACGCCTGACCTTATCTGATGAAGATAAACAGGCCCGGGATCTTTTCGTCTCCTGGCTGAAGGAACTCAATCTGGAGATTACCATCGACGAGATGGGCAATATCTTCGGCCGTCGACCCGGAAAGAACAATGATCTGCCACCGGTCATGAGCGGTTCACATGTGGATTCCCAGCCCAAGGGCGGGCGGTTTGACGGCATCCTCGGCGTCATGGGACCGCTGGAGGTCCTCCGCACGCTCAACGAAAACAATATTGAAACCGAACGGCCGATTGTTATCGTGGACTGGACCAACGAAGAAGGGTCGCGTTTTGCCCCGGCCATGATGTCTTCCGGCGTCTGGGCCGGCGCCCTCGACCGGGACTGGATCTACAACCGGACCGATATTAACGGCAAGCGATTTGAAGACGAACTGATCCGCATCGGCTACAAAACCGAAGTCCCCTGTAAAAAATTCCCGGTTCACTGCTATTATGAATACCACATCGAGCAGGGGCCGATGCTCGAACGCGAGGGAAAAACCATCGGCGCGCCCAAGGGGATTCTCTGCCTGCACTGGTACGACATCTACCTGACCGGCGAAGCCAACCAGGTGGGCCCCACCCCCATGGCCGGCCGCCATGACGCGCTGTGCGCGGCGGCGGAAATGATTTTGAAGGTCAACGAACTGCCCGAGCGTATGGGCGGCAACATGGTGGCCACGGTCGGCGAAATTCAAAACGGCCCCAATTCCCGCAACATCATCCCGGACAAGGTTCACTTTACCGTGGACATCCGTTCCTGGGACGATGACCTCGGGATTCGCGCCTGGGAAAAGGTCCGGGCCGATTTTGAAGCCATTGCAGAACGCCGGGGATGCCCCATCCGGATCGAAGAGACCTGGCGGGTGGAGCATTCGCCCTTTGATGAAAAACTCGTCCAGCGGGTTCTTGATTGCGCCGATATGCTGGGCTATTCAAGCCTCCGCATGGTCAGCGGTGCGGGGCATGATGCCAGCTACATGAACCAGGTCTGCCCCACGGCAATGGTTTTCGTCCCCAGCATCGGCGGCCGGAGCCATGTGGAAGTGGAGAAAACCACCTGGGAAGACTGCGAAGCCGGCGCCAACGTCCTGCTGCACGCCATGCTGCAGTCGGCCAGCGAGACCGATTAAAACCGGGTCTGACATCACACCGGCGGGATCTCCGAATACCGGACCCCGCCGGATTTGACCGGGTCCGGGCGCGACCCTGAACGCGTCATCCGTTCCGCACATCGAATTCAAGGAAACCCGAGGCGCTTGCAAACGCATTACCCACCGCACGCTCCCTTTTCACCCGCCATTCGCGCGGCCATGGGTTTTTATCGCCTCGCCTGGCGGATCGCCCGCCCTTTTCTGCAACGCAACCAGCGGCTGGCCGACGGCTGGAACCAGCGTCTGCTGAGGCCGCCATTGCCCCGGGCCGAACTGTGGATTCAGGCCGCATCCGCCGGAGAGGCCTATCTGGCCGTCGAAATCATCCGCACCCTTGATCCGCTGGCAGCCCGCCGGGTACTGGTGACCACCCACACCCGTCAGGGGCTGGATATTTTAACCGTTGCCCGGGATGATGATACTGTTTCCCGGCCAGGACTTGAGATGACGGTCCGCTACTTTCCTTTTGACCATCCCCGTCTCATGACATCGGCCGTTGCCGCCGTCCGCCCCCGGCTGGTATGCCTGCTGGAAACCGAATTATGGCCGGGCCTTCTGGCCGCCTGCCGGGCCACGCAAACACCGGTTGTCATTGTCAACGGCCGGATCAATCTGTCCAGCCTCACCCGCTACCGTATCTGGCCGGGCCTGTGGCAGGCCCTTTCGCCTGGCCGGATCCTGTCCACTTCCCGGCAGGATGCCGACCGTTTCGGCTGTCTGTTTCCGGACACACCTGTACGGACAATGCCAAACATCAAATTCGACCTGTGGATGCGGCAGATCGATACCCGCCCGGCCGACGCACTGGCGCCCCTTTTTGCATCCAGTCGCCCCCTGGCGGTTTTCGGATCGATCCGGCAGGAAGAAGAGTCCCGGGTCCAGAAGATGATCTCCCGTATCCATGACCACCGGCCTGAAACCATCATCGCCGTTTTTCCCCGGCACATGGCGCGTCTGTCCCACTGGACACGTTACCTGACCGACACGAAACTTCCCGGATGTCTGCGTTCAAAACTGACCGGCCCTGTCCCCCCGGGACAGATCGTTTTATGGGATACCTTCGGGGAATTGCGCGACGCCTACGGTCTGGCCGCCACTGCATTCGTGGGCGGCAGTCTGGCGGATCTGGGCGGGCAGAATTTTCTCGAACCGCTGGGATGCGGCGTCGTCCCGGTTATCGGCCCATCCTGGCATAATTTTACCTGGGTGGGAGAAGAAATTTTCTCGGCCAGGCTGGTATGCCGGGCCACTGGATGGAAAACCGCCGCCGATAACATGATAGCCGCCCTGACCCGGCCGTTTTCCCGGCCTGAAGTACTGGCGCGGGTCCGGCGCTACGCCGGCGATCATGCCGGGGGAACGCGTCAATCCTGCCGGATGATTGAAACGTATTTAGCCGCCGGGAAGAAATAGAGCCTGAACTGTTCCGGGTCCGAGACGGCGCTCAACAAAAAGGATACCCAGCCACATGAAATTTTCTACTCCATGCATCGGCATTATTCCGGCACGTTATGCCTCCAGGCGATTTCCGGGCAAACCACTGGCCCCTCTCCTGGGCCGCCCCATGTTCTGGCATGTGTATCACCGGGCCTGTCAATGCCCCGATCTGGACCGGGTTCTGCTGGCCACCGATGACACGCGGATCCGGCAGGCGGCCGAAGCACTCGACGTGCCCGTTGTTATGACAAACCCCGATCATCCCAGTGGATCCGACCGGATTCTGGAAGCCGCCCGCTTGATTCCCGTACCGGACGACTGCATCCTGGTGAATATTCAGGGGGACGAACCGGCCCTTTCGCCGCCCATGCTGAGTCAGCTGGTTGATCCCTTTTCAGATCCGGCCGTCCAGGTGACCACCCTTGCCCGAAAAATCAGCGCGGAAACGGCCAGAAATCCCAATATCGTCAAAGTCGTCTTCGCGACAAACGGCGCGGCTCTTTACTTCTCCCGGGCACCGATTCCCCGGCAGCGGGACCCGCGCGTGACGCCAAATTACTACGGCCACGTGGGTCTGTATGCCTATCGAAAAAAGGCCCTCGAACAATTTGTCCAATGGGGACCCAGCCCGCTCGAACAGATCGAAAAGCTCGAACAGCTGCGGCTGCTGGAAAACGGTATTCCCATCTCTGTCGTGGTTACCAAATATCAAAGTCATGGGGTTGACCGCCCCGAAGACCTTGACCGGGTGGCCCGCTTGTTGTCGGACGCACGACCGGCATAAACTCTCCCCCTCCGGCTAAAGCCCGATCCACCCCAGCGCGCCATGTGTCTGAAGAATATGGAATCCGATGGCAAAAAGGACGAACGCCCCGGCAATTTCGGCGTATTTTTTCAGCCAGCTCACACGGGCAACCCGGGTTCCGATAATCGTTCCCACTGCCGTAAAAAGCGACGCAATGATCCCCACAATCAATGCCGGTATCCAGATATGAGTGTTTAAAATGGAGAGGCTGAGCCCCACGGCCAGGGCATCGATGCTGGTGGCCAGCGACAGCATGATCAGCAGGGTACCCCGTGTCGGATCTCTGTGAATACAGGTGCCATCATCGGCGGCCAGAGCACCGCGAAGCATATTGGCGCCGACAACAGCCAGCAGGCCGAAAGCCACCCAGTGATCAAAGTGGTCGATCAGACCCCGGATGGTCAGGCCCAGTTCCCAGCCGGTGACAAGCATCAGGGCCTGAAAAAACCCGAAATGCCACCAGAGACGAAACCACTGGCGACGGCTGACGGCTCCCAGGCAGACGCCGGCGGCAATGGAAACGGCAAAGGCATCCATGGCCAGGGCCACGGCAATAAAGATAATTCCCGGGAACGTCATGTGCCGGATTGCTCCGTCGGCCCGGACAGCCGGTCAACCCTTTCGGCGGGCGGCCACTGACCGCTGAAAACAAAATTATCCGTCTCCCGCCAGGTCTGCAGGCCATGACAGGCATCGGCAGGAGTCTGTACCCGGCCCACGCTGCCCTGTTCCAGACGATCGCTCATTACGCGTCCTCGAATAGTTACCGATATTTTTTCGTTATGGCTCCCCACACCATAATCATCAATATGCCGACCGCCACCCGGCCAGGTATTTTTCCCCTGGCAATGATTTCAACAGATGGATCTGGCAATGAGCCGGCATTTACCGAAATCAATATCAACACGACCCGACTGTAAGCATTGGCTTATCCTGCCGACAAAGACCCTGATGATAAAATCGTGTCGCTCGCAGATGGCGCCAGATGCGAAAAATAAGGGTCGTAGCGTTTTCACAGGAGGAAAATATCAATGATCTTCACTCCCCAAGCATCGAAATGTCCATTACAGAAACCGGGACTGCTGCTATTGGGCATCCTTTTTTTTTCTGCCGGTATCAGCGCCGCGTCTCCGGCAATGGCCGCCGGGAGTGTCGACAACTCCCTTTTTGCCGGGCTGCTTGAAAAATATGTGTCCGCTGGAAAGGTTGATTATGCCGGTTTAAAAGCAAAGGAATCAATATTGGACACCTATTTAGCCGTTCTTGAAAAAGTCGATTCCAAATCGTTGTCCCGCGATGAACGGTTTGCCTTTTATGTCAATGCCTACAATGCCTGGACCATCAAACTCATTTTAAGCGGATACCCGGAGGTCCGGTCCATCAAGGATCTGGGAACGTTTTTCAAAAGCCCGTGGAAGAAAAAAATTGCCCGAATTGGCGGTACGATCATGACGCTGGATCACATCGAGCACGATATTCTCCGCCCGCAATTTCAAGATCCACGGGTGCATTTTGCCATCAATTGCGCCGCCAAAAGCTGCCCGCCGCTGGCCAGCAGGCCATTCAGCGGTGATCAGCTGGATGCGCAGCTGGACAGCCGGGCCCGCGCCTTTATCAACAACCCGAAGAGCAACTATCTCAAGGGCCAGACCCTGTATGTCAGCGCCATATTTAAATGGTTTGAAACCGATTTTAAGGACGGCATTGTCGATTTTTTTCTCAAATACAGCCAGAATGAATTAAAATCACGCTTGCATGCCATCGGCAATGATGTAAACATCCAATACCTTAACTATGACTGGTCCCTGAACGGCAAATAGGGAGAAACCGTATGACAACTGCTCAGCAACAGACAACTGGTCGCCGAAAAGCGATGGTAAAAGCCGGTATCCTGGTATTTTTCATCGTTGTCGCCATCGGCGTGATGCAATTCACACCGGTCAAAAAATACCTGGCTGTCGATGCGATGGGGCGATTTCTTGAATCGGCCGGTTTCTGGGCACCATTTGTCTACATGCTCTTCTATGCCGTGGGGGTCTGTCTCTTTTTGCCCGGGATCCTGCTCACCGGCCTGGGCGGAGCGATTTTCGGCCCGTACTGGGGATTTCTATATGTCTGGATCGGGGCCATGGCCGGCGCCAGCGCGGCCTTCACTATCAGCCGGACACTGGGCAGGGAATTTGCGTCTTCCCTGGTCGGCGATAAACTGAAAAAATACGACGATGCCATTGCCCGAAACGGGTTTGCCACGGTATTGTACCTGCGGCTGGTCTATTTCCCCTTTTCTTTGATGAATTTCGGGATGGGATTGACCCGGGTTCGCTTCCAAGATTATATTGTCGGAACCGGGCTGGGAATTATCGTCGGGACATTTATATTCACGTTTTTCATCGGCACCTTAAAAGAGGTGTGGGCATCGGGAAACTGGGGAGAACTGATTTCGTTTAAAGTCTTCTTCTCCATCGGGTTGTTTATTTTTTCATTTTTCATTCCTAAAATCATCAAAAAATTCAAGGGTGAGGATTAAATGCGGCCAGACGCGATTAACTACCGAGTCGGATCCCTGCAGCCACTCGTGGCACGGGCCCTGTCCCAGATGGCGGATGATCACATCATACAGCGCATCCGATCCGGCGACTTTACCGTATGGAAACCGGATCCGGCGGATATTGCCAATCGCCTGGGATGGCTGACAAGTCCGGTAAACATGAAAGCCGCTTTGTCGGATATTACATCCCTGGTGGACGATCTGCGGCATGCGGGCATTACCCATGCCCTGCTCATGGGCATGGGCGGATCGAGCCTGGCGCCGGAAGTCTTCCGCTTTACTTTCGGCGTGAAAGACGGACATCTCGATCTGGACGTGATAGACAGTACCGATCCCCGTACGGTAGGAGATTATGCGCGCCGCCTGGACCCCCGGCGAACGGTCTATATCGTGGCCACCAAATCCGGCGGCACCGTCGAAACCCTGTCGTTTTTCAAATACTTTTACAATGAAACCGTCAAAAAAGTCGGCCTGGAAAAAGCAGGCGCCCATTTCATTGCCATCACGGATCCGGGCAGCCGCCTGGCGGCACTGGGAGAAAAACTCGGCTTTCGAAAAATATTTTTAAACGATCCGGACATCGGCGGCCGCTATTCAGCGCTATCGTATTTCGGCCTGGTACCCGCCGGTCTAATCGGCATGGATCTGGAAAAGCTGCTGGACCGGGCCATAAACATGGCCGCACCGGATCGAGAAGCCGGGTTTCACCTCGGCGCCGTGATGGGCGCGCTGGCCCTGGCCGGCCGGGACAAGCTGACCCTGATTCTGTCTCCGGCGATTTCCCGGTTCGGTTCCTGGGTCGAACAACTGGTCGCGGAAAGTACCGGCAAGGAGGGCAGTGGAATCCTGCCCGTAGATGGAGAACCGCTGCTTTCTCCCGGCATGTATGCCAACGACCGCCTTTTTGTATATTTGCGGTTGAACGGCGATAACACATACGATGAAAAATTTGAGACGCTCAAACAGGCCGGCCATCCGGCGGTGACCATTCCGCTGGCCGACCTTTACGATCTCGGTGGTGAGTTTTTCCGCTGGGAAATGGCCACCGTCGTTGCCGGTCATCAACTGGGCATCAATCCATTTAATCAGCCCAATGTGGAATCAGCCAAGGTATCGGCCCGGCAGGTGCTGGCCGATTATCAAAAATCAGGAAAGCTGCCCGAAGCGGTCCCGGCTTTCTCCGATGGATCCATTGCCGTTTATACCGATACACCCGGCGATACCGTGGCCGCTGTACTTGACCATTTTCTGGAACCGCCGGGGAGGAATGGCCCGCGCGGCTATGTCGCCATCCAGGCCTATCTCCACCCCTCACCGGAAACGGATGATGCCCTGCGGCAGCTTCGGACCCGGATTCAGATCCGGATGAAATCCGCCACAACGGTCGGTTACGGTCCCCGTTTTCTCCACTCCACCGGCCAGCTCCACAAGGGCGACGGGGGGCACGGCCGGTTCATCCAGCTCACCGACGATCCGTGCGTGGATATTGCGATCCCCGACGCCCCCGGCGACAGGCGCTCGACGATGTCATTCGGTACGTTATTGGCGGCTCAGGCCATGGGCGACCGCCAGGCATTGCTTGACGGGCGGCGCAAAGTGATCCGGCTGCATCTGGGAAGTGATGCCCTCAAGGGCCTGGAACGGATAACCGCTCTGCTTGCATAACTGATCCGGTCAGTGCATTTGTGGCAGCGGCCGGCCTTGCCCTCATTCATCCCAGAGATTGGCCAGCGTATACGGGCTGCCCTTGACTGTCCAGAATGCGCCCCCCACATAGCGGCGGTTCCGGTCCAGCCCGGATATCGCCTGTATATCCGCTTTGGAAAGCGACAACTCGGCCCCGGCCAGGTTCTCCTTTAGCCGCTCCGGGTGCACCGACTTGGGAATCACGGCCGTCCCCCGGTGAATGGCCCAGCCGATGAGGACCTGGGCGGGTGTGGCGTTGTGCCGCTCGGCAATGGTGATAATGGTCTCATCGGCCAGCAGTACCGGTTCATCCGCCGCTTTCAGACCGGCGGGACGGTCGCCCGATCCCAGGGGAGCATATGCGGTCAGGTGGATCCCCTTTTTTCTGCAAAAATCGATCATCCCCGGCTGCTGGAGGTAGGGGTGCAGTTCGATCTGGTTCATTTCGGGTTTGATCCGGGCCCCATCCAGCAGTGATTTCAGTTTGAAAGCGCTGAAATTACTGACACCGATATGGCGGCAGAGCCCCCTGTCCACCAAGGCCTCCATGGCCGCCCAGGTTTCGGATATTGGACAATCGTCCAGCGCGATAAAGTCCGCCGGAGACCGGGCATAGCGAACCCGGTTGCTCAGCGCCACGGGCCAGTGAATCAGGTAGAGATCCAGATAGTCCAGTTTTAGATCGGCCAGTGTTTTTTCCACGCCCGACAAAACATCTTCCGGTGCATGGGCGTTATTCCACAATTTACCGGTAACCCACATCTCTTTCCGGGCCACAACGCCTTCCTTAAAAGACTCGGACAACGCCTTTCCCACCTCGGCCTCATTGCCGTAGATCAACGCACAATCGATGTGCCGATAGCCAAGATGAATGGCTGCTTTAACGGCCTGGTACGTTTCTTCAGGGGCCGATTTCCAGGTGCCCAGCCCCAGCATCGGCATCGGGTCACCATTATCTAATTTGAGTGTCCGCATCTTTTCCTCCTCCTGATCGACAGGATCTATTTTTATATTTCAAGCATCTCATGAAGTGACGTAAAATCTGTTTTTGACGTATTGTCCAGACTCAACGGCGTCACGGAAACCGCCCTGTCAATGGAAAAGGCATATACATCCGTGTCCGGCTCAAGGGCCTTTTCGTCAAAAGCGATTTCTGTTCTGGCATCGCCGATCCGGCTGTGCTTTGTCGGATCGTGATATACTTTTGCGTAGTAGCCTGTCCGGGCCAGCCGGGTCAATTGCCATGGGGTTGACGGATCGGCACCGGCCGGCACATCTATTTTCAGGACTTCCACATCCACGGGCATCTTCTTATCCAGCAGGATACCGGAAAAATACTTGAGGAAATGAGATGCCGCCTGCCAGTCCTGATCCGTATATTGGTGGTGCGATTCAATGTCCGTCTGTTTTGAAATGGCAATCGCGGGGATACCAAAACCGGCCCCTTCCAAAGCCGCGCCGACCGTGCCGGAAGCCGTGATATTAACGCCCAGATTTTCGCCGTAATTAATACCGGAAATCAGCAGATCCGGTTTTTCCCCGACATAAAGGGTATTCATACTGTGTCGAATGATTAAAGCGGGTGAACATTCACAGTGATACGCATGGATCTTCAGCCCGTTTATGGGATAATCGATCGGCGTCAGCCGGGCGTCCGGGTCTCCGGTGATACTCCGCCCCATCCCCGTCTGCTGACGGCTGGGGGCGATAACCGTAACCTCGCCGATGTCCATGACCGCCTTCACGGCCGCCAGAAGACCGGGCGAGTGAATGCCGTCGTCGTTGGTAATCAGAATATTACGATGGTTCATTGATTATTCATTTCGCTTTCCGTTTATTTCCCTGTTTTTGTATCGTCTCATTTGGATTAACGATATCTGTCAATATCAACCTTCCATCTTCGATGCCCAGTATGGCGCCAGTTGGGCATAGGCCGATCCGGTGACCTGCAGGCGCCTTGGCCGCCTTTAAAAGCAAATTATTTAAACGATGATCCATTTTTCCCCTCTCGCGGGGTAAAAAATATCTGCTAACCACAACCTCCGAAAAATCTGTTATGTAATCAGCTTGATGTCAATCACCTTTTCCATCATTTTAAAATGCTGATCAAGCGAATAAATACTGCAGTGATTCTGGATTGCATTCTGGACGGTCATCAGGTCGGGGAGTCCGATACCATTGATGCCGTTTTTCAGGCACCGGTGCTGATAGTCAATAATCTGGTCCCACTGGATGTCCATGTCGAGTCGATCAATGGATTTCAGCAGGCTGATGATTTGGATCTGATTTCTGATTTTCAGGAAAGGAATCAGTTCCGCCAGAATCAAATCGTTGATCATCACAAGGTTTTCGTCAATTAAAAAATCAAGGCGCTTTGATTTTCCGCCATCCCGGAAGTAATCAATCCAGATGGAGCTGTCGACAATCACCTGCATTTTCGCCCCCGGATATCATCCAGGTCCATATCAAGGTCCACTTTTCCTTTAAAGTCCTTGAGACCGGCAATCCGATGCTTTCGAATCAACCCCTTCAGCGCAACAGTAATGACCCTCGTTTTCGTTTTAATGTTTGCTGCCTTCATCGCTTCATGTAATAAATCTTCAGGCAAATCCAATGTCGTTCTCATAGCGCCGCCTCCTTATGCATAAATACAACGAATTATGCATACATGTCAATCCAATGGAGATACCCGCCCCGGCGTGGCTGATCCGGCACTTCCCGGACCCGATTAAAAGACACCCAGGCGACAGGTCGACCGAGAGGGGGGATTCTGGAATTATCGATGATTTTATGAAAGGGGAAACCGGATTCGCCGACGATCACCAGAGCGCCAAATGCCCTGTCCGGGGCCGCGTCCCGCCCCCGGCCCCTTTTCAATGAACCCGGAGGAGATCCGGATTATGCATCTTCAGCGATGGCGAGTTTCGGATACGTTTTAGCGGCATCGATCCGGTGGATGTCTTCAACGGCATAACTGGCATCCCGCAGGACCCTGAAATTCCGCAAGGCCCTTTCTTTTTTGGCAAAGCCGAAAACCAGTCCGCAATGGGGATAGATTTCATGGGGAACCGGCAGGAGACAATAACCGCCGAACCCCTGGGCTTTCAGGAACCGGTGCGCCCGCTGGCCCTCGCCAATGGAGACAAACGTAATCAGATATCCGGGGGTGGCTATGGGGATCAGACGGGTGATAATCTGCGAGATATGAACCTTGATCCCCAACCGTATAAAGCCGATTTTTTCCCGGAGGGAATCGCCATGGAATCCGCTTCCCCGCTGAATAAGGGCCTGATAGCACCCCTCAATCTCCTTAAAATCGACCAGGCGGTTACCTGTTTCAAAACACCAGGATTCCAGCTCACGCCTGAAGGACCGGTCATCTGCCAGGATTTCGGCATGCGCCCCTTCCTGCATATGCCTTAACTTTCTGGAAACAAAGGTGATCGGCAACGGACAAAATAATCCCCGGGTATCAACAGTGGTGGCCATGGTCGCCTCACTTTTTTGGATATATTACCCGATACGGAAAAAGGCGTACGGTATGCGCCGAACCCAACGTAAGGATGAAACCGAACTATTTCAACGCGAAGAAATGATTTTTCGATGAATCAGACCATGCCTTTAAATGCGTAAAAAGCCAGCGACATGATACCGGCGGTGACCAGGGCGATCGACGTATCCTGGAGCGGCCTGGGGACCCGGGCCAGGAGAATCCGCTCCCGGACGCCGGCAAAAAGGACCAGCGCCAGGCCGAACCCCACCGCGTAGCTGAAGGAGGCCACCAGCGCCTGGAGGAAGTTGTACTCTTCCTTGATATTGATCAGGCACACCCCCATGACCGCGCAATTGGTCGTGATCAGGGGTAGAAAAATACCCAGCCCGGCGTAAAGGGTCGGGATACTCTTTTTGAGGAACATTTCCACGAACTGGACCAGAAAGGCGATCACCAGAATAAATGAAATCGTTCGCAGGTATTCGATATTAAACGTGACGAGAACAAACCGATTCAGAAGCCAGGTCATGATTCCGGCCATGACCAGAACAAACACAACGGCAAAAGCCATGCCGGTGGCTGTTTCCATCTTTTTGGATGTACCGAGAAACGGGCAGTTCCCCAGATACTGGGCCAGGAGGATATTGTTGACCAGGATGCAACTGATCGCTAAAACGATTAAATCACCCACACCGTCCTCCTACTTTTTTTCCATCATATTCATCAGGCACAGCATCAGACCCAGTCCCATAAAAGCGCCGGGCGCCTGTACCATGAAGGCAAACGGTTCAAAAGACGCGCCAAACAGCGAAATACCGTAGAAGGTGCCGTTTCCCAGGATTTCCCGGACGGCGCCGAGTGATCCCAGGGCCAGGGTATATCCGATCCCGATCCCAAGCCCGTCGGCCAGGGAATGAACCACCGGGTTTTTAGCGGCAAAGGCCTCGGCACGGCCCAGGACAATGCAATTGACCACGATCAGCGGGATGAAAATACCCAGCTTCAGAAAAAGCGGATATGTAAAGGCCTGCATCAGCAGTTCAACAACAGTGACAAACGTGGCAATAATAATGATAAAGCAGGCTATCCGGACTTTATCGGGGATAACATTGCGCAGCAGCGATACAAGGATATTGGAACATACCAGCACAAAGGTCGTGGCCGCCCCCATTCCCAAACCGTTTTCAACCGACTTGGTCACGGCCAGCGTCGGGCAGAGGCCCAGCACCAGCCGAAACGGCGGGACTTCGGCCCACAGCCCTTTGACAAATTCCTGTGCAATCGATTTGGCCATTTTCTATTTCCGCCTTCGGGTTACAGACACCTTATTTAATCGTGGCTATATTTTTCTTGATTTCCGGTTTCAGTTTCTCATACAGCGCGCCCACATTGGTCGTCGCCAGACACACCGCCCGGGACGTAATCGTGGCGCCGGAAAGGGCATTGATCTCACCGCCATCCTTGGAAACTTTAAACGGTTTCTTGATCGTTTTACCGGCAAACTGGGCCACAAAACCCGGATCACTTTTGGCGCGGGCGCCCAGCCCGGGTGTTTCCGATGACGTGGTCACGCCCACGCCAACAACCTCATCTTTATCCATGTTGATCCCGACCATGACGCCGACCGGACCGCCGAATCCCGTAGCCGCACTTTCCAGAGCAATGGTATTGGCCTTGCCGCCGAATTTCCCGACAAAAATACTGTATTCGGTGTCGCCGTCCTTGATTTTGAACCGATCCGTCAACGGGTCGTTCTCGGCGCCGTTCAGGATCGCCTTGATGGCCGGCCCCTTGACGAACTTGAGTTCCTGCATTTCGATCTTTTCCCTGGTACCGTCTTTAACTGCCGCCAGCAGACCGCCGGAAAAAGCGGTCAGCACCGTCAGGACCACGACCATTTTGATCATTTCGTTCATTTTCAGCTCACCTTTCCCACTACTTTGGGTCGTATCTTATCCAACAGCGGGCTGACCACATTGGCAATCAGGATTCCCAGAACCACGCCGTCGACCCAGATACCGATATTCCGGATCAGGACGGTCATAAAGCCGCCAACGGCGCCGTAAATCAGCATGGGAATGAACCCTACCGGCGAAGACGAATCATCCGTAGCCAGAAAAATGGCACCGATCAGCGTATAGCCGGTCAGCAGGTGAAAGAGCGGATCGGCGAACTTTTCGGCATTGGCGCTGTAAAAAATCATGGCCGTAATAAACACGCCGGCCAGAAAAGACAGAACGATTTCCCAGCGGATAAACCCGCGCAGGATCAGATAAACCCCACCGACGATCAGGGCCAGGCCGAAGGGGGCGCCGATACCGCCGATCTGACGCCCGAGAAGCAGGTCCATATATGAAAAAGAACCGATGGCCGCTGTTCCGAAATGCTTGACCTGCGAAAGGGGGTAGACCATGGGAAACCCGAAATCATAATTGACCAGGGCTTCGTTAAAATCCAGATGTCCGGCCCACGACAGGGACAGGATTGCAAATGTCAGGGCCACAATATTCACCGGATTGCTGCCGATGCCGCCGAAGATATGCTTGCCGACAATCATGGCCAGAAAGGTACCGACAATGACCAGCCACCAGGGCACCGTGGCCGGCAGAACCAGGGCCAGCAAAAGCCCGGTCAGGGCGGCACTGCCGTCGCCGATCGTCGCTGGCTGCCGGGTGACCAGGTTCATCAGCCGTTCCCAGATAATACAGAAGGCGATGGAGAACGACACCACGCCCACGGCCGGCATGCCATAGCGGATACATCCCAGAACCGCCGCCGGAATGGCGGCAAAAAGGATATTGTAATACCGCTCGGCAACGCTGCTGCCAATATGCCAAAAAGGGGCATGGGACACGACAAGTTTTTTCTGATCAATCATCGGCTGCCTCCACCGCACGCTCTTTGGCAAGCTCGTACTTGCCCAATCGAATATATTGGAAGATCGGAATCTTGGCCACACAGACATAGCCGCACAGGCCGCATTCAATACAGGATTCCAGGGCATATTGATCGGCGGATTCCTGATACTGCCCCACTTCCAACAGGCGAACAAGCATATCGATGGGAATGTGGACCGGACAGATCCGGATACACTCGCCGCAATTGATGCAGGGATAGTCCGACGAATAAGGGATGCTGTCCCGGTCCTGGACCAGAACGGCATCGGTATCGGCCAGGATCGGATGGTTGGCATCATGAACAGCCTGGCCGGTCATGGGGCCGCCAAAAATCAACCGGTCGCGATCGTTCAAGACAATGCCGAAGGCGGACAGAACTGCCGCCACCGGCGTGCCCACGCGTACCGTTGCCAGTGACTGGGCGCCGGCCTTATCGATAAAAGTAATCGTTTTGCGAACCGGTACGGTACCGTCCGTATAGGCCCGGCCCAGCGTGGCCACCGCTTCGATACTGAAAAAACAGACGCCGCAGTCTTCCGGAGACGCGCCGGTGGGAACCGGTTTCCCCAGCAGATTATTCATGATGAGCAGAGAATGGCCGGACGGATAATCCACATCGGCCGCCATCACTTCCGCTCCGATATGGCCAAATCCCTGCACGCTGTCCCGGGGGACCACCAGCACGATCCGCATTTCGCCGGATATCTGGCGCAGGACATCAATCCCCCTGGCCACGGCGGTAAAATCATTTTTAAGGATATACTGGCGCGTCCCGATGAGGATATCCTCTTCCATGGCGGAAATCACGATGGTATCAATGGGCCGCCGGTCATCGGCCAGACAGTCCAGAGGCGGGTTACCCGGCGCACTGGTCAGGTACGTCCGGGCCGTGTCGAGGTCGGGTGCCGCCGCATGGGCGGCAAAACCGCCATCCGCGGCTTCCTGTGTTTCCGGATGCGTTGTTGTCACGGTCACCGCCGTGTAACGCCGACCGAAATTGCCGTCGTGGGATGCAATGGCGGCCACAACGCCGGTGACCGTACTGGCCCGTCGCCCTCCACGACCTTCTTTCAGTACAATCGGCTGTCCGCGCGTAACTTCGGCGCCAACCGTCAGCTTCAGGTCAGTCGTTTTTTCAAAAGGGGTGTTAAACAGGTATGTCACCTGCCCGGGCACCGGGATACGGCGGACGCGCTGCGGAAATGACGCCAGCCGTTCATATTTGAGCCAGGACCGGTTTAAAGCGAAGAAAGATTTTTTCAACATCGATCGGCTTTCCTTGAAAGGGTTACCGTATGGATTACTTCACGTGGCATTCGGCACAGTCCACCGGCCCCCGGCCGAAATCCTTGTGGCACCCGATGCACTGCCCATGATACGCATCACCGCGATTGAGCATTTCGGTATCCTCGATTTCGTCCGCATCATGACACTCGGTACAGGATGTCGGCAAGGATTCCGCTTTTCCTTTAATATGACACTGGCCGCAGGCCCTTGAGTCCATATCATCTTCCATGGGATGATGGTGACAATCCTTGCAGGACAACCCGTAGCCGCTGTCACCGGCATGGGTCTGGTGGTCGAAAAGCACTTTGCCCGTGGCGCTGTGATACATCACCCGGACCGGCGTTTCCGGCGTGTCGGCCGAAAAGACAGTATAGCTGAGGATACCGACAAAAAGGAAACAAATGGCCACGCCGTACGCGATTTTAATTTCCGTTTTTAAGCCCATCAGATTTTGATTCCTCTTTCCGGCCATCAAAAGCCCGACGCATCAAAGGCGCTCCCGGCCGGGGAAAAACCCGATCCGGGCAACCTGTTTTTGTTTGGAAACACTGCCGCAGCGGGGCGCTCTTTTAAAATGACGGCACATGCCGCGCCCGGCCCGCAGACAGCCCCCTCACATTTAGGCAGAGTATTAGCTAACATAAGGTCCTATCGATTTTCAAGTGTTTTCTGCCGGTGGACAGGCGCCACAGCGCAGGCAGTCGACAATGGGACAGGGGCGGGAGGAAGCTTCACGATTGGCCTTGTCAAATTCTTTTTTCAGAAACGATTTATTAACGCCTGCATCGATAAAATCCCACGGAAAAATCTCGTCGGGCTGCCGTGTCCGGCAGACATAAAAATCCGGATCGACGTCAACGCCGGCCAGTGCTTTCGCGCCGTTTTCATGGCGATGGCAGGCGCTTTCAAGAAGCGGGGCAAGCCGCCGATCGCCCCGCGCCAGCAGGGCTTGAAAATAGGCCTCGTGCGGGCTTTCGCTGCGCAAAGACACATTGGCCATTCGCCCCAGCCCTTTCCGGACGGTCATGATTTTCTTTTTCAACCGCGGGACGCTGTCCATGGCCGCCCACTGAAACGGGGTAAAAGGTTTGGGGACAAAGCAGTTCATGCTGACAGTCATTTTTCCGATCCGGCCCAGGCGGCGGCTCTCCTGCAGGAATATTTTTTTCACGGCCGCCGTCAATGTGACAATGGCATCGACATCCGATGCGGTTTCCGTGGGTAACCCTACCATGAAGTAGAGTTTCAGATTGGCTATGCCGGCGGCAACCAGGGAACGGGCAGCGGTAAGGATATCCGCCTCCGTCAACCCCTTGTTGATCACCCGGCGCAGCCTTTCCGAACCCGCATCCGGCGCGATGGTGGCTGTGTGGACGCCACTGTCCACCAGGGTCTGAATAAAGGTTTCGGTAAGAGCATCGGCCCGCAGGGAACTGAACGCCAGGGAAATCCCGGCCCGTGACGCCTGCCGGCACAATGACGGCAGCCCCGGCAGATCGGATACCGCCGCCCCCACCAGACCAATCCGGTCGGCCAGCTGCCGTCCTTTCTCAAGTTCCGCCATCAGCGAGGCTATGTTGCGAAACCGCGGCGGCCGGTAGATAAAACCGGCGCTGCAGAATCGACAGCCACGCGTGCAGCCGCGACCGATCTCAACCAGAAAGGGGCTGTCAAACGCCGTCTGATGCGAGACAACCGTCGTATGCGTCTCCTGCGTGGACAGATCGGGCGCAATCATCCGCCGAACCCGGGCAGCGAGTCCGTCAATCGTTGGTACAAAAGACTGTAATTTCCCGTCCGAATGATAACGGGGCTGAAAAAAACCGGGCACATAAACACCGGGAATTTTCCGGGCGACGGTTTCAAGAAAGGCGGCGCGGGGGATCTTTTTTTTGTATATCCGGATAAACGGCGCCAACAGAACTTCGGCTTCTCCAATGAGAAACAGATCAATAAAGGGGGCCAGCGGTTCAGGATTGAGCCAGCAGGCCACCCCGCCTGCGATCACAAGGGGGTGGATTTTTCTTTGTTTCGATCGCAGGGGGAGGCCTGCCAGATTAAGAATGGTCAGGATGTTGAGGTAGTCGTTCTCAAACGATACGGAAAACGCGATCATATCAAACGCGGACAGGGGTTTTCCGGACTCTTCACTATACGGCGCCGGGCCTGCCTGACCGGAAGCGTCCCC
>Ga0256846_1000346_pt1 | contig 19625 bp, 13 predicted proteins | sample TevniametaG_FD_189098 | JGI IMG/M metagenome (GOLD analysis project Ga0256846, IMG submission 189098) | Tube worm associated microbial communities from hydrothermal vent at the East Pacific Rise, Pacific Ocean - Tevnia | ecosystem: Host-associated > Annelida > Integument > Unclassified ...
TAATCTTCACGTTAGGATTACCACAGCCTGCACCGCTCCAAGTAATATTATGAGTACTCCCCTTGTACCATGTCACTCCTGCAGCAGGTGATGTTACATTAATTTCGGCAGAATATACCATCCCCATCGTTACAATTAGAATAAATGAAAATAAAAATATTTTTTTCATATTTTCCTCCTTTTTGCTTATTCTAATTATTATATAAGAAAATCAACAAATTATCTCAAAAAAGAACGCTCAACACCCTCATTATTCAACATTCAGCTTTATTAAACGGATAAACTATGTTAAGAAACTGCACAGCTTATCAAAATAATTCAACCTTAATAACTTACGATAAATACTTTACTATCACCTATAACAACATCATCATCAGTTTGCACTCTAACCTTATACATGACAAGTGTTAAGTTTTCCGGAACCGTCCAACTTATTATTCCCGTATTAGGACCTGTCAACTGATCGGCAACCCTTTCAGGGGCAAATTCTTCACCAAAATTATCCGAATAAATCAATACTTTTACATTTGCAGACATCGTTCCGGTTTTTAACCAGGTTATGTTGTAGGTTTTCTGTTTAAGCCAACGATCATGATACGGATCACAAGCTGTAGGTGAAGTAACAATAATTTTTGGTGGAGTAATTATTGAAGAATCGATAGAGAATAACCGACTGTCACCATAAACCAGATTATCGGAAGTTTTAACCCTAAGAATATAATTCCCGTCGGAATAACTAGTGGGAATTGTCCAGCTTATAGATCCCGTGTTTGCTCCGACTAACTGCTCAACAAAATTTGCAGGGACTATACTATCCTTGAAAATATTCACTTTTACACTTGGAGACATTACGCCCTCTTTTTCCCAGGTAATCATGTAGGTATAATCTCTTGACCACGTATCACATTTAGTAGGTGATACAACTTTTATCCTGGGAGGAAGTATTGTGTTTACCGTAAAAACATTACTGTCGCAATAAACATTCTCCTCCTTCAATCTCATAATATAGTTACCATCCGAATAAGATACGGGAATTGTCCAAGCATACAATTCCGAACGGGGAACAATCAATTGTTCAACAAAGTTAGGTACGGATATCGAATCTTTGAAAATATTGATCTTTGTATTAGGACAGGTAGGGCCACAGCTTCGCCAACGTATATTATATGTATTCCCTTTAACCCAATTAGTTTCCGGATGAGGTGAAACGATTTCAATTTTCTTCCTCACCGAATCAATAGAAAAACGGCCACTATCCCCATAACATGAACTATCAGCGGTTTTTACCCTGATTACATAATATCCGTTATAATAATTATTGGGAGTAAACCAACTGTACGATCCTGTATTTGGTCCGACTAACTGTTCAACAAAATTTGCAGGAGTAACACTATTCCTAAAAATATTGATTTTAACATTGGGATAATTACAACCACTACCACTCACTTCCCATGTAATATCATGAGTAAATCCCTTATACCATGTTACTCCAGAAGCCGGAGACGTTACATCTATTCCGGCAGAGTACAACATGCCAATAGATAAAAATAGAATAAATATATACACGATAACCTTTCTCATCTTTCCTCCTCTCTATTTACACAATAGTATAAAAACCTGAGAATGCAAATTTTTTAAGGAAAATGTATACAAAAGGCTAATGTTTATCAAACTATAACATAACAAACTTATTAAATATAAAATCTAATCTATTATCTGGAATAGCTCACTATCTGCAAAAACACTATTATCAGATGTCTTTATCCTTATGATATAAGTTCCTGCCTGATATGTGTTGGAAATAGTCCAATTTATTGATCCGGAATTAGGACCGGTTAACTGCTCGACAAAGTTACTCGAGGACACGGAATTTCTAAAAATATTTATTTTTACATTTTCCGACATAGTACCGACTTTTGTCCAAGCTATTTTATAGGTATTCAATTTCTTCCAACTGTCACAATTGGTGGGTGAAGTAACAACAATTTTAGGAGGACTGATCGTAGAACTATTTATAACAAAAACTTGACTGTCACCATGAGTTTGATTATCACTGGTTTTTATTCTGAGAATATAATTCCCGTTTGAATAACTGCTCGGAATATTCCAACTATACGATCCTGTATTCGGACCGGTTAATTGTTCTACAAAATTACCTTGCGATATTGAATTCCTGAAAACATTTATTTTTACATTTGCAGATAACGTACCCTGCTTTAACCATGTAATCACGTAAGAATAGTTCTTTGACCATGTACTGCATTGAGAAGGGGAAACAACCGTTAATTTAGGTGGATCGGAAGAACTTGCCGTTATCATAAACTGATCGCTATCACCGGAAACCTTATTATCATCCGTTTTTATCCTGAGAATGTATGCACCGTTTAAATAACTTGTCGGAATCGTCCAACTGTACGTTCCCGAATTAGGACCGGTTAACTGCTCGACAAAGTTACCTTGCGATATTGAATTCCTGAAAATATTGATCTTAATATTTGCCGATTGGGTACCTGTCTTTGTCCATGTGATATTGTATGAATTACCCTTTAGCCAATCATCATTTAAAGTAGGAGAAGTAACGGTTATTGTAGGTGAAGATGAACTTCCGGTGATAGCAAAAATATCGCTGTCATCGGAAACCTTGTTATCATCCGTTTTTATCCTTAGAACATAATTTCCGCTCGTATAGCCGTTCGGAATCGTCCAACTGTACGTACCCGAATTAGGACCGGTCAATTGCTCTACAAAATTACCTTGCAATATTGAATTTCTAAAGACATTTATTTTAACATTCGCTGATAAATTTCCCTCTCTATCCCATGTAATATTGTGAGTGGTACCCTTTTCCCATCTATCGTTTGATGTAGGTGATGTTACTGTAATTGACGGAGGTAAGGAAGAATTCGTCGCAATTGTGAAAATACCGCTGTCACCGTGAACGGCGGCATCATCCGTCTCTACACGTAAAATATAACTACCGTTTGAATAACTCGTTGGAATCGTCCAATTATACGTTCTCGAATTGGGCCCTGTTAACTGTTCAACCAAATTGCCGGGATCAATCGAATCGGTATATATTTTGATGTTAACGTTATCGGATTGCGTACCTGTTTTTGTCCACTTTATATCGTAAGAAAGCCCCTTTCTCCAAATTACTCCGGTACTCGGAGCGGTAACCGTAATGGTAGGAGTTGCACTCGGATCATTCTCAATATAAAACAAATCACTATCATCACTGAGTCGGTTGTCATCCGTTTTTATCCTGAGTATGTAATTTCCTTCTTCGTATCCGGCAGGAATCGTCCAACCGTACAACCCGTTGTTAGGACCGGTTAATTGCTCTATAAAATTAGCAACACTAACGGAATCCTTAAAAATATTTATTTTAATTCCGGAAGAAGCACCTGCAGATGATTTCCATGTAATATCGTAACTATGGCCCATAGTCCAACGATCGGTTGATTTCGGAGACGTGACAAGCAAATCTATTGAAATGGCAAAATTATTATTGGAAATATCGGAGTCCGACCCGTTAATTGCTTTAACCTCTATTTTGTAATCATTCCCCTCGGCAATTTCAGTTCCACCCTCAAGGGTCGTTATAGTCCAGTCATAAGAACCGTTATCAGGCAAATCCGAAGCTATCTTACCAAGATCAACATCGTTCTTATAAAGATGTATATCAACATTTCCCGTTGCATTTTCAAGATTCCACCTAATTTTATGAGTCTTTCCCAAGTGCCAATTTTCTCCCCCGTTTGGAGAAATTACCCCCGTTACATTAAAATCAAATGTCTTAAGAGATAGTTCGCCGGATGCCGATCTCCACACTAAAAATGCTGTAGTGGAATTCATCGCCAGAGCTGTTTTTGTATTAAGAAAGAATAATCCCGTTTCATCTAATGTGTACTGCGTCCACTTTGTCCCGTCGTAAAGAGAAGCTCTTATTTTTGCATGAGCTCCAAATTTATCCGCCCATGATACGGCTACCATATTAAGAGAATTGGCAATAACCACCGGATGAGGTAAATAATTTGAAACACGGAAATCAGATGCACTTGCTCTTACAGGTGATCTAAATGCAGCACCCGCCGGTTTACTCCAATAATCTATCCCGACAATATGTCCGGGATCATTATAGGATAAGGCGGCAACATGCACATTACCAAGATTATCTACATAAACATCACTCTGTTTGTTTCTCCCGTGAACCTTCGGCAGTGTCACCGTAGTACTGTTGGCAAGGTTTCCTCCCGAAGGAGCGGTCCTGTACTGCAGAACCCGTTTGTTCCTATCCCAAGTTATATGTACTTTTCCGGTGGAATCGGTAAACATTGTCATCCACAGATGCTTTGCACCCCAACCTGCAAGATTCGTCTGCCGAATCCAAGAACCTCCGACAGCTTTTCTAAAATATAGTATAGGGTGATTATCCGAAGAGTATCTCCACTTGATACAAGTGGCATGGACAACTCCTGCTGAATCTACCGTAATAGCAGGATATTGGACATAATTCGGATTTGAGTTGTAAATAGTCTCCTTTCGCCATGTCCCCGAAGAATCTTTCCATGAATGCATAAATCTTTTGGAATTAGTACTATTCGGAGAGACCCACACAAAATGGACCTCCGTTCCATCCGGTTTGACTGCAATTCTCGGTCTGAATTTCCTGGAATTAACTTCTCCACGTAAAATGTTCGGTATGGTTATCTTATTTACAACATGATCACCAACAATTTGTCCGTATTTTGCACGTCCTCCGTCGATCCACAACAAATGGATGGTCCCGTTATTATCACTTTTTATATCATAGTAAGCCCCATATACTCCAAGATGGATTGGATCCTGAGAATATATAACAAAGGACAATGAAATAAATATTAAGGTTAGTAATGTTTTTTTCATATTAATTCTCCATTGATTAAAAAATAGAAAAATTGTGGAATAAAAGCCCCCGACCTCATATCGCTCATATCCATATACATGTTACATTAGCATTTTTAATGCCAAAAGTCAATGACAAACCCGACAAAATACTGTAGGGGACTGACAAAAGCAATGTCGTCAATATTGTATGGTTTTTTTTAACAAATCATTCCGGTGAGTTCCCTGTTAATTACAATAAAAGTAACACAATTTGTCACTTCATTAAAATTTTTTGTCAAACCTCTTTGCATGTAGATATCACTGTGATATATTGTTCTCGTAACGGTAAAAGGTAGTATTTATGAAATTAAACATAAAAAAAACAGCAATTGCAGGTGTAATAATTTTAATATTCACTATAAGCATATTCTTTTTTATTAAAAAGGAAAATAATCCGAACATAGTATTCATTATTGTCGATACATTGAGAGCAGACCACACGCATATGGGAGGAGGAGAGAGAAAAGAGACTCCGTTACTTAAAGAACTGTTAGCGGACGATTCCGTTTATTTCGGATCATCATGGTCTAACGCACCGTGGACATTGCCGTCAATATCTTCAATGATTACATCAAAATATCCATCCGAGATAGGAACTTATAAAAGAAATTCAAAGATAGACGAAAAATTTCTGACCTTGGCCGAAATTTTAAAAAAAAACGGTTACGCCACTCACGGAATTATCACTCATATTTTTCTTAAAAAGAAATACGGTCTTTCTCAAGGATTTGACACTTATCTGGAAAAGATAGATTCGGCAGACAACAACCTGCTGTCAATAACATCTCCATTGGTCACAAAAGAGGCTCTTAAAATAATTAGACAAAACAAGAAAAAACCTTTCTTTATGTTTCTTCACTATTTTGATCCCCATTACAGATATATAGACCATGAGGGAATAAGAGGATATTCGGGTCCTTTCCTACCCGGTAAAAATGAATCGAAAAAGGCTGAAATTATAAGAAAAAATCTTTTTTCAAAAGATGATCTTAATTATTTGAACAATTGCTACAGAAGTGAAATTAGATTTACGGATAAATACATCGGAGAGGTGATATCATATTTAAAATCTCAAGACATTTACGACAACACTTTGATTGTTCTGGTTTCCGATCATGGAGATGAGTTCGGAGAAAGGGGAACTCTCGGACACGGTCAATCACTCTATAACGAACAGACTCGTATCCCTTTTATAATGAAACTACCTAAAAGATACAAGAAAAGAACAAACATAAGACCACTGTTTTCAAACATTGATATAGCACCTACAATTCTTGATATTGTAAACATAAAAATTCCGACTGTATTCAGAGGAAAAAGCATATTCTCCGAAAAGGGTTCCGATACCGTCTTTATGGAAGTTAACGAAAAAAAATATGAGACACTTTACAATCAGTGTGCCATTGTCCGCGGAGGCTGGAAACTGATAAAAAACTTTGAAAACAATAGATTTGAACTCTATGATCTTACGGAAGATCACGCTGAAAAAAGAGATTTATTTAATTCAAAAAAAAGTAAATTTTTTAGTATGCACAAAATCCTAAAAAAATATATCAAGATGAGAGAGAGAAATAAGTACACTTCCCAAAAAACAAATCTCACCGAAGACGAGCAGAAAAAGATAGAGTCTCTCGGATATATTTAAGGAGCTAACAACAAAGCATAAATGACCGGCAAATATTCCCGCAACCTGATCCTGTCTTCCGCACTGTTAATTTTGTTCCTGTCAACTCTTTTCCTTGTATTGAAGAATGATAACAACTGGATCATCGAGGAGATATCATTTAAGACACGTGACGGATTTAAACTGAGTGCTTTTCTATTAAAACCTGAACACCCGAAAAACAGAAAATATCCTTCCATAGCTTGTTTTCATCAACTTTCAGGAAATCGTGATGATTTTTTAAATCTTTTTCCACTGTTGGCAAAAAAAGGTATCGTTGCCATTGCTCCCAACTTTGTAAGACAGAAAGCAAATCTCAACATGGAAAGAATTACCGATCTAAAAGATACTCTAAAATATTTATCTTCATTAAATTTTATTGAAAAAGGGAAAACAGGGATTATAACGGCAAGTTTTACCGTTGAAACAGGGATGTATGCAATTCAGGACAACCCTGATGTTATAGCAAATGTAATAATGTCAGGTCCGATTTTGAGAGAAAGATCCAGATCGTGGTTAACAAGGAATTCCAATCTTGCAATATTCAATATTGCAAGCATATTAGACGGGAATCATTACCTCCTAATGGAAGAATATACTGCAAGAAATCTCAATCCGTTATCAAGAAACCTACTGATAGAAAAAAAGGAGACTCCTTTTACGTTACCTGCTCACGGGACATTTATCTTTGATGAATTACCTGAAGTATTGTCTCAAATTGCAGATTTTTTTTCCGAAGTATTTGAAATAAAAAAAGAAGCCGGTGGAATAATAAAAAACCCGAAACCTGAGAATATGATCACTTTTTTCTCAACGGACGACATGCCCATTAATGCAACTTTTAGAAAACCCGAAGGTAAGTCCGGGGTGCCGGCAATATTACTCTATCCGCCCGAATCACATACAAGACTTTACTACAACGACCTTATAAACAATCTCGTGAAAAGTGGATTTGCCGTCCTTGCTCCCAACACAAAAAGGGCATGCAGAAAAAAGAAAAAGATATCTCTCTGCGACATGGAAGTTAACGGGGCGATAAAATATCTTCAAAATGACTCCGATATTGATAAAAAAAGGATAGGGGTCCTTTTCCCCGGATTCTACCATTTTTTTGCCGTCAAAGCGGTCAACGGCAACGAATTACCTGTCAAACTGATCTTATTGATGGATTTTGAGAAATTTGGAAATTTTATAAATATGGATAATATCCACAAAGAAAAAGGTCCTGTTGTAAAATACATAAAGGAATCCGATCAATATAAAATTCCGTTTTATATGAAAAAATATTTGGGACAATGATAAAAAATTTTCTAATTATTATATTACTTTTTTCTCAGATTCCCGCTTCATACGATTTTAATAATTCAAAACGAGATAAATATATCAAATCACTTGGTCCAGGAGGATCAAAAATGATTTTTATCCCCGAAGGGAATTATTATACCGGGGAAAAAAATTCTTTGGACAACTCTCCTTTGCAAACAAGAAATTTTAAAAGCTTTTTCATTGATATCCATCCTGTCACAAATATTCAGTATATACAATTTATAGATAAAACAAACTATAAACCGATGGGGAAATTCAGTAAAAAATCAGCAATAAAACACCCGGGGTTTCCGGTGACAGGAATAACTCTCGACGATGCATCCGCTTATGCCGAATTTGTCGGAAAAAGGATACCTACGGAATGGGAATGGGAAATCGCCGCCAGATCACTAAAAAAAGATTATTCGTCTTATTTGTCGAATATTTATAGAAACAGGGAAGGTGTTTTTTTCAAAATGGAGAGAAAAGGAATTTCTCCGATTTTTTCAACACCTCCTAACGGAATAGGGATTTATGACCATATTGGAAATGTGTTCGAGTGGACAACAGGAGAGTATCCGTCCGAATTAATAATCGGAAAGAACAGGAGTGTTTACAAGATCGGAGTCATAAAAGGGGGAGCTTGGACAAATATCAGAAATGATATTAAATATTCGACAAGGACACCTTTTCCGGTAAAAAGATCACTTCCATGGTTAGGCTTCAGATGTGTTAAAGATCTGAAATAATAGAAACCCTCTATTTCGGATCATTTCTTCCCTGAAGCTTTTTTACATTTCTCTTTGTCTATGACGTAGTTACCGATTATCAGAACATCCATACCGGTTCCGTAGAAACATCTCAATGCATCTTCGGGCGAACTTACAATAGGTTCCCCTTTTATATTAAAGGATGTATTGAGAACTCCGGGAATTCCTGTCAGTTTTCTGAACTCATCGATAACTTCCCAGTAAATTTTATTTGTCTTTTTGCTAACGGTCTGTGGTCTGGTAGTATTGTCGATCCAATGCATCGCACTCCGGATATCTTTATATTTATCCTCGGGAACATCAAACGCCATGATCATGAACGGTGAATCCGCCGGCTTTTTCAAATATTCTTCTTTGTATTCTTCAAGAAGAGACAAAGCGAAAGGTCTCCAATTCTCTCTGAACTTTACAAAATCGTTCACTTTATCCTTCATATCGGGATCACTCGGATCGGCAAGTATCGATCTTCCGCCAAGTGCTCTCGGTCCCGCTTCCATTGCTCCCTGGAACCATCCGACTATCTTCCCTTCTTTAACCTTTCTTGCACCATATTTCGGTATATCTTTCCTCTTCTCAAAATTGACCTTGTTCCTGACAAGGACCTTCTCGATCTGAGCATCCGTAAATGAAGTCCCGAAATATACATGATCCATCTTTAACCTCGGATCATCTCCCTTCTCCATGGCAATTGCCATAGCAGCACCCATAGAAACCCCCGCATCGTGGGAAATCGGTTGAACAAATATCTCTTCGGCATTGGAATGTTTATGGATCTCTCCGTTCATTTTACAATTAAGTGCAACCCCTCCGGACAGGCAGAGGTTCTTGCTACCTGCCATATCCATTGCCATATTTGCAAGATAGATCCCCGCTTCTTCAAGTTTCGACTGAACCGCAAATGCGATATCCTTATGATGTTGTGTGAACTCCTCCCCTTTCTTCTTCGGAGGTCCGAACTTTTTCACGATCAGATCGCTGTAAAAATATCCGTAGGTCCTTTTATTGAAGAACAGGTACTGAGGGTTGACCTTTATCCCCTTGTCAGTAAGTACTACGACCTCGTCGACAAGTTTTTTTATCTCCGAATCGGGTTTACCAAAAGGGGCAAGCCCCATAAGTTTTACCTCTCCTTCGTTCGGTCCCCATCCGAGATATTCGGTAAAAGCCGAATAGAACCATCCAAGAGAGTTGGGAATATTTATCTCTTTCAATAATTTTATTTTTTTATCATTTCCCGACCATATCGTAATAGTAGAATTCTCACCGTGACCATCGAAGATTAATATAGCTGAATTATCAAATCCTGAACTGTAGAAAGCGGAAGCCGCATGAGCATAGTGATGTTTCACATAAACAACAGGAGGGACCTTCTGACCCGCATAACCTGCATCGTTAAGACCGAAAACAATATTTTGTTCTATATTCTTCGGTAAGTAGTTCAAGATATCTTTAAATCCGGATATCACACCCGACCCGAGATTTTTTCTACCTTTGCTTACTTTCCTTGTACTTTCCCCTTTTTTTCCGAACAGTTTATACTTCAGGAAAACCTTCATCAGAAAAAGAGGATACTTTATTTTATAATAGTTAGAGTCCCAACCGACTGCAATAAGATCTATATCTTTCATATCCAATCCGCCCTGCTTCAGACAAAATGCAACCGATTTCGAAGGAAAATAACCTGAAGCCTGTTTGACCCTCAGCAATCTCTCTTCTTCAATGAAACTTACAAGTTTGCCGTCCTTGATAAGACATGCAGACGGATGAGCAAATTCCGGATGATAGATAATTCCTAATATATTCATAATAAATCCTCGCTTTTTCTCATTTTTTATTATTTGTCACTTTAACGGAAACATCACTTAAATATTGCCTGAAACTGACGATCTTACATTTTTCGGAAATATAATCCAGAAAAGAGAGGGATGTTTCCAATGCCTTTTTTCTGTTCATAAAACCGGTCTCCCCGATCTCGACATTTACAAAATCTCTCGGATGAAAATTAAGGACAATAGTGTCACTGAACATTTTCAAAATATTAAAAATGATCTTGGCATATACCATCCCGAACGAAATTACCGAAGTTCCGTTAAATGGTATTATAAAACTTGATAAGGGGATCTCCATTTTATCCCGTGCCAACTTACCCTGCTTAAGATAATTAACAAAATACCTGAAAGGGAGCAATACTCTTATTACAGAAGAATCTCCCGCATAGTTCATCTCTTTCAGAATCTCAAAAATATCGCTGTCTATCTGATAATCGGGGGCCCTGAACATTTTCGGTTCGGAACCGAAAAATTCAACGATCGTATCATGCCCTTTTCTTATTTCTTCCTCTTTTTCTTCCTTACTTTTTTTTGTCAGAAATTCCGGATGAGAGAAAGTATGGTTCCCAATATCAAACTCTTTTAGTTTCTCATGTATTTTCGGGAGATCCGATACATTCTTCCCAACGATGAAAAAAGTTGCATCAAGATCTTTCTTTTTAAGGAACTTTACTATGGCAGGGACACCCTCATCAAGATAAATATCCTTTTCCTTTTTTTCAAAGTTCCCGAAAGCCCTTTCACCGTCAACATCAAATGATAAAATAACCCGTTTCTTTTTCTTCATACTATTTTAAATTTAGAGATATCCCCAATAAATCAGAGACTTTTAAATACCATAATTTCATACTAACGTCAAATTCCAAAGAGAGAAATCACCTGTTACCTAACATATGAAATCGTTAATTTGAAACGGTCAACAAACTTTTAAAATCCTGTTTAATAATAATCTTTTTCATTAACAGATTATTCTCTCTAAGCTCTGTACTTTTAAATCTTATAAATCCTATATTCGAACCACATTTAAATCTATAACGTAGAGATCCTTCAACTACGGAGTAAACAAATTCTCTTTTATTTTTATCCGTGATCATCGTAATTCCGATATTCCCCTCTGTACCCGGACTGACACTTTTAATGATTCTTTCTATTTTAAACTCCAATATATAAGCCCCCCGTTCAACCGGAAAATATTCCGAATCTATCTCACTTAATGAATTAACGGGATTGTCAAAAAGGGTCTGAGTGTTTATATAGGATAAAAGGAGAAGATCAATTCCGTTTTTTTTGTAGAAATTCTTTATCCATCCTGGAGTTTTTCGGTTACCGAACAATTCGGGAATATCATCATTTCCGTCTTTTATGATCTTTGTGTAATCTTCAACCGGATTTCCCCCTGAATTCCCCGAATAATCCACTCTGAAAACATACGGGATCTCATTTCTCATATTTGCTTTGATCTCAATTTTATAAATATAAAACTCCAAATTTTTTTCATCACTGTCGATAGATACTTCATACAATCTTCTTATTGCAGTATTCCCGAAATAACCGGAATGTAGATCACTTATCTTTGCAATTCCGACAGGCATCCCTTTTCCCGGTGATGAAACTATCTTACTTCCGTTCACATTAATTATTAATTTAAGTTTATTTTTTGCAACATAATGGAAAATGATCTCTTTTATCGGTTTTCTTGAGAAGATATATTTCCCCGAGATGCCGTTCATGATCTTTCCGTTACACGGGTTTTTTTCATATCTTTTGACAGGTAGAAAGACAGAGTCGTTATCCGATTCCTTTACAAAAAGAGCAGGGAGATACATTCCGTTATCGTGAGCTGAGAATCCCTTTACATAATCCGGCTTCCTATACCAAAATTGTATGTCATCACTCCATGTAAATATTGCCGGCCTATAAACCTTGTAGAACGGAAGATAATTTCTCATTCTTCTCTTCGCAGCATCTGCAAATTTTCTGTTTTTAGCTTTTCTTAATAAATAATCCGTCCTGAAACTTGTTATCAAAAAATTAAAGCTATTATCGCCTTTAAATTTTTTTTCAGGAACACTAACAACATCCCTACCGAAAATGACCTTACCATAACCTATTGCCGGAGGAGTCCACATCTCACGAAATATCATACTGCCTTTTTTAATATTGTTCTTTAGATAGTACGCCGAATAATCGGGCTCTCCGATTCCGGTTTTCGTATGAACCGGATGAGACGCTATCCCCTTTAAAAGATCAAAGCTTTTATAACTCTTTAATAAGTTTTCGGTTGCATATATTAAAACCGGTACGGTTAACAAGACAATTGCAATTCGCCTTACAATAACTTTGTTGAGTAAAGTTTCCACGTCCCGAAATATTAATTTTCCTATCAATAATGACACTAACGGTATCAATGGAAGTAATGCTCTGTAATTAAGATAATTTTCTATGGCGACAAGGATAAAATAAGTCAATACGGAAATAGAGATGACTTTTCCGAACTTATCTTTTCCCGCCAATGAGATTATCAGTGATACGACAAGGATAAAAACAAGTATTATCCCGAAATGTTCAATAAAGTTCTTCCCGTATAACAGGAAAGAAGACGGAAACGGATCATACCATGCAACTTCGGCAGAGAGTCCCTTCAGGTATTCTAAAGTTACCTTAAAATTACTGAAAGGATGGATCAGCCAGTTCGGTGCTCCGAGAAAGAAACCGAGAATTCCTCCGATAGCTGCAAAATAGAGATTTTTAAAAATATTCATCTCTTTTCTTACATAAAAAATCGGAACTATCACCATTACGATAAAAAATGCACCGTTGAATTTTGATGCAACTGATAATCCCAAGAAAAATGAAGCAAAGAACAGATGCCATTTATTTTTTGTTCTAAGAAATTTTAAAGAGAAATATACCAAGACGGTGATCAGAAGTGTAAGTAAAATATCGGACTTAAAATTGTGGGAATCTATTACATGGGGCCAAAAAACCGATAGTATGACCGCTGAAATCAACCCTGCATATTTATTGAAAAACTCTTTACCGATCAAGTAAATCATATAAATATTCAATGTCCCGAATAGAGCAGACATTATGCGTCCGGTTTTTAGTGTAAAAATATACCCGAAATCGGAATTAAGAAATATATTGTTAAAATCAATAATTCCGAGAAATATTGTTAGTTTCTTTAAAATTAAAGAGAAAACAAAATTTAAGTAGAGAAAAAAGGGGGGATAATAATGTATCGGGAACGGATCCTTATGAAATCCCCAAGTCCATGTGATCAATCCTTTCCAACCTATTTCATCCGCTCCGAGAAAATCAAACCAGTGATTCACTCTCAGCAAAAAACCTATTAAAATCACAAAAAAGAGAAATAACTTGGTATGAAAATCTTTGTTTCTTCTCATGACTTGATTATAACATAACTCAAGAATCCCTTCTTTCATTAAATTTTCCGACATTATATTTTTTTTGTTAATTTTTGTTATAAATTTTAAAAAGATTTGTTATAATATTTTAAGAGAGAGGAAAAATTGAGAAAAACAGTAACGATTTTAATGTTAGTTGTAGTGCTTCTTTTTGCATCAACGATGCTGTCCGGTAAAGATTATAACAGGCTTTTTCATAAGTACGGAGCGCTTTATAATGACACAACTCAGGAACTTTTCTTATATTTCGGAGTTAACTGGGACTACCATCTGTCAAGAATGTTTATGATAACCCCCGAAGCAAATATTTTCGTTAAACCTATCTGCAAAGTGATCTATTTTGAGCCTGCATTAATCCTTAACCTGAAACTGAGGAATGCATTCATCGGAGCAGGACCTATGAGACTGTTCAGAATCGCAGGTAAAAATCTTGTCGAAGAATTTACAGGATTAAAGATTAATGTCGGATTTAGATTAGGAGATATGGTTGTCAGAGTAATCCATTTTTCACCGTTTGATAATCTTTTCGGAGATAATTGGATCTCTGCTCAGATAGGATTTGAGTTTTAGTATTAAGGTAAAGGAGGAAAGATGAAAAAGATATTAACTATTTTGGTGATTTTTATTCTCGTTTCAACGATTTTTTCGGTTAATTTAAAAGCGAATTCAACAAAATTTTATGCAAATTTTGGTATTATGACCGATGATTCATTCACATTTGACCCGTTTCTTTGGTATATCGGGGCAAATATTGACTTCAGTATTAACGATCTGCTGATGATTAGTCCTGAAGTAAACGTTCTAACGTATAAATTTAAATTTTCGGCATTTTTGCTTGAGCCTGCAGTTTTGGCTAATTTTAAATTCGGATCGTTGTTTGTCGGGGCAGGTGTAACAACATTTGTACTCATTACAGGCAGTACTGCAAACTTTGCAACCGATGTTGCATTAAAAATTAATGCAGGTATAAAGAGTGGGAATCTGAAATTTAGAATATTCCTTATAACTCCGTTTAACAACATATTCAAGAGCAACGTTATAGGGGCTCAAGTTGGAATCGGATTTTAAGCTTTAAGAATCAGCGAAAGCAAGGTAAGACAAAACTTTCTCCGGAGTTATGGGAGAATCGAACGGAAGTTTTTTATCGGGGGAGACGGCGGCGATACAATTTCGTACTGCAAAATATCCCCCGATTCCGTACATAAAAGGAGGTTCTCCGACAGCCTTTGAACCGAGTACGGCATAAGGATTTTTCAACTCCTCCATTATCTGTACATCCAGCTTATCGGGGACAAACCTTATGTCGGGAATTTTGTAGGTGGAAGAACTACCTGTCATAATATTTCCTTTATCATCAAACAATAATTCCTCCAACACCATCCATCCGAGTCCCTGTATAAATCCCCCTTCTATCTGCCCGAGATCGGTTTTAATATCAAGACTTTTCCCGACATCATGAATAATTTTCACTTTTGTGAACTTATAGGTTCCCCGTAAGACATCAAGTTCCGCTTCAATGAGTGCGGTTCCGAAAACATGGTAGGCAAACGGTTTCCCTTTTTCCTTTTCTTTGTCAAAATATATATCGGGAGTTGTATAGTACGCGTGAGAAGAGAGAGATACTCTTTTTGAATAAGCTAAATTTATGAGATCTTTCCATACCATCTCATCACAGTTTCCAATATTACATGTCATACCATCCTTAAACGTTATTTTATCGGACGAAACTCCAAATTTTTCCGCTGCAATATTCGCAAGTCTATCCGAAAGCACCTTGCATGCCGTTCTTGTTGCCATACCGTTCAAATCGGCACCGGAACTGGCTGCCGTTGGAGAAGTATTGGCAACTCTTGTAGTATTGGTTGACTCAACCCTCACCAAAGAGGGAGAAATTGACAATGTATCCGAAGCAATATTTATTATCTTTTTATTTACACCTTGCCCCATCTCAACCGCACCGGTATTTACGGAGACACTTCCATCCGTATAGATATGGACAAGAGCACCTGCTTGATTCATCATTTTATTTGTAAATGATATTCCGAATGTAACGGGAATTACGGCAGCTCCCTTTTTTATCAGATCATTCTTTTTATTAAATGCTTCAATCTTTTTAAAGGTATTCTCAATATCGGAATATTCATCAAGCTTTTTCCAACTCAACCTAATATTGCAGTTTTTCGCTACCATACCGTATGGAAAAATATCCCCGTCTTTCAAAAGATTCTTTTCCTGAATTATTCTAGCATCAACTTTCATTACTTCGGCAGCTCTATTTATAGCCGATTCCATAACAAACATTGCTTGGGGTCCGCCAAAACCTCTGAATGCGGTAAAAGGCGGTAAATTGGTATAACAGCTTATTCCGGTCACCCTGACATTAGGAATAAAATATGAGTTTGTCGAATGAAATAGAGATCTTTCAAGAATAGCAGTAGATAAATCGGCATAAGCTCCGCAATTCTGATAGAATGTCGCTTCGTATGCAATGATTCTGCATGAATCATCTAACCCTATCTTAAAATCGGAAGAGAAAGGATGCCGCTTTCCGGTGATACGTATATCATCTTCTCGTGAAAGTACAATTTTCACGGGTCTTTTAGTAATAAATGCACCGAGAGCCGCCATAACAGCCCATGGCGTTGCCTGATCCTCCTTCCCCCCGAAAGCACCGCCAAGTCTCCTGACATCAACCTCAATTTTATTCATTGGGATCTTTAAAACGGTAGAAATTGATTTTTGAACTGCCGTCGGTGATTGGGTTGAAGAAAACACTTTTACTCCGTCTTTTTCGGAAGGATACGCAATAGCCGCTTGAGTTTCCATATAAAAATGTTCCTGCCCTCCGGAATCAACTTTCCCCTCCACAACAAATTTACAATTATCCCAACCTTTATCAACATCTCCCTTGTTAAAGGTTCTAACCGGAGCAACAAGATTACCTGCCTTAAACGATTCTCTGGGGTCGGTTATTACCGGAAGCGGAGATATATCCGCCTTGATCTCTTTAAGTGCTTTTTTCCCCGAATCCCTATCCTCTGAAAGAATCAGCAATATAGGATCGCCGATAAATCTGACTTCACCTTCGCTTAACAATTCTTCATCCTTTACTATTGCACCTATTTGGTTCTCCCCCGAAATATCTTTATAATCAATAATTCTTATTACTCCCTTGATTGATAGTGCATTGCCAATATCTATTTTTTCTATTTTTCCATGTGAGACGTTCGACACGAAAACAGTTCCGTAAAGAATGTTATTCGGAATATCAAGGTCATCAATGAACTCTGATTCCCCTCTTACATGCTTTACTATCTCATCATTGTTCATTTAGTCCACCACCGTTTAGCATAAGTTCCAATTTATTAAAATGAGCTCTAATTAGTCTTTTCAACAATTCTCTCTTATAAGTTGCCGATCCCCTCACATCGTCAATAGGGTAAATTTCATCCGTAGCAATTTTCAAAACCTCATCAAGTGTCTCCGAATTTATATCTTTACCCGTTAGAAAAGAAGAACTTTTTTTCAGATAGAGCGGAATAGGAGAAACACCGCCGGCACTTAAATCACATTTTTTGATCTTCCTCCCGTCAAGATAGAAACATGCTGCCGTATTGCAACTTGCAATATCAAGATATTTTCTTCTTGAAACTTTTTCAAAATTAAATATTCCGCCTACGGTGTCCGTTGAAATTTTTATCCTTAAAACCAACTCATCCTTATCAAGATCAATATCTTTGTAACCCTTAAAAAAATCCTTTAAATACACTTCTCTTACATTATCATCAAATCCGATTTCCAGAACAGGATTGAGAGCAAGAAAGAGGACGGATAAATCCCCTATAGGAGATGCATTTACCAGATTTCCACCGACGGTTGCACTATTACGTATTATCTGTGAAGAGACAAGATACATATATTCGGAAAGCCAAGGGAAATAATTATTTAATAATTCGGAATTTTTTATCTCCTCAACAGTCGTACCCGCACCTATGTAAATATAATTATCTTTTGAATATATATCCGATATCCCATCAATCTCTGAAATAAATTTTACATCGGAATCCTTAAATTCAGGTTCTCCTACAAGAAGATCAGTACCTCCTCCGATCATAATTGTCTCTTCCGATGAAATTTTCTCTTCATCAAATTTGGGATTTTCCCTCTGAATAATATTCAATCTATCCGTAATAGAATTAAAATAATCGGGAATAAAAGAGTGTTCAATTAAAAAACTTATCCTGTTTTCACTACCTGTTTTCCCATCAATTCCGGATATAATTCTATCTACCGCCCTTTTTATAGAGTAATACCCCGTGCATCTGCAAATATTGCCATCAATAGAATCAACGATACTTTTTTTTGTAATTTCTTTTGATGATAGTAAGAATCCTGTTATGGACATTATAAAGCCGGGTGTACAAAAACCACATTGGACGGCACCTTCATCAACAAATGCCTGCTGAATTGGAGACAGACCGATTCCGTTTATCCCTTCAACGGTAACAAGATGCTTTCCGTTAAGCTCTCCTACAGGCAAGAGACAAGAAGCAACATTTTTATATTCAAGATTTCCGTTTTTTATCTCACCGATGATAACGGTGCAAGCACCACACTCTCCTTCCCCGCATCCCGTTTTAACACTTGATAATCCCAATTCTTCCCTAATTAATTTCAGTGTGGAAGATGCAGGATTTACATCAATATTTAACTCGGAATTATTAATGATAAATCTAACATTCATTTTTTACTCAAAAAATCATTTGATAGGCTTTTAATTATTTTTCTCTCATATTTTACCGACTGAATTTCAGAAACAATTGATAATGCTATTTCAGCAGGTGTCCTCCCTCCGATATCAAGTCCAGCCGGAGAAGAGAGGGTATCAAGATTAGGAGTATTGCCAATCTCTTTTTTTAACCTTATTATCATTGTCTCAATCTTTTTTTTAGAAGCAACAACTCCAAGATATTTGGGAACAAATCCGTTCGTGAGAATACTTTTAAGAATCTTGTAATCAAGTTCATGAGAATGTGATGCAATTACAACATAATTTCCGCTCAACGATCCGATATTGTCATAAATATCATCAATATCATTAAAAAATACCTTTCTCACACCATTAACGGATTCGAGTACTTTTCCCCTATCATCTATCATAATTACCTGATACATCAATTCTTTTAGAAAATATATAAGCTTTTTACCGATATGACCGGCTCCGAATATAAAAACGGTTTCATCTACTCCAACATACTCATAAAATAGTGTAACTTCACCACCGCAAAGCATCCCTGTGGTTTCACTTTTTGAAATAACTTCATTGTTATTCAGATTATATTTTCTTGAAAAACTTTCTCGGGAAATTAATATTTTTTCAGATTCACCGACAGCAACCTTCTCCAGTGTCCCGCCACCGATAGTACCATACGTTTCTCCGTTGTGCATACAGATCATCCTTCCCCCTGTATCCGAGGGACAACTACCATGTTTCTCAATTACAGTAATAAGGACGAATGCTTCGCCATTATCCGAAAGATCAGCTGATTTTCTAAAAATATCTTTTTTTTTCATTCACTGTTTTTCCGACAAAACCGGAAATGTCAATTTTCTGTTCCATTTAGGCAGAGTTTTCCCACTGTTAATTTTATCAACCAACAATAGTGCATAACGGATTGTCTGCTTCATCCCATCAAAACTCCAC
>Ga0256846_1000347_pt1 | contig 19614 bp, 16 predicted proteins | sample TevniametaG_FD_189098 | JGI IMG/M metagenome (GOLD analysis project Ga0256846, IMG submission 189098) | Tube worm associated microbial communities from hydrothermal vent at the East Pacific Rise, Pacific Ocean - Tevnia | ecosystem: Host-associated > Annelida > Integument > Unclassified ...
GGCAACAAGCAGTGAAAAAATTGTTGATGACCTTCCTGTTTTTTTTAAAAATGTAAGAAAATACAACTATACCACCGAAGCTATTCTTGATCTTAAATATAAAAGAATTGATGCTGTTGTATGTGGATATGCATATGCTGTCCTGCAGATCAGAAAAGAGCCTTCTTTAATAATAACAGGGAAACCTCTTCGTTCCAGTGAGATAGTAATGGTTCTCCCAAAAGGTGCAGATTCGTTTACACAAAAAATAAATACAGCCCTTGAAGAAATAAAAAAGGATGGCACATACAAAAAAATCTACAATAAATGGCTGGCAATAAAAAATTAAAACCCTGTCCATGCCTGAAATCTGCAGGATTTTATTAACTCATATATCACGCCGAGAATGGACGGTTTTCACTTTAATATAATAATTGATTCAATGCCTGAACTGATAGCCGGGGCAAAAATAACCCTTGTAATAACTGTCATATCTTATCTGATTGCACTTGTTCTGGGGATTTTAACAGGAACAATAAGATCAGGATCAGGTATTTTTAAAAGAATACTGAATATTTATGTGGAAATATTCAGAGGTGTTCCTCTTCTTATTCAGCTTTTCTTTATATACTATGCTCTTCCTGCTGTTGGACTGAATATCAGGAATATGACTGCTGCCTGTTGTGGTATAGGTCTATGTGGCGGAGCCTATATTTCAGAAATAATAAGGAGTGCAATTTCATCAGTTGAACAAGGGCAGCAGGAGGCTGGTATCTCAATAGGGTTGTCTAAATTTCAGATATATTACCTTGTTATTTTCCCCCAGGCTGCAAGAATTGCAATTCCTCCCCTTATGAATTCTTTTTCTTCTCAGCTGAAAGAAACATCTCTTGTTTCTGTCCTGGCAATAAATGAACTGACAAGAATGGGGCAGATGGTATACTCAAGAACATTCAGGCCGTTTGAGATATATTTTGCTGTGGGAGTACTCTATTTTGTTATGACTTACTTTGCCTCAAAACTCTCAGCTTATTTTGAAAAATATTTTTCATATCCTTGTTAACGGGACATCAATAAATGTTTCTGGTTTTTTAATCTCAACTGCGGTATTTTGTTTCATGGTGTGTTTATCCTTTTGTTTTATTTTTAGAAATCAGGAATGACTGCTTCTGAACAATCTTTCCGGAGGATACACCGCCTACACGCTAAAACATAATTTCAAGTTATAAGTCTGAAGATTATGATCTGGAAAGGCTGGTATAAAATTCATTAGAGCAATAGGTGTCAGGAGATATTATGAGTACAGTCAGACATACGGCAGAGTTTGAGATCAGTCAGCCAGTTAAAATATTGTTTCTCTGTTCAGTGCACAGAGCTGGATGATTGCAGAACCAGGGTGAAACTCAGGTATGAATATACAGGTTTAAGCAGGAAGGGTGATGAATTCATCAAGGGTTTTACATCTTCAGAATACAGAAAATTTATCAATGAGTGGAAAAATCTGCTTGAAACCTATTTTAGGACTAAAGGCAGGCAGTCCTGAGCTTTACAGGTGCCCGGAACAATGACTGTACTGCTATACCCCGGATTTAATGGAATACCTTGTCAATGAATATGAATACTGCTATAAAATCAGGCCGGGCCGTCAGAGAGGGCGGTGTCTTATTATAGAGGGATTTTTAAATTGAATAAGGACAAAAAAGGCTGGTTCATTGTTTTTGAAGGCATTGACGGCTCAGGCAAGACAACCCAGATCAAAAATATTGCAGCAAGGCTTTCAGAAATTCTGCCCAATGAGGTGAATACAACATTTGAGCCTTCTGACGGGCCTGTTGGAAAACTTATACGCAAAATGCTTGCAGGGCAGATTGAAACTGACCAGCGCACAATTGCTTCTCTTTTTGCCGCAGACAGAACTGATCACCTTCTGGACAGGAAAAACGGAATCTGCAGAAAACTTGCCATGGGCAATATTGTTCTGTGTGACAGGTATTATTTTTCATCATATGCCTATCATGCCCAGCACATGGATCTGCGATGGGTTATCCAGGCAAATTCTTTGAATGCTGAAATTTTAAGGCCGGATCTGAATATATTTATTGATGTTGAGCCTGAAGTGTGTTTTGACAGGATCATGGCGAACCGCACCAGCTTTGACATGTATGAGAAAAAGGATATTCTGGAAGCGGTAAGGGCCAATTATTTCAAAGCATTTGAGATATTGAAACATGATGAGAAAATTATTATTATTGACGGAAACCGCAGCTTAAAACAGGTTGAAGATTCTGTATTTGATGCGGTCATGCACCTTGTTGCACCGGAAAAGGTGCAGACTTGAAAAGGCAGACAAACATTATGGATAACAGAAAAAAAATCTGTGTCATAGATGGCCAGGGCGGTGGAATCGGTTCCACCATCATCAAGAAACTCAAGGCCCGTTTTGAGGAAAGCGTTGAGGTACTGGCTCTGGGCACCAATGCCATTGCCACGGCTCAGATGCTCAAGGCAAGGGCAAACAGAGGTGCATCAGGGCCCAATGCCGTTGTCCAGACGGTTAAAAAGGCAGATATCATCATAGGGCCCGTGGGGATAATCATGCCGCAGGCAATGATGGGAGAGGTAACTCCTGCAATGGCTGAAGCCGTATGCACGGCAGATGCAAAAAAAATACTTCTGCCCCTGTCCCAGGAAAACCTGGAAATAGTCGGGGTGAGCGGGCTGCCTCTGCCCCAGCTTGTTGATGAATTACTGGACAGACATCTGTGCTTTTTATCATAATAAATAGGAGTGACCTGCTATGTGTGAAGCAAATGCATATCTGATTGAAAAAGATGGTGAAAAATTGTTAATGGAGGCTGTTGACAAGGTGGAACCTGATGAGGACGGTATCCGTCTGGTTTCCATTTTCGGGGAACAGAAATTTGTAAAGGGCCATATTCATGCCCTGTCCCTTGTGGACCACAAGGTTTTTATCAAGCAATAAAATATTTTACAGATACTGCGGAAGCCCGTGAAAGTGCATGTGCTTCCGCAGTATATACATCATCAGCAGATTACCAGCCCAGGGTCAGGTATTCGTGAATTGAGTTTGCAGCAGCTCTTCCTGCTCCCATGGCAAGGATAACAGTTGCCATTCCTGTTACAATATCTCCGCCTGCCCAGACTCCTTTTTTTGAAGTCTTGCCTGTTACAGGATCTCCAACTATATTCCCCCATTCTGTAAGGGCAATGTCTGGAGTGGAATTTGTAAGAAGCGGGTTGGCATTGGATCCCACTGATACAACAACAAGATCACAGTCTATCGTAAACTCTGAACCTTTAATGGGTATGGGTCTTCTTCTGCCTGAGGCATCGGGCTCGCCAAGTTCCATTTTAAGGCATTCCATGCCTGTCAGGCGCCCGTTTTCATCGCCAAAGAACTGGACCGGATTGGTAAGAAGTACAAATTCTATTTTTTCCTCTTCAGCATGGTGAAGCTCTTCAGCCCTTGCAGGCATTTCTTCGCGGGATCTTCTGTAAACAACCTTTACTGAATCAGCTCCAAGCCTCATTGCGGTTCTTGCAGCATCCATTGCAACATTGCCTGCGCCAAGGACAACCACATTCTTGCCCCTTGCAATGGGTGTGTCATATTCAGGGAAAAGATATCCTTTCATGAGATTTGTGCGTGTCAGGTATTCATTGGCAGAGTAAATGCCGATCAGGTTTTCACCCGGAAGGTTCATGAATCTTGGAAGTCCAGCCCCCACTCCTATGTACACGGCATCATATCCTTCGTCAAAGAGCTCGTCAATGGTGACAGATGCGCCCACAACTGTGTTGCACTGTATGTCTGCGCCCATTTTTTCAAGGTTTGCAACCTCTGCTGCAACAATTTCCTTTGGAAGCCTGAATTCAGGGATGCCGTAAACAAGAACTCCGCCCGGTTTGTGAAATGCTTCAAAAATTGTTACATCATGGCCCTTGAGAAGAAGGTCGCCTGCAACGGTAAGCCCTGACGGGCCTGATCCTATTACTGCCACTTTTTTACCGGTTTTTTCAGGAATAACCGGAGTTTCACCTGATCCGTTCTTGCGTTCATAATCTGCTGCAAATTTTTCAAGATAGCCAATGGCAACAGGCTCGCCTTTTTTGCCGAGAATGCAGCTTCCCTCGCATTGAGATTCCTGTGGACATACCCGTCCGCATACAGCAGGAAGAGCATTTCTTTCCCACAGTTTTTTTGCAGCTCCTGAAAAATCACCATCTGCAATCAGTTTTATGAATTCCGGTATCTTGACTGAGACAGGGCAGCCTTCCATGCATGAAGGCTTTTTGCACTGAAGGCACCTTGATGCTTCTTTCATTGCCATTTCAGGGGTAAGTCCCAGGGGAACTTCATCAAAATTACGCCTGCGGACATCAGGATCCTGCTCAGGCATTTTTGCCCGCGGCACCTTTATTTTTTTAGGTCTGGTTTCTGCCATTACTTCCTCCGTATATACAACCGTGATTGTCTTGTCTTATTTTGCTTTTGATTGTTCATATGCCTCAAGGCTTATCTTTTCGTCATCAAGATAGGATGCCAGGCGTTTGCCAAGCTCGTCAAAATCAACTTTATGTGCATCAAATTCAGGCCCGTCAACACATGCAAATTTTGTTTTGTCGCCTATTGAAACACGGCAGCATCCGCACATGCCGGTTCCGTCGACCATGATCGGATTAAGGCTTACAAGTGTTTTTACATTTTTTTCCTTTGTGATCATGCTGCAGAATTTCATCATGGGAATAGGGCCTATTGCAACAACAAGGCTGATATCTTCCTTTTCAAGTACATCCTTTAACACATCTGTGACAAATCCATGATGTCCCTTTGAGCCGTCATCTGTGCAGATATGAAACTGATGGGATGCTGCCCTCATTTTTTCTTCCATGATGAGAAGATCATATGATCTTGCTCCCAGTATGGTTGTAACATCATTGCCGGCTGCTTTCAGTGCACGGGTGATGGGGTGGAGCACGGCAATTCCTGTGCCGCCGCCAACGCATACAACCTTGCCGGTTTTTTCAATGTGGGTCGGTTTGCCAAGTGGGCCTATCAGTGCGAAATATTCATCTCCCACCTCAAGATCCCTGAACCTTGAGGTGGATTTTCCAATAACCATATATATAATTGTTATGGTTCCCTTTTCAGGATCTGTATCTGCCATTGTCAGGGGGATACGTTCTCCTTTTTCATCTGCCTGCAGTATCACGAACTGGCCTGGTTTTGCCTTGCGTGATATTCTTGGCGCTTCAATTTCGTTAAGAATAATGGTTCCCTGAGCCATTTCCTCACGAGCAACGATTTTTGCCATTACTTCCTCCTAAGTCTAAATCTATCTTAATCAGCATCTGGCTGAAATAATTAATTCAGTTAATGCTTTTGTATGAAAAAAACAATATTAGCCTGAAAAATTTAATAAAATCAAGGAGAAAACATAAAATTCAATGCCCCATCCCTGACAGGCCTGCTATAGCTGGTTTATAGCTGTTTTATGGATATGTATATGTTGGAATTGAACAGTGTTCACAAAAAGGATCAGTGATTATTTTTTTCTTGACAGAATGAAAACTGATAAGTAAATATTACTTACCTTATAACCTTATATGAAGAGGTGTATTATGGCCCCCAGACTTACCGACCAGAGAGACATTGATTTTGTTCTTTATGAACAATTCCAGGTTGAACAATTCCTGAAAACAGATAAATACAGCGATTTTAACCGTAAAATGTTTGACCTTCTGATCAGAGAGGCAAAAAATCTTGCCTTAAAGGAGATTTTTCCGACCTATACTGAATGCGACAGACAGGGGGTGAAATTTGAGAATGGAACGGTCACGGTTCCTGAATGCCTGCGTAAACCCCACCGTCTTCTTCAGGAAGGTGAATGGTGCGCTCTTACCGAAGATCCGGAATATGGCGGCCAGGGCCTGCCTTTTATCATTTCACAGGCTGTGATGGAATATTTTATCTGTGCAAATTATATTCTTGCCACCTATCCCATTTTAGGCCATGGCGCAGGAAAGATGATTGATCTTTTTGGCACGCCTGAGCAGAAAAACCTTTTTTTAGAAAAGCTTTACACCGGTGTATGGGGCGGATCCATGCTGCTTACAGAACCAGGTGCAGGCTCTGATGTGGGGGCACTTACAACCAGTGCAAAAAAACGTGATGACGGAACATATGACATATGCGGCAGCAAGATATTTATCACCAATGGAGAGCAGAACCTTACCGAGAACATCATACATCCCGTGCTTGCCAGAATTGAAGGAGCTCCTGCCGGAACAAAGGGGATCTCATTGTTCATAGTGCCCAAAATATGGGTAAATCCGGATGGAAGCCTGGGAGAGCCCAATGATGTGGTATGCACAGGAGTTGAAGATAAAATGGGCCTGCACGGCAGTCCAACCTGCGCAATCTCGCTTGGCAGCAGGGGCAGATGCCGCGGCATTCTTCTGGGTGAACCCAATCAGGGCATGAAAATCATGTTTCATATGATGAATGAAGTGCGCCTTGAAGTGGGAACACAGGCCTTTGCAAGCGCCACTCTTGCCTATCAGCATGCGCTTGACTATGCAAAACAGAGGCTTCAGGGCCGCAGCATTGACAGTATGGCAGATCACAGCGCACCTCAGGTCCCCATCATACAGCATCCTGATGTCAAAAGAATGCTTTTAAAAATGAAGGCATATGTGGAAGGCTTAAGAAGCCTTGTGTATTATACTGCATTCTGCTTTGACAAGATTCAGACCCTGAGTGATGAAGTTAAGTGTCAGTATTATAAAGACCTTGTTGACATCCTGACTCCGGTTGTAAAGGCATATTCAAGTGAAAAAGGCTTTGAAGTATGTGTTGATGCAATGCAGGTTTTTGGCGGATACGGTTATACACGTGATTATCCTGTGGAGCAGATGTTAAGGGACTGCAAGATAGCATCCATCTATGAAGGATCAAACGGTATTCAGGCAATGGATTTTCTGGGACGCAAGATTGCAGGAAGCAGAGGCGCCATGCTGAAAGCCCTTATAACAGGGATCAAAAATGTGGTGCAGATGGCCAGAAACCGTGAAAATCTTGATGATCTTGCAGAACGCCTGGACAATGCAGCAGACCTTCTTGAAGATACAGCCGGAAAGATCAGTGCAGCACTGGTCTCAGAACATATGGCTTCTGCATTTGCATGTGCCCATCCTCTGCTGGAAGCAGCAGGAGATGTTATCATGGCATGGATGCTTTTATGGCGTGCTGTTGTGGCAGATCAGAACATGGAAAAGGGCAGGGGGGATGAAGCCTTTTACCGGGGCAAGATGGAAACTGCGCGGTTTTTCATTTTCACAATACTTCCTGTGACAATGGGCAGGCTTTCTGCTGTAAAATATGAAAATAATCCGGCAGCAGACATGGAAGAGCAGTGTTTCTAACAGTATAATACAGGAGATAAAAAACAGATGGAAGATGTAGTCATAGTATCAGGATGCAGAACAGCCATAGGGGCCTTTGGCGGTACCCTGCGCCCGCTGAACGGGGCAGAGCTTGCAGCAGTCACAATGAGGGAAGCAGTTAAGAGGGCAGGCATAGAGCCTGAAATGATTGATGACATAAGATATGGATGCTGCATGGAATCATGTGACACCCTTAATGTGGCAAGGGTTGGGGCATTGCTTGCAGGCATACCTGACAGTGTCACTGCTGTTACCATTAACCGTGTCTGCATTTCAGGAATGGAAGCCATGATTTCAGGCATGGCCATGATTCAGGCGGGCATGGCAGATATTATCCTGGCCGGGGGCACGGAACATATGTCTTCCGTGCCGTACAGCGTGCCCGGTGCCCGCTGGGGATGCAGGCTTCAGGATCAGACAATGGTTGATGACATGATTCATGCACTGCATTGCGGTTCCCATATAATTCCCCATCCTGAAGACGGGCCTGTGGATGAGACTCAGCCGCCTTTGAGCATGTTTGTGGGCAAACCTTATATTATGGGCCATACTGCTGAATTCATTGCCCAGTATCAGAATATTTCCCGCAAAGAAATGGATGAGGTTGCCTTAAGAAGCCATAACGAGGCTGAACGCGCCACAGAAGACGGGTCATTCAAAGATGAAATAGTAAAGGTCATGGTGCCGCAGAAAAGAAAAGATCCCCTTGTTTTTGACCGTGACGAGCATTTCAGGCCCGGCATTACAATGGAAGACCTTGAAAAACTGCCGCCTGCATTTGTTCCCGGTATCGGCAAGGTTACAGCAGGAAATTCTTCCGGCATAAATGACGGTTCCACAGGAATGATAATAATGTCAGCGTCAAGGGCAAAAGAACTTGGGATTGAGCCCATTGCAAGAATCAGGGCAGTATCAAGAGGAGCATGCCATCCGTCTGTAATGGGGCTTTCTCCTGTCCCTGCCGTGGAAAATCTTTTGAAAACTTCAGAATTTGCCCTGTCTGATTTTGAGCTTTTTGAAGTCAATGAAGCCTTTGCAGCCCAGTATATCGGATGTGAAAGGCAGCTTGGCCTTGACCGGGAAATCACAAATGTGAACGGTTCAGGCATAGGTCTTGGTCATCCTGTGGGATCAACCGGAGCAAGAATTGTTGTTTCTCTTATGTATGCCATGAAGAACAGAAAAAAATCCCTTGGCCTTGCAACCCTGTGCGGAGGCGGGGGAGTTTCCATGGCCTGTGCCATTGAAATGATATAAAATCTGTTATCTCCTGTCTCAAGATTGTGTTTAAAATCAGAAAAGACTGTTGTTATTGCGTCTATTCTGTTAGGGTTGCCAAGATAAACATGATTTAACAGCAAGGAGATTTTAAATGCAGATTACAAAAAAACTGGTTCTGGTTCTGGGGTTTCTGATTTGTTTTACAATCAGCGGGTTTGCAGATGAAAATAAAGCTCAGACAATTGAGAAAGCAAGCCCTGCAGAGCAGATCAGCTATGCTCTCGGGTATAATATTTTTGACCAGTTAAAGACAAGCCTGGATCTTGATCTTAAGTATTTCATGATGGGCGCAGAGGACAGCAGTGGAAACAAGCTTAAGATAAGCAGTGAAAAACTGCAGCAGCTTCTGGTTTCTGCCAGACAGATGGCAAGGGACAGGCAGATGGAAAAAATCAAAAAACAGGCAGATGCAAACCGGGCAGCAGGAGAAAAATTTCTCAAGGCCAACAGGCTTAAAAAAGGGGTTGTTACCCTGCCTTCAGGGCTTCAGTATAAAATTCTGAAAACCGGAACAGGCCCTGTTCCTAAACTGAGTGACACGGTTGAATGCAATTACAGGGGAACCCTGATCGACGGCACAGAGTTTGATTCCTCATACAAGAGGGGCAAGCCTGCAAGCTTTCAGGTTGAAGGCGTTATCAAAGGCTGGGTTGAAGCCCTTCAGATGATGAATGTGGGTTCAAAATGGAAATTGTATATTCCTGCTGATCTGGCATATGGGGACAGGGGTGCAGGTCAGGTTATCAAGCCTGGATCCACCCTTGTTTTTGAGGTTGAGCTCTTGAATATTGTCAAGTGATTGCAATGAAGGAGGTTCTGGGTATTAACGCAAGCCCCAGGATACGGGGAAATTCCAGGTTCCTGATGTCTCTTTTTACCGGGATGATGGAGCAGAAAGGCTATGAAACAAAGGTGTTGAATGCCACAGACCTTGAAATAAATCCCTGTATCGGGTGCGGCCATTGCGAGACAAAGGGCGTATGCGTCTTTAAGGATGATTTCTCACAGATTGTCCTGCCTGAAATAATGAAGGCAGATATAATCGCCATTGGATCACCTGTTTATTTTTATGCTTTTCCGGCAAAGATCAAAGCATTGATAGACAGAATCCAGGTGATGTGGTCAAGGAAATACAGGCTGAAACTGGATGAATTCAGCGGCCGCACAAGAAAGGGGGTTCTCATGGCTGTGGGTGCCACAGGAGGAAAGGACCTTTTTGACGGGCTTGATCTCACTGCCCGGTATTTTTTTGACGCGGCAGATATAAGCTCTGTTCTTTCCCTGTGTTACAGAAATATTGATGAAAAAGGCGGGATGGAACATCATCCCGCCGTTCATGATGATATGGAAAAACTGGTATCAGACCTTGCTGATTAATATGTCAGGGCTAACAATGCTCCCGTGGGCATCTTTCAGGGCCAAAAGCTCCTGTTTCTGCTCTGTCAGGATATCAAACAGGGTTGAGGGAATTTTTTCTTCCTTTGCATAGGCTTTTTCCTGAAGTTCAATACGTTTTATAATATTGTCAATATACAGTGAAAACTGCCTTGTATACAGGTCTTTTGTATATTCCTTGTCAATAATTTTCGTGAACAGGTCTTTTAAGTCTTCATATTTCGGGATATTTCCTATGGGAGTTGAAATAAAGCCTGTTTCATTGTGTGCATAGCGTTCAAGCCATGCAAGCCAGACCTTTACATCCTTTTTTTCTCCCAGCAGTGCAGGAGAATCCCCGCCCCTTGCCTGGTCTGTGAGAAAATAATTAAGGCCTGCCATTACAGGCTTGTATTTTTTATCTATTTTATCATTTCCGAAAAACTTGAACTGGGCATTCATATAATCACCCAGTGCTCCGGGAATAAAAGGTGCATTTGCCCAGGGAGCCCTTTTGACACCGGTGGCTCCGACTTCAGTTGCCGTGGCAGCAGACACAATGCATGCACCTATGACAACCCCTGCATCTGTGTTTTTGGCAACCCAGACAGGGGGCATTGTGTCAGCATCCCTGCCGCTGTATGTAAATACCCTTGTCAGAGCACCTTCAGGGTTCTGTGCTTCGTCTGAATAATTTTCAAGACACTCTGAACGCAGGGTGCACCTTGAATTGGGATGGGACATGGGAACAGGTTCTCCTTTGTCGTCTTTTTTGCCCCTGTACCATTCTCCCTGAAAATTATAACCCCTGTCAGGATGTTCTTCATTATTGCCAACCCAGTGCGGCACTTTATTATCATCAATCAGAACATTTGACCAGATAACCTCGTATCCTGGCTTGCGCAGGATTTTCATCAGCAGGGGATCGCCCTCGGAATTTACATTCTCCACGATGCCGAAAATACCGCATTCAGGATTGACTGACCTTATGCTGCCGTCATCTGCTATCCACATCTGGGCAAGGTCATCGCCGATAAATACATCCCCGGCCATTGCTGTGGTGGTTTTGCCGCATCCGCTAGGGGCGGCTCCTGCAAACCATGTTATTCTGTTTCCAGGGCCTTTGATCCCTGTGATGAACATATGCTCTGATAATTCATTGCTGAAATTTTCATAAACAGCCTTGTCCACTGCAAACCTGTGGTTGCCTTTTTTAAGCAGCAGAGTATTGCCTGCATATGTGCATTTCCAGCTGAATGTTGTTTTGAATTTCCTGTCCATGAACACCCTTGCATCGGGCAGGTCTTCCGGCCTGTTAAGGCCCTGGCTGTGAAGATTGGTGAAAAAATGCCCCCTTTCTTTCACTTCATTGTCAAAGTCGGCAAAGGCATTTCTGTATAAAAGCTCTGCACTGTGTGCAACATAGGCTGAGCTGGTTATTTCAAGGGCCGGATTTGAAACAGGAGCTCCCACAGGCCCGCGTATGTAAAATCCTATTATCATGGTCATACCCTTCATGATATCAGTCATGTTGGATCTGACCTGCCCAAGTGCAGTGGGCCTGTCCATGCGGTTGGCAAGGGAACTTACCTGATCTTCAGGATCTGCGATATAATAGGTGCGGTCAATTATTCTGCCCTGTTCCTGTGCAAGATCAAAGTGAATGGTATGGCCCTGCATGGCAAGGGTAGCTTCTTCCCTGTTTTCAAGGGCAAGATCCCTGATAAATTGTTTATCCTGTTCAGAGCCTGTGTTCACGAAAATCCGGGAAGGATTGCACAGAACAATTGAATTTGCAATGCGCTTTCGCACTGCTGGATCGGTGATTTCTGAAATTCTGGCAAGGTGTTCTTCATCCATGTATTTTTCAAATACAGCCTGTACGTCTTCAGCGGAATTTATTTTTCCCAACTGATCAATAATATCCATGTCTTGTGCAGAATCTGTCATTTTGATTATAGTCTCCTGAGTATTATTATTCATTATAAACAAGTATATTTTCTTCTAACATTAAATTTAATAAAATCAAATCTTATCTTGATTTTTTTTACCTGTCCTCCCGGGATTGTAATCAAAGCTGATCACCTGTATAAAAAAGCATTGTCAGCATATTTATATAATGAAATAAAGGAATGATTCTGATGATTTTTGCAGATCTGCACAATCACACCACAGCATCAGACGGGGATTTTTCCCCTTCAGGTCTTGTTGAACAGGCAGCTTCCATAGGCATAAAGGTGCTTGGCATAACAGACCACGATACCCTTGCAGGGCTTGAAGAAGCTCTTGAAGCCGGTAAAAAATTTAATATTGATATTGTGCCTGGAGTGGAAATATCCATCAGGTTCAAACGTTCATTTTTTACAGGCACTCTTCATCTTCTGGCATATTTCAGAACTGACAGGCTGAAGGACCAGGGCTTTGTATCGAAATTCCAGGGTATTCTTTCAGCAGGAAGAGGTGAAAAACTTGTAAGGGCAAGGGTTGATATGATCAATCACTGGTTTGCTCCGGATGGTGTTTCTCCTGTTCTTGAGCGTGAATTGAAATTTGAGGATATTGCAGATTTAAGCTCCAATGCAAGCCGCCGTCATTTTGCAATTGCATTGAAGCACAAACTCAATATCAGCAGTGAGAGAATCATAAATTCCATTATAGGCAATGACAGCCCTGCATATCTGCCTTCTGGCATTGATCTTGGGGAGGTGGCGGGCTTCATCAGAAAGGAAAGTCTTCTGGGTGTTATTGCACATCCTGCTGCAGGCTCTTTTCCCGGCAAAGGCCATTACAGGGAGGTTCTGCCTGAACTTGAGACAGTTGAGAAAATTTTTCCTGAATTCATTGAGGCGGGAATAAAAGGGATTGAGGTGCAGTATCCCGGTCATACTGAGGAACACAGAAAGCTTATGGCATCGTGGGCGCAGAAGTACGGTCTTGTGCAGACAGGCGGATCTGACTGCCATGACAGATATGTCCGCCCGCCCGGAGTCAGCGGGATCACCAGGCAGGATTATCTTGTATTTAAAAAAGCACTTTATTCTTTTTCTCCATGCTGAACAGCAGAAACAGCAGGCCAAACCCTGATGCAGTGATTATTGAAGCTGCCAGAAACGATATTTTGTATGCATGGGCCTGGGTTTTCCCAAGATAGATCATAAAATCTGTTATGGGCCCTGCAATAAGGGTTCCTGCCGTACCCCAGCTTAAAAACAGGGTAGCATTGAATATGGAAAACAGCCTTGCCCTTTTGAAGGCAGGAATATACGATGATGCCAGTTCATATGATGCAGCAAGAATAAATACTTCTGAAACACCCATCAGAAACGAGCTTGTGCATATCCATGCCATGGAGTCCGCAATCCCTAAGATCAGGAGAGAAACAATGGCTGCAAATGAACCTGCAGCAAGAAGAATGCGTTTTTCCATCATATTGAGCAGAATACCTGTGACAAGTCCGGCAAGCACGATTCCAAGAGATCTTAGGTTGACAACATGACTCAGCACAAGTGAGGAAAGATGCGGGCCCGGATCAAGTATCAGATATTGTGCCATGGTTACGGCCACTGAATTTCTTCCAAAATGAATCAGGGTCATTGCAGCAATGAACATCATGAATATGGCTGGCGAATACCCTGAATCACCGGTATCTGATGCTGCGCCATTATTTTTTCTGTCAATTCCTCCTTCAGGCACCATTAACATGGGAAGCACAGATAAAAACATTGCTCCTGCTGAAATGAAGAACAAAATGCCGTGGTAAAATCCCCATCCGGCAAATGCAGTTCCCATTCTGTCATAGAACAGGCCGCCTGCCAGGACTCCTGCCATTCTGCCCATGCCTCCTATGCTTTCAAGTTTTCCCATGATTCTGCCCCTGTCCTGCTGCTGGTAAAGATCGGAAATCAGGGCGCTCCATCCTATGTTTGACATGGACCAGAATATTTCAATTATGCACAGACCCGCTATTATCACCCAGCCTGACAGTAATTTTGTGCTGGCAAGACGGTGGGCATACCATAGAATTATTGTGCCTGCTCCCCCAAGAATTTCTCCCCAGATAATAAGGGAACGCCTTTTCTGATACCTGTCTGAAAAAATTCCCCATACATATCTTTGGGCGGCAACATTCAAAATCATGGGAAGAGTTGCAAACAATGTGGTTGCTGTGACGGAAAGTCCGAGAAAATGCCTCAGATATATGGTAAGGTAGGTGTAGAAAAGCCCGCGCCTGAACATGGCAAGCAGCTGAAAAGATGATATTCCCAGAAAAATTTTCATGACAATCCTGTTGCAATCTGTTTTTGAGTACTGGCATGGTAAAAGACCTGCCGTTCATGCCGGACGGTATTCTGTGCCGGAAGCACTCTTATATACACCAAACCTGTTCCTGTTTCAATTCATAAATATTTGTCTGGAATTGCTGACGCTTTTGTATTGAATAAATTACTTGAATACAATACCGGTTTTTTCTATACTGAATTCATATAAATTCGCAAGGCGCATTCATTTTTTCGTTAATACGCTTTTTATATTTCATAATACGCGTTTTTCCCCGGAACTGGTGACATGAAAAAACAGATTTTATTTGTTGATGATGAAATCAATATTTTAAAAGGGCTTAAAAGGAGTTTAAGGCCCTTCAGAAAATATTGGCAAATGCAGTTCGTCAGCACCGGAGATAAGGCCCTTCAACTGCTGGATGAGATGACATTTGATGTGATTGTTTCAGATATGCGCATGCCTGAAATGGACGGGATGCAGCTTCTGAACATGGTGCAGAAAAAACATCCCGGGGTAGCAAGGATAATTCTTTCAGGGCATTCAGACCGTGAGATTATAATGCGGTCTGTTAAAACAGCCCATCAATATCTTTCCAAACCATGTGAAAAGGCAATGCTTGTCTCCACTATTGCCAGAGCATGTTCACTCCAGGATATACTGAATCAGAAAAATCTCAGATATCTGCTGGGTGGAATTGCCGCCATGCCCAGCATGCCAATGCTCTATGCCAGAATACTTGAGGAGTTGAGCTCTCCTGATGCAAGCATGGCAGGGGTGGCAGCTATAATTGAACATGATCCCGGCATGACTGCAAAACTGCTTCAGCTTGTAAATTCATCTTTTTTCGGTATGTTCGGCCATATCTCGAACATAAATGAAGCCCTTGTGATACTGGGCATGGATGTGGTCAGAACCCTTGTCCTGACAATGGATGTGTTTTCGTCCCTGAATATTCAGGCTCTTGCAGTCATTGATGCTGCAGGAATATGTGATCATTGTGTAAGAACCGCTGCAATTGCCAGACAGATTGCAGGCCTGGAAAAAATGGATGCCGTGAAAACAGACCATGCAGTAATGGCTTCATTTCTTCATGATACCGGCAAATTTTTATTTGCTCAGTATTATCCTGATCTTTACCTGGAAACTGTGCAGATCATGAATAAAGAACATCTGAGTTCATATGAGGCTGAAAAAAAGGTGTTTGATGTGACACATGCTGAGGCAGGGGCCTATCTTCTCGGGCTGTGGGGACTGCCTGATGCCATAATTGAAGCCATTGCATTCCATCATACTCCCATGTCTTTTCCTGCAAGGGAATTTGAATTGTGCGGGCTTGTCCATGTGTCAGAACTTATGGAGCATCATGAATCTGTGATGCAGGGAGACTGGGGCCATCTTGAGGGGCTGGACATGGAATATATGAAAAAGGTTGGCAGGGCTGATAAAATACTGCTTTGGCGCGATTATATAAGGAACAGCAGTGGGCGGGCAAGAGTATAAGAGTATAAAACATCAGGGGTATAGCGATATATGAAAATTCTTGTTGCAGAGGATGATTATGTTTCAAGGCTTCTTGTGAAGAAAACCATCAACAAGATTGGCCATGAGGTACTGGAAGCTGAAAACGGCATGCTTGCGTGGCAGATATTTCAGGATCAGAGTCCTGAAATGATAATATCAGACTGGATGATGCCTGAGATGGACGGCCTGGAATTATGCAGAAAGATCCGGGCAGCCGGCAGGAAAAAATATTCCTATGTCATGCTTCTGACAGCCAAGGACAGTACAAGTGATCTTGTGGAGGTCTTTGAAGCAGGGGCAGATGATTATATCATAAAACCATTTAAGCCCGATGAACTCAGATCCAGAATAAAAACAGGTGAAAGAATTGTGGGGCTGGAAAGGGAGCATATCAAGCTTCAGCAGGCACTGATTCGGCAGAACAAAAAGCTTGATGATGCATTGAAACACCTTAAAACCACACAGGCGCAGATTCTTCAGGCGGAAAAGATGGCCTCAATAGGTCAGCTTGCAGCTGGTGTTGCCCATGAGATCAATAATCCAATAGGGTTTATCGGAAGTAACCTTGATGCCCTGAGTGATTATATGAAAGACCTTTTTCCCATGATAGAAGATTATCGAAAGCTTGTGTCCATGCTTAATGACTGCGGGCCCGGGGTTATGTCCAAAGACATGGAAAAGCAGATTGAGGCAATAAAGGAGCGCGAAGCAGAAATCGAAATTGATTATCTTATGGAAGATATTCCTGAGCTGCTCAATGACTGCACAGAGGGAACTGCCAGGGTCGGCAGAATAGTCGGGGATCTTAAAAGTTTTGCCCATCCGGGCAATGACAGGCAGGTTCTTGTTGATATCAACAAGGGCCTGGAATCCACACTGAACGTGGTTTACAATGAAATTAAATATAAGGCTGAGATAAAAAAAAGTTACGGCGATATTCCCATGGTGGAGGGGTTTCCCCAGAAACTGAACCAGGTATTCATGAATATTCTTGTGAATGCCGCCCAGGCAATTGAAAACAGGGGGATAATTGCAATTCAGACAAAAAGGGATGGAAATGATGTTGTGATATCAATATCAGATACTGGCTGCGGAATTGCAAAACAGGATATCCCAAAAATATTTGACCCGTTTTTTACAACCAAGGAGGTTGGAAAAGGCACCGGACTTGGCATGAATATCGCCTATAATATAATAAAGGATCATAAGGGAACAATTGATGTAAAAAGCACTCAGGGCAAGGGAACAACCTTTATAATCCGACTGCCCGGCAAAACTTAAAGACTCAGGATGATTTTTGCAGACAGACATATGACAATCTGTATTTTTGCTGCGGTGACTGTGTGGTGCATGTGCCTGTCCCAGGCACTTGGCAGGGATCATGTCTCCGCAGAAACGCTTTCATATGACACATCACAGGCAGTCTCAGTTGGCAAAGATGCAGATGTTTCGGAATTCTGGGCTGAGCTGCTGGGCTGTATTGCAGAAAAACCAGGTGCAATGTTTCCTGACTGGATAAAAATACCCCTTGAAATCTGTCTTATCCTGCTGGCGCTGTTCATAGTTTTTGTCATTATATTAAAAGGACAGATAAAAAGAGTTACAGAACAGATAAATAAAAAATCAAGACAGTTGATTGAAAGTGAGACCCAATACCGCACTCTGTTTGAATCCACTCCTGATGGAGTCATTGTCTCAGATGCAGACGGAAGAATAGTATCGGCAAACCCGGCTGCTGCAGCCATTATGGGTTATGAAAATCCTGAAGAGCTTATAGGCAAGGCTGGCATTGATTTTTATTATAACCCCGAAGACAGGAAAAAAATGCTGTCCCAGCTTATGGCAAAGGATGAGCTTAAGGATTATCAGCTGACAATCAGGCAGTTTTCAGGCAAACCAAGGGATCTTCTGTGCAGTCTCAAACTTATCCGGGATGAAAATGGTGCTGTTTCGAGAATCAATGGTATATTAAGGGATATTACAGAGAAAAAGGCACTTGAAGCTCAGTTGATGCAGGCCCAGAAAATGGAGGCTGTGGGAACTCTTGCAAGCGGCATAGCACATAATTTTAATAATCTTTTAATGGGGATCAAGGGCAGGGCATCCATTCTGCTGTCTGAAGAAAATCTTCCTGCCATGACAAGGGAACTGCTTGAAGGAATTGAAGCCTGTGTCGACGATGCCTCAGACATGACAAAACAGCTTCTTGGCTATGGCAGGGAAGGAAAATTTGAGGTAAGGCCGGTTGATATTAATAAAATTGCTGCGGATCAGGTCAGGATGTTCGGACAGGTAAGAAAGGAAATTGTCATTAGTGAAAAATATGCAGACAATTTATGGTCAGTAAAGGCGGATCCAAACCAGATCAAACAGGTGCTGATGAATCTGTTTGTTAATGCGTGGCAGGCCATGCCTGAAGCAGGCAGGCTGTGTGTTTCCACATCCAATGTGAATGTGGATGAAACATATGTAAAGGTTTTTTCCACAAGACCGGGAAATTATGTTAAAATCTCAGTGGCAGATAACGGCACTGGTATGGACAGGGCAACCCGTCAGCGGATTTTTGATCCTTTTTTTACAACAAAGAAAAAGGAGACCGGAACAGGGCTTGGTCTGGCATCTGCATATGGCATTATTAAAAATCATGGAGGATTTATCAATGTTTATTCTGAACTTGGCAAGGGCAGTGTGTTTAATATTTATCTGCCTGCCGCAGGAGAAAAAGTGAGCAAAAGACCGGAACAGGCCCATGAGAAAATTTCAAGCGGCAAAGGGCATATACTTCTGGTGGATGATGAAGAAATGATTCTTGATGTCGGCAGCAGGATGCTTAAAAAGCTCGGCTATCAGGTCACAACTGTAAACAATGGCAGGTTGGCTCTTGAACTTTACCAGGCAAAATGGCAATCCTTTGATCTTGTTATCCTGGATATGATAATGCCTGATATGGGAGGAGCAAAACTTTATGAGAAATTAAAGAAGGTAAATCCGGATATAAAGGCCCTTCTTTCCAGCGGATACAGTGTTAATGACCAGACATCTCAGATATTGGAACAGGGATGTAACGGCTTTATTCAGAAACCTTTCGGTTTAAAGGAACTTTCCATGAAATTAGGCAGTCTGGAGTTTTAGTATTCAGGCCTTATCCTGCTTGTAAGGCAGGCATGGCAGCTTCCGGATCTTAGACGGGCCGCATCTGTCAAAGAAACCACTCCTGCAATCTGCTGTTTTTTGCTGCCGGTTACAAACAGCCGGTGCAGGTCTTTTAAGATCATGGTCTTTATTGCGCTTTCCACAGGATCCTGTGCATGACAGGTGACCACAGGCTGGGACATGACTGCACTGGCCGGAATCGAGGGAGACCTCCCATGTCTGTAGCACAGAGTAACATCTGTCTTGGATATGACACCGCAGGGCAGGTGTCTGCTGTCTGTTATCAGGATTGCGCCGAATCGTGAACCTGATAGGATCTGCAGCACTGATTCAAGACTATCCCGTTCATGGCAGGATTCCACCTTTTTTGTCATTATCTCATTTACCCTGTGACGTTTGATTCTGTCTTTGCCGGAATTCTGGTTTCTATTGAAAACTGCCCTGTCGCATCTGCTGCAGTAATGATATAATAATCCCACAATATCAGGATAGGCAAGGGCTCCTGTAATTGTACCCGTGTTTTTTTCAAGAACATAAAGCCTGTAAATATGATTTGTT
>Ga0256846_1000348_pt1 | contig 19577 bp, 12 predicted proteins | sample TevniametaG_FD_189098 | JGI IMG/M metagenome (GOLD analysis project Ga0256846, IMG submission 189098) | Tube worm associated microbial communities from hydrothermal vent at the East Pacific Rise, Pacific Ocean - Tevnia | ecosystem: Host-associated > Annelida > Integument > Unclassified ...
TCAAAAAACTGACCAATGCATTTGAAAATATCAATATTGTTACAGATAAGGATAGAGCACGGCTTCTGCAGTCAGCTGAATCAGCACCCGAAAGCTTGAAGAAAAAAATTACCATGGTGGCAGAAAAAAAGATAGATTCCAATACTTGGATGCTTGTGGACGATATCTTTCAGGAGTTATCCCTGTCAGATAAAAGCAGCACAGAACTGAATGCAGCCCTCTCATGTTTCTCAGACAGGCTTTTCCCCATAATCAAAGTAACTTCCCTTGCAAATACAGATAATATCCTTGGCAGAAACGATGAACTTGATATAAGCACAATATATGAAGATGTGCCTGAAGATAAAAAAGAACTTGAAAATATTAAGAAAAAAGTTCTCTCAAATGAACTTTTCCACAACACCCTTGTTCAGGATGATCCCAGGTATACAAGTATTATAATTGAAATATCAACAAATGAAGATAACTCTGATGAGAAATATATGATCTATAAAAAGGTATTGGATATCATGGAGAATCGCATCCAGGGGCCTGAGAAATACTATATATCCGGGATGCCGGTTGTTACAGGCGCCCTGGGCAAAGTAATGCAGCAGGACACAAGACGGCTTTTCCCCATTGTGCTCATGATTGTTGTGGCATGCCTTTTTTTCACATTCAGGAGCATAAAAGGAGTTGCAGCTCCCCTTGCCGTTGTAATCCTCTCCCTTATTATAACCCTTGGCATACAGGTTTTATTCAATATTCCCATGAATATTGTCACAACAACCCTGCCTGTATTTATTCTATCCATAGGTGTTGCCGACGGTATTCACATTTTTTCCGAATATAGAGATAATCTTGAAAAAGGCCATGACAAAATAGAGGCTGTAAAACTCATGCTGCAGCATTTGACCATGCCTGTGATCATGACATCAGTCACAACAGCTGTTGCCTTTTACGCCATATCTTTAACTAAAATAGTCCAGCTCAGGCATTTTGGAATTTTTGTGGCAATTGGAACAATAGTTGCCATGTTTTTCTCACTTTTTTTCATCCCTGCCCTTCTTGTCCTTCTGCCTGAAAAAACAGGTGCAAAGGAGAAAAAAATATCAAATTTTGAAAAAATCTATACAAACCTCTTAATTGGTTTTACAAAGACAATGGTTGCAAAACCAAAACTCATTGGATCAACGGCTCTTGCTATTCTGATCATTGCATTGTTCGGGACATCAAAGGTAGTGGTGGACAACAACACAGCTGAATATTTTTTAAAGAATTCCACCCTATATAAAGCCACACAGAAACTAAACAGCGCTGCTGCAGGAAGTTCTGTGATCAATTTTCTAATCCGGGACAATTCAGGGGATGACCAGCCATTTAAAAACCCTGAAAACCTCAGAGCTGTTGATGATTTTGTCAGGTTTCTTCAATCAAGGCCGGTTGTGGGCAAAGCCCTTGGTTTGAATGATCTTATCAAACGCATTAATTATGTTATGAACAATGAAGACAAAAAAGCTAATATAATCCCTGGCATACCAGAGGGAGAAGATCAAAACAGTGCATCTGAAAATAAAATTGCACAGCTTTTGCTGCTCTATGAAAACGGAGGGGGAGATGTATTGACCGATCTCACGGATGATAATTATACAAGGCTTAATATCAGAGCTGTTGTTAAAAGCAATTCATCCAGGAAAATGGTTGAGCTTACCAGTGAAGTAAAAGCATTTGCAGAACAGAATTTTCCTCCGGGTCTGAGTCTTGATGTCAGCGGTCTTGCCCATGTTGCGGTTGACGCAACCCATGAGATTGTAAATGGTCAGATCATATCTTTATTAGTATCCCTTGTCCTTGTATTTTTCATGCTGCTATTTACCTTCCGGACCTTAACTTATGCATCCATTGCAATGGTACCCCTTATCATGACAATCTCAATCAATTTCGGCATCATGGGATTTTTCCATATCACTCTGGACATGGGAACAGCGATTATTTCAAGCATTGTCATAGGCATAGGTGTAGATTATGGAATCCATTATATTTCAAGGTTCAGAAAAAACAGGGAAAAAGGCATGGCTTTCTCTGATGCCTTAACCAATACAGTAAGCCACAGCGGCAAGGCAATTGTCTCCAATGCCGTAACCGTGGGGCTGGGTTTTGTTGCGCTTTTATTTTCCATTCTCACTCCCTTGATCATCATGGGTTTTATGATAACAATAACCATGCTTGTGAGTGCATTTACAACACTTGCTCTAATACCTGTTTTCATTGTTCTCCTTGAACGTTCCAAAGCTTCACAGACACAGGCAGGTGTAGAAAAACAGATAACCTTTAACCCCCAACATAATATTTAAAGAGGACAAAAAAATGAATGCAAAAAAAATTATACCCATGGCAATGATAATCACTGTTCTGTCTTTAATGACTATTTCAACTTCTGTTACGGTATGGGCCGGGGACAATATTACAGCCCCTGAGGTAATGAAAAAAATGGATAACCGGGATGACGGCCAGACAATGAGATCAGATATCACAATGGTACTGGTGAACAAAAAGAGACAGAAAAGAATCAGAAAAATTAAAAATATCTCCAAGGATTATGGAAAAGATACAAAAAAGATTGTTTTCTTTTTAAGCCCTGCTGATGTTAAAAATACTGCCTATATGTCTTTTGACTGGGATGATCCTGGTAAAGAAGACGATTCATGGCTCTATCTTCCGGCTTTGAAAAAGGTAAAACGCATTGCATCAAGTGATAAATCCAGTGCTTTTATGGGCAGTGATTTTTCCTATTCAGATATAAACGGCATCACAATAGAAAACTGGGACTATACATTTGTTAAAGAGAGCATGCTGGTTGACGGCTTTGACACATGGGTTATTCAGGGAGTACCAAAGGATTCAAAAAAGAAAAAAGTAATGGATGAAACAGGATATTTAAAATCACTGATGTGGATAAGAAAGGATAATTTCATGGTTGTCAAGGCAAAATACTGGGTAAAAAAAGGGCATAAAATTAAGTTCTTAAAGGCCGGTGATATCAAAAAAATAGACGGTATCTGGACTGCCTGCAAAATGACAATGATAACAACAGCAAAAGGCAGGGTAGAGCATACAACATTATTAAAAATCAGCAGCGTAAAATATAATACTGATATTGATGATGCCCGTTTTACAACACTCAGTATGGAGCGGGGACTGTAATGCATAAATACGTTCATAAGTATGTTATAAAAATATTCTGCCTTGTTTTGATCATGGCAATTGCCGGCACATCTTCAGGATTAATAACAAACTCCTTTGCCGATGAATTCCTTGATTCTGATTTTGAAGAATCAGACACATTTCCTGAGCTTGATCCGGATATAAGCTCCATGGAAGATACAGAATATAACAAAGATGACCCGGAGAACAGTCTTTCCAGGTTATCCCTGGGAGGTTTTCTGAAATTCAGAACAGAGTATGGATACAACAGGTACCATAAAAAACTGTCCAGGGTCGAAACCGCACTCTTTCTTGAATCTGATTATAAAATAAATGACAACTTGAAATTCAGGGGCTCTGTAAATGCCTTTTATGACTTTGCCTATGCCATTGAATCAAGGAGTGAATTCTCACAGGAGACCCTTGATGATAATGAATATGATATTGCCGTAAAAGAGTTTTTCCTGGATGGTAAACTTAGCAATCGGCTTTCAATAAAGGCAGGAAGGCAGGTGGTTGTATTTGGTGAGTCTGAATATGCAAGAATTCTGGATGTTGTCAATCCACGGGATCTGACCCGGCCCGGGCTTATCAGTATTGAAGATGCAAGACTGCCTGTGAACGTCATCAGATTATCATATTTTTCAGACAACTGGCTGTTTGATGCTGCAAGCACCCATGAACACCCTGGAAGTGATATTAACGGCGCAGGTTCAGATTTTGATTACTATGCTTCAATACGCAGGCCGGGAATAATAATCCTCAATGAAAAAAGGGGCAAAAGCGGATTTCGATCCCCTGGTTTTGCATTAAGGGCAAAAAAATCCTTTAACGGAGGTGACATATCCTTTGTTGCAGCAAACACCTATGATGACCGCCCATATCTTAACATTAAAGCCCTGACAGCATCAGGACTTGTTCTCCAGCCAAAGTACAATAAATACAGAACACTTGGTATGTCTGGAAACCTTGTTAAAGGCCCGGTTCTTTTTAAATTTGAAGGGGCATTCCAGAATAATATCAAGCTTATGCGCAATGATATTCTGAAAAAAATAAATGCAAAGGTTCCTTTTGCCGAAATAAAAACAACCAGAAAATCTGATAAAATAGCGCTGCTGGCAGGGCTTGAATACACAGGTATAACCAATCTCCGGATAAATTTTGAAGTGGAAAAAACCCATATACTGAGCCATGAACATTTTCTAAGTGATGAACAAAATGAGTACAGGACATACACACAGGCAACATACAGCATGATGCACAATACTCTTGAATTTGATATTCTCTGGGTATATTTCCATCCAGGTAACGGAAATATTCTGCGCCTGACAACCGAGTATGATCTGTTTGATGGGTTAAGCATACTTGCCGGAGCTGCCTTTTACCAGTCCAGGAGTGACTCATCAACCATTTACCCGTATAATAATCAGGACAGAATATTTTTTCAGCTTAAGTATAGTTTTTAAATTTTTCTAACAAATATCAATATAGTTTTTTTTTCTTCTCAAAAGCTTTATTTTTATCTTGACAGGATAAGACATCCCCTGATAAAAGCACAACATATTGTGCTTTTATCAGAGGAGGAGTAATATTTTAAACTTTGAGAATTTTTAATACTTGTTTTAGCAAAAAGCAGGTCTTTATCCTTATCCCATATCCCCAATATTCATCCTGTAACAATAATTGTTACATTACTTCTATTCGGAGATTTATGGAAAAGTCATGGCCTGTTTTCTGCTGTTTCTCCTGCAACGCTGGCACAGGCAGTAATTTAAAAAAAACCTGGCTTAAAAAACATGAGGAAGGTTTGGAAATCAGAGCATAAACTGTATTCACATTTATAGTAATTACTAAAATGCTCATCCGGGCATGTTTTATTAATTAGGATAGATTATTGGAATCTGTAAAGGAAAAATGGAAAAGTCAAAAAAATTAAAAGTACTCGGCCTGAATCTTGGGGCATCCACAGTATCGGTTGCCCATATTGAACTGTATCAGGGAAGTGAAAAACCACGTATTGTCAAAAACTCGGTTCATCTTCATGAGGGAAACCCAAAGGACGGCCTGGTATCGGTTTTAAATCATTATGACCTTGCCTCATTTGACAAAATAGCTGCAACCGGGCGTAAATTCTGCAAATTTGTAAATTTATCAACCATACCTGAACCCCAGGCTGTGGAATATGCCTATAAGTTTGTTAAACCAGACGGCATTTCATGCCCTGCTGTTGTTTCAGCCGGCGGTGAAACTTTTATGGTTTATACCTTAAGTAATTCAGGAAAGATATCCAATGTTTTAACAGGCAACAAGTGTGCTTCAGGGACTGGAGAATTTTTTCTTCAGCAATTGCGAAGAATGAATGTATCACTTGAAGATGCAGCCAGATGGGCTGCTGCCCAGGAGCCGTATCGTGTTTCCGGGAGATGCTCAGTTTTCTGTAAGTCTGACTGTACCCATGCAACCAATAAAGGTATACCTAAATCCAAAGTAACCGCGGGTCTGTGCAAAATGATGGCAGATAAAATTCTGGAACTGCTTAAAAAAGTTAAACGGCAGAATATAATGCTTACAGGAGGAACCGCCCTTAATCAAATGATGGTTGAATACCTCCAACGTGAAATTCCCGGGCTTATTGTTCCGGAGCAGGCACCGTATTTTGAAGCACTGGGTGCAGCTCTTTGGGCACTGGACAATGAAACAGATCCATTTCCAGGTTTATCAAATCTTTTCCTTAACGAAGTTGCAAGTTTTGACACTCTTTTGCCCCTTCATGATTTTGAAAATATGGTCGAATTCAAAAACATGGAAATCGGTGAAGTCCGCCCCGGAGATGGATTTATTCTGGGTCTTGATGTGGGTTCAACCACTACTAAAGCAGTTTTATTGCGAAGGGATGACAGCGCAATATGCGCATCTGTATACCTGCGTACAAACGGCGACCCTGTGGGCGCTTCCCGTGAATGCTATTCTTCAATTCTCAAACAGGTGAAAAGGAAAACAGATCTATCTGAAATATCTATTAAAGGCCTTGGAGTGACCGGTTCCGGTCGTCAAATAGCAGGTCTCCATGCTCTTACAGATGGTGTATTAAATGAAATTATTGCACATGCCAGTGCAGCCATATATTTTGACCCTTCTGTAGACACACTGTTTGAAATCGGCGGCCAGGATGCAAAATACACCTATATCACTAACAGTGTACCTTCAGACTATGCCATGAACGAAGCATGCAGTGCAGGGACAGGATCATTTCTGGAGGAATCAGCATTTGAAACCCTTGGGGTAAAAATGGAAGACATTGCAAAAACAGCCCTGGAGGGGAAAACCCCGCCCAATTTTAATGACCAGTGTGCTGCTTTTATTGCCTCTGATATTAAAAACGCTATTCATGAAGGTATCCGGCATGAGGATATTATAGCAGGCCTGGTATACTCAATATGTATGAACTATTCAAACAGGGTTAAAGGCAACCGCCCTGTTGGAGAAAAAGTTTTCATGCAGGGAGGAGTATGTTATAACAAGGCAGTCCCCCTTGCCATGGCAGCCCTTGTTGGAAAACCTATTATCGTCCCGCCCATGCCGGGGCTGATGGGAGCCTTTGGTGTTGCCCTGGAGGTTAAAAAAAGAATTGAAACCGGTTTTATGGAAGAAAAGAGCTTTGATTTGAAAACCCTTATCAATCGGAAAGTAATATACAATAAGCCTTTTATCTGCAAAGGAGGAAAACAAAAATGTGATCGTCGATGTGAAATAGCTGTAATCGAGCTTGAAGGTAAGAAATATCCCTTTGGCGGGGCCTGCAACCGCTATTATAATTTACGGCATGATGTCAGTTACAGCATTGAGAAACTCGACCTTGTACGGATCAGACAATACCTGATATTTGAAAAATACAGCGGAAAATTTACAGGGGAAAAAGAAAAACCCTGCAAAGGAAAAATCGGAATCAACAGGAGTTTTCTTGTCAACACCTATTATCCCCTTTATTCCACTTTCTTTGCAGAGCTGGGATTTGAGCCGGTTATTGCCGACAGTCTGTCCCGGGAAGGGATTGACCTGCGAAATGCACCGTTTTGCTATCCAGGTGAACTTTCCCATGGCTTTTTCCACTCTCTTCTTAAAATGAAACAACCGCCTGAATTTATTTTTCTGCCCCATTTTAAATCGATTCCCGTTGAAGGCGATGGTGAAAGTTCCCAGGCCCAGGTCTGCCCTTTTGTTCAGGGAGAAACTTTCTATCTTCAAACAACGTTTTCCAAACAACTTAAAAAACTAAAAGCTCAAGGAACAGAAATATTAACACCTCTTATTGACCTTCATAATGGTCTTGAAAAAGCAGAAAAGCCCCTGCTTGAAACCGCAGCTGAGATGGGTATAAATCGAAAAGCAGCCAAAGCTGCTTTTAAAAAAGCGCTGGTGCAGCAGACAAAGTGCCTGGCAGAAATGAAGGAAATAGGTAAAAAAGCTCTTATTGAACTTGAAAATGATCCTGAAAAAATGGCAGTTATTATATTTGGCCGTCCATACAACGGATTTGTTGAAGAAGCACATATGGGAATCCCCCGGAAGCTTGCTTCAAGAGGTATTCTCTGCATGCCATTTGATTTTCTTTTATTTGAGGATGAAAAACCAAAGCGGCACATGTACTGGGGAATGGGCCAGAGAATATTGAAAGCAGCCAGGCTTGTTAAAAAACATCCACAGCTTTTCGGCACTTATATCACCAATTTTTCCTGCGGCCCGGATTCATTTGTCATAGGATATTTCAGGAATATAATGGGCAGAAAGCCCTCCCTGACCCTTGAACTTGACAGTCATACGGCTGATGCCGGCCTTGAAACCAGGATCGAAGCTTTTCTCGACATCATCTGTGCATACAGACAACTTGTAACAAGCAAAGAGATTCTTTCAGAAAAACATAGTTTTCAGCCCGCCCGAATCGTTCTTGACAATGGTACAGCAAAGGTGATGACATCTTCCGGTAAAGCACTTTCCATTACAGATCCCCGTATCACAATGCTTCTGCCTTCCATGGGAAAAATTTCCACAGAATTATTTGCAGCAGTATTCCGTGGTTTTGGCATTAATGCAAGAGGTCATATGCCTTCAAACGAAAAAATTTTAAAACTTGGCCGTGGCAATACCTCATGCAAAGAATGCCTTCCATTGATTCTTACAACCGGAACATTGCTTAACTATATTCAAAATACAAAGAAGAAAAATGAAGTGCTTATATATTTTATGGCCACAGGTTCAGGACCCTGCCGGTTTGGACAGTATTCCATCTTTATGGAAGATCTGATAAGAAAACTTGAAATACCGGATGTGGCTTTATTTTCACTGACATCAGAAAACTCTTATATTGGAATGGAAAACGGGTTCGAACGAAAGAGCTTCTGGGCGCTCATCGTATCCGATGTTATGGAAGACATCCGATCAATGATACTTGCCAACTCAACTGATACTGATTCAGCACTTATAACATTTGAAGAAGAGCTGGCTTTGATATCCAGCGAACTTGAAAAATGTAATTTTGCACAACTTGAAAAACGGCTTTTAAAAACTGCAGACAGGCTTGGCAGAATTCCTGTTAAACGCCCGCCCAGGGAAGTTCCCATTGTCTCGTTGACAGGTGAAATTTTTGTCAGAAGAGACTCCTTATCACGGCAGTTTCTAACCGAACGCCTCGCTGAAAAAGGTTTTGCATCCATATGCTCACCAGTCGCTGAATGGATTCATTACTCCGACTACCTTGTTCAAAAAGGGCTTACCGATTATCAAATGACAAAAATGGAAAAAATTTCATTTTTCATAAGAAAAAAGTTCATGATCAGAGACGAAAGGCGTATCAAATCCATATTTTCCAGATCAGGCCTTGTTCATTCTCAACCAGTTAACATAAAATCAATAATAAATAATGGAAAGACATATATATCAGAGAACCTTACAGGCGAAGCCATTCTGACAGTGGGAAGCTCCATGTCGGAAATAGCCGTCGATTCCTGTGGTGTAATTGCCATCGGACCGTTTGGCTGTATGCCTAACCGCCTTTCTGAATCTATTCTTAATGAAACAATGAACCAGGAGGAAAAATTAAAAACAGATCCTGAAAATGAGCAGCTTCGCTCCATCCTGCTTGAAACCGAGGGCCTGCCTTTCCTTGCCATTGAAAGCGACGGTTCACCTTTTCCCCAGGTAATAACTGCAAAACTTGAAGCATTCTGCCTGCGTGCAGAACGTCTGCATAAAAGAATGCTTCAGCATTACTGAAACTATTTGCAGCTGCCATTAAAAAAAGTCATCTGATTTTTACATCAAGATTTTCAACAGATGACTTACCGGTCTTGTGTCTCAAATGCCAGATAGACTTAACATTACTCTGCAGAGTATCCAGCCACAACGTAATTATCACTTCCTCACATGCAACAAAAGCCTGAAAAACTGCAACAATTCTAAAAGGCCACGCTGTTTTTGCAATAAAAAATATTAAGAGTGCAATACTCATTAAAACAGCTGCTGTTTTAGCACCAATGGTATGATAACTCGGCATCTTCTTAAATTTAATAATACCTGCAGCAAGCGGGATCACATAACTGCTGATTGCCATATATACATATATTGCTTCTGCCTGAAGCAGATCCAGATACAACCACCATGCACAAAAAGGGATACTTAAATAGAGAACCATATCACCTAAGCTGTCAAGTCTTGCTCCAAGCTGTGTTGCAAATTCAAATTGACGTGCAATAAATCCATCAACAGCATCTGTTATCAATGATGTAATAAGAAATACTATAAAAAGAGTTTCATTTCCTGTCCATGCAAAATAGAGCATTAAAGGTGCCATTGCAATGCGGGAACAACTTAGGATATTTGGAAGATTCTCCATAAAAAATCTCTTTTTATTTTTAAGTTTTACATGGAACAAAAAAACAAGGTGCATTGTCTTTATTCAAAGATCAAATCATGATCCCATGGCTTTTTGTTCCTCAAGAAATTTTTCTGAGAACTTGACTGCAAGTTCAAATAATTCCACACCTGTATCAACATTGGTCTCATAGCCATTTTCTATCTCTGCATCCTGCCTGAATACTACAACCTCCACATTTTCTTTGGTCATTGGTTCAACAAGAATATATCCTGGCACATCTAATTGGATTTTTTCAAGACATTGAATCAAATTATTATTTTCCTTACATATTACAACTGAATAACAATAGGGGTAGGAATCATACTTTACATGATTTAAAACCACCTGGGTCTGAATACCATAAAAGTAAGATGGTGAATCATCCGGCAGATAGGTAAATTTCATGTTTGTAGGTATTTTCTGTTCACCTTCAGTGATCAGCAGCTGAAGGCCAAACTTACCATTTATTTTATTTCCTTTTTTATAACTCTCAAGTACCCTGGAAAGATATCTTGCTTTTTTATAAAGATCAGTATTTTGCTCTGGAACACGTTTCCCGCTGAACCACTGGGGCAGAATTAAAATAGCCACATTCATTGCTATGAAAAAATAACCAAAATAAAAAATGGTTCCTGTAACAATCAGTAAAATAACAAAAATAAGTCCCCCCTGGACATTAGTTGCATCCAGAGAGCCTTGCTCATTCCATTTATATTGTCTGTCATATATTTCTATAATTTTGGAAATAAGGCTTATATCACTTTGCTCCCATGATTCATTATGAAAAGCCGGGAGATTGGTTTTTAATTCCAGGGCTTTCAGGTATGAAAGGCCGGAAGCTGCTGCTATAAACATTATGCCCACCACAAAACAAGACGGAAAAAGCTGTATTACCGCTCCTACGACAAGATTTGCTATTATCAGTTTCTTTCTGGTGCTGTATTTCAAATTATTGAAAAACAGAAACTTTAATTCAGAATTTTTCACTCCTGATAATAATCCGGCAGACATTGGTTTCTGATCTATAGTATTAACTGTATCGGTCATGGGCAGCCTCCACTCCACTATTTCTTTTATGTAAACTTACTAATTCATCATACCCGGTTTGACGCCAATAAAGCGGACAGGCGCCATTGCAGATATGGAAATATTCACATGCTCTACAGATCCCATGGGCAAAGCTTTTTGTCCGGATCTGTTTTGTCTCTGGCTTGTTCCAGATCATCTCAAATGAATCTGATAATAAACTGCCAAGGGGTTTATCATAACTTGCACAAGGTAAAACCTGGCCCTCCGGGTTAATGGAAATAAGGCCGTCACAAGCTGAGCATCCCTTGTTCCCAAAACCATGCAGAATTGTATTAAACATACACATGGGCACTGGCGAATACCATTTAAAATCAATTGCATGCTTTTTACTCACAGAGCTGATTTTCTTTAATAATGCACCAATATCTCTATAATTTATTCCAATGGTATCATTTATTGCTCCGTTTCCGGTGGGAATCATAAGATTCATACTGAATGCTTCCATACCAAGTTCTTTTACAAGACCGGGTATTTCCAGTGCATCCTCTTTATTTATATTTGTCAAAGTTGTATTTGTATGTACAGTAATGTCAGCATCACGGTAACGCTTAACTGCATCAATGGTTTTGTTAAAAGACCCATTAACACAGGTCATCCTGTCATGGATTCGGCTTGCTGCACCTTCAAGGCTGATCTGGGCAGACTGAAGCCCGGCATTTTTCAATCGATTTACGAGCCTGTCAGTTGATAAAGTACCATTGGTAATTAAATTAACACGCATACCAATTGATCGTGCATATTCCACCATTTCAGGCAGATCCGGCCGTAAAGTTGGTTCTCCCCCTGTAAAGCTGACACTTGGCACCTTTGCCTGGTAATAAATCTTATTTATGATACTTTTAATCTCATCAAGACTCATTTCACGGTTTTTATCACCATCCATGCCTTCACTGCCACACCCTGCATAGCAGAACAGGCATTTTGCATTACATTTGTATGTAATTGCAATCTCAGATAAGACCGGAAATTTTGAAAACTCCATGGAAAATGCTTTTTTTTCAACAGCAGATGATTCATAAGTATCATCAATACCATTCTTCAGCATTTTTCTGAGGTCCTGCAGAAATATGTTGATATCATAACCTGCTCTGGGGTTATGACCATATAAAGACAGAACATTTTCAATGCTTTTCCCATCTAAAAGCTGCTGCATTATTGAGATGCCCTGATCATTCAGATGAAATGCCTTATTAGGCCGCTGGATAAAGACATTGTCTTCAGCCCTTACAAATATATAATCCTTAACATTTGCTATCCATTCATTGACCCATGACAGGTCAGGAACAGCATTATTTATTTCCAGGTCAATATTCTGCTTACTGAAAATCATTAAAATGACCCGCCGCTGTGACATGCTGAGTGACAGGCTGAATGGCATGCTGAGTGACAGGCCGAGTGACACGCAGAATGACAGGCCGAATGGCAGGCCGAATGACAGGCTGAGTGACATGCTGAATGGCATACATCAGCATCAAGGACCTGACTCTCATGGAAGCTGTCAAAAGATACATGGTCGGTATTCACATCAAAGCTCTGCTCATATTTATCAGGCAGAAGGGTTTTATCATAATTGTCATATCCATAATTATGAAAATACCAGTGATACCAGCCATGGTGGCGATAAATATATGGTCTGGCTTTATCTTCTTCATAGGTTGAGTGTCCCTCCTTCTCTTTCTCCTGCCAAACCGGTTTAATCTTATTTTTCCAATACTTTTTAGTTGCCTGAATATCACAATCCCATGATTTTTTCCGTACAGATTCCACGGCATTATCAAGAATTGATTCCAGCTCTTCCAGTGAAAAACAGCCGTCATCCATTGCAGCTTCAACCATCATTTTTTCATATTTTCCAAGTTTTTTAAAATCATTCTCATGCCTTTTGATTGTCTTAACAGATAAGGGGGATTCAGATACTATCTCAAAAAAACCAGCCTGCACCAGCCTTTGTATCATACAGCTTAATATTTTCCTGTAGGGAAGTTCCAAAAAAAATGCAGCTTCAATGGGAGTAAAATCTTTACATATTTTACCGGGCTTTCTAAAGCTTGAAATTTCTATTTTCGGCGGTGTCCAGTCAACATTATTCCATTTTATTTCCTCAACATCGACCATTGCCTCCTGGGTCGCTTTAAATTTAGCCTTTAGAATAAAAACAAAAACAATAATTATCAAGCAAAGTATAATGGCGTGGGCTGTTAAAAGTCTGATTCCAGGCATGAAACCGTTCAGACGTTTACTGGATCCAGTGCTGTTCCACACCCTTGGCACACTTTGGTGGAAATCAAAATATGTTGCATACACATACTGCTTAATCCTGAATTGATAATCAACGTCAATATTTTCCGCATAAAGCAGTGTTTCAAATTTATTATCTCTTGTACTGCGATAATCGATTTCGTACTGCTCATTCATAAAATGTTCAGTACGGAGATGAATTTTTTCCAGAAATTCACTGGATTCCGGATCATCCTCACCAACATCAATCGGATAGATAACCTCCACTGAATAATGCTCAAGACTATGGTCCCAGGTTGTAGGACTCCAGTGAAAAACAACCAGTTCATTTTGATCATTATCAACTGTCGCTTCTAAAAATCCAGCATCAGCCATATCTGTACGGAATCTAAAAGTAAAAATCACACTCCCGGAACTGGCACTTGCATTTTTTAACTCAATAGTGCCCTTGCCGTTTCGAAAGCCACGTAATACTTCATGGGTGGATCCATCGCTGGTTATGGCGCTGCCCCAGGAGTTATCCCATTCAGGGTTAAGATCATCAATCTGGGGCCCTGAAAAATAGAATCCATGGAATTCACCACTGATCACTCTATAATTAACTGAATAGGTAATGGTTGCCCTGCCGCTTTTTGTAAGATCCACTTTAACCTCGCACCAGACCGGCACGCCCTCCCCTGCATAAAGAGGACCATGTAAAAACAACAGAACTAAAAAAGGAATTATAAATCGAAAAAATTTCAAGGGGTTCCTCCCATCATTAAATTTAGTGGACCATATCATAAGTATCAGGTTAAAAATCAAATAAATTTAATAATTACACACGCCAATAACTTAAGTTTTAAAAATTATTCGTGCCAACAACTGTCTTATAAACTTTTTTTTAAATATAGACAAGTAAAAAATTCAAAATATCGTGGGAGTCGCAGGATCATTACACATCAAGATGCAAATCTTATCGTGTTTATTAACTAATCTAAATTAAGATCAGCTTTACACTTATTACATTTTACAACACCCCGGAAAACGAAATTACCGCATTCCGGACAAATATAGCGCTCCTTTTCATCTTTTACAAATTGTTCTGTGCCGACTTTTTTCCAATGCGGGACAGCCCGCAGAATTACTTTTTTACCAACTGCCATGGGAAAATCTTCAGTAATAAAATGGCAGGGAAATTCATTACATTGATGGCATCCATTGCAGCCTTTACTCTTTGTGCAATCCTTAATTGCACATTTTTTGCAGTACATGAACACATCATCTGATAAACAGCCGCTGCACCTGATATCTGCTGTGGTTAAATTTTCACTGCCAGGAAGAACACCTTTGCCAGGAATCCCGCCTCTATAAAGGTTTACCAGCCGCTCTTTTAACTTGAGATTATTATCCCGGTGTGCAATATAAATAGCGCAGACACCGCAGTAAAGGCCACATGGGCCAAGTAAAGATGGATTTTTTGTCATGTCTTAGTTCCTCCCATTATATAAATAATTTACCCCAAACCTGCTATTAAATTTATACTTTGCTATGGCCTGGTTTTGCTATAATCCAAATGCCTTTGGCATTTTTTTCTAAAGAATTCAACAGCTCCTTCTTTATAACCTGAAAGTATATTTAAAGCCTTGCCATAGACAGAATCGATCTCGTCCTTTTCTTTTAATACTTTGTTTGATTCTTTCTGCTTTTTCAATTCAATTTCTGCAAAAGATAAGCTTATATATAACCAATAAAGATTAAAACTTATTTTCTGTTTTAAAGCCTGCTATCCTGATTCATCGATGTAACATTTCCCATTGTATCTCCCTGACCATTTTGCATTTTTCTCCATGCCCTTTGTCATTATGATCAAAATTTTACTGCCTTCTGGTAAGATAACATTACGCCACTGCATCCACCCTGTCTGCACTATCTCTCCATTGTTTTTCTGTTGATAAACTCTGTTGTCCGATTCGAAACACCATTTCTCATTCCTGCCTGTATATTTACACATAAGCGCCCGTCGTTGTTCACCCGCTGCCAGCCGGTATGTTCTGAACTCTGCCCTGCCTGTCTGTACTGCTTTTCCCTGCACATCTTTATATATTATCCCGTCAATCACAAACATAAAACATTCACCATACTGTTGAAACGCCATGACTTTTACATGTTTTCCATTAAACAGGACACTGTGATACATTTTGCGGCCAAAAGGTGTAGCAGGAACACTGTCAGATTTAAAAAAGATTACCTGAGCAGGTTCTCCTGAATCATTATTCCCGCTATCCCAATAATATTTAAGATTCTTACATGAAAAAGTAGAAACTTTCTGAACAGCCTGCTTTTTTTCTGTTTTACCCTTCAAATCAGACAAAGGGCTTAGAGCAAGAATCCGGAGCTTTCCATTTACTGTACAAGCCATAATAATCGGCTGTTTACACAAGGCATACTTACAGCCTGAAAAAAATGAAAACAAAAAAATAAAAACAATGTATATGACTGTGATTTTATTTATCTTCATAATCATTCTCCTTTATTGACTCTGCAAATTGTTTTAATTCATGCCATCCAAAAAAGCCATTATAGCGCAGGCAAATATATTTATTAAGTGATATCTTAGTTGAACAGCCAGGATAAAATCATCTGCAGGTTTGCAGGCTGTTCAATGCCCACTGGTTAATCTTCTGGGCCAATATCCGGAAAGATTGTGTATAAAAGCTTCATAAGCTTCCATGCCTCTGGTTTTTTTGAAATTCTTTAAATGTTGAAACTGCTTTATACTTATTTGCAATCTTTTGAACCATACAATCGTTTTTGCCATATCACTCTAATGTATCAAGATCAAAATCATTTGCAGCTGCCCATTCTTTAAAAATGCTGAGCTTCTTTATCTTTTTATGAATAGAATCGCGTTCAGATGCACTTTTTATATCTTCTATTATCTTATTTGCATCAGACCCAAGCTTTATTCTACACATTGCCCGGTTAAACTCATACATTTTAAAACCTTTGATTCCTTCTTTGTTACGGAGATTAATTGCATTGTTCAATTCATCAAGTGCACGTTTCCAGTCTGTTTTTGCCTCACCATCTTCAATCTGATCTTTTATTGCATACCCAAGCTGTCCATGATTCCGATGGTATTTTTCACCTGATTCATTTTCTATCAATGCTTCAAATACAGGTATTGTCCTTTTCATGAGTGCAACATTGTTTTTCCAGTTTGCCTCCCGTACTTTACGTGCTTCTTTAAATATTTCAAATCGTGCAGAACGTGAGGCTTTCTTGATTGACGTTTTCAATTTCGACAAATCCTGCTCTTCTTCTCCTCCATCCAAATGTAAATGGGTCAACTCCCGGGCAACTGTGTCTGTCTCCTGGATCTGTACCAGTTTTTCTTTTGCCTCTTTAGCATTTTCTTTTGCCTCTTCTACATCTTTGGTTAAATTTGCCAGGGCGCGGTCAACTAAGCTTCTTCCACCATAACCGCCAACCAGCGCAATAGCAAGCAGCTTGATCAGGTCCACTGTTGATACAATATCTGATAATGATTTGGTTTGTGCGTTGGTTGCAATTTCAGTGGGTAAAATCAGAAATACTACAAAGGCACCTGCTATGCCAAAGGCACAATCTGCTATCCAGCCAAGTTTAAGTATGTGTTTGTGTTCCGGGTCACGATGGGGGAACTCGATTCCACTATCGCGCGCAGTGTAAAGCAATCCTCCAAAGGCCCCTGCTAAAACAATAAACAAAAAAACAGTTGCGTTGCCATTCCATGAACATCCGGTTTTACAATTAAAACCGATAAAATGCCCAGAGACAGCTGCTAATACAAAACATAGTATTAATAAAAATCTATTCATTGTCGCCCTCCTTATTTATTGATATGTTTTTGCTTTATTCAGATGGCTTTCTGATAATTATTATTGAATCAGAACCCAGCCTTTGTTATATAGTGTCCATATAAATCAGACTCAATATCAATGAAATATTGATGCTGCCATGGTACAAAAAACATGAAAAACCTGAAAAACATGCGTAAAAGGAAGAAAAAAATATGAAAAAAGATTTCTGCTTAAACCCACACTGGTCACACACTAAAGTAAGTGCACTCATAGTGATACTCATACTTTTTTCCGGATGCACAAATACTTCTACAAAAGCAACCAGGGCACAGACAGCTCCTGATTTAAAGAATGTTACACTCAACATAACTGACCTTGCAGGCAGACCTGCCAGATTAGTAAACGGAATGTTTAAAGGAGACCATCTGATTATTAATGTGGTACGTGAAGCTGCTGCAGACCTGAACCAGGACGGATTAATTGATGGCGCAATTATCATCTTTGAAAACTCCGGAGGATCAGGAAATTTTCGTGAGCTCTGTTTATTGTTAAATAACGGGAATCATCTGATCCAGGCCGACCAGGCATATATTGGTGACCGCATTGGGATCACTGACCTTAACATCAATAAAAATGTAATTACAATCAACTATCTGGACAGGAATAAAAATGACCCGTACAGCATTGCGCCATATATTAAGAAAAAAGTCTGCTACCGGGTCAAAGGAGGAAAACTAGACAAACTTAACATAAAATAATAATTTAAAATGGGACCAAAATGTAATTTCATATTATCAAACTGTGCTGGCTTACACAGGGTTTGCCTTGTCAGATCAGGCTTTTGATAACAACACAGCACCTGTGCCAATCATCACGCCAGCTGCTGTTTTGTTCATTTTAATCTGTGCACTTTCACTTTTAAAAACCTGCTTTGCCCGGGAAGCTGTGAATGCATAAAACAGCATCACAGTGGCCAGTACTGAAGAAACAATAAATGCCACAACAGCCACATCAATGCTCGAGAGCATACTAAGATCAACAAAGCCTGGCAGGAATCCAAGGTAGAAGAGAATCACTTTGGGGTTACCAAGCGTAATGGATAACCCACAAAGAAAATTGAATTTCCCTGATCGTAATTCAGGTGGCGTGATCTCTGGATTCATTGGTTTTGATAGCCACAATCTGATACCAAGCCAGATTAAATACCCACCCCCAAGATATTTAATAACTGTAAAGAGGGTATTGAATGTTTCAGCTATCGCAGAAAGCCCATAGATTGCAAACAGCAGAAATATGATATCTCCGGTAACAATACCAATAACTACAGGAACGGCATGCATAAAACCTGATGAAAGTGCTTTGGTGATTGTAGCAAAAACTCCTGGACCAGGCGTTATTGCCAGCAGAAATATTGCAGTGGCTAAACCTAAAATATTAAAGACAGTCATAAATGTTCCTCCATAAACCTGAGGCCAGAATCTGCAACTGATAATGCAGGCATTTTTCCCTCAGAAATAATCGATCCTGTGCAGAACTGTACCACTTTCAGAAGCAACTTGCAAAGCTGATAAGGTGTACCCTTCTCTACTCATAAAAATATACATTTCTCCATTCTGCAGGGCCACTGAATAAGGTTCAGTATATTTTTTAAATAAATCCTGCACATTAATTTGTTTTAATTCCCGCCCATCTGCATCCATATAGGAAAGCAGACAATTTGGTTTTCTGCTCAAATCCTGCCAGTGCATCACCCAGATCTTATCTTGGGAAAGCAGTTCATCATCCCATCTGGGAACAATTTTCGGGGATAATAAACCTTTGGCATCTTGTGTAAGATTTACTCCATAGGCATGAATTGTCTTTTTTTGTGAGCCGGCTTGTTTATTAAAAACCCATTTACGGCGGTTAACAGTTAAAGGCTTTCTTTGAAAAAATCTATTTGATTCAGGGATATCTTTTTTAGCTGCAGCTTTTAAATCCGGATCTATTCTAAAAATAACTCCTTTATTTGTGGATACATACAAACCATGAGTAACCGGATCAAATACATTATGCTGCACAAGGAAAATCACATTTCCTAATTCTGGATTTTGTTTGAGAATTTGTTCCTCTGAAGCTAAAACTTTTGGCTCAGCTAAATTTATTAATTTCAAACCATTTTGACTGGTAAATCCCCAGGCTGAGTTATCTTCAAAAGGGCCAAAAATCCTGTAATTATTACAGTAATAGCGGCGGGCCAAATTCTGGCGGCCAAGCTGTTTTCCTGTTTTGAAATCATAACTCTTCAGACGATGTGAATATTCTGTACCAACTCCTGCGGGGTGATCAACCCT
>Ga0256846_1000349_pt1 | contig 19546 bp, 17 predicted proteins | sample TevniametaG_FD_189098 | JGI IMG/M metagenome (GOLD analysis project Ga0256846, IMG submission 189098) | Tube worm associated microbial communities from hydrothermal vent at the East Pacific Rise, Pacific Ocean - Tevnia | ecosystem: Host-associated > Annelida > Integument > Unclassified ...
AGTGAAATCATTTTTTCTGTCATCACCAATACTTCTTACCTTTTTCATACCAAATTGATCACACTCCAAAAAACCAAAAATAAGAATCCCCAAAACAAACACAACCACCATTTTAATTTTTTTCATTTGGACCTTTCTCCATTAAATTATATTCAATTATAAGCAAATAACTTTTTCTCGACAAATTTCATAAAATTTCTCTTAATATTACAGGCACTCTTGTTTAAGATAAACAAGAGTGCCTGTAACTTTTCAACGTATTAGATATGCTTGTTACCTAAGATATATCTCTGAACAAGCAGCCCAACCTCTTAAGCAACCGTCTAAAGCACTTTTGTCATTTCCAGCAACGTTTAAACAAGCGGCATAGCCAGCATTACAATGAGCCGGTGCAGCTGACAGATGAAATGACAAAACAAATACCGAACTTACAATTAAAACCACCGCTAATATTAACAAACCTATTTTTTTCATCTTAACCCTCCTTTAAATTTTAGTTTTTTTAATGAATTCTTTTTATTAAAAAACTTAACTAAGGAGGTTTGTCTATCCCTTTTTCGCAATAATTTTTTAGACAAGAACCCTTGCTCCCTTAAAATATCTCGTTAACAACCAAATAATAAATAAACAAAAAACAATTTCAAGACTTCTTTAAAAAGTTTTCTTTCCCTACTATTTAATATATACGATTATACCGACAAAAAACGGACTTCTTTTATGGGACGAAATTAGGGACAGTGATTTGATCTATTGATTTATCTCACATCCCTGTAAGTCAACACTGATTTTACCTGAAACAATCATTGCAGTATGAATCCCACGAAGCATACGTTTTATGATATTTGGCTTTTGCATCAAAATCATAACAAAAAACCGTAACTTCTCCCATACAACTTGGACCAAAGCAACGACCGCTATTTTTCTTAAATTTAGAATAAAGATATTCCTCTTTAAAAGCACAATGATCCTTAGCCTCTTCTTCATCATAGCAGAGACATATTCTTGCAAAAGAATATGATCCGATACAAACTGATAAAATCAAAAAACTAACGATAATAAAATTTGGAACTTTCTTATTCATGATTTTTCTCCTTAAATATTTTTATCTCATCACTCCAACGATCAATGGAATAAAAACATCCGTTCTTCTTTGCCATAAAATCAACTCTGTGTTTCCCAAAATGGTATAAAATGCTAACTAAATTACCTTGCAGATCATATTTGTACAGCAAATACTTTTTATCATTTCCGTAATAAGATCTACCTGTAAAATATATATATTTCCAATTATCCTGATCAAGAAAAAATCCAGGGAAAAACGGCAAATAAAAGTTGTTGTCTTTCAGTTTCTTTTTCTTTTTAACTATAGCATTTTTGTAAGATTTCAATTGATTCTCCGGAATTATAAAGAAAGACTTTTCCGAATTGTTTGGGCTAAAAATATGCAGCATTGATGAATTGGCAACGTATATTATTGCAATTTGAGATTTAGGAATTACTTTAACATATGTGTTTAAAGAATCCGGAAACAGAGGAGGAGACACATCAGGAAGATGAACAAGAAAGGGATAATAATCATACTTAGAAAGAAAGTATTGGATAATATTGTAATCTTTATTACATTTTCCAACATATGCCTTTCCTTTCATATTACCGGAAACTATATAGTTAATATCATCTGTAATCTTTACCTGATTCGGATCAAATTTTGGATTATTTCTCAAATCGGGACTGTGAATCAACATAGCTTGCAAGTTAATAGCCCTAAAAGTTATTAATGGGAAAACCATGTTAATATGTGGCGGAAATCTTATTTCTTTTTGAAATTTTCCATTTTCCGAAAAAAATATTAATTTATTCTGTTTATCATCAAAAACAATAATTTTATTTTTAAATACTCCTAACGATTTGTATTTTCTGATAGAACTAAAATCACCGGGTCCTTGTCCTGTTTTTCCAAACATTTTGTCAAAATTATAATCGGATTTAAACTTGATAATTTTATTTAGGAGGTCATCATAAACATAAAGATTCCCATTTTCATTTACGACTAACTCCATTGGTCGGGCAAAAAAGAATTTTTTACTAAAATCAGCAGGAATAGTATGGTGTTTAACGAGAGAAATAAATTTATGCTTTTTTTCAATATCTGATGGCATAGTTTTTTTAAGAAGAAACGGTTTCTTATTTGAAGAATATAATTGCTGATATGAGAGTAATACAAAGCAGATGGATAAAATCACGAAAGATCCAATAAATTGTATTAATTTTCCCTTCATTATTTGTCTCCTTACAATAACAATTTTACAACCCTTACGATCTCCAAATAATCATCGCCTGTTAAATTACCGGGTATATTCAGAATAATTTTACCTTTTAAACAAACAATTGTATATGATAAATTTGTTTTCACCTTATTCTTTTTTATAAATTTGTTAAAATCATTTGGTATATAAATTTTAAAATTTAGTTTTGCTTCATTCAATAAATCAAACATTTGTGAGGGAATTCCGGGAACAATTCCATATATTTTTACTTTTCCATTTAGTATTCTTGCAATCCTATTCCAGTATAGAATATTTCCACTGCAAGTTGAGCAAGGAAGTTTGAAAATGAATATTAAAGAAATGTTATTCTCTTTTAGGATTTCTATCTCCGTCCGGTGAGAATTTTTATCCATAAGATCAAAATATCCAACTTTTTCTCCTTTGATAAGATGAGGATATAACTCCTTTAAATTATTTTTTATTGAAACAGTTTTGATTAGAAGAAATACTAAAAAGAATATTATTAGATATGGAATATATTTCAAATAATTTTTAATAAATTTCAAAAGTATCCTCCGATTTTATATTTGGAATTTTGAAAAACTTTGATTTTAACAACCCTTTTTCTCTTTTCAAGCTTCCGCTCCCTAAAAATATTTCGTTAGCAATCAAATAATAAAAAAACAAAAAAAATAATGTCAATACTTTTTTTAAAAAATTTTCTTTCCCTACTATTTAATATATACGATTATACCGATAAAAAACGGATTTATCTTTTTTTATTTGTAGTAATATTTATAGCACAAAAATCACACTCTCTTTACGCACTGGTGATTCCATACCTGTCCCCTTTTATTTGCAGTAGGGGTAAATGGCAATTTACCCCATTCTTCCGTAAGGACGGATTCCATATTCCATATCTTGAAAAAAAATCAAAGAAATAAAGCACCGTCACCCCAACATGGGGTAATCCCTTTTGGACACCGTCACCCCTCCGGAATGAGTCGTTTATGAATATGATATGAAAAAATGGGGTGATGTAAGAATTTTTAAATTGATTTTCATCTTAAAATTTAGTAAAATCCTATACACTTTCTTTAAGGAGAAATTCAAGATGGCAAAAGTATGTGATATATGCGGAAAAAAACCTATGACAGGAAATAATGTAAGTCATTCCCACAAATCAACTAAGAGAAGATGGCTCCCTAACCTTCAGAAAGTTAAAGTTAAAGTTGATGGTGAAACCAAAAGCATGAGGGTATGTACTTCTTGTATCCGATCAGGAAAAGTCAAGTAGAGTTATCCCGCCAAATCAGTATCAGGAGTAAAAGGTTTTGAGAAAGATCGGGCATTGGGGAAAAACCTTTTTTGTAGATTTTAATACAGTAATGGTCAGGTAACAAAGAATTGAGGAATAACTATAAGATAATTGTCCATTTTGACGGAACCGACTACAAAGGCTGGCAATTTCAAGGTCACGGAATCAGAACAATTCAGGAAGAGTTGGTCAATGCTCTGAAAATAATTGCAAAAAAAATGGTTATAATAACAGGGAGTAGCAGAACCGATGCCGGTGTCCACTCCTCAGGACTAACCGCTAATTTTTATCTAAATATAAACATCGAAGCGGATTCACTTAAAAAAGCTTTGAATTCACTACTTCCGTCCGATATAAGAATATCCGAATGTAAGATGGTAGATAGGTCGTTTAATGCTAGATTCGGTGCCAAATCAAAAATATATATTTACAGAATATTTACCGGAACTGTCCCCTCCCCATTTAAAACACGTTATTACACCCATATCCCTTTTCCGCTCAATAAAAGAAAAATGAAGAAAGCAACCAAATCATTCATCGGGGAAAAAGATTTTAGTTCATTTACTTCGGACGAACCGCATAAAAATCGGGTTAGGACAATCAAAAAGTTTAAAATGAAAACAAAAGGAGATGAAATTATCTTTAAAATAGAGGGGAAAAGCTTTCTCAGATATATGGTCAGAAATATGGTAGGAACAATTATTGATGTCGGGAAAGGCAAGATAGATTTGAAAGAAATTCCAAAAATATTTGAAGCTAAAGACAGAAGAGCAGCCGGTCAAACCGCACCGTCCAAAGGTCTTACGCTGAATAAAGTGAATTACAATTAAGTATACAATGCCGATCACTTTACAAAACACACCTATTTACCTATAATTCAGAACAGGAGCTTAATTTGGGGAACCACGAAATAATGTATTTTGTACTTTCCTACTTTGTCGGATCCATTCCAACCGGATTCATTGTTTTTTGGTATTCTAAAAAAAATGATATCCGTAACGAAGGGAGTGGCAACACCGGAGCAACAAATATTCTCAGAACATGTGGGAAAAAAGCAGCGATAATTACTCTGTTAGCAGATATACTGAAAGGAGCGGTTCCGGTAGCTTACGGAATAATTCATTTCAAATACTCTCCGTTAATTATAGGGGGAGGAGCCCTTGCAATTATAGGTCACATTTTCCCTGTTTGGCTAAAATTTAAAGGGGGCAAGGGTGTTGCTACATTTGCGGGAGCATTTCTTGCTTATATGGGTGCATCGGACGGAATTTTAATTTTTCCTATTTTTGTATTTTCCTTCGGTATCTCCATGTTGTATTCAAAAACGGTTTCAATCTCTTCACTTAGCGGTATCTCCGGAGCATTTTTTGCCGTATTATTCACAAATGTAGTCGAAGTATCCCTTATCGTGTTACTGGTAAATATATTAATAGTGATAAAACACAAAGAAAACATCGCAAGAATTATTTCAGGAAAAGAACACACATTCCACAGGAGAAATATTGAATAATATACTCGTAATCGGCGGAGGCTCATGGGGAACATCATTTGCAAATTATCTTGCAATTCAAGGGAATAATGTCAAACTTTGGATACGAGAAAAGGAAGTTATCGAATCCATTAATAAACATAAAGTAAACTCACTTTTTCTCCCTGAAATAATACTTTCAAGTAACCTTAAGCCGGTATCATCACTTATTGACGAAGTTAAAAAATCGGATATTATTATTTTTGCCGTTCCATCTAAATTTATCAGAAAATCTTTCGAATCCCTTAAAGGTCATCTGTCTGGAAAAACAATTATAAGTTTATCCAAAGGTTTTGAATCTTCAAGTCTTAAAACCATTTCGCAAATAGCTGTTGATGTTTTCGGAAAAGAAATTTTGGAAAAATGGATCACAATATCCGGTCCCTCTTTTGCCAAAGAATTGGCAAAGAATTTTCCGACCGCTGTAGTTGCAGCTTCCGGTAATCCGGCTATTTTAAATAGTATTCAAAAAAAGTTTTCATCTTCCACTTTAAGGATATACAGCTCTGATGATCTTATCGGAACAGAGGTTGCAGGATCCATGAAAAATATTATGGCAATTGCTTCGGGAATTATTAACGGACTGGGATTAGGATACAATACAACAGCTTCATTGGTAACTCGTGCAGTGATGGAAATTTCCCGAATAGGGTTGAGACTCGGAGCAAATCAAGAAACTTTTTGGGGATTAGCGGGAATAGGTGATCTTATGCTTACCAGCTTTGGTTCCCTTTCAAGGAATTTTCAACTTGGAATAAAGATAGCAAAAGGGGAAACATTAGAAGAGATAGAGAAAAAAAACATTACCATTGCAGAGGGAGTTGAGACAACAAAAGCAATTAAATCACTTTCTAAAAAACTTGATATCGAAATGCCTATATCCACAAAAATTTACGAAATCCTTTTTGAGGATAAGGACCCTGCGATTGCACTTAAAGATCTTATGAAGAGGCGGCTTCAAATAGAATGGAATTTAGATTAGACTATATTGTAAACGACGAACAGAAAATTTTTTCATTGAAAAAAGATACGATAACAATTGGGAAACTCTCCGGTAACGATTTTCATTTAGATGATAATTCCGTTTCAAGGAACCATTGCAAGCTTAAAAGAGACGGTAATACTTATAAAATAATTGATCTGAAAAGTACTAACGGAACATATGTAAACGGAAAAAGGATTAAAGAAAGATCTTTAGCGATTGGCGATAATATAACTATCGGAAGAAGTATCATAAAATTCCTTGAGGAAAAAAGGGGGGATAAAATTACAGATATTGATGACCAGAAGGTATCGGTAATGATTCCGCTTTTGGATAATATCCCTATAAAAAAAAACAATATCCCTATTAATTCCGAATTGAGTTTAATGGAATCATTAACATCTCTTGGTAAACAATTGATAAGTTCAACTACTCTTGAGGAGAGTTTTGAAAAAGTAGGTGAACTACTTTATTCATTTTTAGATCCAAACAGACTGTACATTTTCTCATACGATAAAGATGATGAGGAGTTGGAACTTAAATATTCGATTTCAGAAGAGAAAAAAACCGATAAGGTTAAAATTTCCAAGACAATTGCTATGAGATCAATTAATGAGAAAGTGGCGATTCTATCATCTAACACCTTGGATGATTCCAGATTTGACGGAGCAAAGAGTATTATACTGTATGGCATCAAGTCAGCAGTATCAATCCCGATATGGACTATAAATTCCATTTACGGTCTGATTTATGCAGACACAACTCATATAGGTAAAAAATTTGAAGAGCATGACCTTGAGATACTTTCCATCATTGCAAATTTCACGGGATTATCAATCGAAGGGATAAAAAGCAGGAACAATTTAATCAAGGAAAAGAAGATCAGATCAAGATTGGAAAGATACCATTCACCCGCAATAGTTTCAAAAATCATGGAGATGCAGGAAAACAAGACAGGTGAAATCTCCGGTTATCACGAAAGTAATGCATCGGTACTTTTCATGGATATAGTAGGATTCACCTCTCGTGTCGAACACATGAATCCAATTGAAATAGGTGTCTTCCTCAACAATTTATTTACGGAAATGACAGATGTGATTTTTAATAACAACGGAACGTTGGACAAGTATATTGGAGATTCTATAATGGCGGTTTTCGGAGTTCCGTTTGAACAAAAGAATCATTCCGAACATGCAATAAATGCGGCATTGGAAATGATGAAAAAATTAGAGAAGATCAATAATTCAAATCAGGATCAGGAAAAAATAGAGATCAGAATCGGAATTAATTCGGGGAAACTCATAGCAGGCGACTTCGGATCTCCAAAAAGATATGACTATACTGTAATTGGAAATACCGTCAATATTGCTTCAAGACTTGAATCTTCAGTGGCAAAACCTGGTGATATTATAGTATCGGAATCAATTGTGAAACAAAATAAGAAAAAATTCGATTTTGAATTTCTTGGCAGAATGAATCTCCAAGGAATATCAAAACCTGTTAAATCATATGTCGTTATCGGTAAAAAAAGGAGGTATGATGATTAAAAAGAAATCGGTTACATTGATATTGGCAATCTTAATGGTCATAAGCTTTTGTAAAAAAGATGTAAAAATAATTCCCAACTACTTAAGAAAAGGTACAGTGGAATACCATACAAATATGGGTTACAAATATATGAGTTTAGGTTCCTTTGATGCATCAGCTAAACAATTCCAAATAGCATTGAAAAAGAGACCCATGTTTATGAGAGCTGTGATGGGTCTCGGAATCGTATATTTAAAACAGATGAAATTTAAAATGAGTCTTCAAGAATTTAAAAAAATTATAGACAAAAATCCGGATAATGCAGATGCTTTTAATTTCATTGGAATTATACATTCCGAGCAGGGGAATTATAAATTGGCAAAAGAAAACTTCTTAGTTGCTGCAAATTCAAAAACTTACAGCAATCCTGAAAATGCATTCTTAAATCTTGCCATGCTTGAAATGAAACAGAAAAGATCGGATAAAGCATTACGTTACATTGAAAAAGGATTGATAAAAAATCCGGAGTTCGTTCAGCTTTATAACCTAAGAGGAAATATATATGAGAATAAAGGCTTTTATAAAAAAGCGGTATCCAATTATGAAAGGGCTCTGCAATTATCACGAGTTAAAGATATCAGTATAAAAATTAATGTTGCAAGAGGATATATTAAAATGGGACAAAGCGACAAAGCTCTGAGCCTTCTTGAAAATATGCTCGGAGATGCTCCGTCTACTCAGGTAAGAAGGTTAATACTTGATATGATAAAACAAATTGAGGACAAATAGATTTTATTGTAACACCCGATATTTAAGCATAGTAACATTTGAGCAATAAAATTCTATTTCGGAATAACTCTAACGTTGAATCCTTCGGTTAGTTTTTTATCTAAATAAAAATAAATAGTATAAAAATATCTCTTCTTAATTTTATTAAAATTTGTAAAACCGATAAAGCACTTCTCTTTAATTCCTTTTTTTATTTCAATCATTTTTGTAAAAAGATCATTAACGGATATTCTCAATGTCCCGCTATTTTTTTGTTCTGATATTAACAAATCCACTCCGTTAAGTTTTTTAATTGTAGAAATGGTAATTGAATCTTTTCTCCCTTTTTTTATCTCCGTTACATACTCTTCAAGGATATCCGATTTAGGGTAAATATTCCCGTGAATAAGAAATGATATCCCGTCTTCGGTCTTTATTTTCCAGGGATTATAGAGTTGAGGTCTTGGAAAAAGTGATAAAAAAGAGAACAATATCATAAACAAACAAGTTTGAGTATATTTAATATTCCTTAGTTTAAAATTCCTCAATGAAAAAAAGATAAACAAAATAAAAATCATTAAAAAAATCACATTCGGAAGGTATTTGAAATTCCCATCAATTTTTATAAAAGAGGGTAGAATCTTTGAAATATCCAAATGGATATTTCCAAGTTTCTGAAAAATCAGTCCGCTCCTATCAATATAGTTGTGAGTTGTACTTTGATAAAGTGTAAACGGGTTAAATATTTGATAAAAAGTAATAAAAAACGGATAAACGGGAAGAAACAGGAATAATTTCTTAAAAACTTTATTCTTGCTTTCGATATAATAAATTACTGAAAACAACATAAGAGTCCATACTACAGGGAGAACATATCTCGCTTGCGGACAATATCCCGGTCTGACTGTAGAATATCCGTGATAGAGAAGATAAACGAAGGATGCAATCGAAATAATCAAATGTGAATAATATTTTTTTATTTTTTTTATTGCAATGATTAGTCCTGGGAAAAAGAAAATATAGAATGGGTTGTACAATAACAGTCCGTCACGCTGATCAAAAAAATAGTCGAATAATGTTTCAAATCTATTCTGAATTTTTATACCTCTCATCCCTTCGGTATATTCCGCTCTTTGAGAATCGGTAAGTACTCCGGTGTAAACGGACATAGGAGAAAAATTTCCGTATGCAAAAAAAAGATACAGAAAAAAAAGTAGAATGAATACGGTGGGAAATATAGAAAATACAATTCCGGATTTTATATCTTTCTTCCTTAAACTAAAAATGAAAAAAGTAATTGTGAATATTGCAATGAAGATAATATATTTCATCCCCCAAAAAACTGTCATGCCAAGAAAAAAACCTGACAAGAGAAGATGCTTCCGGTTTAAATTATCCTTGAACAAGCAAAACCATATCGAAAGGAGAATAAGCAAAAGTGCTTGAAGTTCGGCAAAAACATGAATGGAAAGAAAGAATACCGGAGTAGTAAAAAGAAAAACAGAAAATATAAACAGTGAAAGTTTCTCTTTCTTCCAAATTTTCAATGATAAGACATAAACTAAAACTCCCAACAATGACCCGAATAAACCGAGAAAAACCCTTATTAAGAAATAGAGCAAAGGAACCGGAATTTTAAGAAGAAAAAAAGGTGCAAGAGTAACCGATAATCCGGGCAGATGGAAAGAATACCATTTTTTAAACCCTTTTCCGACCTTTGAATGGTGGGCAAGTCTGTAATTTATAAACTCCCTGTACTCATCTCTGGCATATTGATTAAAAACATTGATATCCCCATCCTTTGAAATTGACTGTGAAATCGCAAGATAATGCGGTTCATCTCCAATAAGCTCAACACCTTTCATAACAATGATTCCCGAAGCCGAAATAAATATCAATTGGGATAACAGAAAAAGAATTACCATCCTCATCTTCAGAGTTTTTCCATTGAAAAACGGGAGAATCTTATCTAACAACTTATTCCTTTTGAAAATAGAGTAAACGGAGAAAAAGAGCGAAATTAGGAGCAAATATCCCACTCTAATCTTAAAATCTTCACTGTCCCAGTAAAAAAACTTCATGAACAACACGAGAAATCCGGTTGAGTAAAAATAGAAACTTTCAAACAATCTATTGTCTCGTCCTATTTTTGTGAATAGGGAAATACAGAACGCAATAAACGGGATTAACAACAGAGGTGATAAACAAGAGTAATTAAGAAAAAAAAATAAAAAACCCGTAAAAACCGATATTACTTTAAGCAGTTGAGATCTTTTTAAGGAGCTACTCATGTCAGAGCAACTCCTCCATTATTTTCTTTGATTTTTCAAGAATATCTTTATGCAGACTGTTGCCGTGAGAATCCATTGTGACAACAACGGGGAAATTTTCAACTTCAATTACCCAAAATGCTTCGGGAGTCCCGAACTCTTTTAACTTATACACTTCCTTTACCTTTTTTACTGAATTTGCAATTAAAGTTCCTGCACCGCCAACAGCATGGAAATAGACCGCTCCGCATTTTCCGAGACCTTCGGCAGTCTTTGCTCCCATACCACCCTTTCCTATAATTCCTCTCACTTTGTATTCACATATAACCTCAGACTGGTACGGTTCTTCCCTTGCAGAAGTAGTCGGTCCGGCAGATACAAAACTCCATTCTCCGTTTTCGGCTTGCTTTACAACCGGTCCGCAATGATAGATAACCGATTCTTTTAAATGTTCTCTTATAAATTCGGGCTTCTCCTCTACCATCAACTTATGAGCTTCATCCCTTGCCGTTACCATCGTTCCGGAGAGCGACACTTCATCTCCGACTTTTAAACTTCTGATATCCTCTTCCGATATCGGAATTGTCAGTTTAATCATAGGTAACCTCCTCTTTTTTCAATACCATGGTTTTTCTTCTGAATGCCCAACACATATATGAAATAGCAACAAAAAACGTTGCAGGATGTCTTGCCTGAGAGGAGACAAACACATCAAGAACAGTTGTTTCTCCTCCGAATCCCATCGGTCCGATTTTAAGCCTATTTATCTTATCCAAGAGTTCACTTTCGAATTCCGCTATTTTCGGGTCAGAATTTCTCTCACCGATTTTTCTGAAAAACTGAACTTTCGACAAAGCATATGAAGTTACCCTGTCTCCTCCGATTCCGATTCCAAGCGTCCCCGGAGCACATCCGAGTCCCTGAGCTTTTACAACGGCATCAATAATAACCTTCCGTACTCCGTTAAGATCTCTTCCGGCTTTTAAGGGAGGAAACGGCAATTTATACTGTGTCCCTACATTTTCACTTCCTCCACCTTTTAACATAACTCTTATTCTCACTTCATCTTTATCCCACTGACTAAAATGGATATACGGAGCATTCTCACCTATATTATTTCCGGAGTTTTTTGATGTTACAGGATCAACCGCATTAGGACGAAGATATTGTTTTTCCGTAGCCTCTATTGCTGCTTCATTGATCGCTTTTCTGTATTTTTTTTCAGAATCTCCCTCCGGTAAATCTATGAAAAAAAGGAGTGATCCAGTATCCTGACAAATCGGAGTCGATTGACCTTTTGCCATCTCGACATTTTCAAGAATAGTCTTAAACACCCCTTTCGCCGGTGTCCCGTTATCTTCCCTTTCATATGCTTTGGAAAGTGCTTTAACCACATCTTCGGGTAGATCTGTTGCAGCCCTCCTTATCAGTTCAAGAACCGAACTTTTCAAATCCATATTTTCCTCCTTCTAAACTCAATATAATGAATTCTATTCCAGTTATCTTTGTTTGTAAAGATCGACCACATATTAAATTATAATCTCATCAGTAGGCATTAATTTAATGTAAAAACTTATTTTATGCCTTCATTGTACGAAAACCGGAAAAAAGGAGATAACCGGTCTATGATCGGATACATTCGAAAAATATCCCTCTATCCTTTTATCAAGTAGCAACGTTGTAGTTTTGCCACCTGAATATTCATCAAAAAGAGAACCTGATATAAGGATGTGATCAATAAGTGATCCGTAAGACGGATAAGAAGAATATCTCGGATCATCTGAGATTTCCAATGTCAGGAATTTGTAAGATTCGGAATCCTTTAAAAAGAGTGAAAAACAATTATCCGATTCAGGATCAGTAAGTTCGTCATTCCAATCCCCCGCTACGATATAATCCTTTTCCTCGTCATTCTCAATTGCAGAATCCATGAACTCTTTCAAAAGTTTCACGGCACCACGTCTCCTGTCAAGTTCCTCTTTTCCCCGATACGCTTTTAAATGGATAACAATTAAATAAAATTCATATTCAAAATTGCCTTTTGAGATTCGAAGTTTCAATACTAACGGAGGTCTCGGGAACTCGTATTTTTTATCTTTGTAAATTTGATTTTTTGAAAGTACCGTTATCATATCATTTTTATATATTATTCCGGTTTTTTGATAACCGTCTCTATAACTGTCATCGGAATACAATCCGCTGTATCCCTCTAAATCATTCATTAAGTTATTAAATAACAAGGTATCCGATATCTCTTGAACAGCATATAAATCGACATCAAGATTCTCAATTATAAGTTTATAAGATTTAACGGACTTTTCTCCGTTGTCAGGGAAATTATGCATATTCCAAGTTACAAGTTCGAGAAAGTTCTCCTTCCCCACCCTTTCAAGAGAATGTGAAATCCCATCGTCGGGTTTAACCGGTATCTTGCAAGAAAAAAAAGAAAAAATAATTAAAAAGAGTAAAATTAACAAAACTTTTTTCATATTACCAATCTACATTATCATATCTTAATTTTCAATCCTCTACCCTAAGTTTGTCAGAGAACTTGTGTTATGGTATTGAAGTTATTTCCCTATGCAGACATTTTTATCTCCCTACGAGGAAAAAGAATTTTGCTAACTTAAAACCGTTAATTCTAACGTAATAAAGTACGTTCAGGGAACGTACATCTTATTTCTTATCGGAGCTTACAGAGTTGTCAGTAGCAATCCGATAACAATTTTCTCTAAATTTTTCAAAATATCTTCTCTTCGCAAAATTTTAATTCCATGATAAAAAATCTTTTTCTTAAATATTTCGTATCACTATTTTATTGAAGAGATTAATAAATTCAGGAGGATAGCATGAAGAATTTCAAAGTAACTATCATTTTTATCGGACTCATTTCATCATTTTTATTACTACCCGGAACATCTCACTCTACTTTAATGTTGACACAACCTACAGTGAGTAAAACTCACATTGTTTTCAGTTATGCCAATGATCTGTGGGTGACAAATATTGACGGAACAAGTAACAAACGTTTAACTTCGGCATCGGGAACAGAGACCAATCCGTTCTTTTCACCGGACGGCAAATATATAGCATTCAGCGGCAACTATGACGGAAATATTGACGTGTACATAGTTCCGGTTGAAGGTGGAGTTCCGAAACGATTAACATGGCATCCTTACAGAGATATAGTCAGGGGATTCTCCCTTGACGGAAAGAATGTTATTTTCACGTCCAGTCGGTTCGCTTCCAATAGAGGGAGATCAAAATTATTCTCGGTGTCTCTAAATGGAGGATCTCAAATACCGTTGGAACTCCCTTTTGCAAACAAATTTACATACAGTCCCGACGGTAAATATATAGCTTACATCCCATATGGCGAAGTATATGGACAATGGAAACACTATCGTGGCGGTACTTATACCCAGATATGGATATTTTCAACTAAAACCAAAGAAATTATTAAGGTCCCGCAACCAAAGGGGCACTGCAATGATACAGACCCCTTCTGGATCAAAAATAAAATCTTCTTCCGCTCTGATCGAAATGGAGAATTCAATCTATTCTCATACCACACAAAAACAAAAAAAATAGAGCAATTGACCAACCATAAAGATTTTCCCATCTTAAATGTTAATGCGGGAGGAGGTAGCATAATTTATGAGCAGGCAGGCAGATTAGTCCTATTTAACCCTTCAAATAATAAAATTACTCCTCTGAATATTGAGATATACACTGACCTAAAAGAGGTCAGAGAACGGTATAGTAAAAATCCAAGATTTATCCGCTCTTCGGATATATCTCCAAGTGGTGCAAGAGCCGTATTCGGATATAGAGGCGAGATAGTTACGGTACCTGCCAAGAAAGGTGATACAAGGAATCTTACCAATTCCGTTTCAGCACACGATCAATTTCCCGCCTGGTCTCCGGACGGTAAATCAATTGCTTATTTTTCTGATAAAAGTGGAGAATATCAGTTAATTATAACATCTCAAGACGGAAAAGGATCGGTAAAAAGCTACAATATTCACGGTGCCGGATTTTACACAAATATTACTTGGTCTCCGGATAGCAAAAAGGTTTGCTTCACGGACAATGCCCGCAACATATTTTGGATGGATATTAAAACGGGTATTATCAATAAGGTTGATTCAGAACCTTTCTATTCACCCGGGGCATATGGGACTGCGACAGGAAAATGGTCACACGATTCCAATTGGATCACCTATCATATGAACAACGCTTCAAAAATGAGCCAAGTATATGCATATTCGCTAAAAACAAAAAAATCAAGACTTATCTCGGACGGATTAAGTGATGCTTCGGAACCTGTTTTTAATCAGGACGGAAAATATTTATTCTTTTTCGTTTCAACCGATGCCGGACCTATTAAACACTGGTTTGAAATGTCAAATTCAGATAAACGGATGAGTACATCCATATACTTGGCAACCCTGCAAAATGATACACTTTCTCCATTTGCCAAAGAAAGCGATGAAGAAACAGGGGAAAAAGAAGAAAAGAAATCTGACAAAAAAAAAGAAAAAAAGCCCGAATTTAAAATTGATTTTATGAATATGGAAAAAAGGATTATTGCCCTTCCCATACCGACAGGGAACTATTTTAATTTGCAAACATCTAAGGACGGCAACATATTTTATTTGGAATTAAATCCTGAGAAAAGGATCAGTACCTTGCACCGATTTAATTTGAAAAAAAGAAAAGACGAAATTTTGGGTGGGAATATTAGAGATTATAAATTATCAAAAGACGGCAAAAAGATGCTGATTCGATTTTCAAACGGATGGGCAATTCTTCCGACCGGAAAGATAAAATCCGGTAAAGGTATGTTGAAAACAGACGGAATCTCCGTTAAAGTCGATCCGAAGGCAGAATGGTCACAAATATATAGAGAAGCTTGGAGAATAAACAGGGATTACTTTTATGATCCGAATATGCACGGTGCCAATTGGAAATCTCTTTACAAAAAATATAGCCGGTTTCTGCCTCATCTCAGCTGCAGACAAGATTTGAACCGTCTAATCCGGTGGTTATGTAGCGAATTGAGTGTAGGTCATCATTTTGGAGGAGGAGGTGAATTTATTGACAACTCAAAATTTATTCCCGGCGGGTTATTGGGAGCAGATTACAAAATTGTAAATAACAGGTATCAATTCAAGAAAGTTTACGGTGGATTAAATTGGAATCCTAGGCTTAGATCACCGTTAACCGAACCGGGAATAAATGTTAAAGCCGGAGAATTTCTCTTAAAGGTAAATGGTAAAACCCTGAAATATCCGGACAATATTTTTAAATATTTTGAAACTACCGCAGGCAAGATCGTCGAATTGACAATAGGATCGGATTCAAAAGGGACTAAAACAAGATTAGTAAAAGTCGTTCCGGTAAGAAGTGAATATTCTATCAGAAATAGAGATTGGGTCGAAAAAAATCTTGCATACGTCACAAAAAAAACAGATGGAAGAGTCGCTTATGTTTATGTTCCAAATACAACAAACATGGGTCATACTTACTTTAAACGATACTTTTATCCTCAATCTAATAGAGAAGCGATTATAGTTGATGAACGTTTCAACGGTGGCGGAAAAATTGCAGACTACTACATTGGTATGTTGGGGAAAAAATACAACTGTAGCTGGGCTTACCGCTACGGAAAAGATCAACACTCTCCTTCATCCTCAATTTTAGGTCCGAAAGTATTATTGATTAATGAGATGGCAGGGTCAGGCGGAGATCTCTTCCCTTGGATGTGGAGGCAAGCCGGGTTGGGAAAAATGATCGGTACCAGAACTTGGGGTGGCTTGGTAGGCATTCTCGGTTTCCCGACTCTGATGGACGGAGGTTATATCTCTGCACCTAATGTAGGATTTTGGACGGAGAAAGATGGATTTGCCATTGAGAATACAGGAGTAAAACCCGATATAAAAGTGGAACAGACTCCGAAACTTATGATTGAAGGGAAAGATCCTCAACTTGACAGAGCAATTGCAGAGATTATGAGGGCATTAAAGAAAAATCCTCCGAAAAAACATAAACGTCCTCCATTCCCGATACGTGTGAAGAAATAAAGATCTATTGTATTTAAAAATATATTGAGAGCATACGGGTATCTCCATTTCGGAGATACTTTATGCTCTTCCGTCTTTACGTTTTCCGTCAATAAACTTTTCAATTCCTGCTTCACGTATTCTATTTAGATTTCCAATCCGATCAGTGCGAAAAATAAAACCGAAAAAATTGGCGACTAAGTTATTTAATTTTCGACAATCTTTCAAATTGCTATATTCGGTACAATCCGCACATGTGGTATATTTATGTTCGATTGCACATGCTTTCATTTTGCAATTCCTGTTCATAGGCTTATCGCTATGGCAACCGGCACACTTACCCTTCAAATACATCCCGCAGTTGCTACATGCCAACCCGCAATAAGCTACAATAAAATCATTTTGCCTTGTATCCATAATTTCACCTCCACGTTTACACATAACTCCTTTTTGTGTTGCCATACACATCAATGTTATATTTTCACAAATGTTATGTAATGTCAATTTTAATCCGTATGTTGATAGGATCACATTTTGCATTATTCAAAAAAAGTTATGTTTTATAATTTATTCGGGGTTAAAAACGGAGACAAAAGGAAATGACGTTCGGCAATCTCCTCAACAATGAATTTTACTTTTCCCAAGAGAATTACGGATTTTAAGGAGACAATATCTCTCTCCATTGTGTAAAACGATCTGTTAAAATGGTGAGGAAGAAATTTCATAAGATAATCCCCGAAAGAATCATGAATAAACATCATCGGGGGTAAAATTCCATCCGAACACCTTCTTTCCAAAACCACATTCGACACACCCTTAATATTGCTCTCTCTACATATTATCTTTATCTTTTCCTTCCTATCAAGGATAATAACCCTATCCCTGAATTCATCCTTTTCAAATGATAACATCCTTGCAAGATCACCTCCGTCCTTTTTAAGATGAATTTCATTAAAATCGGATATACTATCGGCAATTACCATCTTACCCGAAAAATCGGAGATTGTTTTTATTAACATCCTATAAGCGGAATAAGCTCCGAAATTATTCCAGTGAGTATCGGTTTTTTGATATATCCGTTTCTCTCTTTTCAGCTTTGCAAATCCGGTTCTAAGATCAATGACAGTCAGATTATTCACATCGGAAAGATTCCGTACCATCTGGCTCATTAAGGATTTTTTCGGGATATATGTCAGACCTGCAGGCATCATTTCCGGATAAACGGTTTGTTTGTTCGGAACAATCATCAGTATATAATTACATCCGACCGATTTTGCCAATTCTGCTCTCTGTTCCAATCTCCTTTTCCACAAATCCAACTCACCCTTGGTGAACAGTTTATAAGAAAAATAGTATTTATCAAATGTAATCCCATTTTCTTCCGCAAGGAACAACCATCCGTCCTTCCCGATAATCACCGATTTCACGGGAGAACTTTTAAATATAGAATACTTTAATTTATTAAATTTACTAATTAAAAAACCTCTAAAACTAAAATTATCGTTGTAATACTTTTCATATTTTTCAAAATAAGGGAAAACAGATTTTAAACTGAATATCGGTCTTTTTTCCTTAATTCTATATTCACTAATATAACTATTATCAATTTCCTTCGAAACATTTATCAAATTATCAAAAATAGGGAAAAAGATGATCAGAATAAATATTAAAACCATATTTTTCAATATATTCGATGAAAAAAACAATAACAGTCCCTTGAAATCAAACAGCATATCAAATAATTTTTTTATTTTATTGAATACTTTCATTTTAGATTTAAAAATTGAAATATATGAAAGGTCGATAATTCTCAACATTCATAGCCATTATTCCGAAAACAAATACAACCGAATAAAAAACATTATCCGTAAACAATAAACAATATTTAAAAAAAGCGGACAAAGAATTTTTTGATTTTACCAAATCCACCGATATCTTTTCACTAATTCTTTTCAATTTGGGAATCACTGGAAATACCCCTATGACACCTATTATCATCACAAATAAAAATTCATTGTTAAGAAAATTTTCCATTCCGATTTCAATATTATCCACTCCTCCGAGTCCAAACATTGATCTCAGATAATGGTAAGAATATTGCAAATCTTCCGACCGGAATAGAACCCATCCTATCATAACAAGGAATTGAGTAACGGCAATTCTCACAAAAATCGGGAATCTTTTTTTAAACATCTTTCTGATTCCCATATGCTCTAAAGACAACAATACACCATAGTATAATCCCCAAACAACAAATGTCAGGTTAGCCCCATGCCATAATCCACAGATTGCAAACGTAACGTTAATTCCTGTCAGATAAGCTAAATTTTCAATTTTCATCCCGAATATTCTGTCTTTTTTAGTTCTCCTCATTACCGAATATGCAATTGGGAAAAACAGATATATTTTAAGCCAATGACCTAAAGTAATATGCCATCGATTCCAAAATTCCTTTATCGAATCAGCCGCATACGGATAGTTGAAATTTTCAGGAATCTTAAATCCGATCATCCTTCCAAGCCCTATTGCCATATCCGAATAACCTGAAAAGTCATAATAAATCCGAAAAGTATACGCAACAACGCCTATCCAGCTTATTGGAGTACCCATTCTATCAGACGGAATAAGGAAAATTTTATCCGATACTTTTGCAAACATATCAGCTATAAGAACTTTTTTGCCCAAGCCGATAATGAATCTCTTTACCCCTATCGAAATATCCTCCGGCTTAATATCTCTTTTATGTAACTGCTTCTCAAATGAATTAAATATAGCGATCGGTCCCGTTATAAGTTTTGGAAAAAAAGATATGTAGAGTGCA